>Ga0058701_10000449_pt1 | contig 28617 bp, 25 predicted proteins | sample AgamicOrMae_FD_97039 | JGI IMG/M metagenome (GOLD analysis project Ga0058701, IMG submission 97039) | Agave microbial communities from Guanajuato, Mexico - Or.Ma.e | ecosystem: Host-associated > Plants > Phyllosphere > Phylloplane/Leaf | place: Guanajuato, Mexico | collected 2012-06-04 | reverse complement strand
TCTCTCTCTCTCTCTCTCTCTCTCTCTCTCTCTCTCTCTCTCTCTCTCTCTCTCTCTCTCTCTCTCTCTCTCTCTCTCTCTCTCTCTCTCTCTCTCTCTCTCTCTCTCTCTCTTGCCGTCAGTAAGTTAATTCAGTTGGCTAGTTGTTGTCTCTCAAAGATGGTTCAGTGAGACAATCTAATCTAACTAATTGCATGACAGGTTGCAACTTCCACAGAGAAGTCCACCTAAGGCACAGAATGAGCCCTCCAGCAGCCTCTACTCGAGAGAGATCGGGGGGTCCGTGAAGAGTCAGCAGAGGTCTGGTGACATAGTTGTGTGTCTGGGCACCAGGAAACCCAATTAGACTACCTACTCGAGTCTGTCGACTTGGAGGCCTGGGGGAGATTGCGTGAAGGAGACACACATGAGTAGTGCGAAGACTGAAGGAGAAAGCAATCAGACAGTGAGGCAAATCTTAACTGGTTGTTATGATTTGCGAACCAGAACTTTAGAGCTAAGAGTATAGTTCTCCAGGAGATAGTTTTGTTCAAATTTGGTTTTTATTTTCTTTTTGCAACTATTGCTTTGCTGAACAGTGAACGTAGAATATCCTGATATCCAAATATAATGCAATCATACTTCTTCGCTATTGTTGGCCACTTATGCTCAGACAAGATCCTCTACATAATTGGGTCTAAATTTGTCTAGAAATTTCCATCTTACTTAGTTAGTTAATAAGTTTCCTGTAAACCTACGATTGAGCTTCTATTAATTTGTTGCCCTTAAGATTCTAAGAACATTGGATTGTCGTCTCATCAGGTCAGTTTGTTCCATTTCTCATTGGCACCTATCAGAATAAATACAACAATTAACGAGCGGGGATTGATTAAAAAACTCTTCTAATCTCGGGGAATCGATCAGAGTATCTGAATAACAAGTGTGGATTAGTTTTCTCTCTTCTTCTTTCTTTGACCTAAATTTATCCCTCTCGATCAGTGCGATAGCTTAGGTGAAATGAATGGAACAACATCATTTATCCATTCTCATCGGTGGCTGCCTCTATAAATGTCGCCGCCCAACTATGATGACCAAAAAGTATACTTATGTACATTGATTGCGGTAAATAGAATTTTCCTTCTCGACTTGGTGTAAAACTTTGGCTTTGTGCTAGGCTCAAAGGGTAGACCTTTGAAGGGGGAAAAGGTGGCGAGGCAGAGGGGCTGAGGGGCGGAGGGAAGACTGGAGCGGGCGGTGATGTTAACAATATCCATCTTATTCAACAGATAATAAGATAATAAGATGATAAGATAAGAAGCACGAGACAGTGGACCAGTTTGGGCTCGGTTGCGGAGCTTACTGCATTGGACTGCTTGGTAGGCTGGTTGGTGCATGGTTCTGGTTTGAACAATGATCAATTTGCGTGCATTTGATCATAATGTTCCTAATGGTCGCCAGAGCTGCCCGTAAGCAGCAGACGAGCAGCCACTAATTCACCCCCTTCTTCTCCTTCCTCTTGGCAAACCGTCGCCGCCGCCGCCAAAGGTCTCAAAGTGGGCTGGATTTCATGGGCCCACTTTGGCCCCCTGAAGACAATGTCATTTATTTATCGGCGAGGTCATTTGGGTCGTTAGGCAAGAAGGGCGGCGCTGTGTGTGCGTCTCAGTTTGGGGCCGGCCGGCCAGCAGCTCGTCAAGCTCGTAGATCAGCGGGCCAGCAGACGGAAGCGAAGGCGCCCAGTGGAGCGCCCTTTGCTCTGGAGCATGCCAAAGACTATCTCGGCGGGCATTCTTGGTGTCCTCCTGGTTCACAAGTTTTATGACACGATACGCTGTTATTTTGGGCCCCGCTTTCTCTGCGGGTCTAGCTCTCTTGCTTTGCATCCACTGAGAAATGGGGCGCCATTGAGAAGGTTGGTCGCTTGCCATTGTCTTTGAGTGGGGACAAGAATAACTTGGGCGTGGAGACAAGAATTGGTTGTTGAAGTGGTTGGTTGGTTGGCTGGCTGGCTGGCTGGCGAGCGGCAGTTTTGCTGCAAAAGGAGCGCCGCTCCTTCTGGATAGATGAAAAGCAACGGGCCAGAGAGTGGAGCTCGTTATGAGTGGATGGTGATCACCTCGCGGCCTCCATTTTGAACGAGCAAAACGCGCTCCAATTTGTCCGTCAAGATCTCGATGAATTCCATGTCTATTTTGGTGGTCGTGCGGTGCATTGAGTGTGTGTGTGTGAGTTGGCGAGAAGTGGACGAGTGGAAAAATGGGCTCGCAGATTTGGGAGGTTAGTGGTGTGGTTCCATTAGGAGAAGAGATTGGTTGCCGGAGGGGAATCGTGGCTCAGCCTTCGGCCACAGAGCGAAGAGGGCGCCTTCCGGCGAGCTCTCCTCTGCTCGTCGTTGGTGGCCAGTCAACCAGCCAACCAGCCAGCCAGCTAGCTAGCTAGCTAGCTGGCCGGCCGGAAGGGGGCGGCAAGACACTCACAGTTGTTCTCCGCCTCTGGGCTATTGTCCTGGGGGGCGCCTGGCAGATTTATAATCACCAATTTGGCCTGCTTGCTGCGTCTCAGAATGGCCTCGTTGAGACTGAGGGCGGTGTGCATTCGGCGCACATTCATTGCGTCCGGCCTCAGATTGTTCAAATTCAAGTCCTGCCTCCTTCCTTGCTCCTCCTTGGCCGCAAAGGAGGAGTGGCCCTGAGGCTTCGGTTGGTCGCCAGTTGTTGTTGTGTTGTCTCTGGTGGCCACCGTCAAGGGCGATTGCAGTTCCACCATTGGGAATTGGTCGCCAGATTGGTGCGAGCTCACCGAACTGGCCGGCGGCGAGGCGGGCGTTCCAACCAACTGGGCGGCCCCATTTCCGGCGCCACAGCTCAACTGTTGACCCGTCAGAGCGCCGCTGCCCTCGCCGTTGGGCCCCTCCAGCTCATAGATCGAGGGTTTCCTTATGCGAAATCTGATCAAACGGCCCTCGACCTCTTGCTCGAGCAGGATCGATTGCTTGCGTTGCGTGTTCAGCCGTTTCATTATTTCGCTCCGTTGCTCCATCATGAGTGTCCTCTCGTAAGCGTAGTCGCTAATCTCTGTGTCTTTCTGCAAGTCGTCCAAGAATTCCCAATCCAAGAATTCCAGTTCCAATTCCAAATCCAAATCCAATGCCAATTCCAGTTTTGGTTCCAATTCCGACGAGGAAGGAGGACATTTTGTCGATTGTCGATCGGGGATAAAACGTGTGAGAAAAGGGTTCTTCTCTGGCTAGACTCTCTCATTGGCAGCCATCAAGCAGGGCGGATAACTTTGCTCCATCTGAGCCCAAATCAAACAATTGGCGCCCATGTTTCCATCTAATGTTTGTCTCTTTTGGCCCACTCCAAACAGGCCGAATGGAGCTCGTTTTCGCCCATCGGCCACAAGGTAACTCGATACGGACTGTCCGAGACAGTTTGTCTAAGAGCTCTGCTCGAGTTTGGGAGGAAAGTCTCCCCAAGCTCGTCGCAAAAAGAGGCCTGTTTGCAAACAGTCTTGGCAGAGTTTGCTCGTTGTGTTGGCGCTCGCGTGCATGTGGGCCGCACACGAACTGGCCAAACCAACAAACTGAGCGGCGATTAGATTGAGCACACGAGATCACACTGTCTCTCTCTCTCTCGCTTGTCGGTGCCAATGTGTGTGTGTAAGTGTGTGTGTGTGTCAGATAAAGAGGCGAAAAGAGCAGCAGGAGGAACAGCAATCGAGAGAAGCAAACACTTGTCTGAGCAATTATTCCACTTTGGCCAACTTTGCAACGCGCTCGACCAGTTGCCAGCCGTCCCAATGGAGCGCCACGCAACAAGATCCCATTGGCTCTTGTGCTGGGCGCTCGTTTTGCTTTTGTTTCGGGCGCTCGTTTGCTCCGATGGGGCCGCATCGTTCCCAGCAAATGGCCACCAACAACAACAAAGAAACTGGACGCCTGACGCGAATCAGACAAACAAAGCGCCATCTCCCTTGTCATCAAGTGCAGCATCAGCACCCAAATCGACCACAAAAATCGCCAGCACCACTGCATCAACAACAACAACAACCACAAGTACTACAACCAGCAGTCCAAAGTCCAGAGACAAGCCGAGTCGTGTGGGCGAGTCTGTGAAGAGTGTTGTGCCCCGAGTGGGTGGGCCCTCCAGTGTTCAATTGGAGAGTGGGGCCAGCACCAGTTCGAGAGGGTCCGAGTGGGCGCTGGTGGGCGCCGAGGGACAACATAGGGCTGCCTTGAGCAAGACTCGCAAGGGGCTCTTGTTGTCGCGGGCCAACAAGAAGGACTACAGCCGCAAGCTGCCCACTTGGTTCAACTTTAATTTGTTCAAGAGGTTGCATGGGAAGAGATACAAATCGTTTGAGGAGAACGAATTGCATAAGAGAATTTACTTGCAAACTGCCCTGAAGGTTCTCGAACAGCGAGCCCTCTTTCGCATCGGCCAAGTGGGCTCGCTGGCCACCCTGAACGAGCTGTCCGACTTGGTTAGTAGTGTTTGTTTTTCCTTCCTGCTAGTGTTCAATGCCAGTCCAGAGGTACCACCTAAAATGTACCTCTAGAGACTAGGGCTAGTTGGCGGTGTCTCTGCAGTGGCACTGCGGTGGCCAGTTGCACGGTTTGCAGTGGGCAATTGCAATGGGCCGCTGCTGCAGATGCGAAAGTAAACACACGAACGAGCGCACCTACTCTTCAGACAACACTCTTCAGACACACACACTAACAACTAAACAACCTATCAATCACACACAATGTCGCCCTCCCTCCCTCCTCTCAAACCCACCCTTGTCTGCCAACCGGCTGGCTGGCAAACTCACCAACTTACAAACCTGCAGACCAGCGAACAGCTGGAACGCCTAAAGGAACGCAACCGCTACCTTAGGCCCACCACCAACTCCACTAATGGTCCCCCTTCCTCATCAGCGAGTAGCAGCAGCACCACCACCACGAGCAGCACTACGACCAGCAGGCCCCACAGTGCCACTGGCAAGCCCATTGTCTTGCCAGGCTGCTGTTCCTACGACCAGGTTTACGAGCGAATCATTGAGCTGCTGAACTCGACCATGTTGGCCACTTATGAGCAGACTGAGTCTCGAGACGGCAAGCCAACCAACAGCAGCAGCAGCAGCAGCAGCAGTGGCCAAATAAAAGCAGCTGTCTCTCCAATGGGCCGAAGTTTCGGCCGGGCTCTCATGGACGAGCTTGAGGTGAGTATTTCAATTTCTTTTTGTTCCCCTTGCCTGAAATTGGCCCCAATTGCCGGCACTTCTCTGCACCTTTTGGCGCGATTCAATCTAGTCACTTTGCGAGAATAGAGCGAAAAGAGGAGGCCGAAATTGGGCTCCATTTGAGGCAGTGTCTTTGTGTACGTGAAGTGGGCGGTTGAAGTAAAGCAGAACTTAGGGCTGACATATAGAGTGAGGGGCTCTTCTTGTGGGCCGGCGGCAATCAATCTTTTCCCCTCCAATTGCGCTGGAACATTGATTGAAATGTGGCAAACTGGATTGGAAAACCAGCAAAAGCCTCTCGTCGAACTGGACGACTGGTGGCCCGGAAGTGGAGCTGGAAATGGGGGAGAAAATGGAGGCGAAGAGAGACAGGCGGAGAGAGATTCGGCCAGTCTTGCCGAGTTGCTCGAGGAGGAGGAGCAGCGGCGGCAGCTGAGCAGTGGGCCCCTGTCTAGTGTTGGCTCGTCTTCATCTGTCTCGGCAGACAGGGAGCAGCAACTGGCCAGAGGGCCGTCCGAAAGCAGCAGTGGCGGCCATAACAATTGGCCCGATAAGCCAATAAACGCCAATCGAGGCCCCCAACTGGACGAGCGTCAGACACGAGCAGGGCCAAGCTTGAGGGCCGAGCTGGCCAGACGGTCGGACAGGCAGGGCGGCCGAGCTGGTGGCGAGGAGCAGCAGCCGGACGAGAGTGGACCAGCGCCAAGTGATTGGCGCCCGCCGGCCACGTCCCACTTTGGCGCCGGCTTGCCAGCCGAGTCGGAGGCCGAGCTCGCCGTTGAGCCAAAGTGGCGTGCGACCAACAGGAAGCAGCAGTCGCCAGGAGCAGAGCAAGTGGATGGGCCACTGAACAAGAGCGGCGCCCAAGTGAAACAGTTGGCCGGAAGTTGGCCAGGCGCTGAAAGGAGCGCCAAAATGAGGGACAAAAGTAATTTACTTGCTGACGCTTGGGTGCCAGCGAGGGCGGCAAAGAAGGCGGCGGATGGCCAGCAGCAGCAGCAGCAAGCGGAGTTCAATTTGCCCAAGAGGAAACAGCCAATGAGCAGAGAGCAGGCCTGGCCCATTGTCCAGCGCGCCAAGACGGCCGCTTCCGATGACCAATCGGAGGGCGGCCGACAAGATGATTTGGCGCCAGATGATAGAGTTGTCCGTCAGTTTGGCCAAGGGCGTGCGCCGGCGGCCCAAGATTACGACTTGGGCCTCGGTTTGGGCCTGGATCTGGACGATGAGTCGGCAAAATGGGCGCCCTCACGCAGCCCAAACGGCGGCGGCGTTCAGGCGGCCGCCGCAAAACCGCCGGCGCCCAAACTCGCCTCGGGGACGTTCGGCTCACGCTCCAGTGGGCCCGAAGAGTCGAGCTTGGCGGCCCTCAGCCAGAACGGGACAGCAATAAAGGGGCCTGGCCCTAAATCATCCTGGTCAGCGGTCGGCGGCCGCGCCCCGTCCAGCTCGAGCTCGAGCTCGAGCTCGAGCTTGAGCAGCAAGGCCAAGGCCGAGTCGCAAGAGCGACTAAGCTCGAGGGCGTCCTCCTCCTCCTCATCGGCGGCGACACAAGAGCGAGCCGGCCAGCCGCCCGCCGACAGACTCAGGCAGGCCCCAAGCGCCGCGGGACAGCCTCACGCGGCCACGCCCACGCCCGAGCCGGGGGGCGTGTCTGAGAGCATCGAAGAGGCCATCAAGCGGCAGATAGCGGACCAACTGAGCTTGAGCTCGCCGGTGGGGCGCCAGTTGAGCAAGCAGCTGAGCGAGTACTTTGGGGAGCCGGTGATGATTAGGGTGCGCCAGTCGAGCGTGGACTCGGCCAAGAGCGGCCAAGGCGGGCCAGGTGGGGGCGGCCAAGGCGGCGGGTCGGCGAGCAGCGCCCGAAGTGGCCCGCAGACTAGGGCGCACACAACCAGCACGGCTCGGCCAACGGCGCATTGAGGGGCGTCTTGAGGAGGGGCGCCCAATCCGTTCCGGCGGACAAACAGCTGCCGTCATCCGAGGCAAATGGATAAATAAAGTCGCCAAGAGGCCGCTCCATACTTCTTCTACTAGATAAACATGCGATTCTTCTTCCTCTCGTGCGCCTCTCTTCTTGAGCTGGTCCAAGAGGCAGCTCCGCGTGCAACCACTGCCCACAGACTGTCTCGGGCGTTGCTCCCGGCCCACTGGTGGCGGCCAGTGGACCAGAGCTCGCTCACTCGCCGCCCAGACTGGAGGGTGCAAATATTTGCCCCCCTCGAGCGGACGGATTCCATTAGACGCGCGCCAGAGAGACAACGAGGAAAAGATGGCGCGGAATTAAGTTAATGGTATGGACTGGCCGGCTCGCTCGGCTGGCCACACGCCTGCCCAAACGGCTGATCCGACGGCCAGTCCAAAGCAGGCCAGCGCCCCTCCAGACAGACAGACGGCCGTCCGTCCAACGCCAAGACGGACGGCTTGCCAACAAAGGAGCCAAGATTGAGATAGATGACGGCCAGTTGAAGTTGCTTGAGCCGCGCGCAACCAGCCCCAATGGAAGCGCATTGGAACTGCTCTTTGGGGCCAGATTTCCAGATTTGGGCCCTTCTGGTCCGCTTGAGCCGGTCGGGCTGCCCTTAGGACAGACTGTGGGCTGCACTCTGCAGACTACACACTGCACACTGCACATTGTACATTGGACAGTGTGCAGTGCACTCTGCTGGCTGGCTGGCTGGCTGGTCGTAATTCATTGGTTTCGGGCGCGGCCAGGCGGCGAGTTGGGCCCGTTTGGAGCGAGCTTTGGGAGTTTGGGACGTGGAACCAAATAGGACATTGAAATAAATTTGATATTTTCCCGGCCGCATCCGAAACGAGATCTGGCTGCGCACTGTCTGGGCCAGAAACCCGCTGGGTGCCCGCCCACAAACGCCGGCAGCACCACGCGGACGACTGTCTCCGGCCCCAGACAATGGGGCGGCTTTGTTCAGTTCGGTTGGGGCTGGGCGGCCCCAAATGGCGTCTCGATGTGGAGGGTTGGCGAGTTGGGCGCCACTAGCTTGGGACACAGAGCGCCGCACTGAGCGCGAGGCATTGGAAAACTTTCAAAGGATCAGATAATTTTCCGACCTCCTGGATCCAATTTGTTATCGTGGGCCATTTGCGCGTGTTGCAGCCGGCCGGCCATTAGCGTGCACTGTGCAGTCCCGTGCACTGAAGATCGTCGCTCGTGGACGCTCCGCAGTCTGCAGACCTCCACTGGCGAGCTCGCCAATGGTGGCAAGCTAGTCTGCGGCCGGCGAGCTCGGCCCGCAGAACCGATCGCGTGCACGCCCCCCGCTTGGCGCTCCTTTCCTTTCGGGCAGAGGGCGAACGGAAAGGAGCCCCACGTCTGCATATTGGCCTCTCCAGACACGCAGACACAGAGGCAGACAGAGACACAGAGAGACAGGCAAACTCTCAGCAGGCAAACCGAGCGAGACACACTAGACGCACCGGAAGTGGGCGACCAACTCTTGGGCGGTTGACATTCGAGGCGGCGCCATTAGCGAGGCGCTGATATATTATTGCCTCTGGTCGCTTATTAGAATTCCAATGAGGGCGAGCATCTCTGGGATTTGGCCGCTCGAAGCTTGGGGCTAGGCTCGTGCGGGTGGCCAGCAAGCTAGCTAGCCAGCAAGACGGACGGACAGCAAGAGGCGCCTGTCGAAGCTCGGCCTCCGCTGGCCCAGCGAGTGGAGGCGCCCCCAACAAGCGACTAGTGCATATCGAAACGGCGCACTTAGAGGGCCGGAAGCGGCGCGGGCCCCAGTCTGTCGTTCATTACTATGCAGCTGGCGATCCCGCGCGCTAATGAACAATGAGCGCGCCCCACAGATTCGGGCGCTCCAATCTCCACCAACAGACCACCAGCGACGGCTTTTTCCCCCACCCTCGAGACACGCCCCACGGCCCAGTGGGTGGCCCAGACAAGACCAGGCAAGACTGGCCGTCTTGTCTGGCCACGAGCCGGCGCGAACAAAGGCGCGCTTGAGGCAGTCTTGCCAAGCGCCGAGCTGTGTGCCGCCTCGAGCCGCCGCCTCAGGTGCACGGGAGCTAGTCTGAAGGCGCCTCAGCCTCAGCCAGTTGGCCGGCCGCCAAGGAAAACCGCTTAGCTTTAGCTCCTCTGCTGGTTTGCATAAGCGAATCACGTCCGCCATTCTTTCCTCTTCGGCCGCAGCTCGTCTCTCGGCCCGAAGAGCCACCAAGTCTCGTCCGCCGGCGGCCACAAGTGGGCCGGCCCGCATCTGAGCTACGTAAACATTGATCATTGTTGCGCAAGCCGCCGGCACCACCGCAACTATAATGCTTCCGCCGGCGCGCCTGTGGCCCCTCTTTGGCCGCCGCTTGAGAGTGTGTCTGGCCGGAAGGGGCTTGCCAAGAGGCGGGCGAGTGAAATTGGAGCGAGGCCAACACAGTGCTGGTGCAACACTGTGTCTCTTGGCTCGGCGATGCTTCCATTTTGGCTGGCCGGGCGCCAAATTCCGATCCACTGTGGGCGACACACTGTCTGCGGCGGCCGGGAAACCAATCGGGAATCCGACGGGGCTGCATTACTTGTCGTTCCAATATGCAAAGCGGGTGTCTCTTGTCGGCGGCTTATCAGTTTTTTTTCGCCAAAAAAGGGAGACGAAAAACATCATGCCACACTGGCACGCTCGTCACACAGCGGATTGTAATGGCAATAGACGAGCCACTGGCGCCCCATTGGAGGCGGCTCGTCGCCCACAGGCAGCCAATCTGCACTGACGGGCTGCTTGTGTGTGTGCGTGCGTCATCTATCAGCAAAAGTGGTCCCGCGAGAGCTGCTCTCTCTCTCTCTGTCTTTTGACAGTCTCTCTGCATACAGTCTGCACCAGTGTACCAGTTCAAGGCCGTTCTGGGCCGGTGGACAAGCTGTGCTGGCTGCTCGCGACTCGACTCTCTTTCTGGCTGGCCCTCTGAGAGCTGCTGCCAATGATCGGCGGCCAAACTGTGCGCCTCTCTTGCCACGCGACAGACACATGCACCTCAAATGTCATCGGATTTGGATGACTCGTGGGCCGAGCGGCGCAAACTGGCGCCCACGCGAGTCTGACTGGAGAGACAGTGCCAGTCAGACACTGGCACGCTGTGCAGTTAGACACTGGCACGTGCACGGGCCGAAATGGGGCCCACAGGCAAGCGCAAAGACAAGCGTAATTCTGTCTCGCCGCCAGCCGAGACAGAATGGCGATGGAAAAGGGCTTTGGAACGAGATGAGATGAGATGAAACCAGACGAGATGAGATGAGTTTCCAGCCTCCAGCCTCAGTCGTCGGTGTTCCATCATTGGCGCGCGGGCGTGGCTCCATTTGGCGAGCTTGCGGGCGGCCCAAACGAGTGCCATCTCCTCGAGCTTAGGTGCGGGGCTTTGTTCTGGCCCGTTTGGTGCAAATTTGCGCCCCAAAACTGACGAACAAACGACGCCGGAAGCTGACCCCAAGCCGGGTTTTCAAAGTTTAAAAGAGGAAAAGAGAAAAAAGAAGGTAAACAAAGAGGTAAACAAAGGGGCTACTTACCATGACCACTATGTCCACCTTTGCCTCGATGCGCAGATGGTAGAGGAACTTGGCCAAACTTTGGCGCATCTGGTCGGGGTCGTGGTCCTGTTGGGCGACGGTGAAGATGCGCAACTGGCAAGCCTTCCAAGTGCGGTGCTGTTTGAGCAGGTGCGGCAGCAGCATGAGGAGTCCGCCATCATTGACTATCCACCAGATGTCTATGAAGCCGCCCAGTTTGTCGCACGACTCTGGCCAGTTGTCCACGCCCTTGAGCACGAGCAGCGCATTGTGCGAGGCCTGCACGTTGCGCATCAGGTCGATGAAGAGGTGGGCCCTAGTCTGCGGCGCGCTGGCCCTCGTCAGACTCTGCTGGCGCTGCAGGTTGCCCGTGGCGGTGGCCCCACTTCCGGCACTGGTGGGCGCCTCGCCCGTCTGTTGCTGCTGCTGCTGCTGTTGGCCGCCCGCCAGCAGGAGTCTCTGTTTGGCGGCCAGCTCGGCCGGCTTGCTGGGCAGGATGGGCCGGCGCCAGTGTTGCGGCCAGCCCAGCGTGACGGTGTTGTGGCGCAGGCCGCCCAGGCCGGCCGTCTGGATCTGGTAGCAGAGACCGTCCCTGATGGAGCGGGCCACGAGCACGTCGCCAAAGCCGCGCACCTTTTCGCGCTGGATCTGCTCCTGGAGCACTTGGCGCGCCTCCTGGGCCAGTGTGGCGTTGTGCTGGAAGTCGCCCTCGAGCACCGAGCTCACCAGCGTCAGTCCCTTGCCCGCCTTGAGCTGGCTGGCGAAGGTGAGCAGCTTCGGATGGGCGAGCACCAGGCCAGCTTGTGTCTCGTCCAACTGCTGCTGCTGCTCCTCAGGGCGCGGACTGGCCCCATTCAGTGATCTGGCGGCTTGCTGCTGCTGCTGCTGGCGCATTTGGGCCTTGCTGAATGGGGGTTCCAGTTCGGAGCTTGGTTTCAGTTTGCAGAACAGCAACAACTGTGGCCGCCAGTTCTTCGTGTGCGGCTCGCTCGTCTTCAGGCGAAGTAAATTGTAGATTGCCGCCGACAGAGCCAGGCCCTGTTTGCCGTCGCCCCATTCCTTGCGGGCGCCGGAGAACTCGATGTAGCGGTAGATGCAGCAGGCGAGCAGGATTGCAATGAGGAAGTAGATCCAACTGGAGACTATCATCACGAACAGGCACAGCAGGCAGCCCAGCGTGGAGATGGACCAGTGGTAGTGTTTGAAGCGAGGTCTCCAGTTGGGCGAGCCGAGCAGCGAGTGCAGAGTGCAGGCCAGATTGATGAAGAAGTAGCACATGACCAGGAAGATGGTCAAGATGGGCGCTATGAAGTCGAGGTTGCCGATGAGCACTGCAATCCAGGCGATGCTTAGGGTGGCCAGGATGGCAGTTTCTGGTTCGCCGCGGGCGCTCAATTTGGCGAACACCCGGAAACAGGGAATCACGTCATCGCGAGCTATGCCCTGCAAAATGCGAGGCGCCCCGACCAACGATTGCAGAGAGGCGCCCAGAGTGGACAGGAGGCCGCCGAGCAGGATGAAGGTTGGCTCGGGCCAGGCGATTTGGGTGACGGCCAGCTGGCCGCCCATCGACTCGCCAAATTTGTCTCGGATGAACAAATTGTTGAAGGTGGCCCCAAAGAGAACGATGCAGGAGAGGTAGACGAAGGAGGTGGTCAGTTGGGCGCTTATGGTCCCAAGTGGGATGGAACGTTGCGCGTCCGCCAGGTCGCCGCTTCTGTTCGAGCCCGCTAGAATGCCCGTGCAGCTTGGGAAATAGATGCTGATTAGGATGGTGAACGTGGTGGTGATGTCCACGAACACATAGTTGTAACCATTCAGCAACGAGCTCGCCCCCTCCTGCTCCTCCTGGTCGCCCTGGGGGGCCGCCTGGGCGACCACTTCCTCGCCCGAGGCGGCCGCCAGCTGCTGCTGCTGCTGCTGCAATTGTTTGCCCCGCTGCAACGCGCTCGCCATCCAGTCGGGCTGGCCCTCGTCGTAGCTAACCAGCGTGCCCTTTTGCCTGAAGCGCGGCTTCAGATTCTTGAAAAACACTCCACTCGCGATCCCTGTTCGTTCCGGTTCATTTTTGTTCGTTTTCATTCGTCCATTTTCATCCAATGATTTTAGTCCAATAATTTTCAACCGTTTCCAGCGAAAAAGGTTCCCAAAAAGCCAGCCATCGTTTGTTTGTTTTTCGGTTCCCCAGTTTCCGGTGGATGTTTTGTGTTTTTTCGTTGGTCGATTTTGTTTTGTTTTAGTTAGGTTTGGTTTTTGTTTTCGTTTTCGTTCGGTTGTTGTCGGTTGGTCGGACGGACCAGTGATTAGAGTTAGTCTTTTCCTGCCCCTCGGCCTTTCCTCACACTTTTTCACGCCATGCAAACTGTCAGTGTTTTGTCAGCGCTTTGTCAGCGCTTTGTCGGCGCTTTGTCGGCGCCCCTCACTCGTGGGCCACTTTTTTCGAGCCTCCAATTGGGCCGAGATCGAGCTCGGTGGGCGCCCTTTGCAAAGGCCCAGCCCCAGACCTAAGGGTCCGCGCGGCCGGCGGCAATAACGTGCACTTTTGGCGCGGCCCAAATTAGATTTTTCGCCCCCCTCCCGCCGGGTCGAATTCAATTCAATCAGCCCGGACAGCCTTCGTGTGTGGGCCTTGCTCGCTGGGCGGCCCGCAGACTGCCAGCGGCGCCAAAATGCCACACAGACTCGTCCAAACGCCAGCTCGCCAGCACGCCGCCCTGCTCGCCGACAGGTGCGCCCGAGTTGCCTGGAGCCGGAAATGGCGCCCGGACACTCGAGAGCACTCCAACTGGGCGCCCTTTCCGGCTGTCCGTCTGTCTAACTGTTTGTTTGCCAAACCTCGTCCCCTCGGCCACTTTGGCGCTCGAGAGGGCGCAAAAGTGGCGCTCGAATGGGGGCTGGCTGGCGCGAGTGCAGGTTTCCAGTTGGAAGTGTGATTATGTGACAAGTTAAAAAGCAGTTGCCGCTCGCCGCCACTTGTCATGGGCAGGCTGCCTGCTGGCTCTCTCTCGGCGGACTGTCTGCCCCCCGCTGGCTGGCGGCGGACGCACGAGGCCCGCGCACAAATTGCCGCCCGCCCGGAGCCGAGTGGCGCCTCTTCCGGTCGGCCGGCCGAGTGCTTGCTGGTGGGGCCAATTCTGGCTCGCCAAAGTGGGCCGACTAAGACGGATGGCGCGCTCAGCTGCACGAGCGGCTGCAGCTCGCCTACTTAGTCGAGTGTGTCGGCCCACCAGAGACACCCCAGAAGGAGGGAGTGGAAAAAAGCTGCAGCCAAGCGGCCACTCTTCCTCCTGCCATGTCGCTGCCTAGTCGAGTGTTTCGCGCCCTCCAAGCGCCCGAACCTAAGCCAAAGTTGCAACGCTCCAAAGCAACTGGCAACTGGCAAGCTCGGGCGGCCCATTTGCGAGACGGCACATTTGCCAGACAAGCTGGGCCGCCACTTGAAACGCTCCACCGACGACTGGCTCTTTTTCCGCCCGCCGCCCCGGAGGCACACCCGCTCCCACTCAAATGCATACGTCCACATATCCGAGCGGCCAAATTTATACGCTCATACAAATATATATATATATACACATCTCGCAATACTTATACTTATACTTATTATACATATATGCATGCTGTGTACAAGTGCTCGTATCAAGCATATAGGCGCTCATTTGGTTTGGGCCAATCGGCGCCAGAGGCTAGCCTCTCGAGTGGAGAGGGCCCCTTTTTGCCTAATGAATTCTCGGCGCACTTTTGGAAGAAAGCGAAAAGGGAAGAAATTGGCCCCGATTTCTTCCCTTTTTGCGCCTCCCCTTTGCAAATCGCTAAGCAAAAGTGTGCCAATACTTGGCACTCAACTCTTGTCTTCCGCAAGCCAGCCAGCTTGCCAACTTGCCGCCGCCAATGCTTCGCCTTTGCTCCAAATGGCTGGCGCGCCAGCGGGCAGAATTAGGCAAGCTAGGCTAGCTCGGGCGGCGTGTCACAGAGCAAAGTGATTTGCATTGAGCGCCAAACGATGCTCATCATCCGGCCGCCAAAGCCGCCAGAGCCCAGCCTGAAAACAGAAAGGCAGCCCTTCTTCTCTGTCTCGCTCTCTGTCTCGATTTTGTGCTCAGCCTTTCACGCGCTTCTGCATGCAACAAACAGCAAACTGCCGCCCATCCTTAGGCCACATTTGCGCCCACTTCCTCCCAGGCTTAAAGCCCAAAGTCTCCAAGCTCAGTGCAGCCTCCCCTTTGGGCTCTGCGGCGGTCCTCAAGGAACTGAAGCCGCTTCCGGTTGGCGAAAAAGCCAACTCATGTCCACTTGGGATTTGGCTGCTTTCTTCTTGCTTGGCGGCCGTTCACCAACTCCTTCCGCTATCTGGTGGCGGCCCTTCTCTCTGGTGCTCGTCTGCTCGAGAGATACACTTGTGTCTGGCTGGAGGGCGCTCATTCAATTAGGCTGAGAGACGCACCAGAGCCACTCTTTGGCTGCGGCAGCGCGAGACCACTTTTGCTTCTCGCGGCCGAATCGCAAAACTGCACTCTCTCTCGTTGGGCCAAACTCAGAGAAGCGGAAATGGTGGGCCCAAAAGCAAAGGGTGGGCTCCTTTCCAAAGTCGCAGCGCCACTGCTTAGCCTCCGAAACTGAGAGTGTAACCCCAGAGTTTGGGCCCCTAAGGAGTGTGTTCGCTTCGACGATTGGTTGGCCGCACGGGCAGATTTGGACCGGCCTTCTGTCCAGGCGAAGGGGAAAAGTATTTTGAGCAAATTTAATTATATTTACACTGGCTGCAAGGACCGCCAAGCCAGCCAGGAAGCCAGGAAGGAACCCAAGCCAAATTCAGAACGGGCTCCTCCTGGGCCCCTTCTCAACTCCATGGGCTCCAGTGGGCAGCTGGGCTTTGTGGCGGCCGGAGTCTTGAGGCAAACTGGTGGAGGCAAGTAGATTGGCGTGTGGCCAAGTGGGGATTGCAATTGCAATTGCAACTGCGAATGGACTCAATTTCAGTGCTGCTCTTTGGCTGCATTGCCGCCCTGTGCGTGTGCTTGAGCTTAGGGTCTTGGGGTGCTGCAAGAGCCGCCAGAGCACAAGCTCGGCCGGGCCACCAAATGGGCACCCAAATGGGCCCCCCTCAGATAAGCTCCGAGGGGCCGCTGCTGGTCTGTGGCGGCTATGATTTATTCGGCCCGCCGGAATGTCGGCCGCCCAGTTGGCCGCCCAGTTGGTCGCCCAGTTGGACCTAATGCTCAAGTGGCGAATGCCGAATTTCAAATAGCCAACTGGCGGCCCAACAGACTAGAGCCGGCCGGCCTCCAAGGCAAAGGTCAGCACCACGAGGAGGCACACACAGAGTGGCGCGTGCCCAGAGTTTTGCGGCTTTCCTCTCCAAGGCTATTTGGCAATGAAACAAAAGTGCAGCGGTGGTGACATCAATTTTCCGCTCGGACGGGCCACACAAACTGGCAAGCCTCCAACAGGGCCCACAGCCAGTCCCAAGCGCCAAGATGAATTGCCGGCCAGCCTAAAATGCCGCCAACAACCAGCAGCCAGAGTCCAAGCGCCACAGTCCGAGATCAATCATCAAGTTGCCAGCCACTTGCAAGCAGGGCCGCTCCACCATTGCCGCAAAGCTTGCCTGTCACACTCTTCACTCTTTTGGTCTAGGCGAGCTTGCCAATGGCTGCCTTTTCCATTGGCGAGCGGCCAAAAAGCGCCCGATAAGCAGCCCCAATTTTGCTCTCCCCTTTCTGCTCCTTCTCCTTCGCCAAAGCCAAACAAGCAACCTCAACTCTGGCCCGCATTTCTCTCCCAATATCTTGTTCTGCCAATTCTTCGACAAAACAAACTGCCTCTTCTTCAAGGTTTGGTCCTAAAAATGGATACGCCAAAGAGGGAAATTTGGGCTCCCAAATTTGAGCCCAAAATAACGCCGCTTCAGCTTATGCAAAATCTGCCCCTATGAGTTGGAGCATTTCTGGCCGATTCTTGCCAAGGTTTTTCCCTCTGCTGCTGCCAAGCCAGTGAGCCTTTGGTGGGAGAAAATCATGCAAGAATTGGCCCGCAAATCGAGTCACTGGTGGCAATTCTTGCCACGAACGCCAAGAATTGGCCGTTCAGATTTATCATTGCAGTTCGAACGGAAAATCTCGCCCAAACCAAAACCAATTTGGCGCAGGCAAGCTCGACCTTTTCACAAACTCGGCAAGCAATTCCAGATCCATAACTGAGCCAGTTGTGAACACATTTTGTGCCATCACAAAGGAACGCCATGGAAACGGTTCACTGTTGCAAACTGTGCTCCAATGCGAAATTGACTTCAACTTGGGGCGCCAAAATGGGCCCCAATATGCTATATTGCAGCTCCACCAGCAAAAGGAACTCAAAGAGACAATCCTCCAGCAGGTGGGAGGAGCCTGAAATGCAATTCTCTGCATGGCAGCTTCCTAATTTGATTGAAATCCAACACTCAATTTCCGCTCACTGCCAGTGGGCCCAGCAAATGGTCTGGAGTTACTGATATTCACGCACGGACGGTCTTTGACTCTCTAGGTCCAAATGGCCCCCAAAAGTGTGTGGGCTAAGAATCCAGGTATCACACAGCGACGTGACTTGGCCAGATGATTCATTTTTAAACGGAAACCCTTCGAGTCGCAAAAAGAAGGCGGCGTTGCTCGAAATGGTTTCTCACCAGAGCTAGCTAACGATAAACATGTCCGTCTGTCTGTGTTTGCGCGAGTAAAAAAGAAGGGCGAGCCTGATGGCAAGCATGATCGACTGGATTACCGTTCATGGAGCCTTTTTGCTCGCGCATTTGCCTGCCAAGCTCGAGTCTATTCTTCTCTTTGTGGTCTCAATGGATCATCTAATGGAATCGAAGCTGTATAGCTCAACAGAGAAGCTCAGTGGGGGCCCTTTGGAGTCGAGTGGGCGTCATGAGAATAGGCCGCTTCCAGTGGTCAGGTGAAGCTGTCAAACTTGAGCCTAGAAGCCATAAGTCGAACGATCAGCCTGAAACCTTCGGCGGACGGTCTGAGGTTGGCTTTGCGGCCAAGCGTGATGTCTAAGCCTGACTTCGAAGCAATGGAACGAGTCATCAAAAGAGCGCTCAACGAATGGAAGAAAGAAGGAAACACATCAACCTGGATTCATCACAAACCTCAATGCTTCCCCAGGTCCTCATAGAATACAGTCATAAAGAGAAGAAAAATTGGTCGAACGGAAGTGGGAAGATGAAAATGGGGGGCCACCTTTTCGAGGGCTTAGGACCACCTCAGAGAAGAAACAGTGAAAGGGCGCAGATCTGGCTGGAAAACTGGCTAGAACTCAACTAAAGTTCAACCAAATCCATCAACTGTACTAATCGCAAAAAGCGTTCTGTTTCGGCAGAACTTGGTGAATGCCGCTAGAATTTGGGCAGAAAAACTGCTCATTTGGGCCCCCTTGATTTATCAGTTAGCGGAGCAGCCTCTCAAATCCAAGTCCAATGGAAGGAAATAGAAATAAACTCGGGAACAACTGGATCTAGTAGGCACGAGAAACTAGGCAAAATATGCAAAAGGTGCAAGAGTCGCAAAAGAGAGTAGCTGTAAAGTAAAGATTGGAGATGAGAGATCTTTTCTGAGCTAAGATAAGGTCAAGGTGGCGCAGATTCAAGAGCGGCAGTTTGGAAGAGTGAAAAGAAAAAAGAGAAAAGTGACTAAATTTGGTGCTGAACGTGGTTGCTTGGTGACTGTCTCAAGAGGTTGGTGGACACTTACCAGGCACTGCTCGTTCTAAGTGGATTCTATCTTGGTTCTTCCTAAAATATGGATCACAATTGGACATGTTGGGTGGCCGCGAGAAGAGGGCGCGCATAAACTGCTCTTGGAGTTGCTGTTGATTTTGGACAGCGGTTGAGTCTGATTGGCTTGTTGGCGATTGGTCGAGTGTTTGTTCGTTTGTTGATGGAGAGAAGGTGGCCGAACTTGGACAAAAGATGTAGCGCAACTTGTCAAAAGTGCACAATGCTTTAGTTCTCCTAAGCTCAAACAGTTGCTCGTCGGTTAATTTGGAGCTTGAATTCCTAAGCTCCGATTGTCTAAATGGAACCTTCGACGACGATGATGAATGCAAATCATGATGGCTCGAGAATGGGTCTCTTTGTTCGTCGTAGGGCATATTCCTAAGGGTTACCAAACGATCGCCAACCACACAGAGCATGAGATCTGGCCGACCATTGTAATTGATTAGGATTCCAGCATAGATGCTAAATATGGAGAAGAGAACGCAAAAGAGCGCAACTGGAGCCAATTTGCTGACAAATCTAACCCCAATCCAAACTAGTAGGCCGACAATGATGAGCAATATGCTTCCATAAACGCGAATATTGTTATACATGATTGAGACATCGCGTTGAAAATCACCGAACAGACCCCAAGAGGGGGCCATGTAATTGAGCATTATCTCTACGGCGCCAGTTATGTACATGGCGCCGGCAACTGTGGTGCCCAAGAAGAACATGGTGCCCACTGCCCCGCCGCATTCCGGGCCCAAAGCGCGCGATATCATAAAATAGGAACCCCCAGCGGGAACAATACCATTCGTTGCAATGGCTGACAATGAAATGCTTGTGGTCAGAGTAACGCAACAACAAATAAACACCAAGGCAAAGGCGGCCGGAACTCCGGCGGTGCCAACAATCCAAACCATTCGGATGAACAATATAACTCCGAATATGTTCTGAACGCAGGGAAAATAGACGCCCGTTAATGTGCCAAGGTTTGCATTTTTGCTTTCCGGTTGCTGCTTTTGTTGTTGTTGCTTTTGTTGTTGTTGTTCGTCTGCACTGTGCAATCCTGGGTTGCCCAAATTGGCGCCACACTTGTGCTGATTGGCTGCCTGCGGGGCCAACTGGGCCCCAGACTCGCCCATGGACACCGCCGAGGCGGGCCTGTAGTCGAGCGCCGGCAGGGCACTTCCGGCGCCCCCCTCTTGGCGCAGCAGTGTTTGCGCCGGCGAAGTGTCGGCCGAACGCGAGAAGCCAGCGCCGGGCAGGTGGAGGTGGCCCCCGCTGGACAGGAGGCTGGAGATTGTCCTCTGCTCTGAGGGGGCGCCCTCGTGGAACAAGTACAATTGTTGGCTCGAGGCGCAGGTGTTTGGGTGGGCCGAGCTTGCGGTTGTTGTGGCTGTGTGGGCCATTGTGTTGCTCGTGCACGCCTCGTGCTGCTGCTGCTGCTGGGCCCGCTCAAGCTCGTTAGCCGCGTCCTCCTCGATCTCACTGATGTCCACTATCGAGGCCGCCTGCTGCTGGTGCCTGCCCAGCTGTTGGCCGTTCATCCTTGCCACACACTCTCTCTCCCTCTCTCAGTCTGTCCAACTGTCCTTCTGACACTCTTCTCTCCTCTGTGCCCCTTCCTCGTCCAAGGCGACCAACCGTCTAGCTCTTCTCTCGCTTCTTCGCCCACTGCTCTGGCAATGCTGGGCACTCTCTTCAGGCCACTCACTTGCTGCTTCGAACTTGTATCATTGGCACTTGCTGGCGACTCGGCGGGCGTAAAGGAGAATTGCAAATCCCTCCAGTGTTCCTCTTGGTCTTGAGCTTCATTTTGGCAAATAAAAAAATTTTTGACACTCACACGCGTGTGTTTATTTTGCTCACTCGCTCGCTGGCTCTTTGTTGTCCCTCTGAGAGGCCCGCGGCCGCCACCTCGCTCACTCGCTCGCTTGCTCTTCTGCTCACAAGGGCCCCCCACAAGAAGACTCAGCTCCTCTCCTCTCACTGCTGACCCTCACTACTCTTTGGCAGCCCAAGCGAGCCAGTCAATGAGCGAGCAGGCAGCCAGCTAGCTAAACTACTGGGGAGCCACACGCGCATAGACCCATGCTCACGCGCAGGGGACGCACGAAGCACCTAGTTCCGTTGCGCACGCGCTTCCATGGGCCCCCGCCCGGCGCCCTGGGCATCGTGCCAGCCCGCCGCCACCTAGAGCTAGGGGGCGCGCGAAGCTTTGCAAACTAACTTCCAGATGGATTGGCTTCCTCATGGTGGCTAAGCGAGAGGGCGAGAGTGGGAGCCAAAAGGAAGAGGAGGCAAAAAGAGAGAGATAGACAGAGGCAACCAGGACGAGCAAGCTACCCCTACTGTGCAACTAGACAGTGAAGTGGGATTCGGGATGCGACGCCAAAACAAATCGTGGGCTTACTTTCCTACCAGCTATTATTTCCCTCACTTTTGCACTATGGTTTTCGTAACGCGTGTCAGCTTCACTGGTGGTTGTTTACAGTTTTATTATCTGGCGCACTCTTCAAACTACGCCATCTCAATCTGATACACATCTCATGACATCTTCATATATTGATCACTCTGCTCAATTTTTGTATCCTGTTCAATAAGATGTCGCCTTGCTTTATACAACGCTGATACTGGTCATTCTTGCTATCCGGACGATTTGTTTCCACAATTCCCCTCACTTTGTCTATCTTGCAATGCAAACGTCCGGCCGCTATGAATTTGGCCAACTCCGATTCAATAAAGTCCTTGCTAACCCCGAACGTCTGCGACATGTAAGTCAATGACAAACTCCTGTATGATCCAATTAGTTGGGCATAAGCGAGAATCTTCATTTCGCGCACGTAATATCTGTAATGGGGTGCCAGGTATCTGTCTGTCTTTAGATAGCTTTCGAGCCAGGCCAGTTTCTCAAAGAATTTCGAATATTGACAGTTGTATAATGAGAATAAATAAACCTGAATGTCGGGCAGATCATGTAATACCTCCAGAATACCGGAACCCTTAATCACTTTTGAGCGTAGCTCGACCCTGGGTAGTGCCAACATAGCCGATATGACCGTGTAACCAATGAATGTCTTGTAATCACATAGTTCGTAACATGTGAATGTTGATATTGTGTCGAGGAATAAGTCCGCTGCTTGTTTGAAATCTCTCACAGACATACAATATAAACCTTGGTACACCTTCAGACGATTTTTGCGATCCCAATCGCCACCTTCTTCCATAAGTGCTTTTGCTTTCTCTAAATCCTGTGACACCTCATTATAGTTGAGATTGAATAGTTCGCCCTTCATTCTCTGGAAGAGAGCATCTAATTTGCTGCCGACGGACTCTATTGCAGACTCCTGTACAACCGGCTCTTCAGTCTTCTCCTCCTTGGACATCTTTTCAAGGTATAGTAACTGATACTGGACGTCAATGAACTTAGTCCACCCGATAGCTAATGCTCAGTGGTCTATTGCTTGCCTGATTAATTCAAATACCTAATTTGTATGATTCATAAGTTAGTCGGAATATTAAAAGTTGGTGTATATGCTAAGATGACAACCGATGAGTGCGAGCACTTCAAACTGCAATTTTTCTCTCACCACGCGGATATGTTGAATTCGCTACAACTTGGTCCAAGACCTGCAGGGCAATCACGTGCAGACGGAAATTTTGGTACCGCGCAACATATCCCCACTCATTGTCATTTTGAGTCCCGACTATTCCCCGATCTTATTGCAACATGATGTCGCACGAACCTGAGATAATCCATCAAGAGTCGGCATCCCAGTCGAGAAGTGGTCTATATCATTGCAAAGCTGGACAGGAGGCTGTCCATGACATCGTAGCACGGACGACAGAGTTATTCAATCAGCTGAAAACTACAAATGCTGCCCTCCAAAGATCTCAAGAGAGTGAGGAGAAGAAAGCTCGTATCAGGAACATACTTTCAGCCATCCAGTATAAGTTTGATACTTTAAGAAGACATTACAATAGTGTAAACGAGATATCATCGAGCCTAGCATATGTTCAGGTGAAATCGCTAATTCCATTCAAAGATGATCCAGATAATGTAGAGCAGATTGAGAAACATCGGAGGAATCTTTACGTCGAACCCACTCCGAATGTTGCAAAAGAGCGCGAGGACTTAATCAAGAGTATAGCGGAAAAAGATGAGCAATTACGGGAAATCACCAACAACCTGAGAGATTTTATTTACGAGATCAATACCATGTTGCACATGAGCAAAAGTTAAAAATATAGTTCCTTGTTACCTATGTTAAGCTGGGATTTGGATTGAAGATTTCAATGATGATTGTTAGTCAGCGTACAAGTTCATACACTTGTCATGCAATCTCAGTTAGGGGCTCAAGAGAAAGTAGGGATTGATGATGAAACAAAAAGACGAGTTGATTTGGGCTTAACTGGGTTTATTCATCATATGTTTATATATTTTTATATAGCCTAGGTTTGGTATGCTCAGCAAAATAATCATCTTGGCTCAACGACGATGACACACTTCGATTCTAATCCCAAGATTGTGCTTAAGTTAATCAGTTATGTCATGATAAAATGTTGGGCTTTCTTAAATAAGTAGAACCAGGTAGGGCGATAAGGCATCTCCCACGCGCTCACCGCCTGTGCCTCGTAAGCTCAAGATATCTTAGAAAGGAAACTAGGGAAATGATGAGCTATATTATGCACAATATTGCAATGATTATTTTCATGATGCTGTAATATTATCGTTCGATGATTGCAGGCGCCCTCGTAGGTATGAAATGAAGATGTTGTATTGTACTTTTCATCTTCTCGGCCACTCAAAAATGATTATGTTTACGGATCAGAGGGTATTCTATGTTTACGTCTGGTATCATAAATAAAGTGTATCAGTAAGGTGCAAACTTGCGGGTAGACTTGTTTGCAATCCAGGGTTTATTCATAATCTCAAGTGAGGGAGTTTGGTGCCCATTGCAACTAAATTATCAAATTAATGGTAAGCAGTAGGATTTTTGGGGTGCAAGTTGGGAGGTATCAAGGTTCGGGTATAGGCAATGTTAATTGGAAACTCGGTCGTGTGGAATGGTTTAAGGTTGAGTGTCTCGTTATATCTTAGGAAGGTATCGAGAAAATGAAGTAACGCTATTTTCTTTGTGAGGGATCGATCCAGATTAGACGAGGTGAAACTTACCTGGCGTTGATTAAGTATTGAGCTAGGCTTATAGCCTCTGGTGTTCCGCTTATTGTAACGGTCCTACTCTTGATTCCCTCTTCAGAGTTCGATATCTTGATGACGGCACCAGAAAGTTGGCGAATCTCATTGATTTTAGAGCCACCCTTCCCGATTACACACCCAATCAATCCATTTGGAATAGCCATCTCATGGCTTCCCATACCATGTTGCTGCTGAGCAGATACTGTGACAGCTGACAGCGCAGCAGCGGCCTGACCAGATGCCCTCAAAGATGATTGGTTGAAGGCCGCTGCTAATGGGTTATTAGCCACAAAAAGTCTACTGACGTCTGGGTGGGTTTGCAATGCAAACTGTGCTGGTACATTGTAGGCTGCAGCAGCTGGGCCGGCAGTCGCAGCAGCAAGAAGTAACGGATTGATTGCCGGTTTTGGTCGATAGTTTATGACATAGCCTTTGGGTGGTGATTCTATCATAATCTTACATATTTGATAGGCGCATGATTTAAGCGCTTCCAGAGAGCCGTTGATTGTGACAACACGCTCAGTAGAATTTGGCAGCACGTCCTGAGCCACTTGAATTGTTGCACCGGTCACCTCACGGATTTCTTTAATCTTAGCCCCACCGCGACCAATCAGTGAACCGCATTGACTCGCTGGAACTATTAATTTCGTAGTTACTGTAGGGTGATGTTGCGATGCACTTATGTTATTACCAGATGCTGCCGTCGTTGTTGCTGTGTTATTCTTGTTTGGAGCATCCATATTATTGTTGTTGATAATTATTGGATTGTTGTTGTTTATAGTCAATAAGTCAGCCTCTTTTCCCGAGCTATCTTTCAATGCAGTGCTCAATAAACCAGTCGATGGAAGCCCAAATAAGGGGTCGGTGACGTCAGAATTTGAACTGCCACTAACTTTGGCTTCGCCTTGATCGGATGCCGCCGCTTGCGCTGCTGAGGCAATACCCGAACCAGAGGACGATCCGATTTGCATTGTCTGTTCCTCAAATTTGGAACAAATCATTGAAAAGGCCTTGTAGACTTCATCTAATGAACCTGATAGCGTTACAATACGGTCTGGGCAAGAACTGTCTGAAACAATGATTTTAGCACCACTAACTTCGCGGAATCTTTTGATATTATCACCTTTTTTTCCGATAATACTGCCAACCTCTTTACCTTGCATCAACAATCTAAGTGTCAATGAAACTCTACCGTTGTTAGATTCAGAGGGCGATATAGATGATTGTTGATGCTGTTGGTTGGAACCTTGAGCCGATTGGTTTGTTGCGTCACTAATGTCACCCATCATCGTGGAAAAGGTAGAGATATTTTGCGGATCCGGGGGCTTGAGAAAAATGAATAAATATACTAAGTAATATGTAATAATGTTATATAGGAGTTGAATAAATCTTGCAGTAATATATCTGTTATATTTATGATATGCTTGCAAGTTCAAAATATAGGCTCAATCTTCAATTTACATTAGAACTTGGGTCACGGGTGGATGTTTCGGGTGATGGTCTGAATTGATAGATTAATTAAATTATGGGATTGGATTGGATTGAAGGGAGTAGATAATTATGCGGTGAGGTGAGAGATGATGTGTTGGTGATGATGGCGTCGACAGTGTCAGGAGAATGTGAGTCGTTGTTAGAGAGCCGTGATGCCTCAATGCCTTGTAGATTGGAAGACGACAGCGGCTACGACGACGACCGCGGCGGCGCTTCGCTAGATTCAACGCTCCAAGCCAGCTAGAGTGCAGAGTATTGACGGTGCCGCGGCTCTGTATCTGTGCTAGAACCTACAGGGCAGGCTCAGCTAACTCCAAGTGGTCCCGCCGCAGAGCACAGTGTCTCTGTGGAACTTGATTTGGCCATCGAACCACCGATTACAAAACTAGCCTTACATCAATAAAGCAAACTCGTAGGCTATCCTCTCTTGTCCCGACTTCGCTCTTCTATTGCCTTGTCGTCGAAGATAATAGTAAATTTTTAGTCTTTCAACACTCAAGAGTTAATTATTTCAGTTGTCATGTTTGTTCAACTAAAAAACACCGTCGCCTTCGTGTCTGGAGGAGCTTCAGGACTTGGACTTGGTACAGTTAAGAGACTCTTAGACCAGGGAATCAAGGGTATTGCCGCATTCGATTTACGTAAGAGTGATCTAAATCATGCTAAGCTGATACATCTTGAGGGTGATGTCACTCAAGAAAAAGATGTCGCTAAGGCCCTAGATGAGTGTGAGAAAAAATTTGGATCCATTGGGGCAGTTGTAAATTGCGCTGGTATCGGTTATGCCGCAAGAATATATGATGCCAAAAAAAACAGAATCCATCCGTTTGAAGAATTCAAGAAAGTGATAGAGGTCAATACGATTGGAACCTTTAATGTTGCCCGTCTAGCAGCTCAGTTTGTGATCAAGAATGAGATGGTATCGGGTCAGAGAGGTGTCATCATAATGACCTCCTCAGTTGCGGCGCAAGACGCCCAAATCGGTCAGGTAGCTTATGCTGCCAGCAAAGGTGCAGTGAATGGTATGACACTGGCGATTGCTCGAGATCTTTCAAACTGCGGAGTTCGCTGTGTAACTATAGCGCCTGGTTTATTTGACACACCCCTGCTCCAGGCCTTGCCCGATAAGGTCCGAGTACACTTGGCTGCTACAGTCCCCTGCCCAGCCAGATTGGGCGATCCCTTGGAATATGGCCACCTTGTGCAAACTATAATCGAGAACCCTATGCTCAATGGTGAGGTGATAAGACTTGATGGCGCCTTAAGAATGCAGCCTTGAATTACTTCAACATTCGTTTTGCCTAATTGCTTCAACTTTCACAGCTGTCTTAGCTGAATAAATCATGGGGAACATTTTTCGTACACCGTTCTCGTACACCGTTCTCGTCTTCTGCATTCTATAGTTTTTTCTGATACACCAGAAACTGGTGTACTCGTTGATCATTCGACGCCGACTGTACGGCCGAGCAAAGGCATTGTAGCAACAAGTTCACACTATCGTCACCTGCAAGTAACGCCTCGTAGTCATCCTCTGCCAAATACACCTATGGCATCGGGCACACTCATAGTTGACACGCCGAATTGGGGCGGCATTCGAAGATTTATAAGGCTGGTCAACTCCACACCGTCCAAAGTCATCTTCACTCTGGCTATAGATGACATGGAGTCCTCAGATTCTTCAAAAATAAGTATTGACCCAAAGATGGGGATACTCGAACCATTCGGGTTCTCAATCATCAGCCTGCAGATTCCTACGACTGTAGCAAAGTATCCAAAGATAAACCTAGTTTATAAGAGGTTGGGAATAACTAGGTATGAGCCGCCGAGGATCAAGCGAACAATACAATTTGTCACGAAGGGTTTAAGCGAAAATCTGAGACCCGTAAGCATCAGGTACATCTTTATCCTTCTGAGGATTATCAGAACCTTGATATTGCTAACATTGATCACATACAACGTAATACTGATCGTGGGCTCACGACTCTAATTATGAGATTTGATTTCCATATATTCCGCATAGAAGCTTCAAGATTCATTTGAGTTTGTCGGAAGTGTCTGCAATCTTTTGATCGACTTTCATTGCTTCCATCTTTGTGTATTGATCGAGCCTCTTCGTCCATTTATCCCAGTATTCGTCGAGTAATTTTTCTCTACTTATGTGATATACTGAGGCTTCTGAACCGTCAATATATGCAACTATCACAATTCCGGCAGAAATGTTTCTATCTATAACAGTCAGAGGTATAGTTTCGTCGTTGTTTATGGCTGCACAGTAAGCTGTAATTTGAAGCGGGTTATCAAACAAGCTCTCGACAGTCTTCTTTGGTTTTTCGGCTGTCTTAAAGTCAATAACAACAAGCTCACCCTGATAGAAGGCAACACAATCCACAATTCCTCGATATCTCATCTCGTTGTGGGTTACAGCGTGCTCTACAAGCCTAACATTTGTTATATTTTCTTTGACCACATTTTCGATGCTTTTCCAGAGATTTGCAACAATTTCCTTCGTTATTTCCTTAGGCTCTCCTTGACCCATGAGATAGCTCGCGATGAGGGCGTGCAAGAGTCTACCACGCTCAAAAGTATCTTGCTGATACTTGTTGAATCCTGCCACACCTAGTTTTTTTATCATAGATTCCTTCCACCGGTCGAGTAAAAATTGACTAGAGGCTGGCATCGTTGCAGACAAAATCTTTGTGACTGATGGTAAAACGGTGGAACTTTTGGGAAATCTAGATACCGATGCTGGGATGATCGGCTTCAGGACAACATCTTTGAGGTCCTCGGCAGTGGGTTTCTTCGGATTTATCAGAGGCACCTTAGTGAAAGCTGTAGTAGTGAGATTCCGGACGGACTCGCTGGGAGCCTGTGAGGTTAGCACCTTGATAGACCTCAAACTTCCTCCATAGTACCTGCGGACCGGCTTCGGCGACTTTGGTTTGTTTTCGGTATTGAATGCCGTTGAGTATCGACGTGCTAGGGGGCATTTCTTTTGATTGGATTTCAGTCCAAAAGGTATCTTGAGCAAAACTAGGTGCCGTTCGGTGGACCTGAATGAATTCATGATTGTTGAGATTTCCTATGAGGTCCTCGAACTCAGGTGTGTAAGCTGAAAAAGTAGCAATATAGTTTTGCTTAAACTAAAAACAGGTTGCCATCCCAGAGTCAATTGTGTGAGGCAGTCAGCTCACGAGGCGGCCATGTTTGAGACGATGGACACTCACTTCAGTTACTTTTGGATGCAATCATGCCACCAGGATTACAGGCGCGCGCTCTTTCTTACAAATGTATTGCTCGCGATTGCACGCGTTCAGGACTTGTTAGTCATCGCGAGTCGCGACTAGAGCGGTTGAACGAAACGCTTTTTCGTAAAAAAGGGGGGAAGGCATTTTTACGAAAACGCTACGAAACGGTTTCGTTTCAGTTTCGTATTTCGTATTTTTCGTATTTTTTCGTATTTTT
>Ga0058701_10000448_pt1 | contig 28621 bp, 13 predicted proteins | sample AgamicOrMae_FD_97039 | JGI IMG/M metagenome (GOLD analysis project Ga0058701, IMG submission 97039) | Agave microbial communities from Guanajuato, Mexico - Or.Ma.e | ecosystem: Host-associated > Plants > Phyllosphere > Phylloplane/Leaf | place: Guanajuato, Mexico | collected 2012-06-04 | reverse complement strand
GCTCCCGAAATCGACGCTCATTGGTCCGTTGTATTTGGGAAATTGGACGAAAACGGTGCGTTTCCGACCTTATGTTCTTTGGCCTATTTTGCTTAGAATTTCATTCCCTATTCAGGGCTCCCGAGAATGCAAATAAGATTTTTACATCCTGTATAAGGGTTCAAAGAATTGCAAAAATCACCTTCCTCCCCAAGGGGGTGATTTTGCTCACAAGGGGAATACTACAACTGTCCGCCCCAGATTTTCTTAAAATTTTAAGGTCTGCAAGATAGCGGTTTGGAAGGATACCCAAGCCCCAAACTTTTTATTTACCACCTTAAATTTAGCGTTCAATTTTGAATAAAAAAATACTTTTTGCGGTGTAATCTAAAACCAATAATCGTTCATTGTACAGTAGACCACTTTAAAGTAGCGTCTACGGCTGAAATTTGAGGATTCTGTGATATTTCCTGCCGTTTCCAAGATATTGACAATTTTTCGTGTTTTTACATTTTTATTTTGTCCATTTTCAACGCTGTTTTTAAGGTAGAAAAGGAGCGTTCGGGCAGCAAGTTTCTGGCTTGGGTATCTTTTCATACCTTGAAGTTCCGGTTCTGAAAGTTTCAAAGAAATCGGAGGCGGCAATTTAACCCGCTACCGCCCAGCTATGCCCTTCGGAAACAGAAAAAAATATTTTAGAGGATCTTTTCAGTTCAGTATTTTTACAATTTAAAAGATATTACCCCTCTGGAAACCTAAATTTTAATAATTTAGGCATTTTTCCAAGCTTAAAATTTCGTATTTTAAGGGAAAAATCCTTCCAGTTTCCCTTAAGCTAAATTTCACTCCAAATATTTGGGCTGTTATGAGTTAAGGTACTTCCCTTGTCAGCTGTGATCCAACCTGTTCCAAATCACTCTTAGTTGACAGTCACTGTAGCTATTAAGAGGCATTGGGCTAACAAGCATCCATCATGTAATGTACCTCGTGCCCCACTCCGGAACCGTTTCACTCGGTATGATAAAGAAAGATGGAACTCAAAATCCGAAAAATTTTGTTTTTAAACATCCCAAAACGTCTAAAAGAATGTTAGCAGAAACTTGAGTCGAAGAAGACTTCGAGAAAGTAGGAATGATGAAGGATGGCACTTGCGTTACCGGCAGGCGGAGCGAGGGTCGACACTTTAAGCAGCCTCTCTAAGTTGGTTGTACTGCAGTTCCGAATTTAGCTCGGCGTGGGGGGGGGGAGTATGCGGACATGAGATTTTAAGGGGAAGGAAGGGGGTTTCCCCGTCGGGAAGATTGCCTCTTAAAAAGCCGTGAAGTATTGACGATGAGTTTCGTTGTTATGTGCCATTTATTCTTTGTGAGAAAGTATTGAACGATTTTAATGCTGAGTCTCGATGTCATTTATGACCAGGTAACTCTTAAATTTTTGGTTTGTCAGAACTGCGTTTTTTTGGCTTATCGAAATTAAATTCCACGCGGTATGGCAAACCGGGTATTTGGAAAATAGGCAGCGTTCGCCGTAAAAACAAAACACCCGTCTTAGGGAATGCTATCTATACCTGTTTTGGGTGTGAAACTAAAACTGGGGTTGTACGTATTTAGGCTATATTTCAAGGTAGACCTGTGTTCAGCCACATCATTTTAAAGGTCTCGTCAAGAGCTTTACATTGATGGGGCTGAACATATCTCTATCTTAAAAAATATCCCAAATACGCACTACCGGTACCCCCGTTTTAGTTTCACACCCAAAACAGGTATTGAACTCCCTGAGACGGGTGTTTTATTTTTTACTGTGCGTGCTTGTAGTAATCACAGAATCAGTTATCGATCTAGTTCGTATATTTACAGGTATTTGAACCACTCAACGAGTATATTAAAAGCTTCAAAAAAATAATAATCCAAAAGTCATATTTTCATTGCGATTCGGAAAGTGATTGGATTAACAAACATAAGCATAGATCTCTGAAAAACCGGTAGCAAGGCGCAAATCTTACTAGAAACTGCGTGAATAAGACTTTGGTCTGTGAAATAAGATATAGAACGAACAAAAATCAACTTTAAATCAAGTTTACTATACATTAAGCACACTCTCAGTAGAAGACATAGTCGTCGAGCTGTTCACGCTAAAAAATTTGGTCGTGAAAATTATTTTAGAAGTGACTTTTGACTACTAAAACAATATTTCATAACTAATATTTTTAGCGTGATTTCTACCAAAATTCTTTCTCCTAATTAAGACGAGAAATTCCGTGAAAACATGCAGTTTTCAGCCGTTAATTATTTCAACTTTTTTAAAAATCAGGCGCAATCAATCAGACCTAATTTTCCGTCCTTTTTTCAAGGAAATACGTTTTTAAATTCGATTTTAAAAATGTATCATTTTTCGACCTGACTACAAGTTTCAAGTCAAATCAGTTTTGCTTTACCTTGAAAGAAGCGGTTATCTGGCAAAGCCAGTGGATTTAGGACTAGCTTAACAGACACAATGTTAGCCCCCGTTTAAGCGAAAATAACTTTTGTTTGTGAAATAGTATGTTGTTTTGTGGAGGAGGGAACTAGGTTGAGACAGCGATTTGGAGGCAAACATCGTAGGAGCGAACTTTCGAAAATTCTGCTCTGCTTTCGGATCCAAATAAGCCAGACAGAAATACTTTTACTACCTTAACCTTGTGCCCTCAATAAGCCCTCCCATTGGCGGAGAGTTTTCGCCGAAGACTTGAAAACGCGAGAATATCATAATTTAAGCTTAATGAGCTGTTGTCTGTTTGTTTGTGTTCGCCATTTACATCCACCATGGAACACGCAAAACACGGCGTCATCTTTCTAGGAAGGGCAGCGCTAAGGATGTTGTTGTGTTTTAGTTTCATTTTCGTCAGGGTTCTTTTTGTAATCCACGTGGAACATTGGCTATTTGTCCACGTGGATTCTTGCAGAAAATCCTGATGTCTTAAAACTTTGCTTAGGCAGGCTATTTTATTATACTTTTTGTTACTGGGTGATCCACTAACGGGATGGAAGGCAACCACCAGATCCTGATCCGCATCTGATATCCAATTTTGGTCAGGTCTATTCGCACGCTTATGTTGATACAAGGGAGACTTGAACGCTCGGAAACCGACCGAATGCATTTTTAATGGGAGGTGACTTTAACGCATGGAAACCAATTTTATGCATTTTAAATGGGGCAGCGTGTGGATTGTCACTTCGTTCAATTGGGTACTACAATTTTTATCGAGATAGCCACCAGAATGAGTTAAAGAAATGAAGAAAAGTCAAAGGCAGCACCGTGATACAATCAGCCGATCGCCCGGAAATTGAGTTCAAAGTTGTCTTTGACGTCATAGAATCCGCAAATTTTGATTAATCCCACGGATTTGATGACGTCACATGCAACTTTGAACTCGATTTCCGGGCGGTCGGCTAATTGTATCTAGGTGCTGCTTTTGACTTTTCTTTGTCATTTTTTGAGCTTTTTCTGGTGGCTATCTCGATAAAAAATGTTTCAGTAATCCTTTGTTTGTCTTTTCCCCGATGTATGATGGCGCGGCGTGAACAGTATTCATGCTTATAATCGCTTCGATTCGTCGACGAAAGGTGAACCAGGAGTTAAAAAAAAACATTAATTACTAACCATACGAGCAATAAAACAAAAAGTTGATCGGAAACAGATCTCGAGCCGTCTCATATACCAAGCCACTCCCAAGACCCAGATGAGATCTCGTATTTACATTGAAAGACAGCCCGCTAGTTCCGCCTTTCTCCGCCAGCTGTCGTTGCTGTAGCCTCGGGTGACACCCCGCGCGCGGTGCCAGCGGCGCGATCTTCATCTGTCCCATAGAGGAGTACCGTACCGATCGTCGCATCCCGCGGAGAAGCGCAGTGCGTGCGTACCCTCTCTGTCACATCTCGATTCGGGCGCAGTCTTTACGCGGGCCACCGTTTGTCCCTATTAAACGCGAGTGGATTTAAAAGTGCTACACTTTCTCCCGGGCAAGTGCGAGAGTGCTGATAGGTCTGCTACGGAGATATTTATTGGTTGTGAGTGTTTATTTATCAACGCCAATAACGGGGAAGAGATTATGGGCAACCCAAAGAGTATGGAATTCAGTGAGGTTTGGTTTTCGTGTTTGCACAATGTCAGTTCTGTTTACTGTACCGGGAGGACCACAAATAAACGGTAGAATTGCACGATTGTGTTTACCGCACTCGTGGAAAGAGCAATGCCGATTTTGAGCAAAGAGTTTCGAAGGTATACTTTTATGTGGGTCATCTCAACCGATAAGGTGATAATGTCTTTGTTTCAAGATTACTCGTAGCGAAAAAGTATCTTTATATCTGGACGCAACAGTTTAAAAATACATCGAAAACGCACGATTTCGGCTTACTTTTAATAAGAAAACCAAAGCATATGATTGCTATTTTTGTCGTGAGAATTGCTAGTCTTGTCGTTGAGTATGAAAAGTAGGTTCATACGTTATCAGTATCTCCGAATAAGTATCAAAAATCATTTATTAAGTCAACATTTATTATTAAAAAAAGGCGCAGGCGATTTTGAATGACAGGATGTGACGTCATAGGTGGACATCCCAGTGAGTCGACAAGAAGTTCATTTTTTTCCTCCCCTCCTCCCCCAAGTCTTTCCAACGTACCAAAAAAAGAACATATAAATTGAATCGCCTCCACGATTTTTTTTAAAAGACTTCATCACGCAGATGGTGGCATTTTTTTACATGACATTCTTCCGATATTTTCGTGAACATCTATTAGTAATGTAAACAAGGATGCTGTGTAGGGCATAGGATCTAACCTAGACATTTTTTAAGCGTGCGAAATAGGGATTTGTTGAGACTTTGAAATTCTTTGATCTAACACCAGAAAGACCATTTGGAGCTCCGCTCTATCGAGTCAATTATAATTTTACTTGTCTATGTGTCGTGCATTCCATTAACAAAGTTGTAGATATTCTATATTTATTTATACCACTATTCAGTCTTAACTTTGAAAGATTATAATTTCTACCTCGTCTTGTATTTTATTTTAACCTTTTAACGCATAAATATTAACACGAAATCGCATACCGGCAGGTTATAAATTGTTTTCTCCCTCGCTTTGTTACCGCTCCGCTTTGCTTGACGACTGGAAGGTCATCTTTAGTTGATTGACGGTATCTCCGCCTCGCTCCAATCGTTCAAATGTGTAGCCTTTAAAATTCTTCGAATTTCGGAAACTGCGTAGATATTTAGAACTGAAAGCGCTTACCTTGAAGTAATTAACGACTTCCTCAAGTTTACTGGCTAAATGACAACAGAGAGGTGGAAGAAGGCGGCGAGATGGGCTAAAGCACAGCAAACCGTGCAATTTTACAAGTGAAGAAGTTGTGCAGTAAAACTAGGACCCCCCCCCCCACACCGTTCCTAGCTGAGGGCTTGAAAAAAGGGTGGCAGTCTTTTCAGACGTAAATGGAAAGTTGCAGAAAAACAGAATCTCTTTTCATTATTACAGTAGTGTTGATCCCGATGTACTGGTGCTTTCAGATAGTACAATACTAATCGTAAAAACGGTTCCCCGTTTAAGATTAAGTGAATGTTAAAGGAAGTGATTATTTTGCATGTGAGAAGATATTCATGGTTTTATTATCACCAGATGTTGTTTCTGTTAAAGTCTCATGAATTTTTTCATGGAGACTTAAGCGCAAGGAGCAGCGTACAATATCTTTTGTTCGAACCACATAATCCCTGTCTTAGCTAGTCTCATACCTGTTTTAGGTAGTAAGGTAAAACTCGATCGTATTGATTTAGTAATTTTTAAAGATACACCCATCAATAATCGCATCAACTGAGAGCTCTCGACGAGACCTTTTCTTTGATTTTCTGAGTTGTCGATAGGTTTATCTTGAAAAATAACCAATTACGCTCTACACTTGTTTTTCATACTGGACTACCTAAAACGGGGGTGATTTTTTGCTGTGTACAGCCGAACTCAACTACTACCAGTCCATTATAACAAAGCCGAAATCTTATAACTGAAATTAAACAATAAGCCAATCCATCTTAAGTTTACCTAGCTTTCCATAATTTGACTGAACCCAGCTTGATCGAAAAGTATCAAAAATTCGCAGCTAACAGGATTGCGCGACCTTTATAGATAGTGTCTCCTTTTGAGACATCCTTTGGAAACGTCCTTTTCTCTCATTTCCTTTTTTAACCAACTTTTCAAGTCATTTGAACAAACCACAAAAAAGATCGTCGACCGAAAGCTCCTTTAATCCTTCCCAAAACAAACGAATTTGTCCGAAGAATCTTTACGATCCGATCCCAGAATTCCGACGCGATGCATTAAGCAAACGACGTGTTTTGACCCTGAATGAGCCAACAAAGTCTGTGAGGCTGCAGGCTGACAGTGAGTTGCGGGTCGCGGATAAAGATAACAATAAATTTCCGATATTAAACTATCCACCTCTTATGTGTGCCACCTTTTGGTAGCCACGAGGAAAGAGGCAATCTAACCAACATCTGTTCTAACGCTCTCCAAGCCGGATGCGGCTTACTTAGCGTCAGCTACTGCCGCTGAAGTGTGACAGTAAAACCCGCTTACGATACGCCCGCTTAAGATACGCATTGTCTTCCTTCCCTTGAGGTCGGTATTTAATTAAAGGTATCTCACGGTCAGTGTCTCATGAAACGAAGGTGTCCCAGTCGCTTGATTCGTATCCTTGCCGGGTTTCACTGTGTTAGACTCGAGCGACCACTTCTAACGTAGGCTATAAATGGTATGGAAGGCAATGAGCGTAATTTAGCTATTCGAAGTAACCCTTATCCAGAACCATATCAACTAAAAACTCTCGACGAGACCTTTTCATTGATATAGGTGTTGATGAGGTCAACTTTACAAGTAACCAAATTACTCTCCTCCCCTTATTTACACCTTCACGCCTAAAACAGGTGAATGGGAATACCTAAAACAGGTATAGGAGTACCTATAACAGGTATGGGACTACCTAAAACAGATATGGAACTACCTAAAACAGGTATGGGACTATCTAAAACAGGTATGGGACTACCTAAAACAGGTATGGGACTACCTAAAACCGGTATAGGACTACGTCAAACAGGTATGGGACCACCTATAACAGGCATGGGACTACCTAAAATGGTATGGGACTACCTGAAACAGGTATGGGACTATCGAAAATAGGGTTTTATTGATAGTCAAAGTAGAAAATCCGACCTTGAGAGCTGAGGTGGGAGGCGGTTTAGGCCTCCGCTGTGGTCGTGGTCGCGCCGGCGGCGTTGGCACTCGTGAGCCGCCGCCGCGCCCGCCCGCGGACTCGTCGTCACCCCTTGAAGGCTATTTTTAGCGCATATCGCGTCGACAGTCTTCGCCTCTCCGAACTGTCCCATGCTGCCATCACTGAAATTATCGTCTCTCAAACGGGAGACGATGCCACGAGAAATTTGCGTGCTTATAGTATGAAAAATTTGCGGCTTTTCAAGTTAACAGAAATCGTCCGTGGATCAACGAGTAGTTAGAAAAGTACGCTTGTGCGTGTTGGGGAACTCCTGTGCCTCAAACGTGTTTTATGAGAAATCGGTTTGTTTGGACACGTGTGTTGTAGGCGTATAAGAAAATAAAGGATTTCCGAAAAAAATTGATTATGGGGATACCAATGAGAATGAGCGTCATACTGCCCGCCAAAGTCTTGATTTAATGGGAAACTTTCTGTAATGGATGTGTGTTTAATGGAAATTAAACATTTTCCAGTAAAATATTTTTTTTTATTTTTTTTTTTTGCTGATTTTTTTCTCCGATTTTCTTGTTTTATTTTTACGTTGTTTTTGATTAGGTTTGGTTTTTTAATATTCTAAATTTGCTGAGAATCAGTTATTTTTTTTAATTTTTTTTTACTTATTTTGGCATTATAGAAATACAAACATGTAAAAATGCTACATTATTGTTCCTCAAACAGGTTCTTGTGGAAAATTCACGAGATTTATCGCACACAAAGCATTAGAAACTGGGAGACTCTTTCATAAAAGCAGACCTCAAAAATCTGCGTCTCGCAAATCCTTAAAAAAATCCTGATCATATTACGAAATGTAGAAAATAAAGGCGGCCCAACTTTTTTGCTTCATAAAAATCGAAAACACAAATATAAATCGTTTGAACCCATCTCTTCTTCCCGATGCACCAGCTTGATTTATGAGTCTTAAAATCTAGCTATTTGTGAGGACTGGCCTATATTTACACCCCTCAGCGTCAGAAAGAGAGCCTTTGATAGCCTCCACGGACTAATAATGCACAGGGTTTGACCGAACACTGTCAACCGAACGTAAAATAATGTCCTAAATACATTTAAAATGCATGCAAGTCCTGCAATGCAAACACCATTAAACCTACTTGAATAATTAATTCAGTTAAATCCTCGGCATTCGTAATAAAAAAGTGCGTTCTGTACAGATCTGTACAGTGCAACTAAATCGACTAACAAGTCCCAATAGGCTTAAGACCAAAGCGCCAGATTATATACCCCGCTGTGTCTCCTAGGTTGGTGACGAAAAGCCCCAAACTTGAGGTAGATAAATAAACCTTAAAAACGCAAATTTTTCATAACATAGCGTCTAAAAATTAGGAAGTTATGCCAGGGGGCGTCGTTTTTGGGACAAAAAATAATTTCGAAGGGGTGCCAGATTTTTAATTGAGAATGTTAACGATATCGGAAATCCGGAAGGCCACCAGCAATGCTGTTTTTCGCAAAGAATATCGCATAGTTGACGTTGGCTCGTTGCTCTCAACGTCACGGTATCCTTTGAGTTCTAATTAAAATTAACTGTGTTTGGTAGATTAATACTTGTCGGTGGTACTTGTTAATTACGTGATGAAGAGACCGCTCAGTGTGATCGTGCCGCTAACCGGTATTTGGAATAAATTAATCGTCAATTAAATACGACACATTTCTCGCGAATTCATGTTTGGTTTACTTACAATGTTTATAATCCGTCAAAAATTCAGATTTATACTTAATCGTACGAAAGATGACAACCCCTTTTTGTGATTTCCCAGTATAAACTTTTTCTTTTTGGAAAACTTAATGGATGAAAGTTGACCGAGGTTGATTGGTTGCTTGTCCAGAATCCCCTGCGCATCATGGGCGGCGCGTGGACCCCGCCGTGGCGCCTTATGACAACTACTCAGCACCCCGTTCTGGCGCAGCTGCCGCACCTGGCGCACCTGGCGCAGCTGCCGCCGGCGTCGTCGATGCAGCTGCCATCCACTCTTTGGTGAGTCCGCAATTTATCACATGCTTGTTTGTGATCAGCGAATAAATCGTACTTAACCATCGAAAGGACCGATTTGTGTTATGCCTAACCCACATGGATTGCTGCTGCTTACTAAAACTAATAATGTTCACAGCAAAAAATGGTTCTTATTTTGATGACGTTCTTCATTTCAAAAATGTTATTTTTATAAAAAAAAATGTTCTTATTTTAAAGATATTCTTACTTTAAAAAGGTTATTATATGCGGAGGTTATAATTTAATGGTTTTTATTTTAAACCTTATTGTCAGGGTGTGTCTAATTAAGTTTTTGGTGAAACACAATCATCTTTTATTCCAAATATTTAGAGCTTAGCTATTATTTTATATTGACAAACTTGCATTCTGCAAGAACTTTTCTTTTCTTTGTCTCGAAGAACCGAAAATAACCCTGTATGTACGTATAACTCGAAATTTCCTTTCTTCGGAAAGTACGAAAATATATGTAGTTCTAAGGAACGCTCTTTTTAACCGTGTATTAGTACAAATACGTCTTAGCTAAGTCCTGTAAAAAAATGCAAAAAAACACACAAATAACACTCAAATACTGAAAAAAAAACACACACACGCACAACTTACCGACCCAAACTCGTCTATTTTCCTGACGATGAAAACATGTGGTCATTTCTTTTCATGGGAATCTTATTGTTTGTGTGTTTTCTTTCTTTTGATTTTTTAATTAAATAGCGTGACCGAAAATATGTTTCCGCAAAAGTTTACTTATATAGCAAAAGTCAGTCACGCTTGAAATAGAGGAAGGAAAAAAAAGCAACCTCACGCCCCATTTTAGCCTGCGGCCCGCTTAAGACATATATCGCACCCTCAATCGCGAATCAACATCTTAGAAAGAGTTTTAACTGCGAATACCTTTGAAGCGCCGCATCAAGTCGTCTCTGTCGCTCTGTTTGTTTATCCGGCACCCTCCGCGCTTATCTCTCTCGTTTTCCCGCGAACGGGGGGCGCCGGCGTTACTAAAGAAATGCTACTTTGGATGTTTTCGACGAAAAAATATTAGCTAAATTCTGGGAACGGTAGAGAGCTTATGAAATGTCCAGCGATTGTCGCTCGCTGCCCTCCCAGCGTCCAGTGTGTTTCTTATTTCGGCTGTCGTGTCGTCGCGCTTTCGCTTCTCATCATGATTTTTTGCTTAATTTGTTTCGCGTTGCGATTTTTTGTGCCGCCTGAAAATTGGAGAGCATGCATCAAGGTAAGTGAACTAATATTGTCTTTTTAATAAAGCATGACGTTTACGTGAGGGGTCATCCATAAATGACGTCATCGCATGTGGGAGAAGGTGCTAAAATATACTTTTGGCTCATGCATGGATGCATTTTTTTGGATTAAAACTTTTTTTCTACCGCTATAAAAGATCTTCAGACCTTAAATTATTCCATTCAAAAAGTAAACCGAAATGGTCGGCTGAAGGTGAAAAGTAATTCTTAAAATTTATTTGGTTGCTGCAGTTTTAAGCTCCGAGTAATGCTTAGTACGAAAATCAACTTTTTGTTCAGTTTAATATTTTTAATGTCAATGTTGAAACTACTATATTTTTGACTTTATAAGATTTAAAGGTATAGAAGGTAAAATGGTACGTTCGTAATTTTAAAGTAAGCTGATAAAATATGTTGTGTGTTGTGTTCTGATGGTGAATTAAAATACATGGGGCGACACACGTCTTAACAAGAGGGGAAAGTAAATTTTGTCGTCATTTATGAATGATTTTTAAGGCATTCTTTCGAAGACTCGAACAAGTCTGTCCCTTTTAGCTCCAAAGCTACGATTTTGCAATCCTACTCAGTCAATTTTTGAGTAAATATCTTGAAAGGAAATGAAATCCTAACTCAAATAAACCCAAGTGTTTTGCACATTTACTATGAATTAGTAGTTAAGCTAGTTTTAGAGCACAAACTTAGACTAATATTACTTTTTAAACTCCAGATTCTGACCGCCCGTCTCAAGGGAAATAAAAAATGTTACCGAATGCTGGAGTTTACAAATCGCCAAAAATATGAGTAATATAATGAGAGCGATTAAAATCCTTCAATTTTTGAAAATCATTTGTTTAGATTAAGTTTTTGTGGGTTTCTGTTCAAAATGAAAGTTGCCAAAGACTTTTTCTTGCTTCGATTGAAGTCGCCATTAAAATGCATGTATTTTAATGAGTGATGATAAGAATTGGTGTTTTTAAACATGACCTAAAGTGTGGAAAATTTCTCTGGAGCGAACCGTTGAGAGGGAGTTTTGTTTTGGCTTGAGCAGTTCAAACTGGTGTGTTCTTTTAGAGTTTGTTTTGTTTGTTTTTATAGTTTATTTAAAAGTGTTCTTTTTTAGAATTTTTAGCTCTTTATATCTCGCTTCGACGTAGTTCTTTTATGCTGGCAAAGAAACGGATTCAGTTACCGAGTAGGAAAATTCCCGTTTTTAAGCCTGATTTGTAAAGAAAAAAAGTAGTTTTTAATGATTAAGTTGGTAGACCGTCTTAAAGGGTTTACAAAATAGACTAAACGGAAGGTAAAATAAAAAGTTCGATGGATTTTTATGCAGTGAAAATTCAGGTCAATTCTTTTCGTGTGCACTCTTACATTTCCAGGTAACCGATTTGGTTAAATATTTTTTTGGCAGCTTAGTGTACGATTTTCCTTTGAGCTACCTCAGAAATAACTTTCATGCCATAAATAATTTTAGACGGAGACTCGACTATCCGAGCACTTTTTGAATGAATGGGGGTCTTGAGCAGATGTTCCGCGCGTGACATGTGAGTCACAAAAGCAACCAAGTATAAGGGACAAAATTCCAAAGCTTAGGAGGGGAAAACACGATGAGAACGCACTTGGCAAATGCCAAGCCGCAAGATTGGTGTTTAAAATATCCCACAGGACTGTCAGGATCGTGTATAATACACGCTGTTAAAAATCATTGTTAAATAAAAGACATAGATAGACCACTTGCTTCTTTTATACATCTGCACTAAATTTGTGTTTCGTTCCGGAATTTTCGAGGGCTGTTTTCTATAATAAGGGAAGGAAATGGATTCGAGCAAAGATGTTGTTCTTAGGAACGGTACTCCGTGTCGAACTACTTTGCGTAAAGGCCTGGTTTAAAATGATTAGGAAAGATAAGTGAGATTAGGTTAGGCATTGTTTGTAGTTTTCCGTATCGAAGAACTTACCGTGTCTCGTTTAAAGCCAAGGGACTTGTTCAAATACCCCTAGGCGCATTTGAATCCGCAACTATAGGGGTTATTCAGGCATAGGTATTTCGGAAATCGCGCTCAAATGACTGGAAACATCCATAACTGCATTGTTGCGCTCTTTGCTTGCAGCCTGTGAGCGACAGATTGATACCCAAAGCGGCCACGAGGAGAAAGCACACTCCATCATTCGTGCAGAGCTTGCCTCTCGTAGAGGAAGAAACAAAACAGGCACTGTACGCCATAGTAGATGAAGAGAAAGCCAAACCTCCTTGCCCACCTCGCCGCCAAAAAGGCAGTTCGAGGCAGAGCCGCTCCGGGGACTACAGCGCGTTCAAGTGGTGGGACGGCGGCAGGGCGGACGACTACGACGACGTCATCACCAGGAGTACCAGCGTTGACCACGTCTTCCCATCCGCTGAGAATGGGACGATGAGGCGACCTACAGAGCCCGCGGCCTATCATCACGGAACTGCTTCTAGCTCATCAAGTTCAGGTCGACGAGATAAGACCAATAGCGGCATCTTCTCTTTCTTCCGGTGGTTCAAGAAGGAACGCAAGAGTGACGTGGAACTGAGTGGGGAAGAGGACACAGTGTATCCGACCTCCCTTCGAAGCAGGAACTCGAGTTGTGGCAGTATAGATACTGTCTTCAGCACAGCGACAGTATCTAGCTTTTCGTACGTGTCGCCAACGGCCTACAGGAGGCAGAACCCCGTGAGTCCCGTGCAGAGAAGAGCGCTTATCACCCCAGAGACTGACACATACCGCCGACGGTTACGCCAAAGGGACCGGCGCCGAGAGCTCGATCGTAATATTAGTCTCCGAAAGAAGTACCGGCTCTACGGAAGCGATAGCACAATCCAGAGAAGCACAGATAGCCTAGATGATAGAGGCACGGTTTCCTCGATCCCGGAAATCGTTGCGGAAGAGGAGCCCCCAACGTGTTCGAAGAACCTGCCTAAAGCCGAGCAGAATCATACGGAGGTATCAACTATCAAGAGTACTTCGTCCAGTAACCCATTTGCCGGAGACGGCTACGAGTCCTCGGAGGAGGAAAAGCCAGGCAACCCTTTCGAATCCCAACAGAGCCTCGAGAGTACCGGAACAAGTAGGAAGAAGCGAAAAGCTCCGGCACCCCCAATCGAGGTTCAGTACGCAGACTATAGTCTACCAAACAAATTTACTTATAAGACTGAGGGCGAACCCAGCACAGGAGGGTCTGCATCTTTACAGTTACCACGTCTGTCACACAGGCGGACTTCAAGTGATACTACTCCTGATAAGAAGCCGACGATCCACGTGAGGGGGAAGCGAAGGGCGCCGACGCCCCCAGTTGTCCACTCAGACGATCCGACTGCAACTAGAATTAGTACGACTCTCAAGAAAAAGAGATTGGCCCCACAGCCTCCAGTCGTCGAAGAAGGTGGAGTAAAAGGGACTGAAGAGAGGGTACTTGCATCTAGCTTATCGGCAAATCGGAAAGAAGCACCCTCAATCTCGGGGAGTGCACCGGTCACTTCTGTGATTTCGTCCACGTCTGCATCGCCTGCCGCACCTGTGATTGCACCTGTATCTGCCATAGGGACTGCATCTGTTTCTACTTCTTTGTCCATATCGTCTGTGACTGCCCCTCTGTCCTCTAAAGTGAATGTTTACGTCCCTACTTCCACAGCTGAAACTGTTGTTACTAATCCTGTATCCCCTAAAGTGACTGTATCAGCATCAACTTCTGCAGCTGAAGTTCCTGTGACTACTCCTCCTGTATCTGATATTGCACCTGTGTCTACCCGTGCAACTGCATCTGTGCATACTCCTGTACCTGCGTCTTCTTCAGCAGCATCGGTCACTGCACCACAGTTAGCCACCAAACAAGAGGCAAAGCCCGAAAATCTTTCTTCAAAGTCGTCTTCACCTGCACCAAAGTCTGAAGTCAAAACCTCTTCACTGGCAGAGGAAGAAATCGCAACAACGGGGACGACGAATTCGCAGGAAAGGAGTGACATCTCCAACCTTACATCTGAACAGAGACAGCTCCTGATAAACAACATAACTAAACTCCAAGTTTACGGATCACGGAGGTTTAGCCTGAAAACTCCACCGGGATCTCCTTTGACCAGACACATCGGCTTTAACCAAAAACCCGGCATGAGTATTACCAACAATGCAGACATCATTAAAGTAGATGCAGCAATGTTAAAACTAAAGACTGAGGGCGTGTCCGGGACTCCCTCCCGGACGTCAAGTCCTGCCGCTCTGGAACCCGTAGCTACTAATTCCCCCGCGTCCCCCGTATCTCCCCGGCCGTGGTACAAGCGGAGCTCCGTCCACAGAGAAAGTGGTGGATTAGGGCTTGGTTTGAAAAAGGACCTTTTCAAAAGTCTGGAGAAGAAGAAGGATAAGCACGAACAGTGGATGCCAGAATCGGGGATCCCGCGGTCGAATCCCACCTCGCACAGCTCGGAGCACAGTGCGATTAGCAAGTTCAATATATTCGCTCGCTTGACGGAAGACAAGAAAAAGGAGTCGGGTGAAAAGCGGAAGTCTCAACTTTCGATTTTGACGAATATCAGCGCTCTCGATCGCGAAGCAGCAGAAATAGTTCAGGAACAGCACGCACGCGAACGGGCTCTTCTTGCTGCGCAGAATGACAAATACTACACAGATGCCGAAGAGACTCCTCCTATAACGAACGGAAACGAGACAAACGACGAAGTGGCAGGACCCTCGGACGGCCCAAGAAGAAACTCGGCGAAGGAGCTGATCTCGTTATTCAATGCCCTGAGCCACGTGCCAATGAGGGTTTCAGCAAACGCCGCCCTTTACCCCAGGGAAAACGGTCTTGCATCGCCGAGGAACACACCCGAGAAATGGACTCCTGTCTTGCAAGAACGTAAAAAACATGGGCTAGAAAAATCTGCTTCGAAAGACGACAATGTTGTTCCGAGATCGCCTTACGCTCGTAGACGAGTTGGCAGTCCTATAACTGTCACGTCGGATTTGAAGGAGACAATTCCTTCATCGGAGAAAAATCGAGCCGGACCTGCGCCTTTGGCAGCAGCGGATGACGATGGACTGGATGACCTAACCTTCACGGAGCCACAGACCAAAACGGAGAGAGTCATCCAACAAGATGCGACGAGACCAGCTGTTTTAGCTGACACTAAAGTCACTCCTAACTTCCGAAGTAGTCTTCACGTTTCTGTTTTGCCGGAGCCTGGAACGAAACTTGCCAATGGGGAAGCGGAGAAAGATACCAAACCAACCCGTCCTTTTAAATCGGCTAGTACGAGTAGCGTTACTTCAAAAGTGGTGAATATTCAAGCAACAGCGGACGATCGAGCCAAAGCTAATGATGTTGCAAAAACGTTTTGGGTCTGCACAAGGTGTACCTTAGAGAATCCCAGATGGCGATTTACTTGTGACGCCTGTAGTAACTGGAGACCGGCCGAGAGGAAAGATAAAAATGAAAACGGGGAAGAGCGTATAGATAACCCTATTTTCGTACAAGAAGAAGTTGAGGCGCAGGTCAAACGGCAGCAAAATGTAAGTAAAGGTATTAACTGGGAAGAGGAACTGAAGAGGTACTTCCCTGCGCCGAAGAAAGAGGAAGTCAAGGCAAAGAAGGATGTCCCTGAGGTCTCTGGAACCAACGTTAAGGTGGAAGAAAGGGTACCAGAAACGTCAGCAAGTAGCGCTGCACCGAAAGTTCTAGAATCGACTTGTGTTGCCGCTGTGCAGATTCCTGTGCAAAAAGCTCCCTCGTCCACTTTCATTGGCGGGCGTCTTCCTCAAGACGAAGCAAAACTCAAGTTAACTAAAAGTAAAAGCGAAGTTATCGTGGGTGGGAAACTAAGTCAAAAAGCTGAAACTAACAAGCCCGACATAGACGAAGTAAGAAAAGCAAGGCTTGCGTTCTTCCGGAGGTCTGGAATAAACGATGTAGGAGAAGCTCAAGATGGACATAGCGAAAAGCAAACTAATACACAAGATGAGCGGAGTAGTAAACAGACGCCACCCGAGCCTTACGCAGATCTCAGTGCGGCTGTGAAAGTCATGAACCAAACGGAGAGAGGCAGACTTAAAGAAATCTTAAAAGAAATGAAAAACTCTTTACCTAAAAAGCCCAAACAACCCGCGGAACCATTACAGATAACGCAGCCAACGACCCCCATGCCTTCGAGTAATGGTGTAGGTGACGTAAAGACGGGTGCAATCAAGAAAGAGTACCCAGTAGCAAGAAAATCTGTAGATGACGCCAACAAAGTTGCTGAGGCAGTATTTATCACAAGACAAATAGTATATGAAGACATTAAAGTTCGGAAACAGGATTCGGGCTCGTCCAAAGTATCCTCCTCGTGTCAAACAAGCTCTTCGGTAGTGAGGAAACCCGAGCAATCTGTTTCGTTCAAACCGACTGTAATCGGCGTCCATCCCAGTCCTATCGTTCCGACGACGAAAGAGTTCAGGCGGGGTATTCTTGTCCCGGCCAAAGTGGAAAACAGAACCACTGAAATCAGAGATGGCATGCTGTACACGTCTCTAAGCAAGGACGTCCGTCGGATAGGCACCGGTACGTTTGAACTGATCCGCCCCCGTGACTTTGCCAGCATAGAGGCTACGAAAACCGGAAACGAAGGTGTTCCTGTGCATGTTTATGCGAATGTTCCCCATGTGGTGTTTCCGGTACAGCTGGCCGCCCTGCCCAAGGATGTCCTCGGACCTGTGCCCCCTGAAATTGCTCCCATCGTCGAGTCGAACAAATCCGACCCTGGGAAACAGTACGCGGCGGTGACAGGTTCGTCCTCGGGGTTCGCTACCCCGCTGGACCTGCATTCAGAGAGACGCTCTTCAGCCAACACTCCTCAGGTGTTCTCACCTGCGCTGTCGGTGTCGTCTTCAGCGGTATCGGCGAGTAGATCGGCTGTCAGCAATGGACCCACGCCGAGAAGCGTTGCAAGTACGTCTAGCTCTGGAAGTAATAGCGGCAGCGGAAGTGCTAGCGTCATTGGAAGTACCAGCGTCATTGGAAGTACCAGCGTCAGCGGAAATACCAGTGTCAGTGGAAGTACAAGTGTCAGTGAGAGCAGTGCAAGGGTTAGTGGAAGTAGGAGTAGAAATGGTACTTCCAGCGTCAGTGGAAGCACCAGTGTCAGCGGAAGCACGAGCGTCAGCGGAAGTACGAGCTTCAGCGGAAGCACGAGCGTCAGCGGAAGTACCAGCTATTCCGCGTCGACCAGCTCACCCAGCACCAGTCACGGAGCTTCCGTATCTTCAAGTCGGCCGCCGTCAGAGTCTGGCGCTTCTTCGCGAAGTGTCAGCACTGTGAGCGACTCCAGCGAAGTTGAGCGGCTGACACTTCAGCTGTCCGGCGCACAAGGCATCGCAGATTTTAAAGGTATGTTTCTATCACCTCCAAAATAATTTAATTCAGTCTTTTAACAATACGACATGTAGAAATACTCACCGCCTTGCTCAGCGACTCAAACATGATGGAGAGGCTATATAAGAATTACTGGATACAACATGAAAAATGTTTTGATTGCAGCTGATTTTGAGTCTCGCGCTGGAGATGCAAACACGCTCGCTGTGAATCGGCTACTTCGCCGACTGGAGGCCGCTATCGCAGAAGGACACCACCAAGAAGCCGCAACGCTCGCACGAGATTTAGCGAGGTTAAAAATTAACTGCTGCGTCACTCGACAAAAAAATCGACCGTCGCCTCAAACTCAAACTACGATCACGTAAGTGTCGAAGGAGCCTTCTTTAGCTGTCATGCATAAAAGTTTAATTTCTACCTCCTGTGTTTTATCCTCGATTTAATTTCTTCATTAATTAATTTGTGCAATGAGGAGCTTCGACATTCAACGGCTCGTGGCTAGCATTCAGTGGCTCGATTAGCTTGGCTGCAGCCTGGCGTCGAAAGATAGAACACAGAAGGACGGGAAAGAGTCCCTAAGTGTCTGGTTCTCAGATAACCAATATTTCTTTTTTTACAGCGTCGAAATGTACGTCGAAGATAAAGTATCGCATCAGGGACCAATCCCTCTGCAAGTGAGTCCAGACATGACGGTGGCCGGCCTCAAGCAGCTGGTTGCTCGCCAGTTTGAAATTCCCGAAGATGTCCAACGCTGGATTCTCGGCAAGCAACTTGCCACGGACGATACACAACTTCTGCGAAATCATCTCATCACCGAAAATGGCTGTCCGGTCTTCCTCTATCTAGTCGCTCCAGGTAAAAATACTTAATGCACTTCCAGTAATACCGTAATTAACCAGCACTGGTTGATTACCTGGTTACTGAGTAGCACTGGTATTAATTATGCGCTTCAGAATATAATCAAGAAATAATACTGAGTGTGGTTCGCTGATAACCTAATGATTGCCGAGACTGATCCAGAAAGTACGCTTAAGTTAGCCTAATTTTTTTTCTGTCTTTTCAAATACCACCAAACAGGTGTTACACACAGCTTTTATTCGATGCTGTAAGTTAATTGAATATACTTTATTTTAGCACAAGGTTAACTAATTTGGCTGTGTTATAATTAGAAAGGTTTAGACGAGCTAGGAAATCCGCATACGAAAGTTGGGGACTTAATCACCTGAACAAACCGTAAACTGAAGATGCCTATCAGTTCTGTTAGTTTTAGAATCCGTTTTATTAGTCTAAGAATTTAGATTTCATCCGCAAATTATCACGTATTTTGATGGGGACTTATCTTTCTGGTCCAGAGGGAGATGCAGAAACCGCCGATGACGGAGCCTCGTCGAGTAGCAGAGAAACGAACGCCGAAGCACCTGGTGCGTCCGCCGAACGAAACCTCCCGGGGCCACGACCGACGATGCCCCCGGATGTCCCCGGCAGAGACCCGAACCGAAGAGGAGGCTGGTACTACAATTACGAAGAAGATCGGTACAGTTTTTGCGAAGATTCGGACGAAGAGGACTACGACAAGGTCGACGATGAACTAGATGTTATTGTCGATCTCCCCGACGAGTAAGTGAGGCAATCGTTACGTAACTTGGAAGATTTCCGAATCTAGCCAAAGGCTTAGAGAAACAGATGTGAACATACGTCAAAGTCGTCTGAGGTTGACGATTTAGACTTCGGTCTCGTTTACTCCATCTTTGGTGACCACTCCGTTTTAAAAAATTTAAAATTTTGATACCTGATTAACCGATTTGTGTCCAGAGGAAGCTTGAAAAAAATAATTTAAGGGAATAATCAAAACGTTTTGAATCGAAATTTTGCGAAATGGTGTTTTTTGAAACGATCAATTATTTTCTTTAGGCTAATTTAGATTTACCTTTTTACTTAAAATAAGTGATTTTTGGGAGAGTTTTGCATGAAGGTAAATATTTTTGATGGGTCGATAACAGCCCAGTGGGTGAAAATCGGTTAAATACCGTATTCGGCCGTGTATGAGCCGCACTTTTTTCTCCTTTTCTCCAAAAACCGGGTGCGGCTTATACATGGAAGCGTTTTTACACTTGTCCTATGAGACTAGGTTCAAATCTAGCCCTTTAAAATCCTGGGTGCATCTTATACACGGACATATACGGTATTTCTGTTGCGGTTAAATATCAGTGTGTGTTGTATTGCTGTGATCTGCGTAATACTGTAAATTTGTACCTAGTTTTCTTCTCCCTTCCGCAGCTTTTGTCTATTGTAGACGCCACAGATTAATAATCCATCCGGTTTTTCTTTCCAGGTACCCTGAAGAACCGCCACCAGCACCTCCCCGAATCGACTCCCAAATAGATCCTCAGGTCAACATCGCCAGCACCTCCCAAGCTAGCCAACCCACAAAGCTTCCCTCCCCACAACCCGCTAAATCGCCTTCACCACCCGTGGCCGGGTCCTCTAAAAGCCCGATCGCCCCTCCCCGCGGTCAACATGTGGCTACTCCCATAGCCGCCGTCAGAACTCATGGCAAAGCAGTGGCACCTGCTGCACCAGGTCCCTCACACGAGCCCGCTAAAAAGACCGAATCCGCTAGTCAGACCGCTGGAACTTCCGCGTCAGCTGCTCTGGACAAACCAGGGCCTTCCGGAATTAAAATCGCACCCCCAGCTCCCCATCTGGAAAGTGATACCGGTACCATGGCTCTAGGTACGTTTCAAATCTTCCGTGTCGTCTCACAAGGTACTAGCAGTCTCAAAAGTATTGATCGCTTTATTTTTTCAAACCTGTGTTAGAACGGAGCGAGATACGACCAAAAAGCTCAAATCAAATTGATGTATCTCTAAAAGGTCTAGCGATTTTATTCAGTGCTTTTCTGGCATATCTTTCTCCGTTTCAAAGTTATGGTGGTTTCGAAAAATTGAAGCGATCAATACTCCTGAGACTGCTAGTACAAGTGTCTTGTTGAAGGGAATAGTACTTATGGTTCATATCTTTGTTATAGGCTGGAAGTGTCCTGCTTGCACCTTGATGAACTCTCCTACGAGACCTGGTTGCGCTGCTTGCACAACTGAACGACCGGCCAACTATCGTATCCCGTCAGCATATCGACCTAGCCGACAGAATGAGCCTCCGCCTCAAGTTTACGAGGTATGCTTTTTAAATCGCGTTAGAATTTCGTCTAAGCTACGTTTTTCTATGCAACCGTTACTTACCATCACCTAACTTTAAGTCGAGCCTATTGTCTTCCGAGAGGGGTAAGGCGACTATGAACAAGGCTATTAGGCTATACAAGGTCAGATTAGGTGGGGTTAAGTAAGGTTAGAATGAGATAAAGTTAGATTAAATACGGTCAGGTTAAGTAAGGTTCGTTGGATGAGGTTAAAAGGTAGCCTGAACTTCGTGTTAATGTCTGCCCAATATGTACGTCTCGTAAAAGGCCCATAAACTCGCATAAACTGCACCCGCCTTCCGACATTTCAGATCTCACCGCCCCCTAAGACAAAAGTCAGGAACTTTCTCCGATTCCCGCGCGCGGCGGAGATTTAACTGTCTGTAAGTTGTCAGCGACGCTTTTTACTGGGCCACACTGATGGGCCGGTCGGCCCGGCTCGCGTGCGTATTTTAGGAATTCCCTCCCAAAGTCTACTCGACTACCAAGATGTAGCGGCCTGCATCAACAGCTCAGTAGGCCTACTCTTTATCGGTTGGCGGATGTATCCACGTACTGCACGTAGTTCCCGTACCCGTCTTTTCTCTCTTTGGGGTCATCGCCTTCTCCTATTTGCGGCCGCCACCCTGTCTTCCGCGGCTCTTTGCCTTGTTTTCGCATTCGCTACCGCGGCTGCTGCGGCCGGCGCGCATTAAGCCGTTTGGCACAATCACCTGGCTGTAAATCACCCTGTTCGCGACTTTAACACTACCACACCGTGACTGAATGTTTAAGTCAAGTTTTAGAGGCCTAACTGCCTTTGAATCGAAGGAAATTACCATGAACAAGAACAAGTGAAAATTTTTGAATAACTTTCGGGGAGATAAAGTTTTATGATACTTCCACATAAACTCTTACCTAATCAATTTTCACTCATACCAACCCAACCTCACCTAGCCTTTACCATCTTTAAAGTAACTTATTGCAACCTAACTTACCTATTCATCACATCATGATTTACTTCGGACCAATCTCTACGTGAAATGCCGCTGCATATTTCTATCTCTAACTTGCATTATCAACCAGGAAAACCTGTATCGTAAATTTTAAACCTGGGATCCACTGTTCTTGTGGTCCACTCTGGTATCACTTTTCATTTGATTGTATCAATGACACGCAACTGTGCAGGTTAGGGAAAATGAACCGACGTCAGATTAAGGTAACCTAGGTTGAACATTTCGCTAAACTTCGCGACCATACAGCTCCGCTTTCGCCAAGTCGACTTCTCGGCTTACTTCTCGGCGGCAGTATCTGTTTCTAAGAAGAGTAGCGGCGTCAGACTTACCGACGTTACTTTAGCCAAACCCAGGAAACGCGCGTTTTTTCTCGCCTCGCTTGAGCGCGGTTTTGGCTTGGCTAGGAAAGATGAAAACACATGAGTTGGAAAATCCTACCTTTCAAATGAACTGATGCAGCATATGAGAGTAGGCCGCCCCACTCTCATAGATGCAGTATCTCCTTGACGGATAACACCCACATCCTCCCTGGACTGGAATCTAAACTTCAATAATCTCTCTGTCTTTGCCAGGATGGGATGGACGAGAAACTTCGAAACTACCAGCAACTCATTAACTTAGACCGCCAAGATCTTGTTCGAAACGTGGAACCATTCGACTGCCCCATTTGCATGACGGCGTTTGGGGCTGGCGAAGGAGCTGTTCTACGCGAGTGTCTACACACATTCTGCAGGTGGGTAATTTTTTTTTTGACCGTTTGCAAAGTTTTTCGTTTGCAGATCTATTTAAGAGCTCTCATTAAATCTTTTTTTTTTCAGGACATGTTTGATTCATACGGTTCAGTTCAGTGAAGAAGCGGAGGTTAAGTGTCCCTATAGGGATGCAAGCTATGCCTGTGACGGAGTGATGCAGGAACGGGAGATCAAGGCGGTGAGAGAGAAATAGTAATAGTTGAGCATTTGTGTTAGAATGAGACAAAAGATACTTTATTGAATACAGTGAAACCTCGATTGTACAATGTAGTTTTACGATATGCTTTAAATTATACGTGCTCTTTTTTCAAGGTTTTTATATGGCTGTAGCACAAGTTAAATGTAAGACTTATTACTCTTAAACTTTTCATTTTATTTTATGCGATAAGTCCACTTACACGGTACATTTTAAAGTGTTTTCTGGATTCTTCACTCTTATCCGTTCTTGGGAGATTTTTTTCAAAAACATATTACGTAGTTCGTATTTTTGCCACCTTCCCTTAAAAAGGCCTCGTTCGGAAAAAACACTTCTCCAAAACGTCGGTTTATTGGCTCCAACCGACTCCAAACTTTGTGTCAAAAGACGAACGAAAATTCGTTAAAAATTTTGAGAAGACATTTATATTGAGTAATGTGTCAAACTGTGTTCCCGAGATGCAAATATCACGTTTATTCTGTTAAAGCCTTACTTTTTTCCGGTGTTTTAAAAACCAATACGGAAAAACGAGGTTTTACTGTACAAAGATTTGTGTTGACCCTTCTAAAACCTGTCCCTTTCCAACCTTTTCCGCTTTGCGACCGGTCTCCTCTAAACGCTTTATATTTTAGTTACAAGTACTAGTTTTCCAGGAGTTAGATGACAAGTGCAGTTTTTCCACAGTTGGTGACTCCGGAACTGTACGAACAACATTTAGCCAAATCGATGATTCAAGCCGAAAACAAAATCGGTAATGCGTTTCACTGCAAAACGCCCGATTGTCGGGGATGGTGTATCTTCGAAGATAACGTGAACGAGTTCCGCTGCCCTGTGTGCCACGCAACCAACTGCTTAACTTGTCAGGTAAGTTTATCCACCCGACAGTATTCCATCCCAGCCTAAAATTCCGATAGGATTTCCGATCGAAAATTTTGATGAAAAACGATAGGACCCGATCGGAAAGTGGACAAATATCCGACCGGAAATCCGATCGGAAAGTGGACAAAAATCCGACTGGAAATCCGATCGGAAAGTGGACAAAAATCCGACCGGAAATCCGATCGGAAAGCGGACATAAATCCGACCGGAAATTCGATCGGAAAATAAATCCGATCAGAAAGTGGATCGGAAATAAGATCCGATCGGATTTCCGATGAGAAATCCCACAGACTATTCCAATCGGAAATGAATTCCGATCGGAAATCTCTATCGTTCTCTATCGTATCCTATCAGAATTTCGGGCTCGGATACCTGCATTGAAATCACCTCAAATGAAAGTTTGTCTCATCTCGTGGAAACGGTATTGTGTACCACCAGGCTATCCATTTCGGAGTGAACTGCAAAGAATACCAGGCGCGGGTCGCCGAGGAGGCAGAGACAAACGTCGATGCCCGGAGGACCCGAGAGATGCTTAAAGAGATGGTGGACCGCGGGGAGGCCATGACCTGCCCGTCGTGCCAAGTGGTGCTCATGAAAAAGTGGGGCTGCGACTGGCTCAGGTGCTCCATGTGCAAAACGGAGATCTGCTGGGTGACGCGGGGACCCAGATGGGGACCGGGGGTAAGTGAAATACACCCAAAAAGGCACAGCCCAGTATTCATGTACTTTATTAGGGGTAGCTGTCATAAGCGCCAACAACCATAAGCGCCAACGCCGCAAGCGCCAATCCATAACCGCCAAACGAGAAAAGTCGCAAACGCCAACGTTCTTAACCGCAATACTAACCTTACCTAACTTAACCTAACCTAACTTAGCCTAACCTAACCTAACTTGACCTAACCTAACCTAACTTGACCTAACCTATACGACCTTTGGCGTTTGCGACTTTTCTAGTTTGTCGGTTACGGACCGGCGCATGCGGCGTTGGCGCTTGTGGTTTTTAGTGCTTTCGAATTCTCCCCCTTTATTAGCAGTAAAAAAAAAAGTATTGACCGCTCCATATTTTTAAACCTCCATAACTTTGGAACCAAGGTGACTATAACCGTGAAATCACTTCCGTCGGAAATGGGAGACGTTTTCTGACGCCACTTGTTTGTGCGGGTTGCCCAATTACAGGGTGAAAGGCAGACTTTTCTCGGACCGAACGAAGCCGAACTCCTCCGGATTTACCCGAGCAAGCTGTCTCTCTGTAAGCAGGCAACCTACACAAACAAGTAGTGTCAAAAAACGTCTCCCGTTCTCTCTGTGTTTAAGGCCTGAAGTGACTCCACCGTTATAGAGCCACCTTGTTTGGAACGAAACGAGATTTGACAAAAAAGCCAAGATCAAATTAATAGATATCTTGAAGATCTTGCGATTTTATTTGTGCTTTGCTTACGTATCTCTCTCTGTTCTAAAATTACGGAGGTTTAAAAAAAATGGAGCAGTACTTTTCTGACTGCTAGCACCGTCATAGACTAAAAGAGTTTTAATAGTGTTCCGTGATATTGGTGTCGGAGTGGTTACAAAGAAACAACACATAAACTTTGATGGCATTTTTCTTCTTTATATAATTGTAAATGTCAAGATTTTTTTTGAATTTCAGGGCAAGGGCGACACAACTGGCGGCTGCAAATGCGGCGTAAATGGCATCAAGTGCCACGCAAAATGTAATTACTGCCATTAATATATCATTACATCAGAGGACATTGACTCATGTACTTTAAGGTACAGCTCAATAGGATTGTGATGGTATCGCCATTTCGGAAGTTATGAAACTTCTCAAGCGCTAGTCTTCCCTCATAAGTGTATTTAACTCATCTTTGTCACAAGTTGTGAATTTACCAAAAATAAGAAGCTTTCGTGTACAGCGGAAAAGTGTTTTTCTAGTCTACATTTCATGTGATAAAACAGCAGCTCAAGGAAGTTATGAATAATTTAGCCAACGAGATGAACGGGCCCAAGAATTCCTATTGATTATTTTCCCCAAGAGCTCAGTTTTATTATTAATATTTTTAAAAATACCGAAAATCTAAAAGTTGCTTTTTTTCTTCATTAGTCTTTGTTTTAATTTGTCGTAAGATATTGTGATGTACTGTGTCGGACGATTTACTTTGTATGAGTATTTGTTAACATGAATTTGCATAAGTGGCTCAAACCAAATAATATAAAACTGCAACGGTGAGATCCTCTACTACGGGTACAGTGGAGATCAATAGTCTTTGTCACTGTGCTTGGAAAAGGTCGCAGAAAATGGGACTCGAGTTTCGTTCTCGAATGTACTTATACATGTTTTCATGTGGTGTACCTGTGATAATCACGTTTCAAATAACACAATAAGTGCCTTCCCCGTGATTTTATGTAAAAAATGTGGTCAAAACATTTAATTAAGTTGTGCCCCTTTACGTATATATTTGCATTTACTATTGCTGATTTGACGCGTGCAAAATGTCCGTTGTGAGAAATATTTATTTATTTGGTGAATTTACGTCGGAAATAAAAATCTTTGCAAGAACGAATATCGTTGGATTTGAATATTCCCGCCTCTTGGTGTCACATGTCATGGAGGATGTAGGGACAAGAGTGGTCATTAGTATTCCTGGCGGGTGCGCTCGTTTCGTAGTCGTGTGAATAAGACGTGCCTTGTCGCGGGAACCAGTGCGGCCACTGTGGAAACGGTGCCTCTGCCAAATACGTTGAAATCAACTCACGGACTGCCGTTGACCCACTGTTACCGTAACATTTAAAATTTAAAGGTAGGATCCTAAGAAAAATGGCCCTGCATGTGCAGGAAAATTGCGTAAAATTAACGACAGACTTTGAATTTTTAAGTGCAATTTAAACAGTAGCGATTTTGTTCAACAATCGTGCGTGTGGCCTCTACCATTCTCCCATTTAACTTACAAAATATCTTTTTTTTAACACTTGAAAAAAAAAATACTTCTACCTTTTCAAAGAGCGTTTTATGAATTCCTTTCCAACAACAGAAAAGGAGTCTTTTTACCGGTACGTCTCTGTTCCCGTCACACAAAACCTACGTCGATTCAAGCTATACAGGCTTCATCAGAAAATGATGTACAAATTAAGTATGCTTTGGCATGTAACCAGTTTTAGTGAGTTCTTTAAAGAATTTGAAGCGATTTAGATACTACTGTCTATTATCATGATATCGATACTCCAAATCTCGACCTTCCAGCGACACATAGTTTAACTGACCTAATTCGTTGAGTGATCGACAGCGTCAAACGTCTGCCCTCTTTGTGCAACTTGCTAAAGTGGACAGTCATTAAACTTCCCAAGCAATGAAATGCGACGTGATAACCTCGCTTTTTGGCAACCCTCTCGATTTCTTGCGAGAATCGACTTTTGATTCGAGTTGAGTGACCGGAAAAGGAAGCAACTGTCCCCCATCCCCTCATGCGTAACTCTCTGGTTCAGGGTGTTACATTATTGCCGTGTGACGTCACACTTCGATGGGGGCCCAAGCCCAGGGCTCATATAAAAGCCAGTAACTTTGTCAGCTTCTTCAGTACACTCGCTCCGTTGTTCACAACACATCAGCTCGCGCAAGATGTACTCCGTTATTTTGGTAAGTATTCACTTGAACTAGACCTAGTTCTCTTAAAACAAGATAACTTTATAATAATCCTCAAATGACGCTTAAATGAGGTTAGGTTAACCTTCTTAAAATTTGTTTACAAAATTTAGGCTGATTAAGCCTAATTATTGAGGAAGGTTTTTGTTAAATCGTTTTTCGCAACTGTAATTCTTACTTTTTCAGGATTTGTCTCCTGTATTAAGGCATGACTTTTATTTTCAGGCTGTGGTGCTCTCTGCCTTTATGGCTGCCGATGCGGCGGTTCTTCCTTTAGGACCAGCGTTGGCTGCTCCAGCGCTTTTAGGTTCCGCGCCGTACGCACAGTCCTACGCCGGCCATTCAATCACTCATTCTCTTGCCCCGCTCGCCGCCCCTCCTCCACTAGCTGCACCCCTATCAGCGCCCTTAGCTGGACCCCTACCACCGCCCCTAGCAGCGCCCCTAGCAGCGCCGCTTCCAGCACCCTTTGCCGCCCCGCTGGCTGCACCATTCGCTGCACCGCTGCCCCTCGGCGCGCTTCCAGCACCACCACTAGCAGCGCCCCTAGGACTACCTCTTCCGACCTCGTATAGTGCTTACCCAGGTCTACTACCGTTTGTCGGACTACCAGCCGCGCCGCCTTTTCTGCTGAAATAGCTACCTCTATGAGAAACTCCATACTCCCACGCCAACGGGACTTGAAACAAATCCATCATTAAAAGCGTATTTTTCAAAAATCCTCAAAAACAAGTAAATCGCATTGAAATTAGCAAAAAAAAAGTCAGTTTCAAGATTTTTTTTCAGAAAAATATGTGCTGATTTATTGTTGAATCAATTCCGAAATGAGTTAAGGCTCGGTTTTGAAATTCATATTCTGAAATTTTCGTTCAAAAGGAAGAGATTTTTGACTTTCAAAAACGATAAAAAAATCTGTTTATACTAATATTTTTACATAAAAAGTCGCTTTTACAAATTTTCGTCTCCAATCCCCTGTTTTTGTTTTGTTTTTGAGTCTATATTGTTGTTTGATGTGATATATTTGTTGCATCGTGGCGAAATCTCAGCATTCATCTTTGTGTCTTAGAGCTGGCCTCTGAGGAACAAACCACCCACAGG
>Ga0058701_10000447_pt1 | contig 28640 bp, 17 predicted proteins | sample AgamicOrMae_FD_97039 | JGI IMG/M metagenome (GOLD analysis project Ga0058701, IMG submission 97039) | Agave microbial communities from Guanajuato, Mexico - Or.Ma.e | ecosystem: Host-associated > Plants > Phyllosphere > Phylloplane/Leaf | place: Guanajuato, Mexico | collected 2012-06-04 | reverse complement strand
TCTTGAGAGAGCATGGGGAAAGCCGCGAAAAAAATTCTGGGGTGACCCCAGAATTGGCCGCATTTTGGCAACAGAGCCCAACAAAGAATCGTCACTCGCGAGCCCAGAAAAATCTCCTCCCTAGCTAGCGCCCCCATTGAGCGAGCCCTGATTTGATTGTGAAGCGTGCACCAAAGTCGACCAACCCAATCAAGTCAAGTGGCGCCTCATGGTTTTATCGATGGCCCCATTCGATTAGTTGTTCAGATCAGTGACGACATTCCCGATCTTCACACTGTCTCCGTGTAAAAATGATCACCGATCAGTCAGATAGTTGGATAGTGTCTAATGTTCATGTTCTTGCCACCGCGACTGCCGTCAGAAGTTCACTGCGCAACCGTTGGCTGGCCTTGACTCGATGAACTACTTGTATTTAGGTATTTCATTACGAAAGAAGAAAAATGGAGCATAGAGTCATAATCATACATCGCGATCAACTGCTCGAGACAGCGGCGACAGACACGCACTGCTTCATGGAGGTTAGACAGCTACTAGAGTCACTTTGTCACATCGATTACAATTGATTCTTTGTGCCTTTTCTTACTTGTAGTGCAGTCAAGAGCGAAATATTGTGTCAAGTTGACAACTTTGTTGACTTACATGGACTTACAAAATGAGGAAAGTGAAGAAAACTCCCGTTTTCAATTTCGTGCCAATCGATCTCGCCGTCGCTCCTTACCCTCCTTTGGACTAGGTCAAGTGCCTGGTTATGGAACCCAAAAGACGAGTCGAGTTTTCAGCAAAACTCTATCCTTTTGCATCGGCTCGCCTATGACTATTCGGCATGCAAGTAGTATAAATAGGAATGCGCAGATCCTAAGAAAGGTACAAGGAGCAAGTATCAGGAAGCAGTTAGTACAGAATCGAACTTAGGATACAGAGAAAATCGAGCTATCGTAAATTTACACTTCAAAGAACGGTGCATCAACTAGTAGTAGTCAGGCTCAATGATGAAATACACTATCGTAAGTTATTGCTACGGGAATCTGGCTCGTAGAAGAAGCACTCAGTTGTAGTAAAGCGATAGAGTGTCTCAGATTCACTGAAACAATGACTAATAAGTTGAAACTTTTGAAAAATTCACGCAAATTACAATCCATCCCAGTTGCTCTTGGCCCTTTGTGTCGCCACCTCAGCCGCCTTACCGTCTCGTCATAGGCGCCACACCTATGCAGCTGCTCCAGGTAAGTAGCTCGAGCATCGCATGGTCAGCTTGGTAGAGAAAATTACCGAGAATCGATAACTAACGACTATTAAACAACGAAACTTCTCATTGGATAACTGGAACCGAAACTAAAGTGCTTGCTCCTGCAGTTGCCGCAGTGCCCGCCGTTGCCGCAGTGCCAACCCTAACCGCAGTGCACAGCCAGCGCCTAATTCCGCAACCACCGGCAGTTCACACCGTCGCCTCGCCGACCACCGTTCTCCAGACCGTCCAAACAGGCAATGCCATTGTCGGACACGCCCATGTAGGCGACCAAGTGGTTGGAAAGACACCGGATGTGAATGGTTACGCCTTCAAGTCGGAGGTTCGCCACGATGCGCCTGTGTACGCCGCCGCCGCCCCAGTGACCGTCGCCCACCCCGTTGTCGCCCCGGCTCCGGCCCCAGTCCTGGCTCCAGTTGCACCCGTGGCAGCACCTGTTGCCGTAGCTGCACCAGTGCCAGCACCAGCAGTGATCCCCGCACCAGGTAAGTTTGAGAGACCATCTTGGGGGTGATCATCGAGGAGTGAGCCATGATTTTGCTGGCCTACATCCACAGGAGCGTTCGAGCGATTCTCAGTCTTAACCGATCTCAAAACAATCCAAATTGATCCGAAACTTTACGTGATACCATTTCACGCCGAGAATAGCTCAAGTTAGCTCATACTCTGTGGAAACCGGACACACAGTCGCCCACGACACAGTTGTCACATCGCCAGTCATCCAACAAACACTACATGCACCAGTATATGGAGGTAAACTATTCGATTCACATTAATTTGATAAGCCTGGAGTTTTGCGCATCAGTTTGAGGCCATAAATCTCACTCCCAAAAGCTCTCCGCCTTGACCGAGATCAATTTTCGACTAATCAATCTTAATTTTTTCCCCCATCTTAATCCACAGCCGCCCCGGTGGTTGCACAAGTGCCAGTGGTTGCAAGGGCACCCGTTCCAGTAGCCTATCCTGCATATAAGAAAGCTTAGAGGAGAGATAGACTGCTTGCGACTGAGTTCAGCGTTTGGCTGTAGTATTGATTTTTGGCAGTTGTGATAACAAGCGTGCATTATGATTCGTTATCATAGGATCTACTTTGACAGGAGTTTGCCCTCGAGTTGACTGGATCCCGCGATCGAAGAAACAGAGAGGCAGCTCAAGTAGGAGGCAGATTGAAATAAAATTGATACGAACCTTTCCAAATAGCCGTGAAGAGAGGCTAAAACTTTGTTCGATCGTCTTCAATCAAGTTGACTTACTTAAGAGACTATTAGTCGCTTGATGCACACCAGTTTGCATGCTTCATCAGAATTGCACCCAGGGGTCTACGCTGGCCACGAGCGCAAGGACCGCGTGCTAAAATCTCTTTCATCTGCTTGGAGATAAACCTCCATGACTTCTCGGCTATTAGTTCCAACTTTTCATTTAGCTCATGATCTTCCTCAAAACCTGTAGACTTGTCCATTTAGATCAACTAGTATGACACATTCAACATGACATCTCTTTCTCTAGCTCATCAAGATCCGAGAAAGAGGCGTCAAGCACTAGCGGAGCACGTCAAATTGGGTTACAGTTTGGACTTTAGTCTTTATCCTGACTTCTGTGAGGCTCTCAACGACCATTATGAGCATTGTAGGTCATTAGCAATAAAATGCGTGGTAACTATGAGTTCCAAATACGGGGATTGTCTTGTTTTCCAGAAAGGAACTGCTGAACAAGTTCGCCTGGAGGATGACGCTTTTACTAAGATATGTCGAATGATAACTGATCCCGCTGTCCAGGTTAGGATCGAGGCTGCCAAATCTATCTCCTTATTTAAGTCAGCATCATTGATGTATCTGTTGGCCACGTTAGATAAGAAAGACGAATTAGCTCACAGTGGTACCTTTGTCTTCGGACTTGAAGACGAGCGCAAGGATGTTAGGATGGCAGCCCTGGAATCTTTGTGTCATTGTGCTAAAACTAACACTAAGTTTGCCGAACGCTCGCTAGATCATATTGTCGACATGTTCAATGATGAGATCGATGCCATCAGATTGAAAGCCATACAATGTCTTCAAGAGATTGACAATGTTGCTCTTAGAGAGGATCAAGTTGAAGTTATACTAACTGTTTTAGATTCACCATCCATGGATATTCGTGAAGCTTTACACAAGATGCTCGCTTGTGTGAAGATATCCTCCGCCAGATCCCTCAGGCGATGTATCGAAATCATACTTATCAGCTTAATGAAGTACCCACAGGACAAGATATCCATCTTCAACTGTTTCAAGTCTCTCGGACAGAATAATGCCGAGTACGTCTCCTCCCTCGTTTATGAACTTCTGGCTGTGCACCCATACCTCAAATTGCCGGAGCAATCTCTTATTGATGATCTATATCTGGCTACCCTCATCCTCATTTTCAACGCGGCATCGAGGAAACCCTCTATTCTTGATTCACTAGAGAGTCACTCTTTACAGCACCAGACTTATATCAAACACACTCTACCTAATTTTATGCCTGTAGTTGAAAATCCAAAATCACAAGTAGCATCGGCCCTATTTTTTGTCAGTATTTTCGATAGATTAAGTAAGATGCTTAAGTCGGATAGCACGCATAGATCAAAGAGGTCTTTATTAGAAATGAGCCTACAAGATCTGAGCAGTTTCGGATTGGTTGAACCAGAGTTCAGAGCTTCGACAGAGTTTTACCGGATGGTCATCAAATCAATCTTGATTATCTGTGGGCTTCTTTCGACCTCCAACTGGATGGATAGCTCGAGCTCTCTGAAACAAATCAGGCGCGTACTAGATATAACGTTCGCCCTACTAAGGAAGTTCCACAAGTTGAACAGTATCCAAACATGCTGTATTCAACAGCTTAGGCTCCAGGCACTCGCAATAGAACTGGTGATCTTCATAAACAGCAGTAACTCATCCGCCTTAGATCTATGTGATGATTTCATGGAAGAGGTTCGCAGCTTAGAGTCTTTCATGAGCGAAAAACCATTCCTCGACAGTATGGTATTGAGCGGTCTATCCGGCTCGATTTTAGAAGAGTTAGCATCCTTAGAGCAGCCAAAACCCGGAACTGTTGCTAGAAAATTAGAGCCACTTTTCACAAATTCTCTCTGTATGTTCGATCGAGTCAATGAAACATTGACTTTACTTATCGACTCTCAAAACATTGATGACCTGAGATGCATGCGGACGTCAAGAGCCACATTCCAAAACTCATTAGACAAGAGTGATACTGTATACAGATTTACGGCTGGCCTGGTGTTGGCATTGACGATAGATGCTTCTATTGAGAACATCATGAGCACTGAGGATATAAGATTGAAAGTTGTTTACCCAGATAACCAGGCACATATTATTGTTCCCATGGCAAAACATTTCAGACTGATCTCTACGGACCCCAGATCAGAGAGTTCCACATACCGTCTCTACTCCACTGTTAACATATCTGACACGACCTGGCCAGAACCGGGAATTGTTGACATCTCAATCATACTGGACTATAGAGATAATCAGTCAACTTCAATCGTCTTAAATCAGTTGGATCAAACCAGGTCGAGTGAGGAGAGTCAAATCATTGAGCTCAGCCGGCCGATGAGTTTGAAAGTGCACCCGCAGAACTCAAGATGGCTAACTTGATGGACTGTCTAACAGAATTTCTGTGATCTCAGCAATCTTACAAGTAAACACCAAAAACGAGGTTATTTATTAGTTTAATTTTGTTTGGCTCATCTCTGCCTCTTGTAACGCTTTCTCCAATATCCTAATCCTATATTTGAGGCGCCCATTTTCCTCTTTCATCTTCTCTATCTTTGCACGATCGGAATCTTCCTGATTAGATTTCTCCTGTTCTGACATTTCTTCCTTTTACCTAATCTAATATGACTCAATATGAATCCAGGCTCTTGTCACAGTGTTGAGACAATTAGTTGTTCTTGACTAAAAACCAGTAAGAACGAGAGTATTTAAACTAGCCACGCTTCAGTGTGAAGGTCTGCTGAGGAGAGCTGAGGTTGCCCATCCGCTCGTTCTCAGAACGGACGAGAAAATCCCTCCGGTGACACAGAACATTCTGGTTTCTAAGAAATTTTAATAGAACATCTCTCGTACCTAATCTCTTCGAGGGCATCAATCCTTTCTCACTGCTGGATGCATTCTAGGGTCGAAGTCTGACTCGGCTTCTGGTATACCTCGATACAAATCCCTACTCTTGGTAGGAATATACCATTTGGTTTCCCAGGGGCCAGTATGTGCTCTACTAATGTAAAAGAACACTGATGCGAAAACCCCTACATACAAGAAGCCTGTTCGTTACCGGGATTTGGATTAAGTCAAAAATAGTCAGTGTTGAGCTAGCTGGGCTTGTCGAGAGTTTGAACACAGTTCGAAATGTCAATTTGACTTACCATATTTGTACATCTGTGCATGAGACATAGTCTGAATGAGGTCAGGAACAAATCTGGTGAAGGGACCAACAATTGACAGGCTATAAGTAATAGTGGGCAATGCTAGTTGATGATATCAATTATCAGTGATGTTGTTTGGTTAGCAAATATGGGTTTCACCGGTGGTGCTACTCTGTTCAATGTTGTCCTTGAGAATGCAATTTCAAAGCAAAAGATAGTGGTTCCCCTTGTAGGAAGGACGCTCGCACGAGACTGCTAGGTTCCTTGGAGAATGCAGCCAGAAAGCACGCCCAACAGCCTCCCACAATGGCACTCTCAGCGCATTCGAAGGTCCATGGAAACTGCATCCTGCTAGAAGTTTCTCCCAGCATAGCGGGAAATGCAAACTAGATAATGCATACGAGGATGAGAAATTAGGCTATCTGTTATCGTTTAAGATTTTTGTTTTTATTTACATTCGTGGTCGTTGCCACTTGAGCAATCTTATTGTGATCTTTCTCTCATCATTAACACTCACGGGAATACCTTTGCATGCAGGAACAAAAATATTTATGGATCCATAGGTGTATGTATATGCATACTGGTGTGTATAATCTCAGCGATGGACTCGTTTCTTACAAATAGCGATTCCCTCTTAAGGAAAAACTTCGATGGACGAGCCTGAATGGGACATGATTATGGCATTCAAATCTTGCGTCTTCCTAGGACTGTTTGTTGTTGGAGCAACAAATCTTCTCTTATTGGCTGTACAACACTGACAGAAGGTGAATGATCGAGCTCGTGATCATTTGACGGCATAGTGCTTGAGCTTGTCACTTTACAAGTGGCCAGAAAGATGTTAGCCTCACTGTTTTTGTCATTCTCACTCTCATCACTTTTGTTGCTGCTGTTCATGCTAACTGTTAGTGCAATACAACGGCCCACAAACGATTCGTCGCCCGCCAGATGGAAGCTTTTACCAATGATCGTTTCCGCATCAAGGTCCACCAATTCATCTGAGTCATGCTTCGACGAGGGCACCTTTAACTCGGACATAAGGATAGTGGAATTATTGTTTCTTATGGGTTCAATTGTCGAGCTGCAATCTGTGTCATTTAGAGGATGTCTAAGCCAGATCTTGTGCTTGAGCAAGTGCATAGTGACTTGGTTACAGTTGTCCATCATGTTCTGTGGCGTTTCACCCTCAATTGGAACTGAGAAGGATTCGCGTCGTTTTCGCTCCAATTTATCGTTGGTCCTAGTCAGATATTCGCCCTTAGGATATCTGAAGCGAGCTATCAGATGTGCGGCCCCTCGATTCTCCTTAGGCTGCCAGAAGTTCAATCGTCCAATAGCTTTTCCATCCCGAATGCTCGCCAGCAAGCAGGTGGCGAAGTTGTCCTGGTTCTTGTTCGTCTCGTCTGGCTCAGTCTGGTCCATATTGATGAAACCCGACTGGACATTGTTGTTTGCATGCTTGTTCCTCAAGTTAAGCTCAAATGTTCCGTTGTTCTCACTCATGGGAGGCGTTTGGCCTTTCGAGGAATCGCCTGTTGATTTTTCGTAGGCAGAGCCCGTTATTGCGGTATCATTATCGTAGATAACATTCAGGTTATCTGTGGGAAATGGATCCACAGGATTGGTGTCATTTTCGGCGCCCAAATTTACGACAGGGCCACTCTGCATGAGCGCCCGTCTGATGGTGCTCACACGATTAGCCGTCACTGCGGCTGGATTGCTACTGGTTTGATTTTGCTGATTAGATATTGGGTACAGAAAAGATTCATGGAGGAATTTGTTTTCCAAAAAGTAAGAATGGAAATGAAACAGTTAGATTGGGGACTAGATAACATAGTCTGAAGGGGGAGGAGTGCTCAGAAATCATCAGACAACTACAATCGAGCAAGTGAGCATTCGAGGGGGCCAACTTTTGGAGTGGAGAGTTTTGTGTTGCAAAGCGTGCTGATCTTTGGGTGCTAATGGTTGTTTGTCTGTCTCGATGAAGCGCAAGCAAAAGCACTCACTCGATTGGCCGCCACTAAATACTCACTAGCTCCTTGTTGTGATCAGATTCTCGCTTGCCTGGCTGTAAGTAATCAATCGCACTAGAGGGCTGCCTACCTGTTGGAGAAGTTGGCGCTGCCTGCGAGCCACTGGTTGCAGGGGCCACTGGTGTCGCATTCTTGGGTGCCGCCACACTGGGAGTGTCCACCTTCGAGGGGCCCGCTTTGGGTGCCGCCGTTGTGGTGGTGGTGGTTGTTGCTGCTTTCGTTGCCACTGTTGGCGGCGGCGGAGTGGTGGTTGTGGTGGTGGTAGTTGTGGTCGTGGTTGTCGTGGTGGTGGGTGGCGCTGTTGTTGGCGCTGCAACAGTTGCGGCCGCCACAGTTGAGGCCGCCGCTTCCGGTGCGGCTGGGGCCGACTTGGGCGCAGTTGGCTGCTGGGGCTGGGCGGGCATGGCGGCGGCTGGCGTCGTGCTGGGGGCGCTGCTCGTTGTGGGGGCGGCGCTGGGCTGGGCCGAGTTGACGACGATCTCCACGGGCACACTGGCCGCCTTCTGCTGGGCCGGGCTGCTGGTGGCCGCCGCGGCCGCCAAGTCCTTGGTCGACAGCTCGACCACAGGCTGACGAGTTGTGCTGGTTGTAGTGCTGGTTGTTGTTGTTGATGGACTGGCACTTGTTGCGCTCTGGGTGGTTGCGGCCGAGCTGATCTTCACAACCACGGGGGCCGCGCTGGTTGCGGGCGGGCTGGTCTGCGGGACGCTGGTGGTGGGGGCGGCGGTGGTGGACGGCGCCGAGGTGGTGGCCGCGCGTACTTCCGCCGGGGCGGCGGTGCTCGTGGTTGTGGTGGTGGTGGTGGTTGTGGTGGTGGCAGCTGCAGTCGCGGTTGTTGGAGCCGCGGCAGTGGTTGCGGGCGGCGCGGCGCTCGACGCGGGCTCAGTGGAGCCCGCGCGCGCCGAGGGGGCGGGTCCCGCGGGAGCCGCAGGTGCCGCAGACGAGCTCTGCTGCTGGGCCTCCGCGGCGGGCGCGGCCTGTTTGGCGTTGGGACTTGGGGTGGTGGTCGACGGCTGCTGCTGCTGCTGGCCTAAGGCCCACCTCTTCCTCCTGCGCCTGGTGCTCGGGCTGGGCATGGGCTCGGGCTGGACGGGCTTGGGCTCGGCCTCTTGCGGCTTGGCTGTGGAGCTTGCGGGGGGCGCGGCGGTGGCGGGCGCCGGACTCATGGTTGTGGAGGTGGTGGTGGCGCTCGTGGTGGCGCTCGCCGGCGTGACAGCCGCAGTCTCAGCAGAGGTGCCGTTGCTGGCACCCTCCGGCGAGGCCTTGGGTGCCGCTGGCGAGGGCGCGGGCGTGCTGGGCGCCGCCGCGGCGCTCGCGCTCGGACTTGGGCTGGTGCTCGGGCTCGGGCTAGGCTGCGGCGAGTCGGGGTTGTTGATCAGCTCCTCGGTCTTGGCGTCGGGCGCCAGCTGGAGGAACACGTTCACGGTCACGTTGGAGGCCTCCGTGGGCTTGGCCTGCTGGCTTGCAAGTGCGGGCGCCGGCGTGCTTCCGTTGGCGGCAGGTTCCTGCTTGGCAGCTGGCGCTGTGCTGGAGCTGGCCTGCTCGGTCTGGACGACCATTGGCGCCATCGTGGTGGCGGCGGCGCTCGTGGTGGCCATCGGAGGGCCGCTCGTTGAGGCCGGCTCGCTGCTTGCCGCCGACTCGGCCGACCGCTTGATCGGCTCAGGCTCGCTCGGTGCAGTCTGGAGCTCGTCCACGGCGCTGGACACATGCTCGTGGTGGTGGTGGCCGTCGTTTGGTCCGTGCACGTGCTCCGTCTGGTTCTCCTTGGGCGCCGGGTGGAAGTCGGCCACCATTTTGCTCAGTCGCCCGCTCGGGTCCACCAGGTTGGCCAGGCTGACCAGCGTGTGGTGGGCGCGCGTGGCGTTGGCCGCAATCTCGCCCAGACAGGCCGGCTTCTCGTCGGCGCCACTCGCTAGGGTCGCCGAAAGCACGCAGAGTGCCGCCAGCGCCAAGCAGTGGGCCTGCATTCCTTTTCGAGCCATTGCTGCTTCGTCTCTTCCAAGGGCCAACCTCTATTAGGCTAAGCTCCCAAGATCAATCCAATCCTAAGGGCCAATTCAATTCAAGAGGCCGTTCTACTTTTCTGTTAGCTCTGGTTAGCCAACTGACAGCCAACAATTGTCGCGATTAATTCTCTTCCAATTCTCCAATGTCCTTCTTCAACACTCCTCTTCTTGAGGCAACTTTCTCAGCCGGAATTTCCTTGAGCTGCAGAAAAAAGTGTGGAAAATTGTAAAAAAACAGACAACTAGATTGCCCTCGTTTATTTCTTCTCACCAGCTCCCAATTGCAACTGGCGCTACAGTGTCGTCTGTGTCTTGGCGAGCGCGTGCCAGTGTATGGGTGGAGTTTGTTTGTTAGCTGGCTGGTTTTTGTTTGTTTGTTCGCCTAAATGGAGTGTCTCTGGTGGAATGCAGCAACAGGCGGCCGCCACAAAGCTCATCCCAGACAAGAGGGATGAGGAAATGTGTTAGGAGGAAAAAGTTTTCATTTCAATCGTCTGCTTGGCCAAGATGAAGGCTCGAAAGCGACTTGCAACGATTGGCAACTAGCAATTGGCAGTTGACGGTTGACAATCAGCGATTGGCAATTGGCAAACAGGACGACAATTGTCTTGGGCGAGTGGTGGCAGCTCGCGAGCAGCTCACACAGAGTGGCCCTCTTGGTCCGTGCGCCAAATCGATCGAGATCAAGCGAGAGGAAAAAAGTGGCACCCACCAGCAAATGGAGTGTCTAGAACAAAAGTGTTTGGCCCACACTTTAGACGAGGAGCAGGAAACAGACAACGCGCAGGCTCGATTATATAGACGCTATATTATGGGTGGTCTTTCCATTTGGGTGCTCCAATTGAGCAGCGCAGTGGAAATGCAAGCGCGCCTTTTCACCAGGCGACACGAAGTGAAACTGATGAAATGGAAGAGGCGCACATTCTCTAGCTAGATACTGTGTTTAGAGCCAGAGGCAGATGGCAAGCTCGCTCGTCTCATAACCTCAATAATTGGCCCTCTTGGGCAAAAAAAGCTTTCCTGTTCTCCAGCTCGCTTGGAGGCGCTCAGAGTGACGTTCGCGAGGAGGCGCACTTTCGCCAGTCCGCCCCAGCTCCATGGGGGCGGCAATTAGCATCGGCGCCTAAGGACCACTCAATTGGAAGGCGAGGGGGCAGAGGCTTGGTGCGCGTTTGATTGGCTCTTGCAAGAGACAGACTGTTGCAACTGGCAACTTGCGGCTGGCAAGCGCAAGTGCAACAAGAGAAAATTTCTCCATTGTGCAAGAACGAGCCAGTTGAGGGCAAACTACGCGCTGGCCGCAGACACTCTTCGGCCAGTCAAAGTGGCGCCCAATGGAAGGAGTGTCTTCGCGTGATCTTGCGGCCAAACAAACAAACAAACAAGCAAACAAATAAACAACACACTCATTTGGAGCGACAAAAAGTCTGTCCAACCGATTCGACACTTACCTCGAGCGTATCTTCCTGCGCGCGTCTTATGTCGCGATTAGTATTGATGTATTGGTGAAGTTGTTGATCAGCAAGTTGATGTTGCTATGAGCTGTTTTTTTTTTGCTTGTTGGCCAGCTATTTGCTGCACAATTCAATGCAAAATTCTATGCTGATAATTGAACTCTCTTCAGAGCTAATGCTTGAGGGCAGCTTTTTTTACATCAAATGCTTGGCTGTAACTCGATTCCAAGAAGCTCCAAAGGGGCTTGGCGCGATCTGGCTACTTGGGTCCAGATTTTAGTCAACTGGCCGACCAAGTGGCTGGATGGGAGTTCAACAAACCGGCAGGATTTGGTGAGAGGAGTTTGTTGTTGCTTCTCGTGTGTATCTGTGCGCCTTTTTCCAGTTAGAAATGGGCCTCGGCACCACAACAACAAGAAGGAGGCACGCAGCTGGTGCCTGGGCCAAGCTAAGGGCAGTTGCGCGTGCTCCGTGCCCGCACGAGCCGTCTGGGGCGGGCCTTTGAGGCTGTGTTGCTCTGTGGGCTCTCTTGGAGCTCCATCACGTCGCCTTGCCTCAGATGACTAGCTCTCGGATGACGAAACGCTTTTGCAACCTGTTGTTGGTCTGAGCGAGAGAGGAAAGAGTGTGCAGAGAAGCGGAAGAAAGAAAAGTACAGTACCACCATTTGGCGGCCGAGGCGCCAGCGAGCGCGAGTCAAATGGAGCCGCGAACGTGTTTTGGGCGCCGTCTTTTTTTGATCGGCGTTGTTTTCGTTGTTGTTGTTGTGGTGGTGGTGGTGCCACTTGGGCCAAATGGCGCCAAATGCATACTAAAATACAAGAGATACACTCGCGCGTACTACTAAGACACGCCTAGCTGCTGCCGGCTCGCAATCTGCCATCAGACAACCTTGCCTGCCGGCTCAATTACGCAAACTCGCCGCCGCCACACGACCGGCTAGGCTACAATTAAGCAAAAGGTGAGGCAGAAAATCGTCTAGTATTGTTGGCTTCTCGATTTTCAAGAGAACTGCTCCCCCTCCATCGAGCTTCCTCTGTCTCTCGAATCGCTTCATTCTTCTACTTGCAGCGAGCAAGTAGCACGCTGCCTCATCTTGTCCCTTCTGCGAGCTAAGAAAGAGAAAGAGAAAATTGGTAAGAGATAGATAATTCAAGTTCAAGCTCGCCCGTTCGCCTCGCGGGCGATTAGCGAACACAGCCAGCCACTTGTTGCATAATCGGGCGCTAAAATTTGATAACAACATTGGAGAAATATCAGAAAAAGAGAGAGAGAGAGACACTCAAACTTAGACGCACATACGCAGAGTTTCAGTTTGCCAGTTTGTTGTTGCCTCGCCTCGGCTTGGCTCCGGGCGCTTTCCTGGGGCTGCTTGGAGGCTTCGATATAGCCAGTCTCAGATGATGATTCGCGCGAATCGAATTTCCTAATCATTAAGCCCAGGAGATTGGAGAAACCTTGGCCCAGCTAGACCATTGGGCTCGCCCCCTTGGGCTTGCGTGTGTGTGTGTGTCTGTTTGTGCGGCTCGGCGGGCGTGTTTTTCTATTCAATGCGCCGGGAACGCCCACTTGTTGCACGGCCCGCTCCAGCGGAACGCTCAATTGAGGGCCCGAAAAGCATAATACGATAGTTTTGCTCGAGGAGTTTTCAGTTTAGGGCAAGTTGAGAAGAAGTTGAGAACTGGAGAGGAGAAGAGGAGGAGCGGGAGGAGCAAAATGATGATGATCGATGGTGGCGGTGATGGTGGTGGTGTGTTCGCGTGTCCAGAGGAAAAAGTAACCAAAAGTTGAGTCGTTTTCCGTTCGGCAGCCAGTTTATCTCGTTTCGTGTCTCGAAGTTGGAGCAGAGGCTGACTATTTGTTGTTGCCAACACGAGCCAGTCACAATAATTTCTCCACACGAACTTCACAAAGGATCCACTCCGAAGTTTCTTTCTTTCTTTCTTCTCTTGCTTCTTTCTTTCTCGCCTCTCTTTTTTTCCAAAGAAACACTGTGTGACGAGTGAAAAAGAAGTGAGGAAATGCGTGAAAAAGAATAAACAGGTTGCTCTTTTACTAAGGTAGAGAATTTCAATTTCCAGTGAAAATTTTATTCTACTTATTTGTTGCCTGTTCTCTGTTGCGAGGAACAGATTGAGATTGAGATTGAGGTTGAGATTTGGATTGAGAGAATCACACAAAGGAACCCTCCTGTTTGGCTCACATTTAGCTCGCTCGCCGCCCATTTTTGCGGCTCCATTTGAGCTTTCGGGTGGTAATATTAACCGCCAATGATGGTTCCTTCTCGCCTCTTCTTGATGATCCTAATTCGATCAAAGGTGGTCTGAGATCCAAACTTGGCTCGTGCCGTAAGTTGAGTCTTCAATTTTTTTGACTCTATTCGTCATTCTCTATTTAATAAGCCAATTGCAATTCTATTCATTCAGTCGCTTGAAAGTGAAGTCTAAGTGTACGAGTGCTTCCATGAATATTCAATTCATTTTGTGTAAAAAGAAAATAATTAATATCTCTATCTAAAATCACGTCCTTTCTCATGTTGTGCCGTTTTTTCCACCCTCGAGCAGACAGCCTGGCTGGGTGGCAGCTTTGTTGAGCTTGGGGCTTTCGAGGCTTGGGGGCGTGGGCTAAGATCACATTGTGTTATGGAGGAAAAAACTAACAACAAATCACATGTGGTACCAAAATTTGTTTGCAACAATCCTATTCAAACAAGCAGGTTTTCTTCCAAATTAAGCTACTGCTACCTATTGTCGAATAGTGGCTGTCTGGGCCTTGTGATCGTTGGACCTCTTTGCTGGCTGATGGCGCCTGCTAGAAGAGGCGGCAAACTTGGGTAAACTGGGCACCCAACTAGGACAATGATTTGCATTAGTGCTGACAGGCCAACAAGTGTGCTTAAGTAAATCCAGTTGAGATTTAAGCTGGCGCCCGAATTGAGGCTGCCGGTGAGCAAATGAAAGCGTGTGGCCAGATTTGGTTGTTGTTGTTGATGGTTCTGGTTTGCCATCAGATGGTCCTGGAGGTTGTTCGAGTGGGCCTGTTTGGCCAGCTGGATGTGTATTTGGGCCCCAGCGTGGCCCTTTTCATTGCTTACGAACACATAGACTGTTCCAATGTCCTCCGGTTTCACGGCATCGATCTCAAAGGTGGACTCGTAGCAGGAGAACGAGTTATAGGCCGTGTAAATATCCCTTGTTATGTATGGGCCAAACATGCGGCCAGGAATCATGGCCAAGTGCCGGTGGATCCAGAAGACACGCGCCGGCCCTGGACTGCAGCAGAAGCGCAACGGCAACACAAGCTGGCGGCCCAGCACGGCCAACACTGTGCTCACGGGCTGCTCTATTTCGGGCGCTCCCTCGGGTGGGCGTGGCAACCCGTTGGGCCCGCACTGAGTTTGGCCGCTCTGGCTTGGCGCCGGCTGGTCGTTGTTGATCATGTTTGCGGCCGCGTGCTGCAGCTGGCCCACCAGCGCCGGCTGCAGTCTGGCTGGATGGTACTGCTGCTGCTGCGGCTGCAACTGGTGGCCCATCGGCGAGGCGGCCACCTGAGCGGCCGGCTGGTTCGGGCCCAGAACCCGCGTCGAGTGTTGCTCGGGCCCTAAGGAGGGGGGCGTGGCCGCGCCCGAGCCAAAGGGAGGCCGGCCGGCCCGCTGGAGTCCACTTGTTGCGGCGGCCGTTGGGCCACCACTGGAGGAGGCTGGCCTGACGTTGAGGTAGTAGCCGAAGGAGGAGAAGTTGCCGTACTTGTTCTCGGTCTTGCACCTGTACCAGCCCGAGTCGGATCGTCTGGCCGGCTGGAACACCACCGAGCCGTCCTCGTGGGTGTCCAGCACGATGGGCTCGCTGGCTGGTGGTGACTCTTTGGGCTGTTGTTGCTGTTGTTGGTCGGCGTTTGTTGTTTGGGCCGAGTTGGTGGAGGCCGTTTTGTTGTTGTCCGCGTCCTTGATCCAAATGGGCGCCGAGCTCGGATTGGAGTCGATCTCGCACTTGAGGATGACGCTCATTCCCTCGCTCACTGGCACCCCAAAACCAGGCTCGCGGCTTATGGTGAAGGAGGGCTCGTATAGGACATTGAGAAAGGCAGTGACTGTCATTGGAGTTAACCAGAGTTGGTGATTTGAGAGACAACTGATCGATTTGAGATTCATCGATTTGGTTGCATTCAACTTGAGCACACTTTGTGTTAGATAATTATTATCCTGGGCCGAGTATTCCATCATAAGCTGGCTCAAATGGGTTACATTTTGACTAGAATCTAGCATCCATTGGACATAGTCGACGGGCGTTGAGGCTCCCTTGATAACGCACTTGAAATTGACTATCTCATTCTCCTTCACCGTGATTGTGGCATCCAAATTGTTGCCCCCAACTAGTTCCTTGTCGTTGACAATTAGAATGGGCAACTCGGGCGAATTGGTGACCAGCAACTGGATGATGGGGATCTTCTGTTTGACCGCCCCACTAGAGTCCAGCCGCCAGCACTGCCAGTGGCCCTGGTCCCGTTGGCTGACCCTGTTGATGGTGAGCGAGGCTTGGCCATCGTTTGAGATATCTAGCTGGCAGTGGGCACAGCCTGAGTCCAAAATGATGGGCTGATCGTCCTTGGCAAACTGGATGGAGCCGCCCATGTTTGCAAGCGAGCATGGAATGTTTACCCGGTCGCCTGGGTTCACGGTGCGCACCATAGGCTTCAGCTGGGCCTCTGTTTGCGCGCGCTGCAGAGGTTCGGCGCGCGGTCCTGCAGGATGGCCGAGCCACTCGTTCGAGTCTGCAGGGCCAACTGTTTGTTGACAATTTCGGTTTCCATTTCGGTTTCCATTTCGTCAGTTTTGGGATAAAAATCTCTGTTAGTTTTCGCTCTTTGCGCTCACCGTGGCCCGCGTCTAGCTGGCCCCCATTGAAGATCCAGAGAGGAGGATGAAGAAGAGATAGTAGGAAGCAACGGGAACGCAAATGGTCTATGCAAATCGTCCGGCGCCCAGCTGGTGGCGCCCGCTCAAATGGGGGCCCCAAATGGGGGAGCCCAGTCGCCCGCAGCGACGACAACTCGCCGCGCCCAGACGATGATCGCCAGTGGGCCGCGCTGAGCGCAAGCCACGCGCCAGCCCTAAGCACTTTGGAGCAATATCGGGCGGCCAGCTCAGCCTTTCCGGCGGACTCCCCACTTAAGGCGGCCGTGCAACAACCCAAGTGGGGCAAATATTTGTGCGCGCCCGCTGAGTGCCCAGCCCAGTGGGTCGCCATCAGCTTCCAGTGCTCAGCTGCCAGAGCTCAGCCACGGGCCATCAGCCGCCAGCACTGGGCCATCAGGCGCCACCACTAAGCGCCCGCGCGTGCACCCCACCGAACTGGCGCCCCCCGCCAGCTCGGAAACAGCGCCAAACTCTTCCGGCCCTCCTCTGTGGCCGCCACGCACCTACTGGGCGGCCGAAGATCGACAACGCTTGTCCGCCGGGCCAAGTGCGAGGGGGCGCCACTCGGGCGCACGTGAGCCAGTTGATTACTTATTTCGGCCACGCCGCCGCTCAGCCGGCCGGCCAACTGGAGCGGCAACTAGCAACTGGCTGCCGGCGGCTGCCAACTGGCAACTGGCGCCTGGCGACGCGCAGCTTCGAAGAAGTGGCCAAATGGGAGCCCCAAATGCATCAAGAGGCGAGCTTTGCATTGCCTCTGGCGCGGGGCCAAACGGGGCCACCGAAGCAGTCTGGCCATGCTCACAACTTGGGCACAACACACAATGACACACACACACACACACACACGAAGAATGCCGGACGAGCAAGTGAACCGAATGACAAGTTCGCCTGCCGCTTGGCGACAATCAATTTGACAGCTGAACTGCAGCATGAATTTCCCTCCCCTCATTCTTTCCCCTTCGGAGGCTGTGCCCGAACGTGCGGGCACTTGCGAGCTGCTCGTGCGCGCGGGCCGCACGCTAATTGAGTTCGAATGCGGGCCGGCGGGCGGCCCGCCCTCGCGCGCGCCGCACGTTCGGGTCTGCTGGGAGCGCCGCACAACAAGGGCAGCACAACAAAGGCTCCACTGCAGGCCAGCTGCCGGCCGCCACTCGGCAGCCAAATGATACATTAGCTCGCCAAGTGGGCTCGCTGGCTCTGCCGCAACCGCCAGCCCAAGCGTCAAACGGCCAACTGGGGATCAGACGCCCACTCAGGCCCCACTGAGACGCCACTGGGGCCCACCGGAGGGGCACGTTTATCTGATTAGCGCCTCGCCCGTTGCGGTCCTTAGGGCGGGGGCGCCGCATAGTGGCCGCTCTTTGGTCGCCGTTTGGTCGCCAGAGAGTGTGTGTTGCGGGCCAGATGCGAGCCAGTTGCTTGCCGCCAGCCACAGGCAGCTCTCTGAGGGCCTCTTATGGGGTCCACTTTGCATCGTTTAGCAGCAGACTGTGTGTGGGCCGAACGCCAAGCTGCAGTCTGTCCCAAGTGTGTCCCAAGCGAGAAGTCGTTTGGCCCTCGTTTGAGCAGATAATTCAATGATTGATCGGCGCCAAGTTGGCGCAATTTGTCGCCCACTAGCTCCAGCTCCAGCCAAACGAGCTATTCCACTGCAGCACTGCAGCAACTCGCCGGCAAATGGGGGCCAAAAAAGGGGCGCCGAGCGGGAAACTGGAGCCGCGAGAGGCAGTGTTCGGCTGCAGTGCTGGTCTGCTGGGAGCTTGCGTCACGCTTGCGCAAACAATTGGCGTGCCGCCCAATTGGAGGCGTGCAATTGCAAGCCTCAGACTGTCCCGAACGGGGCCATTGGTGGGCGCCCACTTCCTGTTTGTCGGCGCCAATTCTGGCCTTGTTGGTGGCCAATTTGCTCTCAAGCGTAAAGGATGAGCCGAATCAGAGTTTTGAATTTTAAATTCGAGCCCAAATCCTTTTTCTCTCTGTTTTAGAGCTAGTTTGAGTTATCGGAGTTTGAGTTTGGCGGCGCCTTTGGTGCAGCGTTCAGAGTTCACAGTGCTTAGCTCTGTTGTGGATTGCACAGTATTCACAACTTTCTCTCTTTCTGGTGGTATACACAGTCTGCAGTCTGCAGCGCTCAGCTCTGGCAGGCTTGCAGCTTAGGACTGGGAGCCGGAAAGCGAAGTGTGGGCAAATGGGGCAAATGTTGGCCAAACTTCCAACTTGACACAGAGATGAATGCAAATTGGGCGCCCAAAGTGTCCGAATTTGGGCCAACTTTGAGCCACGTTTGGAGCACGTTTGCAGTAGTGCTTGGGCCAGACTGCAACCAGCATGTTGCCGCACCAGAGGCGCCGCAAAATAGAGCCGTCGCGCGATGAATTCTAATTAGAGCAGCCCTCTGGCAGGCCGGCCGCAAAAGCAGACCAAATTGGAGCCTTGTTGCAATTTGTGCCCACCCAACAAGAAGGCCACTCTTGCATAAGCCGCCTCTGCTCGCCCGCCAGCAACCTCTGCCCGCCCGCCGGAGCTAAGGGTCGGAAGTGGTGGCCAGTGGGCGCCCACTGGGCCCTTGTTAGCGGCCACTGTTTAATCAGATGGAAAGAGCGCGGCTTAGGGCGCGCACTGGCCGCTCGGCGAGGTTTGATTTGTTGTCCTGCTTGTTCGTTGGCCGGCCGGAAGTGCGCGGGCCAGCGAGTTGCGTCAGCTAGTGAGTAGTGGCGGTGGCCAGTGTGCAGTGGCGGCTAGTGTGCAGTGGCGGCGAGTTGCAGCTCCGGTTGAATAAATTATTTCTCCGTTATTGTTGTGTTTCCGCGGGCCATTGTGCGCCTGGACTGGCTGGGCCCGCATTGGAGGCTGCTGGAGAGTGGGGCCTCCAATGCGCCTTAGACTGTCCGCGGCGCAACAATGGCGGCCAACAAATATTTGGAAATTGTCGCCGCGCGCAAGTGTTGCAGCCCCGGCCGAGCGGGCGCCCAAAGTGGATTAATTTTTCTCCAAAGCTCGGGCTCGGCGGGCCCAATTTGCGCGCCCGCCGAGTGTCCGATTTCGGCCTCCTCCTTTCAGCCAGCGGCCCGCTGCCTTCCGGGCCGCCCGGAGCAAGATTAAATCCTTCCGGGCGCACTGGCGGCCACAGCTGGCGCCTTGAAGCCTGCAGCTAGTCTGCAGCCGCGGCTAGACACAGGCCCCACTCGCAGACGCCAGCCTGTGCCTTCAATCTGGCGGCCGCTGGACAGTGGCCGGCGCCGAACTGGGACGTCTTGGCGGCGATCCATTAGGAGGAAACTTGAACTCGGCTTCAGGCTCAGCTTGGGGCTCGGCTGGGCCTGGGGCGCAGCGCACGGGCAGGATTGTCTCATTCTTGCTTCGTGCAGGCGACTTTGGCCGCCCGAGCTGGCCCGCGAGTGCAGCTGCAAGTCAAATGATGGGCCAAGGCGAAAGATAAGCCGGCCAAGTGTTACAAGCGCCCCCGCGGCTGCCCGATAGGGCAACCGCCTCCAAGGCCCCAGAGAGCGCCCACCGCGTCCACCAGCCAGGCGTCTGGGACAGTGGACGGCGGACGGCGAGCGGTGGCCAAGCTGCGGGCCTTCTGTGTCTCCGGGCGGCCATTAATTTGGCGGCCAGTTTGGCGGGCGCGCGTGTGTGATCATTAGTGTCATTTGGCTCGGGGGCGTCGGCGGCTGGGGGCCCGCCTCTGCGCGCGCGCACACCTCTGAGCCCGCAAGTTCGCTGGCCTGCGCACGCTGCCATGCTGCTGGGGCTGTGCGCGCGGGCCGCCCGCCACTCGCCAGCGGGGCGGTGCTGCGCGGGCGGCCCGCAACCGGCGCGAGAAATGAAGACGCCCAAAGTGACCAGAGAGGAAATGGTTGGGCGCCGCCCCTCCTTGTTGCTGATTCATTGGCCGCACGCTCGCCCCCCGCTAATCAATTACGGCCGACAACTGGCAGTCCAAACTCAAACAGCAGGCCCTCCTCCGCTTAAGGAGAAGCCGGGCGGCAAAGGGCCGCCCGCACGGCCTTCCTCTCAAAGCGGCACACATTTGCGCCATTCCGGAAGCTGGCCCGTGGCTGCAGATTCCCAATCAAGTGGTTTGCTCGCGCTCGATTGGCCAGCGAAAAGGGCAATCACTCTGGCGCACGTTGGCGCGCATCTCCCACTGCTTAACATTTGGGGGCCCCACACACTATTACGACTGTTATTATTATCCTCGCTGCTTTTGTTATTGTTTTTATTAGCGCCGCCCACTGCTGTCGGGCCACTGTGTGGCGGCCTTCTAGGCCTTTTGCTGCAAGTCTGTAGCCAGCCAGCCAGCCGCTGATGAACAACGGGCAGAAATTAGAAGCCACCTGAATGACTAGTGGCGACCAGAGGCGCCTCTCAGAATGCACCTCTGCTGCACTCTGCTCAGCGGCCAGCACGCGCCAGTCTGCTTCTTCCGGCGCCAATTGGAACCTTCCCAGAGGCTGTCTCGAATTGGTCCGGCTGAATGTAATAGAATTCAATCGGACGCCAATGGAAATCGGTCAATTTCCATTGGCGCTCCACTCGGACTCATCCATTTGATCGATCACGTGGCGCTAAACTGCGCCTCCTCCTCTTCCTCTTTCTAAAGTGCCTCCCCCGCGTCCTCGAACGCTTGCCGCAAGGAGAACTCAGACACAAGCCGAAACTCAATGGAGAATTCATTTCCTTTTTAGCAAAATCATTTCATTGTTCCGAGCGAGTCTCACAAGCCACGCCAAATGGAGACCCCATTCAGCTGGGCGCTGGCGAGAGAGACTGGCCGCATTACAGACTGTGTGAAGCCCAAATCTGGGCCGCACGTCCATTTGTTCGCTCGTGCCGCTTCCAGTTTGCTTGCAGGAGAAGTGAGCGCTAGTCTCTGGCAGTAGTCTCTAGCAGTGGTCTGCAGCCAGAGCATAGGACAAACACAGTGCTCGCTTCCAGTGAAAAGCCGCCCCAATGAAACGTGCACACTTTCCAATTGGGCTTCGGACTGTCTCCAGTCCGTCGGCGAAACACACGACAAGCAACAAGGAACAAAACTCGAGCACAAACAAACAAAACGACGACGACGACGACACACAAATTCACTCGATTGGAAGCAACCAGCCGGCGTCCAAATTGGCCGCCCTAGTCTCTCTCTCTCTCTCTCTACTTCTGCACACTGGCCAGCAGGAGCCCAAAGGAGACACTTTAATCTGCAAAATAAAGTCCAATTCTTGGCTGCCTTTTCAATTGTTCGCCTGAAACTATTCCAAAGAAGCACTCCAAAGGACTCCAAAGGCCTGCTCTTGTTGTGCAGCTCTGCTTGTTCAGCTCCAGAGACAAGCAAATGGAACTGGCCGCCGCTTTGCCGCCGCCCTCGAGCGCCTCTGAGGCGACCGCTTTCGCTTCATTGGGCCCGGCGAGCCGCAAAGCTGGACGGCCAGAAACTGTGGGCCAGCAGAAAGACTGTCTCAAACAGACAGACAGACAGTTTTCAGTGTCTGGAAAGTTGGAAAGACACTTGAGGGCGAATAGTTTGGCTGGCCAGTGTTTGGCAAACTGGCCGAGCCAAACTATTCAACTGGAACAATTAGGCCAGCGCACACTTGCAACAGTGGAGCACACTCTTTTGGAGACACACAAACAGCAGAGGCACCTGAAGCTCTTTTCTTTCTGTCCTCCTCTTTGACTTAGTCTAGAACCTCCTTTCACTCTCAAAACTTCAACAATTCGACTCCTCCAATTGGATTGCGATCGATTTCGCGATTGAAGTCCAGTGAAATCAATCAGAATGAGCTGAATTTGCAGAAAGTCAGCCGAAAGTTAGCCCAAAATAAGCATTACTCAATCATTGGCTTTGGGCCTTGGTCTTTTACTGGTTCTCGTGTGTATTATTAACTTAGAAGGTGCGCTTATTATTGGCTCAAGAGTGCAAGAGTTGCACTTGTGATTGTGATTGTGATTGTGATTGTGATTGTTGTTGTTGTTGGCCCAAAAAGTGCACTTAATACTAGCTTGTGTGTACAAATAGTGTTTAAAAAGTGCACAAATTAGGCTCCAGATTAGCTCACTAATAACTGTGTGCCGACCAAGCGCACTCACTGCGCTGGCCTCTGCACAACTCTCACTTGATGGCCGAGCTCCACAGACTAGCTCAGAGACTATCTTAGAGGCTAGCTCGCCAAGCTCTCCGTTCTTGCCAAGCTCTCTGGCCGGCTCAGCTCGGCGAGCTCAGCAGCTCCTCCAAGACGGACTCCAACTTTCTGCGGTCGCGCTTGTACCAGTTGGTGTTGATCCGCAGCCACTCGGCCGCCTGGGCGAGCACCTTGCCCAGTTCGTCGCCGCTGCTCGCATACTCTTGGTGCAGCTTGCGCATCTGCAGCTCCACGTTGAGGCGACTCAGCAGCTGTTTGCTCGCCGGCTGGCCAGTGGCAGAGGGCAGCACACTCGCCCAGTCGAGCAGCCCCCTCGAGATGCTCTTCACGGCGGTCGCCAGGAGCTGGCGCGTCTCGAACTGTTTGTGGCGCTCCTGCAACAGAAGCCAGATGAGCTGCCGGCCGCTCAGCGAACGCGCCAACGACTCCACCAGAACCATGGCATCTTGCTGCCGGAAGTGGCCCGAGCTGAGCGCCAGATTGAGCAGTTGCAGTTGGAGCGAACTGTTGCGCGTGCTCCCAAGCGCCCACACGATGGCCGTCCGCTCGGCCGACGACTCGACCAGGGCGGCCGAGCCAGCCCCCGACAACTGTCCATTGGCCGCCGCGGCCGCCAGCTCAGCGTACAGCTGCAGCATGTGCGCGTGCACCTCGGGTCCGCCGGCCACGCCCACCCCATCGCCGGGCGGGCGCGCCCACTCGTCCGCCCACAGGCTGTGCTGGGCCGAATGTGCGTGCGAGGCGTCGGGCGCGCGGCGCGCGCGCACAGAGGTGGGCGGGGCCTGTTCCGCGTTCCGCAGGGCCAGCGCGTACACGGAAGCCCTGAGCTCGCGGCCGGCCAGCTCGGGCGCGGCGGAAGTCGCGTGGAAAGCGTCCCCGCCGGAAGCGGAAGTGGCCAGGCGCTGGGCGAGGAGGCGGCGAGCGTGGCGCGCCAGCTCCTGGTCGTTGTGGGCGGCGCGCAGGCCGGCCAGCAGCTCGGCCAGCTCGCCGTTTGTGCTCTGGGGCGGCGCGTGGCCCGAGAGACTGCCCTCCAAGCCAGAGCTCGACTGGGACTCCCAACTGGGCTCTGAGTTGGCGTTCAAGCTGTTCCAACTTCCGGCGGGTGCGGGCGGCCACCTGTGGGGCGCCGACTCGGCGGGCATGAGCGCGGAGGCGACGCGCGGACTCTCGTCGGCGGCGTGCGGCTGGGGCCAGGCGCCTCGCAGCAGGTGGGCGCCACCCGCCTGGCCCAGCCTCTTGGCCAGCCGCTGCACGAACAGGTCGAAGTTGCGCGCCACCTTAGAGCTGGCACCACTTCCGGCTGCACTTCCGGTTCCCGAGCTGAGCTCGGCGGGCCAGCCCCACGAGCTGTTGTTTGCAGAGGTTTGTGTTGCAGACTGTTGTGTCGACTGGGCCCACTGGAGCAGCGGGCCGGGCTCGTTGGAGACCAGGACCAGGCGGATGCGCTCGAGCGAGTCGGCGAGCGAGCGCAGCACCAGCAGCTCGCGCTCAGCCTCGAGGCTGCGCCACACGAAGCGCAGGAACTGGTCCACCGACTTCCGGCCGGCCAGGACGAGCGCAAACAGGTCGTCCAGCAGGTTGAAGCGGTCCACTGGCGCCAGCTGGCCACTCCTCAGGGCCCCCTCCAGGCGCGCCAGCATGTCCACCGGTTGCGCGCCGGAAATGGCTTCACTCGAGCCACTTCCGGCGCCAATTGGAACACTTCCGGTGCCTATGGAAGCCCCACTTCCGCTTCCGCTTCCACTTCCGGCGCACTCGGGCGCCAAGTAGTCGACGCGGAAGTAGCCGGTGGCGTTGTGGTTGAGCTTGAACCAGTTGCCGAGGTGGCTCTTGGGCAGGCGGAGGAGTGTCTGCGGCTCGTTCAGCAGGAAGGCCCACTGGCGCTGCTCTGGTTCGGGCGCGGCCGAGCGCCACAGGCGCAGCTCGGCCGCTTCCGGTCGGGGTCTGAGCTCGGCGGCGAGCGTGACGTGGAGAGGCCAGCTTGCGTTAGAGAGTGTCTGGGGGCGCCCAGTGGCCTGGGAGTTCCTCGGGCGCTCGCTTGGCGAGAGCAGCGTGAAGCGTTCCTGGCGCAGATCAAGCAGGAAGTGGTCGGCGAGCTCGCAGGCGCACACACTGAGCAGGGGGAAACCGTCGCGCTTGAGCCAGGCCTGCATGAGGGACTCGAGTTGGCGTTCCTGGCGTCTGTTCGACTCCTCGAGCGCTTGCCAGAGGTCGTGCGAGGTGACCGACTCGTAGGAGTGCTTGAGGAGGTAGTGGCGCAGGCCGGCGAAGAACTGTTGCTCGCCGAGCGCGAACTGCACCATGCGCAACACTAGGGCGCCCTTGTTGTAGGTGAGCTGGTCGAACAGACTCAGATGGTGGTCTGGGTGGCCAAGGCTAAGCTCGAGATTGGGCTCCAGCGGCCTGCTTGAGACAAGGAGCTCGTCCTCGTTCATGGCCGAGCGACGGTTGTCCTCGAGGAAGATGAGCCAGTAGTTTGCGCTTGGCAGCAGCTCGTCGGCCACCTTGTACATGAGCAGCTGGGCGAAGCCTTCATTCAGCCACAAGTAGCTCCAGCGGCGCGAGGTGATCAGGTTCCCAAACCATTGGTGCACTATTTCATGGGCCACCACCAGAGGAACCACCAAGCGTTTGGGTCTACTCGAGGCGCCATTGACGCGCAAGCTCATGTTCTGCGAGCCCTCGTCGCACAACAAGTAGTTCTCGTGAAAGATGGCCGCCCCCCAATTCTCCATTCCGCCGTGGTTGAAGTCGCGCAGGGCAACCATGTCGAACTTGTTCAAAGGATACTTCACGCCCAACAGACTCTCCAGATGATCGAAGGTGCGCACCGCCAGCTCCAGCGCCATGCGCGCCGCCTCCCGCCGGTGATTGGGCTGCGCCAGCGCCACCGAGCTCGCATTTCCGCCCACATTTGGGCCTAAATTCTGCTCCAAAGCGCCAGCAGAGCCACTTCCGGCGCCACTTCCGGTACTCTCTAAAGCTCCAACTTGAGTCTGGTTCGCGTAGAAGTAGGCGCGCACGCGACAGTTGTTGGAGGTGACGCGCTCCAAGTGCTCGAAGCGACCGACGACCAGCGCCAGCAGATAGGTCGACATGGTGGGCGTGGTGTGGAACTCGACCTCCTGCAGGGACTCGCCCGAGCAGCTGAGCGAGATGGACTTCCGCTTCACCGGCATGTTAGACAGGCTCTGGTAGTTGCGGAAGGGGAGCACCACAATGAGACTGAAGCGGGCCTTTAGGTGCGGCTCGTCCCAGGCGGGAAAGAGGCGTCTGGCAAAGGAGGGCTCCATGTGCGTGGCCAGGCCCGCGAATTGGTCCGCGTGGGCGTGTGCGTGCGCGCCCGCACTCGTCCCGCCCGCGCTCGCCCCATTCGCTGCCGCACCCTGCGCCACGCCCACCCCGGCCACGCCCCCCTGCGCGTTCGGGTTCGCTGCGGCGGCTGAAGTGGCTGAAGGGCGCGCGCGGCCGCCCTTCTGGCTGCGGTGCAGGAAGAGGCCGTGCGAGTGTGTCTCGTTGACTGAGCCCGAGTAGACTAGCAGGAGGAGACCCTGGCCGGAGGCGATGGTGTGTGGGTGAAAGTCGAGGGTGAGCAGCTCGCTGGTGAGGTTGCGGCCGATTCGCGAGGCTCTGATTTGGTTGCCGCCGCGCGAGCCTAGCACGTAGAAGGCCTTCCTGATGTTCAGGTTGGCGCCCGCATGCAGTGTCAAGTATCTGCGCGACTCTGGCCCACTTGAGCTCGTTGCTTCGGCCAGTACTTCATCCGCCCGCGACTTGTCCTCCTGCGCGCCTTCCTCTTCTTGGTTGTTATTGTTATTATTATTGTTTGCCGAGTCATGTTTGTCATAATTCGACCACTTGGAATGGTTGCCCTGCTCTGAGGAGGAGGAGGAGCTGTCCTGCTGCACGTCGAGGGCAATCATGAGCAGGCCGCTGAACTTGCGCTTCTGGGGATCTAACTTGAGACGAAGTGTGTAGAAGTTCGGCTTCACAAACTGACTCGGCCTGTCCTGCGTGAAGCCCGTCCACTGGTCCACGTTGTTCACTGGAAACTCCTCAGCGCCGCCAACTGTTGACTGTGCGGACCCTGAGGAGCCGCCTTGTGCTGGGCCGCCTGGCGCATTTGTTTGTCTTGGCGGCCCCTCGACCACCTGGGCCAGACTGGGCTCGGGGCCGCAGTTGGACAGCAGTTGGCTGGTGCTGCTCGCGTTCACTGCACTCTGCTGACTTGAGGCTGAACGCACCACCGCAGAGTGTCTGCGTTGGCCACTCTGCAGCATTGGGCGCTCTCTTGTTGCTTCGCTCCTCTGCACTCTTCGTCCTGCAGACTGGGGCCCCCATTTTGGTGCCCATTTTGTGCCCACTTCCGGGCCCTCAGTCTGCAGACAGTGTGTGACTCGACTCTGCAGCCAGACGGCGCCCAACACACAAAGCAGCGCCACACACAAGCCGCTTGAGCCACTTCTCGCGGCCCAACCGCCGCTAACACTCATCCGCGCCCGCCGACTCTCCGCCGGCGCTTTACGGCCAATCTTGAGGCTTCCAAGCGGCACTTCTTCCTCTCCCTAAACTGCCACTTCTCTCCACTTTCGGCCCCCCTTTGGCACCCTTGGGCCAGTCCTAGTCTCTGGCCACTGCACACTAGCTAGACCACTCGCTCGCTCGCTTGTGCTCCTCTTTGTGGGCCACCTCTGCTTGGCGGCTTGTCGTCTCTTGTTTCAACTCGCCTAACGAGACGCTGGTGGCAAGCTTGGCGCATTCTCTCGCTCGAAAAGTGTTCAACTTCCGTCTTTGCTAGCCTTTTTTGCGGCTCTGAGCGCGACAAAGTGGAGTCCTTCCACTTTTCGCGGCCACTCACTTCACCACTGTGCCCGCAGACTGTCCTTCGGGGCGCAGTGCGCGTCAAGTGCAGTGTGCAGTGCGCGCCGCTCGGACGCTCAGGCGCACCAGCTCGGCTCAGGCGCGTTCGGCTAGTGCGCGTTTGCGTGCCGCTCCAATGGGCGAACCAGCGCAGAAAAGAGCACAAAAAGCACAGAAAAGCATGGCGAATCGAGCAAGCACAAGTGCGACCATCACAACACGCGTCATCCCAACAAGCAGAGCCAATATGCAAAGGAGCACGCAACCAAAAAATGCGCCAAAATGCACTCTCGGCCGCCGCTTAGCTCTCGCAGCCCAACTAAAACTCTAAATACAACTCCAAATACACAACTCTGAATCCAATTTCAGACTCAGATTTAAGCTCGAACTGCAGTTCCCAGAAACTCTAGCTGCACGCTGGGGACAACAATCGCCCGAGAAGGCGCAACAATCTCGCCGCTCCTCCTCAGCCTGGGCTCCTCTTCGGCGCCACTTAGCACCGGCGCGAAGGAGAATGCAAAGAAGAGCCACGTAATGGAGAGGTGGCGCAATCTCGTGACAAAGAGCCATTGTTGTCGCCGGTTGGGCGCTAATTGTTGCACACATTTTTCCGCTTTGTTGCCGCAAATGGGCGCTCCCTCGAGCCGCCCTTGCCGCCGGGGCCGCCGTTTGGCTCCGGCGAGCTAGTTGTCGGCGAGCTAGTTGTCGGCCAACCGCGTGTGACGGAGCAGTGGTGAACGCCCAGCCTTGGGCGCCACTTGGGCGAGCAAGACAGAGGAAGAGCTGGCACCTGGGCGGAGCGGCGCCCAAGTGCGTGCCAGGTTCCCATTGGGCGCACTGCAAGCACTGCGAGCACTGCGACCAATGCAAGTGCTTGGGAGCACTGCCAGGCCGAAGCTTAGGCCCGGCAACGGCCCGCGCACAACAGTCGCCCGCGCGCGAGCGAACAACTGCACAATGATCGCACACAGTCTCTGGCACGCACGCGGTCGCACTCCCGCGCGGCCACGCCCACCCGGCTGGTTCGGGCGCGCGGCGAGTTGGCGGCCAATTGTGGCCGCCCGGGCGGCTGAAGAGGCTAGAGAGTGGCGTCAGAGGGCAGAGTGAGAGGAGTTAGTTTGCTTTGTTGCTGAGTTTATTGACTAACTGGTGGCCGGAGTGCGCGGGGGACGGCCGCGCGAGTACGACACGACCGACCTCTTCACCTTGCTGAGCACCCGAATGGCGCGGCCGCCCAGCGAGCGCCGCCGCCGCTTGCCCTTGGGGCGCGCCTCCTCCTCCTCCTCCTCCGTCTGGCCAGCAGGCTGGCCCAGCAACAGGCCGTTGGGCGCCCCACTGGCCGCCGCCAACTGCGGCTCCAGATCCTCGTCGGTGGAGCTGGCCCCGGGCGAGTGGGCGGGGCCGGAGGCGCAAGTCGTCGACCCGTAGGAGGCGGCCAGCCGCTGGATGAGGGGTCTTAGTTGGGGTCGGCGCTGAGCTCTGGTGTGGGCGGGGCCGAGACCTGAGCTGAGGGCGGCCAGCTCGCCGGAAGTGTGGTAGCCCGAGTCGTGGCAGTCGGCGGAGGGCCAGCCGTCGGCGTTGAGCTCG
>Ga0058701_10000446_pt1 | contig 28687 bp, 13 predicted proteins | sample AgamicOrMae_FD_97039 | JGI IMG/M metagenome (GOLD analysis project Ga0058701, IMG submission 97039) | Agave microbial communities from Guanajuato, Mexico - Or.Ma.e | ecosystem: Host-associated > Plants > Phyllosphere > Phylloplane/Leaf | place: Guanajuato, Mexico | collected 2012-06-04 | reverse complement strand
TTGGCGATGCTCTAGTTTTGTGTGATCGCGGGCGAATCATCCACCACTTCAAGTTTTCCTCACACGAAGCTGAAGGCATAACACGCACGTAAACGCTTTCGTCTGAGAGGGTGGAGTTCATTTTTAGAAAAAAATGACTCAAACTTGGTTATAATAAATTAGAGCGCGGTTTTCTCTGCGCCTTCTGTGCACGCAAAGTGACGCATTGGTTTGCGCGGAAATGCGAGGTGAGGCGAGAACCAAGACAGAGATGAATCAGGTCTTCTCCTTTCCTTTTAATTGAAACCCGCTTTTTTTCGTCAGTTTCATTCGTCACCGGCCGGAAACCTTACTTTACAAACTTTTTTACCATCGTTTTATTGCTTTCTCGTTAGGCCATAAAAATATGTTGCCTTACGCAACGATACTTTCACCTATTCGGATGGCATCATAGCAAGGAAACAGTTTATGTTCACATTGACGACACCTCTATTTAATCGAAAGAAAGGAAGTGAAATTGAAGCTGTACACGTTTCATCTCTAAACAGTTTTCTCAGCCGTTGACCGATATTGAAATTCAACTCCTGACGATTAAGGAAATTCTTTGTCCACAACCAGCAATAACTTACTTTGTGTATCACAAATACATCTAATTTCTTTTATACTTTTATAGCAAGATTTTAGGACTTACCGACGATTGTGTCGATATTCATGTACTCATCGCGGCCCATGATTCATTCAGCGGACTCGCTATTGGAGCAGAAAATCACCCGAGTGTCAGTGACCTGAGGGAAACAAAAAAGCATCGAAATTTCCAAACCAAAAATCGTATCACCGCAGCCAGCATTTGAGTCGTAGATTCGGAAATGAAATGCACTAATAAATAATTTATACATGCACAAAGTGCGTGACAGCGGCACGTCTTGACGCCTAGAGGCAAGCTGCCTAATAATAGTCGGGCTCGGTGGCGGGGCCGCGCCGCTACAATCCTTCTCCCAAAAAGTACCCCGAATACCCATCAAGACACTTTCCTCGAAATCGGACAGCTATTAAAATAATTCCTTGCTTCACGCTGCATCTCCTCAAATAATTAGAGCGCTTTTCGGGGAACTGGAGCCTAGAGTCGTGATGCTTGAAACACCTGTCATAATTTGAGTCTAAAAGCCACGCATTAGGCCATCAGCCATCGAAATAAAATACCAAACTGAGTATTGTTTAACGATGTCACTCATGTCCTTTACCTCTTCTTCGCGGCTACTTTTGCAGAAGCCGAAAACATCGGAGATGCAGACCACAGCTCTTACCTCCTCCAGCGCAACTGGGATGAGTCGAAGGTTGCCGAAGAAATAAATCGGGAATGTTCGGCTCATTCCATTGAATTACCTGCAACTCAGGTGGTCGAAATCTCAAACTCACTTCGTCCTCTTCAGAATACCTGCCTCTACAGTCTTTTAATTACTTGCAAAAATTAATACAACTGATCATGAGTCATTTAACAAGTTCCAGCACTATCGGCATTCATATCTTAATAAATCTTGTCTTGTGCATCATAAGATAAAGCTTATTTTATCTAAAAATATTCGGGACTTTAAACCGCAAAGCCTGCTGGGGAAAGGTACTTCATGGAGAGAGAGGTGGAATCGGAGATTTGTGGTATCACCATGAAGTGATGCTACGGCTGGGTCTGCTAGGCAAACAGGCCACCTTGATTGCATGCGATGCGAGTGCACCTTTCATTTATGCGGTCTCGCAAGTGTGTGTCTCGGCCTCTGAGAGACCTCAGTTGACAGAAGGTAGCCGCGCGTTGGGCAACCCGGCCAGGCGAGCCGGCAGGGCTGGGCTGGGCCCTTCCGCAGCGGAAGTGTTTGAACTCATCTCCGCGCGCATCCCACCGCGCTCTCCCACTCCGAGGAGAGCCACTTGAGGTTACCGCTCTCCTCCGCTCTCCGCGACGTTTCGATCTAGACTGGCAGCGCCGTGGCAACCCTGCCTTCCCGTAACCGCTGGCACTCGTTGCTATGATGGAATCTGTTGTGTGTACGCGCGGTCTATTTGTATCTATTGACATGCCAGAAGGTGAAAGTGACATGTAGGGGTGGGTTCAAGGCTCGGCGCCGGTAATTTTTTTTCAGCTCACAGAAAATAGACGTCGGTTGAATGTCTAGAGTCCCTATTTCTGCATCTCAATTCCCTTTAGAGCGCGGAGAAAATGGATCTGCCAAAAATTCTGCGACGATTTTCTGACAGTCGATCAGAAGAAGCTTGTATTTTCTGGGAACGAACATCACTCAACTTGGTGTCAGACGCGCTTGCATAGACTTCGATCACAGCAACAGTGAGAAAGATAGCAGAATTGGGCTGGAATGAGCTAATTTTGTACGTCTGTGGAACGATTGAGTCTCGAAGACAAAGAACATGTTTCAGTGTAAGGTAGCCTTCATAGACCTGGGCTCAACTTTTAACCTACACAATTATTATTTATTGTGTAACACAATTATTTCATGTTGCCAGATAATAGGATAACATCGCCTGTATAAATTTTCTTCAGCTTATGTGGGTCATTTATTACGGAAATAGTAGTCGATTTCTGTCAGATATTATCACACTTACAAGACGCCAAAGCAACGCAGTCTCGTGTTTTTCCCCCACAAGAAAACTAGTTTTCCCCAATGTTCTTTCTGCTCTGAATCGCTGTTCTATCTCTGAAAACTATTAGTGTCGTTAACTGCTTGGAATTCATTACTCCAACACTGCGAGCTTGTCCGCGTTTTTAATTAGTTTAATTGCGGCCGTAAATATATTCCTGTTGACATAACGGATACGAATTGTCATCATATATCGATCCATCTGTTTTCTTATGTTTACTCCCCTGTAATTACACCATGATCAATTTGTTTGCATACTGAATTTTTCCCTCTTACTTTGCTTCTAGCCTTTTGTTGATCCGTCCAACAATTCAGAAACAAGTGCGGAATGTTGTTACCGCCTCCTTTAATAATGTCCAACAACCCCGGTTAGTTGATTATCCACCACTGCAGTGTCAATGTGATTTTAATAATCATCAGTCATCAATCACTCTCATATCGATTCTTCTTCCAAAAATCAAACTTCCTAGGCGAATTAGTTCCCGGCCAGAGTTGAAATAACGTCGCCATATCAACAATCCTCCCCTTTTCATTGAATTCACCACCGGTGCATTCCCACTCGTTACGTCACGATGTGTTGTCATTCACTATCCTACTTCCCCCTTTCAATTGCTTTCTCATGTACCTGCTTGGGTCTTTCCTTTGGTATTGTCGTTAATTCGCATTCAGGGTATTAAACTGGTGCTAGTTCTTCCATTTCTCCCGAACTATTCTTTCCTACTTCAATGACTTTCTTCTGTTCTTGCTCTTCAGTTCACCACTAATTCTCTTCCCAGTCTTCTGTTGCCATCTCTACTCGTTTCTCTAACAATATTCGTATGCTCGTAATTTGCTCGTGTTCCACTGCTGGATTCCCATAGTTTCTGAATCGGTTTCCGATCGTCTTCTAGCCTTCGTATCGTTCCTCTCCCATTTTTCCTCTTGCGATCGTTTTGCTTCTGATTCTGTTCCTGTTCCTCTTTCGGAATCCTATTGCTTCTGAATCGGTTCCCTATCCTCTTCTAGCATTCGTATTTCCATTGTTCTTCTTCCACTTCTCCTCTGGCATTCTTTTTGATTCTGGTTCTGTTCTTGTTCATCTGGCGTTCGTTGCTCCTGGTTTTTCGCCTGTCGTCCCAGTTCTAGAATCTCTTTTTCTGTTCCTCGTTCCCATGCTGCCGTTTGCGTGCAAGTTCTTCATTCAACCTATCACTCAGTTAATCTGCTTCCATTTCAAGATGAGCTCTTTCTCCTGCACCATCATCACGTTTTTGCCTCTTCATCTAACTTTTTTTCTGGTAGCTAATTTGAAGCACAATTGTATTCGCAGCTTATTAGACCCAGTCAGAGCAACCGAAAGTATTGTACCTTCGAGACAAAGTAATGCGACTACAAAAGACGCCCGTTTCTGAGGCCGTTCCAACCTGCTAGTCACCGTCTGTGTGATTCTCCTTCACTGCGTTCTCATATCGCTTTTTCGTCCCTTCTGTGAGACCTCCTGTGTAAGCCCGCTCTACCATATGTCGTAGAAAAGTCTCAATTTTCCAGACAGCGCGCTTTAAGGGCGCGGCGTTGACGCGCCGGGCGTTAATGTGTCATCTAAACACATCCAGAGCTCCATTACATGACGTCACTTTTATAGTGATGCCTGTTAGGACAATTAATTATGAAAAGTACGCGGGCTCTCTGAAGAAAGAGTTATCGTTTATTCGCCAATCAAAACAAAAAGAGATGGAACATGAGGGAACGCTCGGCAGATTCGACAGGACATGTCCGCCGAGCATAACGGCAAGAGAGCACCCCCCCCCCTCGGCCCCGCCGAAAAAATAAACGTAAACAAAAACTTTGACTACAGATTGGTCTTTCACTCCAGTGGAGGTCCACTTCTGCTTTATGCCTCTGACTCACATTACTTTCAAAATAAACACGAGGGGCTCTGCAATACAAGACAAACCAGTCAAAAAAAGAAAAATGTTTGTTGTGGTAACAATGTCAGCTGGAACTCGTGACCCACGCAAGTTTAAATTGTCAATACGCACATCGGTAACCAGCATCGTCGGTTGGGTCATACTCTTCGTCGGAGTGCATTACGATGATAATTTTTTAACGGTTGTACATGCAGTCTTTGAGTCGTCGCAAGCACTATTCGGAATCGTCGCGATGACAATTGGTGGATTGTCGCGAGAGCAAGGTGGAGCTGTGAGGGAAATAATTGATGGGAGGACACGGTGTCTTGGGTAATATTAGGCAGGTGCGTTGCGGCGAGATTGATTTGTCAGTTGGATTGATATCGAGTCCGATGGTTTTGGAGCTGTTGACGGATGGCCCAAGCTACCGTTCGAGTCGGCTCTTAGCTTCCAACGGGTTTATTACTCCTTTTCCAGATGCCGACTCGATAGAAGCATCTGCTTGATTATTAATGCTTATGCTGATTAGTAGAAAGGCGCTTGTATTTCAGACAGAACACGGAAGGAATACCTCTTCATTGAGTTGCAGAAACTAACAATAAATGACATAAAAAGAGGGAACATTATCAAGTTTGTTTTAGAGTTTAACTCGTAAATAGCTATACGAATTGCCGATTAAGGTTTTATTTACAACCCAAATGAAAGAAAAATCAATGACGTCAGTTTCGTACACTTGGTTATCTTCGATCCTACCTTGTATAGTGGGCCTCAAAAGTTATGACCCCTGCTTCCGTGTATTTCTTATGAACGCTAGGGTCATGACTTTTTGGCCCACTGTACATAACCATGACCTTGTGACTAAAGTAATCACCGCAAAACCTTTTACGGTGTGTACCCAAAATTTCATTTAAAAAAGGACCCTTTTGCGTCAGATAACAAAGCGTATTAAAAGTATAAAACAACAAACTTTTGTTTTACATCTTAAACCTCAACCGCCAAGCGATGCCGTTCGCAAACAGACAAATGTATTTCAGGGGATCTTCTCAGTTCAGTGTTGTTACAATATAAAAAATATCACCCCTTTGTAAACGTGAAATTTAATAATTCAGGCATTTTCCAGAGCTTAACATTGCGTATTTTAATAGAAAAAATCCTTCCAATTTCTCTTAAGCTAAATTTCACTCTGAATACTTTGGACTGTTACAAGGTTAACGTGTTCTTTGGACAGTTTTTCTGCTGTCGGCGAAACGTAGAACTGGCAACGTTGGTTTTGGTTTCACTATAAAGCAAGAATGGATACGAGGGAAGTAGTGCTGTGACGTAAATATCATACATTTGTGAGTGAAAATGAAGGGGTTATCACGCGAATAAGCCGCCCCCTCCGACGTCCATATGGTTCGGAACTATGAAGCAATAATGATGACTAACGCTACGTTTCCAACCCGACCCGTTCTCACTTGCCATTCTTCTTTTATTGTTATTTTCCACCATTTTTACCTGAAGAAACTCTCGTCACGAAATGCACTTGGGAGCATCTGGTAAACATACAAGGAAGTTCTGGAAAGGTTGAGCATGTTATGACGGGGCACTTGGCCGCCATGTTGTTGTCGAAACGCTATAATTAAGGTCGTTGAAAGAGAGCGCGCTATTGAACGAGCTTTTCTCTTTTTTTTCGCAGGTTGGGTGCCATCGGACGACGCCTACCTCTGCAAAAAAAGGTGAGTACTTTGATGTCGTTGACTAAAATTCACCCATCAAAAGCATGTAAATCGATCTTGATGAAAAATAATTTTACTTTGAGAGGAACAATCTGCTTCGAATTATTTGGCAGTGCGTCATTATATCAGAGTTTCAGAAAAGATATCCGCATCAACCGCTGTCATCAAAACTTTGTTGTCGATTCCTCGTAAAAACCGAAACAATCTAACAAGTAAGCAGCACTTAACTTCTTAGCCACCGCGTCTAACCACTGTTTCCGATCCAAATAAGAAAACTGCATCTAAAAATAAAGAGCGTAAATCTCTCGAAATGCCCCCTTTGCGTAATTTACGATTTAGGGCCGTTGGCGGGGCCCCCGGCGAGCCCCCGGCACGGCAGAACCGCCCCGGCACCGCCGTAAGCCATATGCCCCATTGAAATGCGCAGTAAAACTTGCACTTGATGTGCAAGCACCAAAACCGAGCATCGCTTAAATAAATAAGGACCTCTCCTTTGCTTCGTCTGCCACCTGTCGAAGGTCCGACGCGAAGTCCTGACAAAGGAACGCACCTTCGGCGCACTCCTCTTTCTTTACCTACGTCTTTTTTTTTCTTTTTTTTAAGCGCGGTGATAATGGTTTTCATATTTTGTAGCTACAGGCTCTGTCCCGTTACGTTCCTCTTTGTGGTCTTGGTAAGAATTGTCCTGTTTTTCAGCATCGAAGAATAACCCATTTTTGCTTTAAGAATCTCCAAAATCTTTATTTTTACAATATTTATCATCGCAAGCACAATAAAGTGTTTTAAAGTTTTGCGAACCGAGATTTTGTTTTTAAGCCCGCCTCCTTTCGGACAGGGGCTTTAGCGATACACAAATGTCAATTTGTTTTGTTGCTCGAAATTTTCTAATAACAACAAGCCTACATCCATCTACTTAAACACTCTCGTATACTGTAGAGATTCAGTCTTCAATAAGGCATTTTGGACTCTTTTATTTTCAAAATTTCATCATTTCCTTTAAAATTAAAGAGTTTTTCCTCGAGTGTTAGGATATTTTCATATCACTTTGGTCGGAGATGACAGCTCGACAGAATTGGTCGACGAAATAAGAGTATTCTGCCAACTCTATTGTCAGCTTCTGTAATCAGATTCTACATCTCTATTTCTCCTTTATTCGAAAAACTAAGTAAGTTTTGGCCGTAGTTGGCACGTTTTTGGGCTTTTGTGACGAAAGCACCTGATTGGTATCCCTTGACCGCACCGCCTCTCAAAGTAGCCCCCCCACTTCTCGTCCGCTCACGTATCTCACTATCCACTCAATTCACTAACCATAAAACAAACATTGGAAACGGGGCTCGGACCTACAAAAGGTGAAGTAAAATCCGATGTTTTGGTTAATAGTCCATTTTTCAACAGCCATTGAAGAACATAGGTTTTAGAGAGAGCCGCCGTGGTCCAGATCAGAGCGCTTTGTCAGCCTCCCGAGTTTTGTTTCGCCCATAAAATGGATCGCTTTCTTGTTGAGTACTTGCGAAAAGAAGAAACGGCGGCTGTTTTCAAACGGCTCTTCAAGTGGCTGTATTTGCAAACGGTGGCGATTAATTCTGCAAACAAGTACCGGCACCCAATGAAGTGACTTTTCTGCCCACTGAATCCACTAGCAAAAAAGCGCATTCAAAATGGCTTGTATACACTCATCGTTGTTCGAAAAATAATCGCTTTCGCTGCTAACAAGTTTGTATATGAAAAAAAAGAAAAAAGTTTTGGGCATTGATAAAATTATTAAAAAAATAAACCCTTATTCAAGTTCATTTCACTTTTTTTTTACCGAGAAAGGTTTTTGTTCTGCACTGAATGAAACTTCCCCTCCCCATCTCGATTGTATAACAGCCCTCTTAAGTTAATGAATATAAGAATATTTGAAAATAATTTTTGATCATAATATTAATTTTCATTGGTGTCATTGATTTCAAATAAATTATAATTCATTTCATTGATTTGATAAATCATAAAGATCATATCATTAATTGACAATTATTTCAGTTTAAAAAAATTAAAATTTAAAGAAAACAGAAAATCCCCTATTCAAATCAGCAGGAATAAACACGCACTGGTTCAACGCCCCAGAAAAGCTGTCCTTTTGCGAGCCATTCTCTGCAAGAAATTGAAGGTGAATTTTTGGCCAGTGAAGAAGTTGGACCAGTTGCCAGTCGCGGTGCAGATTTGAATATTCTCCTCATTTCGGTCCGCGTTCTGGGGAAGTGTTCAACGCCCTCCAAAAGTACCTTCAACTTACTCAACGCATTCCGCAAAGTCTAAATACCATCGCTTAGCCTTTTTATGAGGTTCGTGACGAAAAGTTCGGCTCGGCTTCGCCAACAATAGCGGAAACTATTTTAGCTATATAAAGGGTTCGCCACTCCAAATCGCGCTCGGAGCTCCAAGTTGCAAGTGCATTATAGAATGCACGGCCTCCTTACTTTACATACATAAGCAAGCATATTACACGCTTGTCATTCGGAGAGGCTCGCCTGAAGGTAGGCAACTTTCACCCTTTAGGCTAATCACTCTTAAGATTTTTCTAGTTTATAAATATGCCCCATTTAGGCTTGTCTGAAGGTCTGTCTAATCCTAGACGTACCATTTCGGCCTTTTTTTTCAGCCATATCTTGTGTTAGATCTATCCCATTTCGTGCTCGTTCCATTTCAAGCCTCTCCCATTTAAGCTTTTCCCATAAGGAGCATTTCCCATTCCAGGCTTGGGCGATTCCGGGATTGTCCCCGGTAAATTTGCCTATTCAAGGAGTCTCTCATTTTAAAGTTATCATCTTAATATTTGAATCCTATTAAAAAAAAATAGCGACCATATTTCCAAAAAGTTGAATCGGAATGAGGAAATAACAATTCATACATCACCAGCTGAAGTCGTGACTCGGTTTCTGCTTTGATCTGCCTATATAAACTTGAACTAATAATTATAGTACAAATTATTACATTTCGCGTTGGAAATTCTGTGAGTATGCGAAATGGAAATAATGATTAGCGTGAAGGTGCTGACAAGCTGCGATATGTTTATCCTTGGAACTCTTTTTTATGACCCACTGAATCGTGCAACTATTAAAATTACCGACTCTTTACCAGCGAGCAAGTTTTGACAGCGTCGTCTGCTGTCAATGCCACTGTCAGATCTGGAGTCAGATTTCGAATCAAATTTAGAACCAGACTTGTTTTTATCTGTTGTAATTAAATGTACATTTCGTAAATTGTATAGAATTAAAATTAAGATGATGATTTTAAAAGCTGGTTCACCAGTATTCAAACATATAATTAGATCGTATCTAAACATCGTTACTCTATGCAACCTAAGAATTTTAACCTAATCTACAGTTCGTTTTTTTTGTTTTGTTTTTTAAATTGATTTGCTGCGAACATTGAAACGATCAAGAATTAATCCATGGCTATAACAAACTGTTAATTAAAATCCACGGTATGAGGGCCCATAACCTGCAGTTGTTTAGGCCATCGCCATATGTCGTTTACGGGTCACAGCATGGTTGGGTAATTATAATGTTATTACGATGAGTTATCGTATTGCCTTTTTGTCGAGGCTGGACCAACGCTCCTTTGCCTCGTTTAAAAACGTAATGAAGTTTATTAATGAGTCGCTGTAGGTGTTGTATATGACTGCGAACCTGTCACAAAAATGTTGATGTCCCCTTAATGATGCGTGTGTTTTAATTTCCATACGGAGGTGCCCAACGCAAGATTTACAGCTTGAGGAATTTGCATTTCTTGATTCGGAGGTCTATTAAGTAAAGTGTGCTTTCTTAGCAGAGTTTGAGTTGCGTAACAGATGCATTTTTATCACCAGGTGAGCTGCACTTTTGTAACCCTAAGGTCGCGTTTGCTATAAGTTAAAAAAATGTAATGGAGTTTGCGCAGCAATGGGTGTAATGAGATCAACTTTGTAACCGCGAGTTGTGTCACGTACATTTTATTCTATCTTCGCTATTTTTTTCCTGCTGGCTCTACGCTCTGAGATCATGTCGGTGAAATCCGTTTCTGAACTTTGATGAGCATTCATCGAATTGATAGATATCGTTATAACAGGTAAATATCAGTATAGTGTTCATTTTCCTTGGTCTCATTTTATTTTAAGAACAAGTGCGCCCCGTCTTTATCTTAATCTCTCTGCTCTCACACGCAAACACAATAAAATATTTTTTAAAAAATGAAAGAAAAAAATATGTTAGAATAACAATCGCTTGGTGCTGTTAAACGAAAACACAACCTGTTTTAAAATTATTATCGGTGAAAAATATTTCTAAATAATAATTTAAATAACGAGGAGCGCCTCAAGAGACGCAATTAGAATCCAAGCTCCTCCAAAGTATCATCTTTGCCTAAATTTTTTTCACACCAAAATTTTACTCTTTCGATCAGATAAGTTTCAAAAACAATTTTTTTGAGGAGGGCAGGTTGAGGATATGAGCATTAACGTTAATAGTTCATATTAAAGAGAGGAATATCGAAGGCAGTATTAAAGGATATTTCTGCGGATCCCCCTGAGAATTTGATATGAAATGGAATGAAGTACCTTCAGCTCGTCCAGACAATAAGATTGGACGTGTTTCGGCCGGCAGGCTGACATGTGCTTCGCCTCGCCCTACTAGGAAACAAAATCTTCGATTTTTTTTTCTGTCGGAGTTCGGGACGGTTTCTGGACATTAAGTGGTGGTGTTTGTGAGGAAAAATATGAGCTTTGTAGACAGGAAACATCGAAGGAACCTCGGTTAAAAAAAAAATGCCCCCAAACGCACGCGTCCTGTCCCGTCGGCTGGGCCAGGGATCAGAAAAACTTTTATGCCCGCACGATACCGCTGGGGCTTTTCCATGTCAAAGGAGCTTTTCTTCTCGGTGGAAATTGAAGTGCCTCATTGGAAAAAGTTTGAGGTAATTGGGTCATTTGCGAGGATTTATGGTATTAATTATTTGGGACGATACCGGAAAAGCTATTGAACGATTCATCATGAAGAGGATTTTCCTTGTTGTGGCAACAGAACGTTTTTGTTGTCGCTTTATTCAACGACTTGTTTTGTTGGTCGAAAAGTTTTCTGTACCCGACGGAAACAGCCCCTTTTGACGTTGTGCCTGCAAAGATTAACTTTGAATAACTCGGATATTTAAGTTTGATGGTTTCAGCATCATTTTTTTTTGAATAGCCTTTTGAAGCAACCTGTGTTCTCATTACACACAATGAAATGAAGCACACGTTGGTTTCACGTACTGTTTATTCCTGAGCGTACAATTATGCCTCACAAACCTCCTTACTCTGTAAGCCGGAACAATCGTGAAAATGTCTGACCGAATTCACTCATTATGGGGACGATCGTAACCAAGCCAAAGTAGACTTCGTACTATTCTAATAGAAATAGCATTCCATTCTTACACCTAACAAGACAATTTAAGTTCAGTAAGCATAAGATACTTCAGTCACTTGCAAGATTAAGATTAAAAAATGTGTCGTAAAGAGTACGACGTTTACTCATAAATTAAGACTTTTATAAACATCTTACTTTTTAAGACACCAAATAGTGTCGTGAATCGTGACACGTACTATTTTCGATTCATCTATCATCTAGTGAAGCCTAAAAAGATAGTTAAAAATCCGAAGTATTCTCTGGAGAAAACAAAGCGGAATAGCGTGTTGGATGTCTAAACAAATGTATCAATATATTTAACTGCCGTATTACGAGAAAGAGCGGCTGTAAATGTAGAGTCCCTTTAGCGGCAAAATGAAGTGCTTTTCTTCGTCGGCGCTGCGTCCCCGGAGTCCTTTTGCACATACTCCTGCTTCATTCTAGGAATGTCTCCACGGACAAGTGCACACACAATGGCGGGAAGGGGAGGGGGGGACTCGGGGTACCTAGATCGGTCACGTCACCGCGAAATGACACCAGGCACGATGTGGACGTGCGCCCAGACGCCGTCGTCCACAGCCGCCCCGCCCCACTTCCACCCAGGCAAGGTCGACCCACTGCCGAGATAAGCGAGTCTTTTGGGCTGGAAGCGATTTCCGTTCGTTGGCTTGATTAGAATCCTAAACAGTTAAACTTCTTAGCTGGGAAATGGAAAACTTGTACTTGAAAGCTAAGCTTCTTTTATCCGGAGGGTCGAACAGGTAGCTGAAAACTCGGGGTTCACGTACAGTCAAGATTGAAATCTCTGGCCCCTTATCGTTCGCTTTCGCAGAGAAGCAATGTCAGGTCTGGACATTGTCGCCGCGTCAGTCGACTCACATTTTTACTTGAGTTGGGAATACTATTGTTAGTTTAATAGTCGGCCGCAAAACTGACCTGGTTGGATTGGCCTCAACCTCGATGAAATAATAATAATCTGGAGTTCAATACTTGGCCTCGAATTGACCTGTTTTTAGAATCGGCCTCCACCTTAATAGAAGTAATGTTGACAATAAATTCCTTTTGTCCTCGAGATACCTGATCAAAGAGTGTTGCTATATGCCATAGTAAATCCAAATCAGTGAAGTAATGGGTCAGTGCAAGTCTTTGCCAAGTGAATTTCACTGCTTCAGATTTGAATGTTGAATGCCCAACTTAAATCGGAGGCTCGGATAAATATGACTACGTTTTTTAGATGTAGAATTCTCAGCTTTTTTAAGAATCATAATCTTAATTACCATTTTGCTTTCCGTTTTTTTTCCTTAATATTTTTTTTAATGAATTTTTTACTATATGGTCAGGCTTCGTAGAATTTACGACCGAGGAAACCTAGACAGTGCTGATAGTTTATCTCGGGAATAAGGTTAAAAACATTGCTCTCGACGCAAGTTTCCGATATGAATGCGACACTCATTTTCAGCTCCAACGCCTTTGAAATCGATCTAACGCAAATGAAACGAGTTGACGGTCGCTCGGGTGCCATATGAGGCTAATGAATGATTTTATTAATGAAAGCGACATGCCGGAATATTCAGTGCACAATGCAGTAAACTTTGATTACAAAGACGACCCAAGGTCGGACACTGGTTGCATTCTCATATAGCGCGAATCCTTCATTCAAATAGAATTTGATGAAGCTTTTGCGTCTGTCATTTATTGTGCAGCAATATAGCTCTTTTTTTCTCATTTTAACTCACAAAGGCCCAAAGTATTTGGAGTGAAATTTAGCTTAAGAGAAATCGGAAGAATTTTTTCCACTTAAGTATACAATTTAAAGCTTTGGGAAATGCCTAAATTATTAAATTTCAGGTTTCCAGAGGGGTGATATTTTTTAAATTGTGACAATGCTGAACTGAAAAGATCCTTCGAAATAAATTTTTCTGTTTCCGAACGGCATCGCTGGGCGGTAGTGGGTTAAAGAATATGAGGTTTTGACAACTTGATAATATATCGCCAAACCGAACCCAATGTAACCTTTTTTTTTGAGTTTGTCGGTCCTAAAAGAAATTGATGTAAAAAAAAAGGTAAGAAATTTTTGGCTTACAAGAAACATTTTCCGATAAAATATTTTTTTTCTTATTGCAACCCTTACAAAATATTTTTTTACAGGAGTCTCATTCATGAGGATGAAAAATTTTCAGGAATGATACAAAATATGAGTTTTTATCTTGAAGACTTTTTTCCTCCCGAAATAAAGAATTTTTTCGATACTGCCTTTGTTAAGAGCAACAAATTTAGAAGATTTTAATATTTTTTTTAAAGCAAATTTTCCTAGAAAAGTTCTCAAGTAGCCCCAGAGCGGGAATTTCTTACAGATTGTGATAAGACAATCGACTAACACAGGTCCTCACTTTTCAGTTCGTTCTTGGGCGGGCCTCTTCCGGAATAAAAGTCCCAACAGAGATTAAGGCGGCCGTTTTGTGGGTCCGATAACAGAAAAAATCGTAAATTGACGCGTACCCCCATCAGACAAAAATAAATTTTCCTTCCCGTTCCACCACCAGACCATTTGATTCTTTTATGAATGTCACAAAAACCTCGTTAGGAAAGGCCACAACTCACTGCCAGCTATCTTTCGATTTCAACTCAACGCCCTGTAATGGTTTCTAATCAATCTGGTGGAATGATCCTCGGTGTTTAAATTGATTTCCTTTTTAACCCTTTACAGTTTTTCGTTCACAAATTCACCTGAATGGATACACTTCAATGAGTAAAACCATTTTTTTTTGTGAATTGCAGTCGCTCTTTGGATGTCATTGAATCCTTTCAAACTGAATCCAATCTCATCACTTATTGACTCATTCAATCCAAAGCTAGTTGCAGCGGTACTTTTTACCTGAGGTTGCGTTCTTGTTCAGAACAAAAAAAAATGTGGATGTTTTGCGATTAAAGCCCCTCTCCAAATATTGAATAGCTTTGAGTTCCCAAGTCATAAGTTTGGTTACTTGAGGTATAGGCTCGTGTTCGCCGGTAGAATTGAAAAGAATGGCTTTGAATGGGTTTGAATAATTGTTGACTCAAGAAATAGAAGCGTGTGCCTTTTCAATTGTCACTTTTGCGGCCAACTTTCTAGCAAAATAGCGCTTTTGTTGCGCTTTGGAAGTTGCGTGATGCCTGTGCATTGTGCACTGCCCTCGAGATACTTTATCTAGTTCATATTTGAACGGCGCCTTTGAAAATACTTCCAAGCATTCTTAGTTCTAAAAAGATGGTAGTCGTTTGCGAAATCACCTTTGCAAATAAGCTTTTGATTATAAGATCGGCATAGCCCTGTACCAGAAGGAGTATTTTTTTCGCATCAAGTGAAAGGTACTTCAACATCAGGATATGTACTTTCCCCCCCCCCTAAAAACGAATTTTAAATAATTTTTTCGATTATCGAGTGATGTAGATAATTTATCGGTATTCAGAGTCCAAGCTCTTAAAGCTGTTCAAAAGTATAGATTTCCGTTCTTTTTTCGTTTGTTTGTTTTTTCTCGTTTTTTTTCGTTTGTTTTTTTTCTTTTTTTTTCTTTTTTTTCTTTTTTTTAAATAGCAAAAAAAGAGGAAAATCAATGTAAAGTGATGAGAATATTGGAGATTTTTGCAGCAAAGTCTGCTTGAAAAAGTGCCATTTGAAACAAAGGACAGTTTGCCAACTCGTCCGTGCCAAAATAAATGAAGTGCTCATTGCGATTTGAACGCGTCCCCCGGGATGTTTTTGGCACAATAATTGAGTTTAAGCCGAAATCCCATTCGAATATCGTTTCGAAATCCCCTCAGAGTACTCTCTCACTATGAATTTGCCATGGTTTGCAGCTCCCCTCCTCAGTGTCGCCTCTGACAAGGTGTACATTCAGCATGCATTTTTACGGCCTTTGTCGATAAAATCAGTGTAAGCAAGGGTCGGCGCACTGGGCACCGAGCGGCTTCGACCTGGCCGCTTCGACCCGGCCGCTCCGACCTGGCGTGCTGGGTCCGGGGGGTCCTTGTCCCCCGAGACCCTTGGAGGGCGCCGAGGTCGCCAATTACGGAAGGGGGCGGGCCGGGGGCGTTCCGTGGGCCACCCGCACTGTGAGTCTTATGATGACCCCGCAGGTGAATTGTGCGCAACCATCAGACGAGTTTTATTACCGCTTTCGAAGGATTGAGTTGCTGGATTTTTATTGATTCTTGTAGAGAACAATGAATTGAGGTGCGGCTTCTCATTTTGTGTGGTCTTGATGATAACCTTGATTGCAGTGGGACATCTTTAGTAATACTCGTCTTTAGTACTTACGACTTCAGTGATAATGCCGCGATTCGTTTCCTTAGGCGGTATCGCTTTCTGACGCCTCGACGCTTTTATGGTATCGGGCTGTACACGGCCCTTTTTTACTTAACGATTCTCTCGTTAATATTCGACGTCTTTTTTTCGTACACAGCTCCTTATAGTACAAGTACACCATCCTATTCTCGGTTCTCCCTGCGCATGTTCTCTTAGTCCTGTACATGACGGTCTTCACTATGTACAGCTGTCTTCCTAGTAAACTTACACGGTTTTCTTTACACGGCTTTCTTTTTTGTACATTCGGGTCTTTATCGTACACGGCTGTGTTTATAGTACACGGCTCTCTTTATAGTACACTGCTCTCTTTATAGTACACTGCTCTCTTTATAGTACACTGCTCTCTTTATAGTACACTGCTGTCTGCAGTCCTCATATATCACAGAAGTCTGTATAGTACACGGCTGTCTTTATAGTACACGACTGTCCTAACAGTATACCTCTGTTTTCATACCCGGCTTTCTTTATGGTACAAGATTATACACGCCTATTTGAAGTGCGCAGCCGTCTGTAAAGCCCAACTCCTATACAAACCTATTTTATTAGGCTCCAAGAAATCTGTACCCACCCTTTTAAGCCCTGAAAATATCCACTTTCCCCCTTCTTAACCCACTACCGCCCAGCGATGCCGTTCGGAAACAGAAAAATTATTTCAGACGAATCTTTTCAGTCCAGTATTGCCACAATTAAAAAAAATCACCCCTCTGGAAACCTGAATTTTAATAATTTAGGCATTAACCAAAGATTAAAATTGCGTATCAAAGTGGAAAGAATCCTTCCAATTTCTCTTAATCTAAATTTCACTCCGAATACTTTGGGCTGTCATGGGTAACAAATCTAAGATCTCAATACTTTGAAACGTTTATAACTAATCATACCAGCCTAAGCGTGCTTCTCTTCTGTACCAATAACGTCTCGACTATGATATTCTTGGTACCCTGTCGCTGAGATGGTTTCGTGTGAAAGCACGAGTGTGATACGATACGTCCACAAACAATCTGTTTTCTCAGTAAGGTTCGTTCTCCGAAGCAAGGCGCACTACGAATATCACTCGGATTACAAATGACACTTCGTCAGTCCGAAATCTGAAAAGTTATCAAGTCTTTTGTACTCACGAAGGCGACGGGCGGCGGGGGTTATTGCGTGCCTTCAGCCCGTAAGACTGCGCACCGCCTCCCACCAACACGGATCAAACTCGTAACACTTGAACGATCGCACTAACAACTGGAAATTTGGATAAACTACTTGCGCCCCGCCGAATACGTAATGGCCCCGAGGTAGTTGCTTCCAATATCCGCTACGGTGGGGATGTTCACTTACCTTAAGCCGAGGGGACCGTGACGACTGACGAGCGGTGCGACGGAGGTAGGCTAAAATGAGACTTACAGCCAGACGAAAATCCTGACGATTTTTTAAGATTTCGTCGACGGAGAGGTGTCTGCAGGTGTTTGTACCGGTCATGATGCACGTGTCGCCCAGTTTCGATGCGGTTGTGTCTCTGAGGGGACGTCTGTTAAGATGGCCGGGTACTTGCGAAATAGTCCATCTTGCAGTGGCATTCGCATTTTGTGTTGAAAAGTCGCATCTCTTGGTGTTTTCAGTGAACTGCTTTACAAATACCTTTCGTGCACCGAACCTAACTAAATTTCGCTTTAGGAATTGCTTTAAAAAGTGTGTACGGAAAGATTGATCTGAGCTTACAATTTAGTGGAATGATGTTTTGAAAGTGATTAATTCTTATCTGTGACGAAGTAAATGTCTTTTTTTTCGAAATATACAAATTAAACAGGTGAAAATATGTCAAAGGAAAACACTGAAGCAGAGAGTCTTGAACGCTAGAATTTACAGGGAAACGCAGGAAGAGTTTTGGGTAACCGATATTATATTTGCACTTTATGAAACATGTCTAATTTTTTTATATGCCAATTTTACATAGGAATATAGTATATGTATTCCTAAAACGCTAAACCAAAAAAATGCAGTATCTTTGAAGAGCTTTTCATTTTTTTTCAATATAATGAACTACTAACTACATAAATTAAAGTGGAGTCGATTAGTAATTGTTCGCTTTGTAAATTTAAGCACAAAGACCAGTCTTACACGGAAAAAATGGTTTTGTTACGGCAATAAAATTAGGGACAACTAATAAATTTTTTGTTGCTGCAGCCAAAAATTTCGCCGCAGCAACCAAACGTTTTGTTGATAGAACCAATCGTTTTGTTGTAACAAAATTTTTTTGTTATCCCTATTTTAACAAATGATTTTGTTGGTATTACAAAACCTTTTTTTCCGTGTAACCAAAAAATTAATTCGGTTTATAGAGCATTTCAAGTTTTCCCCGTAAAAAAGGGCTTTAATTTTCATAGGGGGATGTTTCGATCGGAATAAGCTGTTGTTTTTTACGAAGTATCCTAGCTAATGAAAGAGAGCAATATGGGGCTATCGTTTGGAGGGGTGAGAGGCACCGCTCTGTCATCATCATTAAACAGCCTCCACTCGAACTGGCGGCTATCGCTGCACTCGGTGCCCTGTGCGGCGCGGGGAGGCCGAGGCCGGCCAGGCGACCGCTGCGCGCTCCGCTCGCAATGCCCTCCAAGCCGACCTGCCTGCCTTCCTCGTCCAGCGCGGCCGGCCGGCCCAAAAGTCTCTTGTGCTAAGCATGATGGGTCGAGAAAGGGACGCTACTTAAAAACACATCTGCGTGCAGACTAAGTGCTAAATAATTACTGGCTACGGCTGTTATTACGTTGTTCCAAATTGCGACCAAAGTCTTTGTATGTGTCCGCGGTTATGATGGTGATAATAATCAGGACTTGACCACCCACTCAACGGTCCAGATGCTCTGGTCAACTTCAACATGCTGCACAAACCGACATTAATGTCTGGGAAAAAAAAATTAAAAAAAGTGGAATAAGTTCTATTACGATAAAGGGATTTCTTTATTGTGGGAAAGTTGACTCATCTTTGGGAAATTCGTGATAAAACCATCAAAAATCACTGTTTTAAACTAAAATTAAAAAAAAAACGCGAAAATTGTTGTAAAATTAAAAAAATAAAGCAGGAAAAGTTGTAAAAACTCAAAGCAAAAAAAGCGTTAACCAAAGTTTCTAGAACTTAAAAAAAAGATAAAAGCTATTTTGACTGGTATTATTTAAATTTTTGGGGGTAGATTAAAGATAAGCTACATCTTTAACTAAGAGTGTCTTAAAGAAAGCTATAAATCAATATGGCTGATCGTTTGTCTATCTGCATCTCAAAATTATCTCTCTAAAGTTGATTCTGTTGTAAGTGCTCTCTTAAATTCTATTTCAAGACACTTTCGTATCATTTTTGAGGTAGACCATTGATTAATCTTATATAAGCTAATACCTCGACAAGATCTCTTCATTGATAAGCCCGATCATCAGTCTAATTAACATTGCTAGAACGTCTTTTGTCATAAATTACCATTAAGTCCGTGCCGACCTTAAAACCACATTAAAACAGTCGATAATAAAATCCTCTCATTATTCGCGAGCAATCCTTGACACGCTTGAGAAGAATCATCCTCGTCTCGTTTTGAAAACATTTTTTATCCGGGTATACCCAACCCCAAAATCGGGTCTTAAAGGTGTTGCCAAGTTTAATCCTTAGTGCGAAAGGTCTGTGGTGTTCGCAGCGACGCGTCATATGTTTCCCCGTGACACGGCGATAACGCTCCGAGGGCGATAGTGCAATTGAGAGAAGCTATGCAAGGAGCCTTAAGTTGTGGTGTAGGAGGGCGAGGTGGTTTATTTGGCTGGGGCAGGTTTCCTTTCAGCAGGTGAGCAACCCCTCCGGCTCCGAAGATGCATGCTTCGATGGGAACCGCTGCGGTGCATGGACTTACAAATGCACTAAGATGTTGTCACGCCCCCTGTTATTCATAAAGAGACCCCAGCAGGTTGAAGGGAAGATTATACCGTGTGTTCTGGCGGGCCGAATCCACCACCAGCTTGTCAGGACCGTCGCTTCCTCTGCTTTCCGATCGAACGGCTCAAGCAGCCTCGAGGTGCAAACGCAAGCAGTATGATATCTTTGGCAGCTTGATAGGTTCTCTTGATTAATTTTACGAAGAGTTACAGTACCCTCTAACCTGGTCCTTGTTGCTCAGGCTTGCAGTAAACAGTAAAATTAGGGGAGGTGCCTTGCGAGCAGGCTCCGATTTTTTTTGAAGGGGGAAAAAATTTCCAAAAATTACTCGGCGAGGCTTTGGTTTTTTGAAAATATTATTTAAAAAAACTTTGGCTTAAACATCAATAAAATCAAAATTTCTTTACGCGATTTAAATTGTTTATATCAGTTAAAATAGTGAAATTTCTTTTTAAAAATTGTTATTAATTCCAGTAGCGATATTCGATAAAATTGTAATGCAAAAAATATGAAAGTATTCATGCAAAAAATACAAAAATATGAAAAATATGGTTCCTTGATTTTTTTGTTTTAAATTTTTAAATCGGAATAGGTTCCTTTATGTATATTTTTAAGCAAAAATTGTCGCCTTATATGTGTTTTTCATTGAAAGTGGTCGCCTTTTAAAATAAAAATTATTATTAATATTGTGAAAGTTCGTTTTGGGTTCCCTTCTTTTTTTCAATCGGGAAAGGTCGTTTATTTTGTATTCGAGGCTGCCAAGACTAACGCCGCGGTCAGTTCACGGATTATGTTATCAATAACTTAATTACTTAATTCCAAAGCGGCACAAAAGAGAATCGGTGTTGGAGCACGGGTGTGTGCCAAGGCAGTAGCGCGCGCCTTTGTCGCGTTGGCCGCGGCGGCGACTGCCATCGCTGGCATCCAATCGGAGACAGTCGCGGCCAGCTTTCGGAAAGCCTGTCTGCCGGCAGGTAGGCAATCTGCCCCAACAATGGGAGGAGGGAGAGCGGAACGGAACGGATCGGACGAGGACTAGTGATCACCTACGGAGCGCCTTGAGTTACCTTCGTGGATCACCTTTCAGGTGAACATGACCTCAGTTGCTTTCATCAAGAGGGCCGTGATCTCCTCAGAGGCATCTAGGATTTGCTCAGCGAAAATGATATCCCCTGGACCTTCTGCACCCGGCGACCGCTGAATCTCAACTGGCGCTCTGGGATGGGATGTCAGCCGAATAACATGAGTGCTGATGATGACAAGACTCCAACGCAGCATCATTGTTGACTGCTTATATAGTTAGTCGTAGCTACAAGTGTACAAAAGAGGCTTTGCCTGCAATAGTGCTACTTGATTTTTTAAACTATTACGCTAGGCCATATAAGAAAGGTATTGTTTAATGCATATTTTTGATCAGTTTGTTTAAGAACCTGTCATATATTTTCAAAAAAAATACTTAGAAAAAAGCTTATGAAAAAACAAAAAAACAAAAAAACAACAACAATAATTTGATGAAAAATGCTATTACAAAAAAAAAGATAATAACAAAACAACCAAAAATTGACGAAAACTTGTAAGAAAAGGCAAAAATCAAAATAATTAAATATTGTAAAAAAAACGAAAAACGAAAAAAATGAAATAAAAACAAGAACAGATCACCAAGTGAGTAAAAATTGCATTAAACCAAAGAACTAATTTCAGAATAATTGTATTTAAATAAAAGTTGATTAAAAATTACTATTAAACAAATATTTGATGAAAAAATATAATAAAACCACAATTTGATAAGTAATTGCAATTAAAACAAAGAAACAGTAAGTTTTAATAAGAAACAAAACATTAAATCCGAAAAAGAAATCTGGGAAATTCCTCTTGAAATCAGTCTTAGTTGGCACTTATTTAAGAAGCACCTTGTCCATCTACAATGTTAAGTTTATTCTGCCCTCCCGCAAGTCAACCTGAGATTTCCGCTCACCGTATCTGGTAGTTTGGTACGATAGCCGATGATCAGATAACAAAAAGCAAGAGTCTTGCATCTCCAGCCATATTTCAAACCGTCCCTTATGATAAATTCCTTTGCACGTCACATTCTTATCGGCCCTTTCATTTTCCCGAAATCAAAAGCGGTCGGTCAGTCGCCTTAAAAATAGCTCGTCTACCCTTGGGCTTATCTTCAGCTCCTGCCGTAAAAACCGTCAGCTTAACCGTGCATCGACTCAACGGCCTGCGACGAGCAGTCGCAGCATCTTGTTACACGCGTAAACAGTGTCAAATATCTTCGGCGAAAATCGCCGAACTCATCATGCTCAAGCGAGCGAACACGAAGTGGAGGCAGGAACGCGGAGATGAGGCTAGCCTTCGCAAAGAGACGTTTCGGCTCCTGACACCCCGTCAAGGTTACACGTGGCTACCTTTTAGGCGGAGAAATGCAAAGGTAATTCATGTATTAAGATTAATTAATGTCAACTTTGGAACACTTAAAACGAGGTGTGCCTAAAACAAAACTTGTCACGAATTTTTTTGCGCAAGGATTATTTTCGATGTTTGTTGACCTCGTTCATCCAAATCTTATCGGCCCGCTCTAACTTTCGGCGATGGAAATCTCAACGTTCTTTGTAAATTTTAAATAAATTTGCAACCTTAACTTTGCCTTGAGAAAATTTAATATCAGAAACACCTTCAAGGAACTTTGAAGCCAAAGCGCATACATGGGCTCGTTTCCGTAAATGGATTTGATGGTTTCCTTGGTACAGATCTATTTGAACAAGAACTGCTTGGAAAATTGCTTGCCTGCTGCCTGAAAATTCCTGGCTTCCTGTCTCTTGAGTAAGCGGCATCAGACTTGATATATGTTAGGTTAACTTAGGTTAGGTTAACTTAGGTTAGGTTAACTTTGGTTAGGTTATGCGCCCTGTTCCTCACCCGGCAGTCGCTTCATTCGGCTCGGTGACTGAAGGTTGAACACAAGAGAAGCAACCTTTCGAATTTGACCGCTCAAATTTTAGCTCAAAGGTAATTGTCTAGTCTAAGCACCCAAAAAAAGGGGGGAAAATGCGACTTGCTCTCTCACACACTCACCTTGCGAAACGAAATTCCATTAAGCTTCTCCCAGGGATCCTCTTTCGCTTGGAGTGTCCGATCCTGTTTTACAGTCTCTTTTCCCCTCTTCCGCCTGCCATGCTAATCCGATAGTAGGCTACTTACGATCAAAATTATCGTCCCCCCGCTGGGAAAGGAATGCTTTTAATTCCAGCCAGTAACGTTCGAGTCAAGATTATTCCGTTCAACACTTTGTTAACCTACAACTTACAATGGTTCTGAAAGATAGATGGAGTCGAATGCCTCTTCGTCGTTGTATCATTTATTTTTGCGGGGATTATTCAGCGATTCACCCGTTTGACAGTAAGCACAATACACTCACTCATTGTTAGGCTAATCCTGTACATGACATCGTATGCAACGCTGTCAAGCTATTTATCATCTCATCTTGTGCCACAGTTGTGGAAAATTGTTGGGAATAAGCTTTCCCGAAGTCTATGCATTTGTTCTGAAGGCTTTCTTGAGGGCATCAACATATCATATCTTTGTTTACAAATGAACGTTGCGTGCAATTTATTGGACCCACGAAGCCTACCTTAGCTCACCGTATTGAGCCAGCTGAACAATAGCTACATCAAATGTGGTTTTGTGGCAAGCTCCTTCTTAATAGTTTTAAAGCTCTAGTGTCGATACTACTATAGTACTGAAGCATGGAAAACTAACTCTTTAAACTCGAGAATATACGAGCTAAACTTCAGGACATTTATACCTGAAGGTCAACCGGACTATCTTGTTACACTAGCCGATAAATATTGCCCTGTTGTAGACGTTTTTCTTGTTTCCCATCGAAAAAAAAAGAAGAAGAAAAAAACTGATCCGAAGGTGTTGAACTTTACCCTACGATGCCGAAAATTCGGCTCGCAGTCTGTAGACGTACTGTTATCCCAGCGATCTCATACTTAACTAGGTCTCTAAAATCAACGCTAGTGTCTTCTCGGAAGGTTTGTAAGAAATATATCTTAGTTTTGGGAGACAGGTCTATTAATAGGCCAAAGCCTTGGTTTTTCGTGATCATCACCACATGGCTCCGTGTTTTTCTCCGAATAGGGATTGCAAAGATGTCCTCCGTTGTCTCGTCCTTTGTTCGTCCTTTGGGTTCCCAGGAGGGGTCTCAGGCAGCGGGTCGGCCAAGGTGTGGCAGGATGTCTTGACCTCTCTTACTGAGGATTAAACCTCCTCTGGTGTTTATTGCTGCAACAATATTTACGCTGTCACGCCTGAATCGGGGATGGACTGCATGCGTACCTGCAATCGGAATAAGAAGTGCTTTGCGCTGGGAAATCTGGAACAACATACATCACGCTCCGAGACTTTTCTATTCGCGTTTTACCAGGCGTGGTTCATTGCGCAGGGGTCATGAGACAATGTTTACGCGTTGAAAATTGACGTTTATAAGCTGTAAATCGCCTTCCTCTGCATCTTAAAGCTTTTTTCCCGCCAATTTTTAAAGATTTCAAATTTGATACCTACGTAAAGGCTTAGGAAGCTATTTGTAACATAACTCAAGTAAACCACACGTTCACTGAAAGATAATTTCGTGGTTGAAGTTCATTATTTACCTGTGAATCAAAAATATTTTTCCGTGAGGCATATTTATAGGGAAAAAAATGTTATTTCCAGACTAGAAAAAAATGCTTTAATGCTGTTCTGTAAAAAAAGCAACAAACATTGGCTAGTTGTTGCCTTCCACCCAACCAGATTTTTTTTTGAAATCGTCATTCAAATGGATAGTGGTTACATGAACTTTTCTATCAAGCACTCAATGAATTTATTCTTGATCCAAGATTGTTTCGCTCTAGTTATCAAACTTAATTATGCAAGTTTTAGCCTACGATAAAACAGTATTTATTGTAGTAAAAACAATTGTTTTCTTCCAAAACAATGTTGAGAAATTTATTAATCAGGCATTAAAGCAATATTCTTTTTTCTTGATCCAAGAATAATCTCACCTTAGCTGTCATCTGGAGGTTACAAACATGCGTTCGTTCTTGTTTACTCGAAAGAAGGGAAATCTCTGGACGGAATAAAGGTCACGAGCTGGCACGTGACCCAAACTGTTTTGCTCCGAACTAACCTGGTCTTTTCGTCTTGTTGCAGGTATGTCTAACGCACAGCTAGCTATTCGACAAACAGTAAGACTTGTTCTAAAATTAAAGTCACTTTTGAAAGGTCATTGCTTTTAGCGCTGCATTCTTGACGCTGGAAACCGTAAAGTGACACATTTGTGAGCCATAGAATCAATACCGGAAGTGAACTGTGATTGCTCACTTCAGTTTAAACTAGCCTCATTCTTTACGCCGATTATTTCAAAGCGTCAACTAGGGAAGACTTTTCAATCTTTTTATTACTCCTGTGTGGGCTTTTTGTAGTTTCAAGTCGTCGTAAAACGTAGCGAGACTGCAACGCAATCTGAAATTTCACTGTTATTGCTACGTTATAAGAGCTGTAGTAATATTTTCTGAATACCTGCGAGCAGTTTGCGCGCTCTTATTAATCTGTTTAATAATCTAAAAACATATTTTCGAATGAAAAAAGTTTAAAAACATGAGTTATGATTTGCCGGTATCCGCAGAATGTAAGATTCTCTTGACAGTCAGGGTCTGTCGCAAGACCTTTGTATCTCTAAAATCTTTTGTTCGCGTAACGGTGTTTCCCATTTTTAGCCTAAAAAAGCTCCTAAAATTCCAAAATTCCTTGAACCTCTGAAATTGCTTTAAAAAAAGTCAGGAAATGTCACTTGAGTTTTTTTCTTTTCTTTCTTTTCTTTTCTATTTTTTTATATGTATTCCATAAAATATATGTTTCATAAGAATGCATTTTTTGAAATCTGCTGATAATCTGTAAGTCTCTTTCTGCACCAAAAACATTACTAGGCTAGAATGATCTTCAAACGAATAGCGTAGATGCTGGAGAAGGGATTTCTTCTATCGTCCCGTTAACTTGATATTGATCGCGCAGCTATAAAAGTGCAATTGTGTTCACCTTGGCAAGACTTTTAATTGATGACGTCAACCTACGAATAAGTCTCGATGACTTATGACGTCAGTAAGGCAGTGTTCTTAATGCTCGTCAAGCTGTGACAATAGAGCGCTAACATTTTTCTTGTCCCGTTCTTAAGTTGTCGCCGGATTTTGACTAGAAAACAAGTCCTTGCCGTCTACAGACGTGATTTAGACCTTTTTCTTATGACGCAACTCTCTCCCGTCTACGGCTGTATTTAAACGCGTGCGTGCCTTTTGCTCCAAGAGCAAGCGGCTATTTTTAAAACCTATTCGGTATTGATGGACACAAAGGTTGGAGTGGTCAGGGAGTTCCCTGTTAAGATACTGTTCCAGACCAACACACTCATCGTTTTTGAGAGAGAGATCGAGTTGAAATGAGATGTTGAGATGGTTTTCCAGTCCTCTCAAAAAGGATAAAAAATCGAATTAAATTGCATTTGTTCTTACCGGTAAGGAAAACCACCCCTCCCTAATGTTTGCTTCTTCAAAAACATTCAGTATGTTGAAGTGTACAGATGGTCACAAAAGTCATGACCCCTGCTTTCATATGAAATACATGGAGGGGTCATGACTTTTGTAGTCCACTGTACGTCAAATAGCATCTCTTTTTTGCGTTAGATACAAAATGACAATGCTGATAAACTTCAGACTGTCTTCTAAGAAAAATTGACCGGTCCGATTTCACTCGAGTTTTTTTGTATGGTTGACTTCAGACAAGCAGTTCTTTTTCCGAGCGGCGCGCAAGTTTTGGGGTACTGTCAAAATTCCGGCGCGCAACTTGTGCATGCTACCCCGACAAAGTTGCCTGTAATCTTGGCATTGTATATCTTACGATCAAATCGGAGATGCGGCGCCGGAAACTTTTGCGCATGCAGTCCCTGTTGACGATTTCTGAGAGGTGTTGAGGCATCTTTTATCCGACACCATCCATTCCTCGCGCTGACGTTCTCACTTTTCGCCTCGTCCCTTGGGGCACATCCACCATGCGAACTTCCCCAGGTGCAGTCCAGGTGCCCTGGACGTCCCCGTCAAGGATGTTCCCGTCCTGGACGCGGCCCCGTCCAGCACGTGGACTCCCTGAGGACATGGCGTAAACGTCGATGTATAACCGTCGACGGTGCCACCTGAAACCCATCTGGGGGAGGGGGTCTGAAGGAGCCCCACCCCGGGTCTACGGCCCCCCATCCCATCTAACCGCCAGGTCACGGTCATTAGGACTGCCAGACCTTACCTCCCTCTTGCAGTCACGGTCGTTACACCCGACGACAAAAAAGCCGAACGGGAAAAAGTGATGCTTCTGTAGACGCTTTATTACCGAGAAATGAGGCTCGTTCGCCGAACAAGATATTATCTGACAAAAGTGCAAAGGTGTTTCCTCAAGTAGATTTGCAGTCCGCTGCTCACAAAAGGTGTACTCTTGCTTTCGACCGGCTAATCAAGTCTCGATCACTCAGGTATATCCGCATGTAAATAGGCCCTATTTCAAACGTCTGCTAATACCTCAAGAAATCTTTATTCAAATACCCGTTACGCATCATACTGTTTTCTGCATTGAAGTACCTTAGTCAATCTAATAAACTGCTCTTTTGGAAGCTTCTTGGGTTTTTAAAATTGACCCTTAGTGCAGCTGTTCTGCTTATTCATCGTACCTATTTCAGTTGCACTTTCGCAATCGACTTCCAGTTAAACTCTAAAGCTCGTTGTGACCCTTCAGGGACTGAGCAAGAACCGTATGCAGTCGAAGGTCGATTAAGTGTAATGTATCCTAGCCAGGACCACGCCAAAAGGACGTACCATCGAAAATATATTATTCAAAGATCGTACTAACGAGACTTCTTTGTAGAAAAGCACCTGTACGAGTCTTATACGTTTTTCATGATATTGAAGTTGTTCCTGTTCATAGAATGTTCGTAGAACGTTCATAGAATGTTCGCCTGCAAAAGGGAGCCTGTCTCGCAACAATCAATCTTTCTTTTGTAGAAATTCTTTTAAAAAAATACAGTTGTTTTTGTAGGGCATGAAAAAAATTCTGCGAAAATATACATGCTCGCATTGATTGGAACTCGTATCTTTCTAGGCATAACGCGACTCAGTAGCGTACGATATTAGACATATGATGCAAGAGCCAGAGTTTGGGCCGAGTGTTTATGGTCTAGACATAGAATACGGCTTCAAAGACGTGATTATAAAAATAAATCTTGTGGGAAATTGACGGGTGAGTGAAGTGTTCAGCAGGCGTATCGGAACTCATTTCGTGGTGAGTGCTCTTCGGCTGGCCCCGCCGCGCCGGTTGCTTGGCTGCCCTTAGACACGATGCCCCTAGATAATGAGTTGGATGTCGTTACATAACTATCAAACTATTTATGAAGAATGCGTTGTAATATGGGTGAAAAGAAGCGTTTAATTAAACCTGAATAAAATTGCTCGTGACTTACGGACCGCTCCGCTATGGATAGTAGACTCGATGGGGAAAAAAAAAGGAATGTATCTTTTCTTTATTAGAAGCTAAAAATCTGCGCAAACCCCAAATTCTCTTCTTTTTTCTGTCTCGAGGTAAGTGAACGTGATCTTAACTTCGCTTAAAGAAGGTTTTAGTCAGTCCGTTTAAGAATATGATTTCCTTGTATTATTAGCTTAACATATACACCCGTTCTTTTATCCTTTTTTTCGGGGGAAGGGGGACAAGGACTTAGTAAGTATTCCTTTTTTTCAATTTTAAGCCT
>Ga0058701_10000445_pt1 | contig 28810 bp, 23 predicted proteins | sample AgamicOrMae_FD_97039 | JGI IMG/M metagenome (GOLD analysis project Ga0058701, IMG submission 97039) | Agave microbial communities from Guanajuato, Mexico - Or.Ma.e | ecosystem: Host-associated > Plants > Phyllosphere > Phylloplane/Leaf | place: Guanajuato, Mexico | collected 2012-06-04 | reverse complement strand
GAGGGGGGGGAGAGAGAGAGAGAGAGAGAGAGAGAGAGAGAGAGAGAGAGAGAGAGAGAGAGAGAGAGGGAGACAAGGAGACAAGGAGAGTGGAAGAAGTTGGCAAAGAGTGTCTGGCTGATGTAGAGATAATTGAAATAGTTTGCCGAATGAGTTGTTGCTCTTTTGGGCGCCAAGCAAGAGGAGGAGAAAGAAGAGTAAGCTTTTTGTCTCCCATCGGCTGGGTAATCTTGGTGCCAAATCAAAGTGTAAACAAATGAAGCCAACGAGACACTGCTGCCAACTCAGCCAAGCCAGTCCAAGCGAGGCAATGGGGACCCAAAAGGATAAAGCAGAAAATGAGGGCCCTCTATTTGGAGGCCGAGCCAGTTGTCTGGAGCTTTGTGTAGATTCATTTGATTCGAGAAAAAAATCGTACATAAACAAGAACAATTCAATATGCTTGGCCGGCGACCAAGACAGGCAGCACAACTACCACAAATACCAAGATCCAGAGATGCGATTGCAATCAGAATCTAGCTCAATTTGGATGGCAATCAAAGAAGAGAGAGGAACAAGGAGGAAAAGGGAATGGGCCCCTCACGTTTGCTTGCCACTTTCACTTTGTCTGCGCGTTTCCCTTGTTTTGCTCTATCTAACGAGCGCAACTTGGGCCCAGAAGCACAAGGACGCGGCTAGACAACAGCTGCACCAAATTGCTCCAGACACAACGACAACAACAACAGCAGCAACAACAACAACAACTGCAACGCCAACAACTTTTGCTCGCCAACTACCCAAGTTGATTGCCGCCCAACACTGGCTGGCTGCCAACAAACGGGCCTCTCTTGACAGCCGATCGTTGGTTAGACCACAGCAAGCCAATAGGCAATCTCCCGCTTCATCTTCTCCAATTTTAACAAATTCGCCAAACACTAGCCCAGGTGAGTGTTCAGGTGGCAATTTAGTGTCTAATGAGCGCCTAAGAGACGCAAATGGCGCTGCCTGGCTGCTTTAAAGTACACACGAGCCACCAAGTGGCCTATCGCGAGATTTCGAGTGCGTGCAGCTAATGCCCCAGGAAGCTAACTCGCGTCTATATATATTTGCAGTTGTGCTCTCCTGGGAGAACGATGGTTGAAGTTAGAGGCGAGCAGCCACTTTGCCTGTGTTACTTCGTCTGAGTTTGGCTAGGACTCTTCTCCTGGTATAACGGCTGGTTGCTTGCTGAAATTTGGCAAAAACTTCCAAAAGTTGCCGCTTCTAAAGGTTCTAAATGGCCACCTAACAGATATGAAGATGTTTCCACCACCCTAATGAACCCAAATTGCAGATGCACCTAAGCTGATTCCCCTGAGTGCATTGGACAGGTATCAGGAGGGCTCCGACTTGCGTTTGTTCTGTTCCGCCTCTGCCTCTCAAAATGGAGGCCGACTCCAATTTGAGTGGCGGAAGAACGAAAATGAACTATTGCCCAACAATAAATACCGCCGTGTTCAGATTTCAATGATGGACGAGAGCGCCTCAGTGTTAAGGATCGGTCAACTTGAGGCAGAGGACAGCGGAAATTATACCTGTCTGGTGAGAAATCAATTTGGCCAAGACGCCTCAACTGTGAGAGTGAACGTTAACGGTTAGTATCGCCCATTGCTGCAGACGCCCCCTGCCACGCAGCGTTCACACAGAGCTGGCCAACAACTATTTCGGGGTCCGAAATAGTTGTTGGCTCCCTTGGCAGCCTGTAATTGCGACTGGGCCACGCTCGCTGGGCCCACCATCAATCTTTATCATTTTTCACCCTGCCGTTCACTGATGTTTGCCTCGGTGTCCAAGCCACGACAATGAGTAATGAAAATGCCCCATCCCGAGCAAAGATTGTCGTCCAGGTTGGTCGTTACTGCCCGGGACTGGGGTTACGAAGTAGACCAAGTGCCAGGTGCAGGTCCATACTTGGACCTTGGCTCTGTGTTTAGCCTGGCACAAAATGAAGGCAAAAGCTGGCTGATCTAAGGCGAGAGAACAACCTGCACAGCAGAGGAGACTAACTGTCCACATGAAATGACACTAACAACAACGAATACAAATGATAGTCCGGCTCAAATGGATTGCCGAGCCACCTGCAGAAGTACAGGTTAGGGCGGGCAAATTCTTACAATTGGAATGCGACGCCAGTGGCCAGCCGGCGCCACTAATCAGTTGGACCAGTCTGAAGGGTAAGACTGTCTTTCTCTCTGTTTCTTTTCACAGTTTCCGTCTGTTTTCCTGAATCTAGTCTAGCTAGAATATGGCAAAATACGTGCCAGAGAGAACAGAAAGCTTTCGCTTTTCCTTGGGCTGATTCTTGCTAGTTGCTCTTAGGGGCGCCCCTGAGAGAGGGGTCAGCTCAGCCCTATGGTATGCTCAGATGGCTCCTAGCGGTCTCGAAGCCAAAGCGGAAACCAGCCGAAAACTAGAGAGGTGTTACTTGATTCGCTAATGATGTTTTCCCTCCGCCTCTAATGGATTTGAGACTTTTTTTCTGCCCGATTGCAGAGGGAGAGGAAGGGAGAGATTATTGAACAAGGATTACTTAGAGCCACATATATGTGCTCGCGATGACAACACAATCTTTACGGGATCGTGCAAATGGACTGACGCCAGGCTGATGCAAAAATAGTTCCGCCCACCAGTGAATCATCCTGATGCTTCATTGATGTTAAGAATGTTATCCGGAAAAAAAACCTACTCATCCTAATCGACACTACCTCCCAAAAATTTACTAAAATTCGATCCTCTAGAGCGACAAACAATAACCAGCAAAGTATTGCGCTTTGATAGGCCCACTGCCAATGATTCGGGACTCTACGAATGCCGGGCAATCAGTCCTTTGTCTTCACAAGGGCAACACAACTTTCAACATTCTCCCGATACAAATAACGATAATTTTGGCGAGCAATTGCGCAAAATTGTACGTCTGGTTGTAAACGGTAAGTAATATTCTCTATCTTAAGTCTGTCTCACTAGGTGCCTAAGTGGTCAAGCTTTTCGTGGTCAAGTTGGTCGGAAATGGAATCATGGGAGATACATGGTCACAAAAGAAATAAAACGGATTTGAATAAAAGACACACTCTTCTAGAGCTTATTTTTTTGTTTCAATATGGTCTCACAATTAGCTTTTCTTTTTTGTTTTTGCACTATTTTCTTTGTTTCAGTTCTTAGTACGTTCGCTGACTGTTTCATCCCTTTTTACGCTTCTTCTTTGTTGTCTTGAAAACAACCGTCGGGTTCGAACTGAGTATCTGGTTCTTAATGGTTCTTGTTAGAGCACCTTGTTTGGTATTTTTTAGTTGAGCTCCATCGCCTAGGATGCCATTCAAGCTAGGAGGTGCGTCTAGAGGGAGGGATGGAAAATCTGCCTCTGATTCTATGACAAAAGTCGGGTTTAGTTGTTTTTCGCTCAAATGCGAACGACTTTGTACGTCAGAGAGGCCTGTATCGTGACCATTTGATGGGCCCAGTGATGTTAAACTGTGTGAAAATGGACACATCTCTCCCTTAAAACAAAAGCCTTCAATCCAATATTTGCAAATTATACTCGACAAGTCGTGCGAGAACTTACAGTCGCTCCGACGACAATTACCCTCAAGGAAAAATACACAAGGTTTCGGCAGGTTGCTCGTTAGCTCTTGTATATCCCTCTGTTGCTGTTGCAGGGCCTCTTGAAGGCTTTGTTCACTCTGAAGCTGTTTCGGCTCCTGCTCGTCTATTTCCTGTTGCTCTTCAAACTGATCCTCGCCCTGATGTTGATCTAACAGACTAAATTGAAATTGATCTTCGTGTCCGTCTTGGTGATCGATGTAATCATCAGTATCATCTAATAGCGCAGTCTCTTGCAATGCAAGAGTATCAGTCACTTCAGCTGGAGCTGGCGGTGAGGGTGGTGTTATTGGCTTTTGTCGTCGGAGTAAAGGTGATATTTTTTGGGGTGAAGTAGCTGACGGACCGTGTTGGTTCAAGTCCGAACTTGGTGGCGAACTTGTAGACCTTGATGGGTTAACTACTAAGCCAGCACAGACAGCCCCATTTTCTTCAAAATCGTCTTCCTCCTCTGCATCGAACGACCACGAATACAAATTTGAACGGTCATTGATCAAGCTGTTAATATCTGCAAATATTTCGTCCTCTTCTTCTTTGATTTCCCTCTGCAATTCAAGTAGGTGTTTACTTATTTGCTTCGTCTGGTCGATGCCGGTCTTGAGACCAGCGTTGATATTGTTTTCAAATCTAAAAGCATTCTTTTGTTGCCCATGTGAAAGCTGTTGCTGAATCTCGCCAAATGTACTCGTCGATTGACTATTTGCATTTCCGGCTGGAGATAGAGACAAGGATGTTGAGCTGTTATTTATGGCACCACTGCTGCTTGATGTACTGCTACTAGTGGCGTCCTGATCACTAGCCACAATTGATTGGAATAAAGTGAACGGGGAGCTTAGCGAAAACCTAGACATTGACATCCGTGGATTCCTGCAAGCTTGATATTTTACATAATATGATCCTCAGTGGTGGTCTAATTAGTGATGAGATCACGGATATAGTCTAGCCTAGTTTTCAAATCCCTGTATAACATATGAAGATTGTTAGTGCTAGTGATGTTTTTGGCATTAAATCCTGTATGTTTGTCCTGTGCCAACGATTAATAATATCGTTGTCTCTCATTTGCCGGATAATTATCTATTATTTCTTCTAATGTGGGATCCAAGTGAGTCGAAGATCAAACGATAGTTGCTAGCATGATGAGCAAGCGGAGTTTGATCAACGCACAAAGAGTACAATAAGGCGGATTGTTATTATTATTATTATTATTTTTATTATTCTTCACACAGAAGATCGCGTGCGTAAGCAGCAGAGGCTGCAGCAAACCCTATGCAGCAGCGTGCTAGTGATTCGCTTCCCAATGTCCGCTGGGCTCGCGCCCGTTGGCTCGGATGTGCGAGAGAAGAGGGGAGTCAGTGGAGGAGGCGGGAGCACAGCGGTGGGCAGGATTGAGAGTTTAACAAAAATCAGCTATCCGATTGCTGGTGCAAGGTGCCTATGCTGTGCGGCCGGGTCGATGTCCGACTCTGAGGCTTCTTCGATATCGGAGTCCCATCTTGCCCTGATGAGAACCACTTGAATATCTCAACCAGATGCGCAGGCCTGGACCTCTGAGGGAGATATACCAGTAAGATAAAGAGCAATATCGAGCGTAGGGGATTTGCAACCAAAATTTAAATCCACCTCGATGATCATCGGTTAAGAGAAGATTGTGGACCAGAATTAAATCTCGTCTGATGATATTCTGTCGATAATTTGTCGCTAGAAACAGCACGAGGTAAGCCACCGCCGTTCGATACTTTTTTTTGGGCGAAATCGGGAGGAGTATACATCCACTTGCTCCACCTTTGAGCTTGCCAGGACAAAACCTTTGCACTTGGCTGGGCTCTAGATTCTGTGAAAGCCGCAAGTTTCCATCCATCCACACACCCCTCGAATCCTGCCACCGCCAACAGCAGTAGAGCGCGGAGTTGATGCACCACGCACTTCGCGCAGTCGGCGTTATTTTGAGTGATCATACACCATCCTCCCCAAGTGCTGATTCCGCTCACATGGGTGTTCCTAATAAAAGTTTGTTCATTCCTTATTATATTATACTTAGGCTATTTATTTTTCGTTAGTAGACTCCTACAAGATGACGGACGCAAAATATTTTGCGAACACCAAGAAGGGTGAAATATTTGAGCTCAAAAGTGAGCTGAGCAGCGACAAGAAGGAGAAACGACGTGAGGCTGTCAAAAAAGTTATTGCCTCAATGACAGTCGGTAAAGATGTTAGTACCTTATTTCCAGATGTACTCAATTGTATGCAAACGGACAATTTAGAATTAAAGAAACTTGTTTACCTATATTTGATGAATTATGCTAAAAACCAGCCAGACATGGCCATTATGGCAGTGAACACATTTGTCAAAGATTGTGAAGATCCAAACCCACTTATTAGAGCTTTGGCTGTTAGAACTATGGGTTGTATTCGTGTTGAAAAGATAACCGAGTACCTTTGTGAACCCTTGAGAAAGTGTCTGAAAGATGAAGATCCCTACGTTAGAAAAACCGCAGCCGTTTGTGTGGCCAAGTTACATGATATCAATGGCAATCTCGTCGAAGAGCAAGGTTTCCTCGATGCTCTTCGAGACCTCTTGTCTGATGGAAACCCCATGGTCGTTGCCAATGCTGTTGCTGCGCTCTCTGAAATAAATGAAGCATCAACTTCTGGTAGGCCCGTAATAGAATTAACACCACAAATAGTTAATAAGTTACTGACAGCATTAAATGAATGCTCAGAGTGGGGCCAAGTTTTTATATTAGATAGCTTAGCTAACTATAACCCTCAAGAGGAACGTGAAGCCCAATCAATTTGCGAACGTGTAACACCTCGTTTGGCGCATGCAAATGCTGCTGTTGTACTCAGTGCCGTAAAAGTCTTGATGAAGTTCATGGAAATGATGCCAAGCGAAACCGAATTTATACAAAATTTGACCAAAAAACTCGCGCCACCATTAGTCACTCTTTTGTCTACTGAGCCAGAAGTACAGTATGTTGCATTGCGCAATATCAATCTAATTGTTCAGAAGCGACCAGATATCCTAAAGCATGAGATAAAGGTGTTTTTCGTTAAATACAACGATCCTATTTATGTCAAACTAGAGAAATTAGATATCATGATACGTCTAGCAAGCGAACAAAATATTCATCAGGTTTTAGCCGAACTCAAAGAATATGCCACAGAGGTCGATGTTGATTTTGTACGCAAAGCTGTAAGGGCAATCGGTAGATGCGCAATCAAGGTAGAGCGCTCGGCCGATCGTTGTGTAGAGACTTTGATCGATCTAATCCAGACCAAAGTAAATTATGTTGTTCAAGAGGCAATCGTGGTAATCAAGGACATATTCAGAAAGTATCCTAATAAGTATGAATCAATGATTTCAACTCTATGTGAAAATTTGGACACTTTGGATGAACCAGAGGCGCGTGCAAGTATGATCTGGATTGTCGGTGAATACGCTGAGCGTATAGACAATGCGGACGAATTGCTGGAAAGTTTTCTAGAGGGCTTTCATGATGAGAATCCGCAAGTTCAATTGCAATTATTAACATCAATCGTGAAGTTGTTCTTGAAACGTCCCTCTGAAACCCAAGAACTGGTGCAGCAGGTATTGAGCCTCGCAACTCAGGAGAGCGACAACCCTGACCTTCGTGATCGTGGATTCATCTACTGGAGATTGCTGTCAACCGACCCCGGTGCAGCAAAAGAGGTTGTGTTGGCTGAGAAGCCTCTCATATCAGAGGAGACTGATCTTCTAGAGCCAGCACTACTTAATGAACTTATATGTCACGTAGGTAGCCTGGCTTCCATATACCACAAGCCACCATCTGCGTTTGTCGAGGGCCGGGATAGACTAACTGCAAAAGACAAAACACATGAGAAGAGGGCTAACGCAAACTCCACAACAACACACTCCGCTGGAACAACTGGAGCTCATGCAGTCTCGGTTGTCCCACCTACAACCGATCCGGATCAAGAGAACCCTGGTGGCTTAGTCACAAGGCTGGACCTAATAGAGCTCTAGGAAGAATAAAAAGAACATGGCTAAGAACTTAAGTGGCATTCGTAATTTTGCTTCTCCATAACATCTCGCTATCTTGTTTGAGGTATCATGATAAGACGGGCTGTCTGTGGATCTCAACAACAACTGAATCCTTGTGATTGACTATGAACGAACTTGCCTGTGTTGGATCTATGACGCTGGTCCGGGATCTCCTTGCCGAACCACCCTGTCCTCCACATGCTGGCTGCCCCCATAGATTCATCAGCCATTCCTCGATCGGAAAAGAGACATGTTGCTCATGAGTCTGGGCTAGTGCGTCAGCTAGTCGGACTAGGGTCAGATAATTTTCGCGCCAAATTTGTTGTTGTTATCGTCTGTGTTATGAGGTTACCACTCTTTTAGCAATTCGCGTTCTAAGCTGCAGACTGCAGTTTGGATCCTGAGCATGAGCAAATGGCTGATGGCTATTCGCCATGGCAAACTGTGCACAAAAGTCCCGCTCTGTTCAGCCCCATTTTCACCGCTCGGCTCCTCAGCAAAGCCTGTGTGTCGCTGCTGCCGCTGCTCCCTTTGATTCGCCAAACGGCGCTGCGGCCATCCGTGGCTCGCAGTTAATGCTCGCACAAATTCTAGTGGCACACAGTCATCTAGCGACATTGTGGATCCGCTCCCTGCGCGCCAAATGAGTTTGTTTTGTCTGAGAGAACTAGTCGTATGTTTCTTTGTGTCCGCGGAAGCGCGCCCATTCCCCCCATCCTGGTCTCTTCTCAATCTGAGCTCATCTGATCCTCATCGAACCTTTTAATTCTCATTCAAATTTAAATTGCTGTCCGATAGATTGTTGAGCTAATACCCACCTTAGATTCCAGCCAATAGGAGTAACAGATAGTTGTCTCAAGATGAGAGCAAATCTAAGAGTTATCAGGAAGAAAGTGAGGAGAAGTCGCTCGGATGGTAGAGGGTCAGGTAAGAGTTGCGGTAATTTTGAGAGAACGATGAAAACACTCCTCCTACAAAACCAGCAGATCATAATTCAGCAACAGAACATGATGTTCCTGGTCATGAAGCAGTTTCATCCACAAGCTCTCGAACAGCAAGGCCCATCAACAAGCTCAACTTCGTCAACTAACCCGGCCCATAGTACCAATAATGTCTCTACATCCCACATAACTCAAGACATCATCCAATTAGACCACCATCAGCATCATGAGCAACAACAGTTTCACCACCCACACACTCCAGTAACTAATGCCACGATACAATTATCGAGTCAGCAACAGCACTCGTTACAGACCCCACACCATCATCATTCCCAACAGCAATCTCATGATCACCAGTCTCAAATTTCGATGTTCAATCATCACCAAATGAATGAGACACAAGAAGCCCAAAGTGGCCAACCTAACAGTGCCAACCTCGGCAGCAATGATCAGCACCACCAACACATGCAACAGGTACCGACACCGGCACACATGCAAGCCGATAACATCAATTCGGCCTTCCTTACTCCTGTTGCTTCCGAACAGGATCCATCGAGCGACACTAAGCCGGATCAGGATGATATCTCGGTTCTTCTTGAGAATGATAGTCTGCTAACGGGCAACCTACTATACAATCCACAGACCGACATTGGTCAAATTACTCCTTACAAAAATCATCACTCGCACCATAGCCAGCACCTTCAACAATCTCAACAGCAAAACGACCAGACTCCCTCCTACTACAGCTCCGGCTGCGAATCTCTGACCACCCCTAGAGTTGAGCAGCAAGGTCGACAACTGGCTACGGCCAACATCAGTCAGAACGTCGTCAAGAACTTGGCTGATTCCTTTAAAAGTCCATCGAAACCCAAAATCAATGTCTCAATCCTGTCCGGATCCGCTACGAGAAACATGAAAAATAGCAAGGCCAAAATCATACAACGCATGAATATATCTGAGTTTTTGCGTCACGTTCATCAAGATGACCAGGCAACAAGTCAACAACATCCAATTAAAAGCAGTGCAACACAATGATCACCTGATATTGAGTTATCATTGTCCATCGTCAGTAATACCTTAATACTACTGTAGTAAATTTAATCATTAAACATTATCAAATTGAAGTAATTAACTACTATCTCAGTAGAGGAAAAACATTCCTACCAGTCTCACGAATCACTACACACTATTATCAATATTCTAGGGGTGAAACTTCAACCCTTGGCACAAACTCTTTATCGCAAGCACCCGCCTCTTTAGCACGCCATTCCCACTCTAATGATTGGATGGCATATAACGTATCAGACTCATTTTTGTGCCTGATAAACATTTCTCGCTTGATTTGGGCCCATTTATCATCCAATGCCTGTAGATCTGTGATCAACTTTTTTATCACTCTTTGTTCAGCGCCATCTTCGGTTGTTGAAAGTTCCGAATCATCAATGGCTAGGACTGTAGCATTGTCGTCCTTCTCTGTTTGTTGTGATGAGGGCGAGTTCGGGGAGACCTGATTCCGCTCCTGAGACACAGTGAGTGAAGTAGTCGGATAGTCAAGATTCTCACATGTCCCGCCTTCGCTCTCCTGTATATAATGATACTTCTCTTGATGACTAAAGTATGCGCAAGCCGATAAATTATATTGCTGCTTATATGCTCTTAGAATCTCTTGCTCTGTAGCCAGGATGGAGCGTTCTCTCTCCTTCAAATGTTGGATGCGCATCTTCTGTCTAGCTCTCTCTTGGCTCTGAAAGAGTTCATGAAGCGGAGAATTATCAGCTAGAACCTTAGGCGCCTCAGTCATTTGTGGTACACTATAAGTTTGAAGCCTTTGATTGGTAGCCAGATGGTGATGAGAGGGAGAAAGCAGCTTGAAAGCGCCCGAACGAGTACGTGAGAATTTCATTTTCAGACGTGGTGTCTGCTGCTGGTGCACTTGCATTTGCTGTTGGTACTGACTAAGCGAAGATCTTTTGACCGAGGCAACTCCTAAACCTACACCTAATCTATCTCCGTCAAGGAGATAAGGTCCGTTGAACAGTAAGTAATCGTCGATACTGTCGGGTGCCCTGGAAACAAATCGCATACCTCCTAAGCACATGATTTCCTTATGAAGTTTCTTCTTTTGCCTTCTATACAGTTCAAAAGAATTGAATTCCGGGAGCTTATAGTCTGCGGGACAAAACTCAGGTATGAACATGGGCGGCTGTTGGCCTTGGCTCAGGTCATGCTCTAGATCGTTTTGCGGCTCAAGCTTCTTTCTCTTAGCTTTGCGACCCGATTGATCTCCCTTGTCTGTAGTATTGGATCCTGTTGCTGGAACTGAATTAAGAGATATCACATTACTCTCTTCATTGATGTCATTCTCAACATTGACACCGTTGAGATTGGACTTGGACTCGTGGTTGTCGCCATTTTGCTGAGCATACCGTTGGCTACTACGAGTCACACGTTGCGGCACAACAAGCTCCTTATTTGGTGTGACTGAAGGATTTGGTGTGGTTGTTGACGTTGTAGTTGTACTACTACTGTCATCATTATTGCTCGTAGACTGGGATGCATCCGAGCTATCACGAGATAGATACATAGAGCTCTAGGACTAGGGGTAGACCAAAATTACCAGATGAAGGGGGAGCAGTTGTTCGCTAGTTGGTCCCAGATAGATGGATTTGGTCCAGACGTTATTCACAGATATTTATGACTTGTTATCTTGGGTCTGAGCAGCAGTAGACCTTGGAATTAAAGGAGCCTCGCTCTCAGATGAACTCGATCCTATGTTTCCCACCGATGTAGCCAGTCTCTCAAGATCTTTTGGATCAAATTTGTCTCACTCTCATAAGCAATAACGGAATAGATTAGGGGATCACAGGAGAATGTTAGGACGGATAATAGAGTCAATAATGAGTTTAAATTGCCTATGTGCCCTTAGACCAATGAATAGATGCCACTCGGTGGTTTTGGTGGAGCACACAGGCTGACATTGCATTGAGGCACTGTCAAGGCTGGCGAGTCGCTCTCCTGCTTACGTCTAGGCAGGTGGACTGAAGTGCAGTCAGTGCGACAGCTCACATGGTTTTTTCCCTCGGGTATTCGGGCAGATTTCACGCCTTCAATATAGTTCGAGACCGAGGGTCGATCCCGCGCCCAAGAAACACGCGGGTCCCGGGTTAAACCCCTCTCAGCATGTCGGAGTTGGGACGGTGCCGACAGACACTAGCATGTGGACTGTCGCTGAATACAGTTCAGTCCAGATACCTACTTACGTGTGTTTTCTTTCTGCGGTCTGCAACTTCTGTGTGGGGAAAGCGCACAGAATGTGAACATGTGAGTGCGGGCAGCCGGCCTTTTCCCCCATCCTGTTTGTATGGAAATGTGAAAAACTCAAGATGTTGATCTTCGTGTATGCTCTTGATTCCAATTCAGACTCAGACTTAAGATTTCCCTTCTCGTGCCCGTAAGTGGTCTCCGCCTTAACGATGTTTCCCAGTCTAGACGGATGAGGGCGCGAAAAGTTGAGATTTGGACCTCCGGGGACATAGTGCAGGCATGGAGCATTCATCTCATCCGTTTCCATCGTATGCCCACTATCATCCGAGAGCTCACTCTTCTTCTTCGTTGAAATCTCCTCACGTTCAAGAGAAAATGAGCTAGCTTACAGGTTCACAGATTTACGACGGATGTCCGATCACGAGCAAGCTACTGCGGAATCAAAAATCTTGTTGGAAACGACAATCTATCCCCTACTGCAGCTGTGCTTTTGACACAAATCGACGTCAACGAGAGTTACTTCTCGGGGCAGAAAAGATATATCTAGCCAGTCAGTATCCCGGCGACGATTGGCACAAGCTATGTGTGATTGCATAACGACGACACACTCTATCTCGTCCACCTGTCCTTGATCTCTCAAAAACTGTTCACTTTTCATTCCACCGTTACTTCTTTCCATCGAATCTCTTTTTGACCAAGCTTAACGCGTCGGTCTCTTGAAAAGAACCGGGAAACATCGATTGATACGAAATTCGCTCCCTCGAAAGTTGGTAACAATGAAGCAACAGTGATTTCCTCAAAATGCGCCTCGACAACGAATGTTTCTCAATCCTTGTTATTGTTTGCTTTTGATACGCAACAACGAATTCCAAGCTTTCTGCTTTGCATCGATAGGTGGAGAATGGGAGAAATTCTTCTCGGAGAAATAAGCCTGCCCGAATGGCCACAACGTCACTCGACTGTCAGCTGCCAATTAACCATTGTCTCCGCGCAGGTTCAATTTACTCTCATCGGGTGTTTCACAAAGCAATCTGTTCACGATCTACGTGTGAGGTGGGAGGAAATTCTTGCCTCCACTTCTGAGTGGCTTACTTTGATTGAGTGGAAAGCTAGGCAAGATGTGGAATGTCTGAAAATTAGTCAAATTGATTGGGAGCTGTTTCCGCGAGTCGCAATTCTGTTGATAAACGGTTACCCCTGGTGGAAGAAAATTCACATCCCAATGGGCGAACATGACTTAAGAATTGTGCAAGAGCTCTCGCACATCCTTGAATTTAAAGGATGGAAGTGAATGGGCATAGAAGAAAATAGAAATGGAAATACAATGGCCTCCAGATCGACGCAACTTCGTCTCTCTGATGCGCAGAGGCTGATGCGCAAGTGCCAACCTTGACTACTTGTTGAGTTTCGCCACCTCTCAAAGTGCCCATCGTTTGCAGCTGGTGTGAACTAAGTTCCTGGAGGCCACAGAAGCCCACTCAAAGATTTAGTGCCAACTTGTTCGTTGCTTCGATTGTGGCGGCTTCGTCCGTGGTGGTCTCTAACTCTTTACATTCGTAGAGCCTCACTAAGCCATTGTGTTTGGGTTTCTTAAAGAGCGACTATGCAAGCTTGGTCCCGCTTGGCAAGCCATTGTGTAATTCTCGTTTCCTTTTTAGCCAATCAACCTTCGTGAACAATTTGTTTGAGTGGGACCAAGTGGGTTCCCAATCTCATTGGAGGCCCTCGTCTCTTATATAACCCTGCATTTGCCATTCGACCGAAAAGTTCCGAAATTCAAATTTCATGATGGCAAGAACTCTAAAAGAAACCGTATACTATGCCTCAAATTTTTTGAACCAAGAGACAGACTGCACAACACGAGACAGACCCTTCGAGTCCAGCACAGAAGGGCGCAAAACTTCGATTAAAGATGAGAATAACAATGAAAATATTCAGATCAGAGAAAAGACGTTTTCCAGCAACCAGGACTGCCTGAAGACTCTTGGCTTCAAGTACACGCTGAATGCCCCGTTAGAAGATATTGAAAATGTTCGCGAGCTGTTGGCCCGGCAACAAGGTCACCAGAATTTCAGAAGAGACGAGTGGGAGTTCTTCAAAACCGATTATGATCGAATGATGAAGGACGATTGGCTGGTGACAAGATTTCTCTTGCGAGGCAGAAAGGGAAATCACTCTAGCGCTAGTCATGGATTTGTCGACTCCAGAACAGCTCAGTCCTGCTACGCCAAAACTATCGAGCTGATCAAGGCATGCGCTAGATTCCGTTATGAGTACCGGATAAATGCATTAACCGAGGAGAAAGACTTTCCGACCGAGTGGACAAAAGTTCGAGGAATGTTCCACTATAGGCACGATTTGGTCGGAAATCCTGTCGCTTACATGAGGGTGGGGCTCCACAGGCCTAAATTGATCGAGGAGGAGGCGCTCAGGCATGAATTCAAACGTTATATGCTCTATGTGCTCGAACAATGTGATAAGGAGCTATTCCAGAGACCGGGAAAAGCATTGTGTTGTGTGTTCGATATGTCAAATGTTGCCTTCGAAAACATTGACCTTGAGCTCACCACTTGGATGATAAAATCATTCAAAAATTGTGCACCCAAACTGCTTTGCTATGTAATTATTTATAATCCTCCCTGGTTTTTTACCGCAACATTCAAGATCATTCGAAAGACTCTACTGTCTAACAATAAGAGACAAAGTATAAAATTCGCTTACGGGGATGAGATACTCAACTTTATCGAATACATCAACCTACCACCGTATTTGAGGGAAACATTGTCTTGAAATCGCAAGGATGGAAACTCACCGCGAACGTTAGTTTCCACTACAAGGCCTTCTTTAATCAGAGTAAATCAATCATAATCCATCCGAGTTAATCTGCGCTCCTTCAATCTATCATAGAAGAACAAGTACTGTTCCCGCTGTCTTAGCTCCTCTTTCTTTGCCTTTATCTCTTGGACTAGTTTCTTCTTGGATTCTAGCAAATCGATGTTCCTGATAACATCGTGTCTCGTATCAGACCAGAATTTGAGTGAGTTACTTAGCCATTTGATATCATTGCCCTCTTGAGACCCGAAATTGGCAAATTCACCGGTTACTCTCTCGCTTAATGTTGGACCCGAGTTAGAGGTCAGATTATCTAAACTTGATAGTAAAGAACTTCTTTCTTTTTCGTCCGGGGCAGTGATCTCGTGCAAGTTCGATATCAAATGATGATACAGTTCTTTCGTCGTATTGTCAGCAGACATTTTGGATTGCACTAGTCTGTCGATGACACTCTGAGCTGCTTTCCAATCGCCTTGCAAGATAGATCCCAAGAGACGACAATGACTTGATAATTCAGTGGAATTGCCGGTCGACTCGAGACATGATGTTACAAGCATATTTAAGGTTTTACCGCAGATCAATCGTGGATTCTTAAGATCGAAATGATTATCGAAGTAAGGATTTCTCAAGAAAGGAATTCTTAAATATTCAGCATCATCTTCATCCTCATCATCCTCATCGTCATCATCATTTTGGCCTGTCGTCGATTCATCTGTGGTGGACTTGTTTTCCGTGTTGCTGGCATCCGTCTCTGAAGTGGAGCTAAATATCTGATCCGTAGACACGTCCTCTGTGGCCCAGTCAACAAAATCGGTCTTTGCCTCGACATATCTGAGTGTCGAATAGAGGGCAAAACAATCGGATATACTGTTTAAACCGAATTCATCCTGAAACATCATCAATGCAGCGACCCTAGCCGCCGACGATAGCTGATCTCTCTGCAGAAATTCATCGAATATCAAATTCATCGCATAAGCATCGGGGAATATACCATAATTTATGCGATCCTCCAACAATGTGAGGAGTGATGGCAGTTTATCAGAGTAGAGGAACAACCGGCAAGTTGCATGGTGGGATGACGGTAATAATGTATGAGCAAAACGACTTCTACGAAAGGTCTTGAGGATTCTTGCAGTCTCTTGTAGATGGACAATTTCCTCAGTTCTAGGGGTTGCTATGTTAATGAAGACGTCAAGCTCGAGGTTATCTAAATCATCATTTGTCAATATCTTTGCATTAATGGACTTCACTCTCGAGATGTCATTGAGTATTGGGCAATTGAATCTTGCATCCCAAAGCTCCTGGGCTTTATAATCTGCACTCAACCTGGGCCGATAGCGGATCCTAGAAGTAGAGAAACATCTGAACGAGTTGATATGCCTGAATGACATCTTTGTCAAGCTCCAACGGATCTCAATCAGGATGTATCGATTAGTTTGATCTTACGGATATGTTTTCTGGATGCAGAGCTGAACCACGTGGGGATGCCAGTGGAGGTTACATTAGCATGCACTAGCGTAAGCAAGTGCAACGCCTTGATCTGCAGAAGAAACTTTCGATTTGTGCGCAATGGAGTCAATGTTTTGATTGAGTCTCGTTCGCCATCATATATTTATCCCATTACAACCGACTAGCCGCAATAAATACACAAGTCGATGCTTAAGCATGTGCATTTGTTGAATCGATAGACTCCAATTATCGCTCATATATAGACTCCCTGGAAATCGAAGACTGATCACCTCAGATTTCTTGGTTAGACGAGATATTGAAGATGGATCCACTCATGGAGGAGAACTTTTTCATTGAGCACCCTGAAAACTTCGAAAATAACTTCTATAACAAAGAACTCAGACAGGAGTTCAAGAAACAGTTTAAGGAAAAGTCCAAAGAGATTGTAAAGATTATGTCTATGAAAAACCGTCACTTCAAGAAGATGAGTAAAAAGAAAGATAGATAGCTTTCTACTGAAGTCTGATTTCCTTTCCATCAACAATAAATATGATATAATTAAATTGTCGAGGCATGGACGTTGCGGTCTGACTAGAGTTTCAGGTCAGCGAGGGTTCGATAGGAAGCATCTGATTAGGTCGTATAGCCTCAACGCTTCGTTTGATCCGGAGCATCTCATCTATAGTCTCCAATCCACCATGTCTCTGCTCGAACTCAGCCCAAATATTCCAAAACTCCTTGTCGGTCCTCGGGTCACACATCTGGCTACAGTAAGAATAAATAGTCCTGGCACGATCGATTTCGCCTTGCTCCTCCTCCAAACTGGCATAACTTAGACAGAACTCTCTCGCTTTGCGATTGTCTAACGCCACGATTGCTTGCTCGAATATGCTCCTGATCCTATTGATATCGACCAACTTCATCATAGATGTCAAGTAAATTTTGAACAGGCTGCCTCTGAGCTTTGGCTCTATCTTAAAGGCTGCCCTTGTATAAACTTCCTGTGCTCGACTAAGTAGGCCTTTTTCCTCCTCCAGTTTAGCGTACAAAATGAAGAACTCAAAACAATGAGCACTGGGGCAGTCTTTCAGACACTGTTCGAGTAGGTCCCTTGAACGGTCCAACTTTTTGAAACCATAACGCGAGAAATATTTGTTCAAGTACGTCTGCCAGATAGTCAAAGAGTAAGGCCATTTAAATAACCCAACCCCTCTCTCATAAGCCCTGTATGACTCCTCGAAATAGTTACGCTCCTCCAAGAAGCTAGCATAGTTGAGAACCAACTGAGGTGTAGCTATCTTCAAGTCAAGTGTTCTCTCGTAAGCTGCCTTGGCTGATGCAAAAGTCCCGATGTTTTCTTCAATATCAACATAGAGCGACCAGAGCTTGAGATCCTTCATAGTGGTGGACGCTTTTCTTGCAAGCTTGAGAGCTCTATCATGATCGAGACGCAACTCGAGTTCGATATACACACACCAGATGCGAGCGAGGTCCTCTCTCTTAGCGTAACTTGACTGAGTCGCATCATCTAGTACCATACGGGCACCTCTAATGTCCTCAAGAGCTATCTTGAATTTTGCGAACTCAATCCATAAATCGGGGTAGCTACCGACTGACTGCTTTGGGTCGACAGTTCTGATAGCTTCGGCGAAGATTTCTTCTCTATCGAGATCGGGGCTTCCTAATTGCTCGCTAAGTTGAACCCTCTTGATCCACTCTCTAACATTATGAGGATTCTGCCTTAGGGCCACACGATTCAAAAGTAATCCATTATTGGTTATCAAATTCTCGAGAGATCTTTGTCTGATTTGGACCTCGAATAGCTGATCATCAGATAAATCATCCCTCTCCAGAAGACGCTCGAGATATCTCTCCTCGAAATTTGTGTATGCTTCCCAGACCTCAACAAAATCTTTCTTTGTCTTAACAGTATGGATAGCTTCGTCATAGATATTTCGGGCGTTAGCGAACATTCCCTGATTGATATAAAATCTAGCTAATGCGTTCCAGAGGCTACCTTGTTGATCACGGTATCTGGTGATTCCATCCCGTAGGATAGCCTCTGCATTGATGGATTGTATTTGATCGGAATGGTCACAAATCATATCACAGAGCTCTTCCCATAGTTGGTATTTAGTTTTGTTTCGTTTAGACTGGAAGTGGGGACGATTTATGATATCACATAGCAGACTCGATGCCTCATCGATCATGTCCTTGGAGTGCAAATAATCGATATAGTCCTCAGCATCTTCTGGCTTAAGTTGTATGTATCTTTTGTATATTCTGACTGCAGTTTCGGTCGGGACATGGGACTTCTTGATAAAATCAAGATAATCGGGCCAAATCCGATAATGCTGAGTGATCGGAAGAGACTCTAGTGCCTTGTCGAAAGCTCTCCTTGTCTTAGTGACATAGAACTGTCTGACGAGTAGGTTGCAGTATTCGATCCATATTCTCGGCATTTTATGCATGAATACGAGTGATTCCTCATAACATTTGTTCACCTCATTATAATAGCTGTGATCGAGGGGCTTATCCTCAAGTTGCTTGATTCTAAGATTCAAATAGGCATGCCATAGCTTGTAACTGCCTGGGTTTTCGGCAACAGCCTTCTTGTACAGATATATAGCCTTGTCCGGATCTGATCTCTCGAGCTCAACACCACAAGGTAACAAATTCAAGAATCTCCATGAGGATTCTACGTCATGGTGAGGCGTCTCGTTAACAGTTGAGTCGCTGTCTGAAGACATATTGACTTGAGCAAAAAGAGTCCACTGAATAGTACGGGGCTATACAGCTAGCCAAGCGGAATGGAATAGTCTTGTGAATACATAGCTACCACCATGTTTTAACTTGCCAATTCCTGGAAGGGCTTGTTTTGAATTTTGATCATATGTTTTCTCGTGCTTAGGGAAAAAAATGTTTTCGACCTGTAAACCGCGTGACGCGCAGCTGCGTCCTCCACTTTGCATTTCAGAAAGTTAGCGCTTAACCACGTTGTGCAGAACCACATGGTCAAGATGAATGCCGCCTTACCCATTCATCTCAGCAATTTAAATCTGGAGGTAATAGATTACATCATCAAATCTTAACGCCGATTCCTACACCAACCTCCATCATGCCTAAGAAGGGAAAGATTGGAAAGCAGAGGAAAGATAATTATTATAAATTAGCCAAGCAGAAGGGTAAGTTATCTGAAACGCATGCAAGTCAATGATCCACATTTGACAAATATCTAACTCATATAAGACTTCATCTCCAACCAAAAGGTTTCCGCTCAAGAGCTGCTTTCAAGCTAATACAACTGAATAGAAGATTTGAATTCTTAGAAAACTCTAGGATTGTAATTGATCTTTGTGCGGCCCCCGGAGGATGGCTGCAGGTAGCGTCCGAGTACACACCGGTATCCAGTGTCATCATCGGTATCGATCTTGTCCCCATCACCCCAATCAGGAATGTCATCACATTTCAATCTGACATCACGACTAAAGAATGCTCTCAAATCATCGAAAGTAATCTATCGGGATGGAAGGCGGATGTTGTGCTACATGACGGTGCACCGAATGTGGGTAAGAATTGGCTCCATGATGCGTATGGACAAAATGTCCTTGTCGTCAGAGCACTCAAGATTGCTTGTACACATCTGAGGAAAGGAGGTTGGTTTGTGACGAAGATATTCAGATCTGCAGATTACAATTCACTATTATGGGTGTTCGGAAAACTATTCGCCAAAGTTCACGCCACCAAGCCCCAGGCTTCTCGCCAAGAGTCGGCCGAGATATTTGTTGTATGCCAGGATTACAAGAAACCAGACCAGATTGACCCGAAATTCTTCGACCCAACATCTCTGTTTGCCGATATTTCCAATTATGACGAAACCCTCAAGAAAAAGAAGGCAGACTTACTAAAACCTGCGGCCAAAGTAAAGAAAGCGAGAGCTTTAGGATATGAAGGCGAGGACGTACTGAAGATCGTGACCGATATCGAGTTTGTCACCAGTAGCACGCACATGGACTTTCTGGCTACCTGCCATCAAATCAAACTAACAAGTGAGGATATTATTAATCACGAATCAACCAACGAGGAAATTAAGGCGTGTTGTGCTGATTTGAGGGTTTTAGGCCGCAAAGAGTTGTTGAAACTATTGAAATGGCGGCGCGAGGTGAGGAAGGATCTGGCAGCAAAGATGATGAATATTATCAGCGAGAAAGACGATGCTGACCCCGCGGAAAACAGTTATCTCGACCAGTTGACTCTCAACTCTGATGACGAGCTTGATGATGAAGTGCCTGAATTGAATCTCGACGACATAGAAGCCCAGCAAGATTTAGAGAGGAAGAAGGAGGAAAAGCGGCTTAGGAGGAAAGAGGAGAAGAAAATCAAAAACTACAAGGAGCGTCTGACCTATGGTATGGTGAACGAGGGTGATGTTCTTATTGAAGAAGAGTATGATTTGTTCTCCTTGAAGAAAATTCATGGCAAAAAGGAGTTGTCAACAATTGAGCAGGTTGAGCCAGACGAGGTTGTGGAGGATGAAGTTCCCGAGCCCGAACCGGATGTCTTGCCTGGAGGTAAAAAGAAGGCGAGAAAGGTCTCATTTTCCCGGGAGGCGGACATACAGTACTTTGACTCAGACGACGAAATCCACACGAAGGATGAGAACAGCTTGGATAAGACTAGCGAGAAGAAAATTGAGGTCCCCAAGGGTGTAATGAAGAACAATAACGCGACCGCCCCCCTTAGTCGTCTAAGCAAAGCAAATACCGCTGGTGGTGGCCTACTGTCTGACTTGATGAATGTCAACGAGTCTAAGCTTGTCACTGCATCCAAATTCTTCGATCACGACCAATTTTCAACCATTGATCTTGAGCGAGAGTTGGAGGCTGACCTGGTGGAGACAATATTCAAGGAAGGTTCTAGGAAAGCGGCGAACGGCTTAGATACGAGCAAAGAGGAGGATTTGGATAGGTTTGAGAGTGAGAGCGATAATGACAGTGATAGTGAAACTAGCGTCCAGGATGCTGCTAATGAGATGATTCCAAAGAAACAAATCAAGCTCGATCCTGAGGGACTTGCGCTGGCTAGTATGATGGTGAGTTCGGATAAATTACGAAAACAGATAGAAGATGAAGGATGGAATAGATACTCGCATGCCGATGCCCATTTGGCCCCTCGATGGTTTCGCGAAGAGGAGGAGAAACACTTTCGTCGCAATATTCCCGTTAGCTCAGAGCTGGTCAAGGAGTACAAGCAGAGGTTACGTCAAATCGATGCCCAGCCCATTAAGAAGGTCCTGCAAGCGAAAGGTCGCAAGAAGAGACGCGCCATGAGAAAGATGGAAAAGGTTAGGAAAAAAGTGGAGGCAATCACTGGTAATGATGATCTAACACAGAAGGATAGGATAAACCAAATCAAAACGGTCTATAAGAATGCCACCAAGAGCAAGAAGAAGGAGGTGAAATTGGTAGTTTCAAAGAAAGGTGTGCCACTGAAGAAGCCGGCAAAAGGAAAGTATAAAACAGTGGACGCGAGGATGAAAAAGGACCTACGTGCCCAGAAAAGGCGAATGGACAAGGGCAAAGGTGGTAAAAGCAGAGGCAAGAGCAAAGCGGGAGGAAAGGGCAAACCCAAAGGCAAACGGAGCAGCTTTTCTGGTGGCAAGAGGCCAAAATCCAACAAGGCGTCGCGCCGTTAGAGCACGTTTTTCTGCCACCCTTTTTTCCACATTGCCCATCCTTTATAAATAAAATAAAATAAGATAAAATAAAATAAAGCTATAGAGTAGGAACGAAAACTGATAGCTTAAAAAAACATCAGCCTGATGGACGAACGTTGTCCATCTGCCCCGTTTGATGTCGCCTTCATTGACACACAGACAAGACGAGGGCAGCACTTCGACAAGTCTGATGGAAAATTCTAACTCTTCATCCACTGAACCGGTGACTCTCTGCTTGGAGAGAGCTTAGGATTGCTCAGTGAGGGGAACTAGCCAGTTGGGTGACAGGGGGGGTTTTGATGAAACTTGAGAACTTTTACAGCTCGACAAAGTGGTGCATTTGGCTAAACTCTGGCCATGGTGGAGTGGCCAACAGATAGAGGGGGGCCCATTTGGGTTAGGGCCCATGGGCACTCATCGGGGCATTAGTTTGAGAGCAGGAGGCGCAGCAAATTGAGTGTGCGAGTTTCTGGGAGTGGCGTGCTTGCATCCGAGGGCGTCCCTGTTTTGCTGGCCGTCGGCTCGTCGATTGTCGGTGGCCAAACGCCGATCGACAATCGGCAATCGGCAATCTGTGCAGGCCTCTACTCCGATGACAGTTCCATAAAAGTAAAGCCAGGGATCTAGTCTAGTGTGTGGCTTGTTTAGGCGGCAAAGGGAGGGAGCCAGTTTGGTTCAGGTGAGTGAGTGAGCGAGCGAGCGAGTGAGCGACGAGTTGGCGGCTGTTTGTCGCATCCACCTGAGCACGTCCTTCGCGTGCTCTCTCCTCACGGTTTGGCCGTGAAAGCGGCCGCCCTTTGAAAGGAGGGCGCGCACCGGCGAGCAGGCTTGTTTGGTTTCTGGAGCGACCCTGAAATCATGCGCACCGTGTTGTTGCTGTTGTTGTTGTTGGACTCGTATGCGTGCTCGGGACTGTCGTAGTTGTTGTTGTGGTGGTGGTGGTCGTTTTTGTTGCCAACACCACTAATGCTGGCGGGCCAGCGTTGCAGTTTAGGTGGTTCCGAGCGGACAAATGGGCGAAAAGAGGGCCGGAGAGGATGGGGCGAAGGTGAGTGGTGGAGTGTGTAGACTTGAGAGTGTGTAGTAAAGAGAGAGGGAAATCGGCAATAGGCAATGGGGAGCGCCAGGCACAAAGGGCGCGAGTGTGGCTGGAAGTGGGGCGGCGCACGGGCGCAGCTAATGCAGCGCAGCACGACGCCGGCCGGCCCACAGCCAAGGGAACCCAGCGCAGGCGCACCACTTGAGGCCCTGCCTCTTTTGCACCACTGCCTATGGGCAGCTCGCATACGTCGCCACCGACGATGACACAACGCCGAAGAAAAAAAAAGCTCCTCCACATGCTCATGAACATCCATTCATTTATTCATTCGTCGTGCCTCTACTCTCTAGAGACCGTGTGTGTTGGTCCGTCTGCTAGAGTGTGTGTGTCAGTGTGTGCTTGCTAGCGGGCCGCGAACCGGTGGCAAATTAGTGAGAAACATTGGTTAGAACGGTTAGAGCGTTCTAGTCCAGCTTGAAGTCGCAGTAAAAGTCGCTCTGGAGTAGCGCGAACTGATGCCGGCCTGGCCAAGCCAAAAAGGAAGGGAGAATTTCCAAGCCAAAGAGCTTGAGAGAGCGAGAGCTTGGGAGAGAGCCAGGCTAACGGGGAGAAGTTCGCAAGGGGCTAGGAGAAAGCTTGACGGAGCGAATCGAGCTTGATAAGAGAGACACACACAACTGGACAGGCTAGAAGTGAGTGAGAGAGAGAGAGAGAACTAAGGGACGAAAGGACGAAAGAACGTAGGCAGCAAAGAAGTGGAGAGCCAAGGAACGGGAGAGAGAGAGAGAGAAGACGACGACCTGCCGGCGGCGCTGTACTTCGATACGATTGCCATTGTGTGGCGCGAACAAAACTCGTTGTTGGCGCGCCAACCGTTCCACCTGGACCAAGAGAGAGGGAAAAATAAAGAAGAAAAAAAGGAAAGCAAAATTCGAGAGAGACAACACAGACAGACAGACAGACGGGCACAGAGATAGACATAGACAGTGGGACGCACAGACGCAGCAGCAGCAGCAGCAGAGCGGCCAGTTTTCTTGCGCTTTAATTCGCAAGTGACCGGCAAAGGCAAAGGCAGAGAAAGGGAGAGAGTTGGTCTAGCTTGGCGAGCTGGGCCAGAACAGCTGGACATTGTGCGTCGTTGTTGGTGTGGCCAGCGAGAGTCTCAGGTGAGGCTAAGTTGAGTGTTTGTGTGCGTGTGTTTTTGTGAGTGTGTGTGTTTTTGTGTACGCCGGCCAAGCGAGAGCTCAAAGGGAAGCCAGTGCGGCGCACACGAAGCAAGTGCGCTGGACTATAAGGCGGGTTAGAGAGAGAGAGAGAGAGAGAAAGCGGCGCACAAGAAGCAAAAGTAGGTCGTCAACGTCAACATAGACGCCGGCCAGTTTTCAAGGAACGGACAGGGACAGGCAGAGAACGAACCAGAAGGAGACTGGGATAGTAGAAATTGAAATTGAAGAAGCCAGAAAGAGAGAGAGAGAGGGAACAGTTGAACGCGAGCAAAAGAAGAGAGAATCGGAGGCATCAGGATAGAGGAGAGGAGAGGAGAGAACAGTGATAAAGTTGTGGACACAGTGGTTAACTTTTGAATAGCATTATTAGATTTTCAAGTAAACAAATAAGATGGGCCGCAAAAAGATCCAAATATCGCGTATCACTGATGAGAGGAATCGTCAGGTTACCTTCACTAAGCGCAAATTTGGCCTCATGAAAAAGGCCTACGAGCTGAGCGTTTTGTGTGATTGTGAGATTGCTTTAATAATTTTTAATAGTTCAAGTAAATTGTTCCAATATGCGTCAACAGATATGGACAACGTGTTGCTCAAGTACACAGAATATAATGAGCCCCATGAGAGTAGGACAAACAAGGATATAGTTGAGGCGTTGAGTAAGAAAGAGCACAAAGGGAGCTCAAATGGGTGCGACAGTCCCGAGGCTGACGACGAGCACTCGCTGATGCCGCCGACAGCAAACACCGTCACCGCGCCGGCAACCATGGACGTGCTCAGGAACCACAGAATCCAGCAACAACAACAACAACAAGAGCAACGACAACAACAACAACAACAACAGCAGCAACAGCAGCAACAGTTGCAACAAGCTCAGTCACCCCAGCAGGCCCAATTGGCGGCACAACTGGCGCAGCAACAAGTGGCCAGCCTGCAGCAGCAGCACCAGCAGCAGCAACAAGCCGCCACGATCAACCATCACAGTGCACACCACGCGCACATCCAACACCACCAACACCAGCCCCAGCCACAGGCCCAGCCACAGCATCACCAACAGCAGCAACAGCAGCAACAGCAGCAACAACAACAACAACAACAACAGCAACAACCACAACAACAGCCGCAGCACCACCCGCTCGAGCAGCAGCAGCAGCAGCAGCATTCCCACCTCCAGCCGGCGCCCCCACAAACGGCGCCCCAAGTCAAGGAGGAGAACCAGGCCCATCAGAGCCACCAGTCGCTAGCCGGACACCAGTCGCCCATTCCGCCTCATCTGCAGCCGCACGCCCAGGCGCACACTCACCCGCACCTGCAGGCGGCCCAGCAGGCGTTGCAGGCGGAATGGAGCGGCGGATGAGAGCTGGCCGCAAGAGAGATAGAGGTGGACTGAGATGATTGGCGAACAGAGCGAGGGGCCACGATGACAAGGCTAGCTTGTGGAGGGGAGCTTTCTAAATTTAGCCCCGTCATTTGGGCCGATTTTCGCCCGTGGCCCTTCACAGAACTTATCCAAACTTATCGCCTGTTGCTCGTCGCTTGTCGCTCGCTCGTCGCTCTTTGCCGCTCGCTCGGCGGGCAATATATCTCCACCAAGATGAGAGCACACTCGAACACTAGTCGGCGACCTGTTGTTGTTTTTAATTGCGCGCCGAGCGGCCCGCCCAGGTGACAGACAGCGGCCAGGGTTGGCCAGAAGAGGCGCCAAACAGTCGAACGCGAGAGGGGCCGGCGAGGAAGTGAAAAGTTGCACGCTCGCATTGAGGGTGGGAGGCAGTGAGGGAGAAACATGACAGACAGACGGGCGGACGAACGGGCGCGCCACAGTGAGAGAGAGGCAGAGGCGGAGGGGCAAGAGGAAAAGGAGTCCCCTTCCGACGATGTGCAGCTGCGGCCCGAATGTCCGTGGCGCAACAGCGCCCGCCCGCCGACGATGACGACCTAGTTCTGAGCGCGCTGAGAGGATATATTTTGCGCCCCCAAAAGCCAGGAAACCAAGTCCCAATTCCGATGGAAACTCAAACGCCGACGCGCTGCCCCAACGCTAACCCTCAGGAGTACGCAACAGGGCCACTGCCACCACCACCAGCAGCGCCGCCCGCAACACCATGCAGTGTTGCAGACGCAACTCTGGCCCGCGCCCGCCGGATTCTTCTCCCCCGCTTGCCCGCACGCACGCACACCTGGCGCCCAGAGAAAAAATTTTCCCACAACAAAACACATCACCGTTTCCGCCGGCCCAGATTATTACCGACGGAAATTGCGCAGCCCAACACCAGCTCTGGTATGATAATAGGAGCCGCAGCTGGTTGGCGCTGCAACAGAGAACCGGAGGACCGTTATAGTATGTATAGCTAAATTGTATTAAAGCTTGTTGATTTACCAATGTTCAGTTTCTTGGATTGCCGCACAAAATCAAACACCACCACCACCTCTGGGCCATGGCTTCGGAACGGGTAGAACCTTTTCACAGTGGGCTTTCGATAACTTACAGAACTGAAACCTAAACAATCTCGTCACCCTGGAGGCCCCGCGCGCTGCCTCAACTGTAATCAGTAGAAGCGGATTGGCGCCCTTCCCAGTCTACTTGCACTTCCCCCATTCATCGATAACTAATCTTGACCTAGTGATAAGTGGGCTACAATCGAGAAAAAAGCAGAAGAACTCAGCCATTAGGTGAGAATAAACCATGGCGTGCAAGTGGAGAGTCGGATCTGTTAACTGAGGAAAATTAATATATTACAACTATAAGTAAGAAGATGCCATTCGCTGCTTGGTGAGATAGATAAAGACAGAGAGAGGGAGAGGAGGTTATAAATTGTTGATTTTAGCCTGTAGAAAAAGGAAATTAGCTCAAGATCATCATACTAATGAATGGGAGGATTTTTGTGAATTTAGGCACTGTGGATTATCTCGTCAGGATCGGGTGCTCTGGGCAAAAACTCCTGATCGGGATACATCCTCTTAAATAATATTTCGGCCTCCTTTATGATGCTAGAGTAATCTATGTGGTCATAAGGCGCGTTAGTTATAAAAAGACCTCCTTTCTCAACAGAGGTTCTAAGAGTGTTAGAATCGACTAACTTGGATGGTTGGCAAAACGTGCCACTCTGATGATAATAAAATTCCCATAGTATGCACCCATTCCTAGGCTGCTCAGCCGAATCCTCACTGTTCGAGCTTTTAGCTTCATTCCTGAATAACAAATCTACAGTTGGCTTTAGATCACTCTCAGCATTGCGAGAATGATCCTCTCCTCTGGATGACTCACACCAAACATAGACCAAGTTCATCTCTTTCGGACATACCAGGGCTGAAGAGTTCACTTCTATGAAATATATCGTGCTTTTCTTTTCAGAGTTGGAGCCATCATCGTATGGAGGAATTCTCAAGAAAGATATGAGATCGTTGCTTAGATTATCGGATCTTCCTTCATCATCAGAATTCGATTGCACGACGCTCCTGTTTGTTATGAGTATGCCGCGAGATATCAACCTCTTTTCATGCTTGACCAGTTTCGGATCTAATTTGAATGAGCTATCACGATCAATAACCAAATAATCACTCGATACGGAATGGTTCTCCTCCCCAAACTGGACGCTGTATTCTGGTTTGCCATGTTCGTCCTTCACTTGAGTTCCATTGATTTGAGTATTGAGACAATATAAACCACCAAATACCGCGCTCAGGCGACAAAATGATTGAGGAAACTCACCACAACCATATAACGGGAATAAAAATGGAGATCTACCGTACTTTTCAGTAGCTTGGACAATTATCTTTATCCTCTTACAGGCCTCTCTAGTGGTGTCAGTTGGTTGCACCATGGCTATAGAATTGATTACAAATTCCCTAAGAGTCGTGCTGAGACCCCTTTCTTCTAAAAATTCCCCTATCGGCTTGTCATATTGAGGCGCCATTTCTGTTGAGCTGACAGACGTATCAGCCGGATCCTTGGGAACAGTCTCATCTAAATTTTCCTCTCGATCCTCATAGCGAGTGCACATTTCGATGAATTTCATAAGGCGTCTCTTATCGGCTAAATTTGACAACAATGGTGAGGTAAAGACATCGTTCCGTCGACACGGAATCACATGGATCTCTTTCATATTGACGAAAGATAAAATTCTGATGTTGTTTTTGAATTCATGGTACCTCGCTACATTTGATTTGACAAGGAGATCAACCATGTCGCCGTTACTAAAGAGGAATTTCGGCGACAAATCGATACAAAACATCCTAGATTTGCTCATGACCTCCTGTGGTATGCATTGCAAACATCGGTTCGTCGGAAATCTAGCCTGAATCCATTCAATCAATTGCTGAAAGGTGAACGATGCATCACTGTCGCCATAATAATTGTTTTCATCGAGATGGAGGACGGACTTTCCAATCCTAGAGCATGCTGCAGCCAGGATAGAATTCAGTAGGCCTGTTCCGACAATGATAGTGTCAACATGCTTCGGAAAGGTCGACATCTTTAGATGGGTTGGGACTTATGATAAATTGGAGGTTGGGGATGATAGTTTCATTGCACAACATTGGAGGGCATTTACTTTCAATTTACTTGCATTTAGCGTTGACTCGTGTGTAACGGGCATAACGCCGGTTCGAATATCCCGCCAAGTGGCGTGCGTGGTCCAGCGCCGGCGACGAAGTCGCCAGTATTCAACACCCAATCATCGAGACAACATGTAATAGACCCCATTT
>Ga0058701_10000444_pt1 | contig 28885 bp, 12 predicted proteins | sample AgamicOrMae_FD_97039 | JGI IMG/M metagenome (GOLD analysis project Ga0058701, IMG submission 97039) | Agave microbial communities from Guanajuato, Mexico - Or.Ma.e | ecosystem: Host-associated > Plants > Phyllosphere > Phylloplane/Leaf | place: Guanajuato, Mexico | collected 2012-06-04 | reverse complement strand
CTGCAGCACTGGGCCAGTGTTCTGCGCCAAACTCGGCCCTCTGGCGCCTCTTTTCTCGCCTCTTTTCTCCCACAAATCCGCCCACCCTAAGCGCCCGCCGCCAACTCTCCGCCCGGCTCACTTCGCGCCTCCCAAGCCCCTCGAACGAGCTCGCCCAGGCCGGCCGGAAGTGGCGCCTCCTCCAAGAGAAGCCCAGAGAAGCGGCAAGGCGACTTTTAAATCAACACGCTCGCCTGATTTCTCGCCTCTTCCGCCCGCTGCTCGCCCAAGGCCACCCGCCCAGCGCCAACACTGCAGCCCCACTCTCTGTCTCAAGCGGCCCAGCTCGCCGCTCACTGTAGCCCGCGGCCAAAACGGCGCCCAAACAGTGCCCAAACAGTGCCCAAATCGGTGCCCAAACTCGCTCGCCCGCAGCTCGCCCAACGCTCCAAGTGATTGGGCCCCACCATCAATCACAGGTGCCTCGCTTGGGCGCCGGCCGAGCCACTTCCGGTCGGATTTGCGCATCACTGTGTGTGGGCAACGAGTCTTTAGCGGTTAGGCCGCCTAGCTAGGCCGCCTGGCAGCCAGAGACTAGGTGCGGCTTGTTGGTGGGCGAAACAGATGAGCCTTGTGGGTGGAAATTTGGCGGAAAATTGGGCGAAAGTGAAAGTTTGATCCAAATGAGAGGGAAAATGTGGCTTGAAAAAAAGTGGCATCAAATTGTGTGGGCCTTTTGCCTCTGCTTCAAATGTCCGCAAGGCGACTTTTTTTGAGCTCGACTCTCTAGGCTCTCCAGCAACAACAGACTGTCTGCGCGCACTGGGCGTCAAAAGTAAGATTACATTTCTGCGCAGTGTTGCACAGAAATCTGTAACCGTATTTTTGGCGGATAGTGCGCAGTTTTGTGCTCCTCTGCTCTGTTTCAGTCGGTCTGCAGTGCAAACTGTGCACAGTGCAAACTGTGCAATGCGAGCAGACAAAAAGTGGACGAGACAGTCTGCGGCAGCACAAACACAATCACAAACACAAACAACTCTCCTCCAACTCCAAATCCAAACCCAAACCCAAACCCAAACTCGGCCAGTTGTTTCACCCGGCCCACATCTCAGCCTCTCCACTTGGGCCTGTCTCTGGTAACTAGACTCTAGTAACTAGATCTAAGTTAGCCTGACACGATTACGATCACTGGGCGCAGTATTATTATTTTTATTATTATTGTTATCATTATTATTGATGACTGATGTGATTTTATCTGGAACAAGTTGGCCAGAGCCAGTCAGCCGTCCAGTTTGTTTCTCTCTCTCTCTCTCTCTCTCTGCTCGTTTCTTCTTTTGCCCGTCTGTCTGTCTGTTCGTCTGTTCGAGTTTGCCCCCCTCGAGCTAAGCTGCGGAATGTCTGCATCAGCAGAGACGAGGCCACTCGAGCAGTGAGCTCGCTGCTTGTGGGGCCCATTTGCCAACTTTCCCCCCTCTTCTCTCCCTTTCCTGCCTCCTCGCTCTTCTCCATCCTCTCCAGCAACTTCCCTCCGCCTTGCCAACCGCAAGAGCACAATCCGCCAAGCTAACCAGCGCTTTCCGGCCGCACCAGAACTCTGCTTTGGGGCCCCAAAAAGACTGCTAAAGAGTGCTAGAAATACTGCTAAAAAGACTGCCAAAAGGGGCCCCAAACTGTTGTGGCGCCCCCCAACACACAGCACACAGCGCACAACGCACAACAGTCTCTCTTGTTTGCCCTGCAGCCACTCAAAGTTGTCAAACTTTTCGCTTTCTGTTCCATTTGCTTCGCCCAACAGACAGTCTGTAGCGCGCGCCCAAAGACAAGGCTAAAGACAAAGACAAAACGATTTGAAATGGAGCCAAGCTCAAGCGAAGTTCGGCCAGCTTCTTATCATTTTCAAGTGGCGCCAAAAATGAACTAGACACAACAAAGAGAACGCGACAACAATTTGGACTCGCTCGCCTTCTCTGCTGCCGAGTTGAGATAAGAAAATGAAGTGTCGTCTCGAGGAGTCTTGCCAGCGGATAGCAAGCGAGCGAGAGAAGGAAGATTTTCTCTTCCTCTCCAAGCGAGTAAAAGAGCAAAAGTAAAGAGTAAAAAGAGCAAAAGAGTGAAAGAGAAAACTGGCTCGACAAATCTTGCACTCTTTCTGCCCACCGAGACGCAACTTGGATGTGCGAGAAAATCGGCCCAAAGTTGAACTCGGCGCTTCTTGTAAGTGGAGCCCTTTTCTGTGTGTCTCTCGTTTGGAGAGAGTTTAATTTATTATTATGAAAAATTCGTCCACTTTTCTTTTTCCTTTTCCATTTTTCCCCCATTTTTTCCCCCTTTTTTCCAATTTTCGGCCCCCTTTTTCTCCTTTCGGCACCCAACTTGCAGATCTAGTAGCTCCAGTGTTGAGTTCAGCGAGAACTCTTCCCGCAAATCAGCAAGAAAACTTCCTCGAGGGACAGTCGGCCGGCCTGTCTGCACTCGGCCAGCAGCAGTCTCTTGAACAGTCTCCAGCCTAGTCTCAACCTCACAGCTCGACCTCTGTCTCCAACTGGAACCTAAACCCAAACCCAAACTCCAAACTCCAAACGACCACCCGCAAACGTGCAAGACAAATCACCCCAAGTATTGATTTTCCCAATTTTCTGGCCTCTTTTCCCTCCAAAAGGGGCGTGTCCTTTTCCGCTTCCTGTTCAGACACGAGTTTTCCTAGTGAAGCCCTAAGGAGTGGGGTTTCTTGCACCTTAGGGCCGCCCACACACTGTCTCAGAGAGAAAAAGACTCCCGAGTGCGAGTGAAACCGGTGCAAAAATAGCGCAAAACTATCGCAAAAGTGGCCAGCTCCAGAGGCCAAGTGTGTCCAGTGGCCGCTAATCACATTCTGCCCCCCAATTGGCAGGTGCGAGCAGAGAGCAAAACTGCAGCCGGCGAGCCATTTGGCGTCAAATGTTCGCTCGCGGTGGCCACAATTCGCCAGTGGCCAGCTAGCTTGCTGCTTCCGTGCCTTTGGATTTCCGTTGGCCAAACTTTGGACACTGCACTCAGACTTGTGCCCGAGGCAGAGGCGCAAAAGGTTCGTGCTACAAAGTTGGTGCCACAAACATGCTTCCAACCAGTCGTGCGCCTCTTCTCCTTCGGCCCACACCAAATGGAGGCAAAAACAAACCAGAGGCCATCAATCTGGCGGAAGTGAGCCCGCGGCTGTGCGGTAATCCGAGCAGCCCACTGGCTGAGCAGACCTCTCTTTTGGGGCCTCTGTTTGCGAGCCCGAAAAGGCGTCTCGCTCGCCCGAGCTTGTCATTATTTAATTGACGCGATAAAGGAGCCCGCCCAGTGCTCCTGATCAATCTGGCGAGCTTGCCAAGAAGCTCAGAAGCTGGCCTAGAAGCTGGCTCGAAAGCTGGCAAGCTAGCTTGGCTAGTCTTGCCTGCAGAGGTTCAACCTTGATTCCTCGAAGGGGCGAGATTGGCGCGCCCGAGCTAGTCGCCGGCGTCTTGCCAGCGCCTTGCCAGCGAGCAACAATGCAGCAAGCCTCCTCAGGGTCGACGCAATCAGGCCTAAGAGCTAAGAGGCCGATATGCTCAGGCGGCGCATCATCATCATCATCATCATCAGGCGGCCAGTCTGTGCAGGCAGACTGTGTGCCTGAGAGTGTGTGCCGCAGATTGTTTGCCGCAGACTAGGTCTCATTCTCGCTTACTGGAAACTCCAATTTGGGCGCAATCCAATTTTGCAAAGAAGCCGCAAAATGGGCCAACAGGCGGCCAAAGTTGCGCAAAAAGAGCAGCCTCTGCACGCCTCTGCTCGCCTCTGCACGTCGCCCAATCACTGGCCAATGTTTTGCCCGCCTTGTTCCGCTTCCGGCTGGGCGCCTTCCGGTGGCCTTTTTCGAGCGGCACACATGAGGGCCCTTAGGTTAGGTCTTTAGGTGTGCCTTAGGTGCACGTGAGCCGCCTTACCTTAGGGTTTGCTTCAAGTGTGGCCTTTAGCTTGGCAAAAGGGAGGAATTTGGCCATCCAATGAATCAACCGATTTGCCTCTCATCGAGCTCTCGAATTGCGCAATTCTTCTTCTGAAATTTTGCTTTTGCTTTCCTTCGACGAGCAAAAGTATTTCTTAGCCTGCGGCGAAACATTGGCAAATGTTTGGAAATATTCGCAAACATTGCCCAACACTGTCCCATGTGCTTCCTTTTCAGCGCAGCTTAGCTTGCGACACACGAACCGAAATGCTCAATGAGAGCTCACCAGTGGCGCCATTTCCGAGTCATTAGCCGGAACAAGCTTGTTTGGGGCGCCACTTTTTGGCCAGTGAAACATTTGGCTCGACCAAGAAGCTGCTTTTGGTTAAGGAAATCCAGCCCAATCATTAGAGGCGACCTTTGGAGGCAAAGATGTCGCATTTGTGGCCGAGTTTGGAGAAAACTGCCATTGAGAAACTCTGCTTTGCTTGAATGCCAAAACTTCGACAACCAAAAGCTGCCCCAAGAGCAAAAGTCTGCACACAGTCCCGACCCTTAGCTGCGGAAAGGGCGCACACTCCAGAAGGGCCGCCCAACAGGAAGTGCCGGCGCTTAGGGCGACTTTTGCATGCTTTGCATGGCGCCCACTTGAGACTGGCGCGAATGAATTCTCCGAAGGCCAAATTGAATCGGCCAATCGGACGGCCACTCGAGCAGCTCGCCAAATCGGGGCCCTAAGCTGCGCCCTTTTCTGCTTTTCTGCCCTTTTCTGCTCTCCAGCTCAACAAGGCGCCACTTCCGCCCCAAAGCGAGCGCCTTGTCTTCGCGAGATTGCCAAACGGGGCCCAAGAGGAGCCTTTTGAGCTAGCTTGCCGAGCGGTTTGTTGAGACTGCTTGTGGGCGCAAATCGGCCTGTCAAGTTGGGGCCGATTTTTTAGCTTGTTCCAATTTTAACAAACAACCGCCGGCACCTAAGGGCCGGCCGGGCGCACAAACAGCGGCGCCCAAGACGAGCTCTGAGCTGAGCCAGCGCGGAGGAGCCGCAGACAGTCTGCGGGGCGACTTTGGGCGAGACTTTCTGTTGCCCTTTGGGGGCCTTTTATCTGTTTCATCTCGTAAAATGCAAATTGTCGCCAGAACGAGGGGGCCTCGCAACCACGAGCCGCGCAACTGCGAGCCGCGTCTAGTCTAGTCTAGTCTAGTCTTGCCAAGACTAGACACGAGAGGCGCCACCTCGGCGAGTTGCAATCGGCAAATTGGCTGCCAGAAGAAATGCAAACAATTTGCGCGCCGACTCAGCAAGTGGGCCAGTTGGTGGTGGCCCATTTTGCAGCCAAGCACAATGCACAACAGAGACAGTCTGCGGCTTCTCGCAGACTGCCACTCGTAGACTATACAAGACTATGCTATACAAGAAGCACACAATGCACGAGGCACAATGAGCGCCGCTCGCAGCTCAATGCAAAGCGCAAAGAGAAGCCTGCAGACTGTGTGCCGCAGACTGTGTGCCGCACACAGTGCCTAGAGCCCAACCGGCGCATCCGTCACACTGTTTCGCGCCGCTCGATGACTCACGCACTCGCCGGCTTCCTTCCGGCAGCTCGAGGCCAATCTTCTGGCGCCGGAATCTTGCTCGTGGGTGAGCCCCCGAAGACAGTCCCAAAGACTTGGAGAGGGCCGTGATGCGAATGCAAAAGTCGCCCGCCAACTGCAAGGCCGCGCCCAGACCGCCCCCCAGTCCCTAGCTCGAACTCTCATCGCCTTTTGTTTCCGCCGCCAACTTCACTTTCACTGGCGCCCTTCCGGCCCCAACGTGCCGCCATAATGCCACCTAATCTTCTGTATAATTCCCCGCAGACTGTCTCTGTTGCACTCTGCTGCTCGAGGGGCTAAACACAAGCACAAGGCCAGCACTTGTGTGTGGCCTCGCCGCTCGGCTCAAAGGAGAAGTTTTTCTCTAAAATTTTTCTCCAAAATTTCTCTCCCAAAAAATTCTTTCCAATTCCAATTTTGTAATTCTCCAATTGCGCAATCCTCCAACTCAGCAATTCTCTCCAATTGGCTCCAAAAATGGCCCAAAAAGTGGCCCAAAAAACGAGCTCCAATTCTAACCAAAAGTGGCTCCAATTGGCAACCCAATGAGCAACCACACTTCTCCTCCCCCGCAGCCCAGCCAGAACCACAAGCGGCGCCTCCTTGCTCTTTCCGGCCCACTTCCGGCCGCCGAGCTTCCCACTGGGCAGCTTGGGGGCCGCAGACTAGGCAGAGTTTCAGACTGCACATTGGGCGGCTCGCAACACTGCGCGCGGTACAGAGTGTACTAGACTCTACGCAGCAGGCAGTGTGCGGCACACAGTCTGCGGCAGTGCAGCCTCCACTCTGGCCGCTGCTGCACTGCCGAGTGGAGCGGCCGGCCAAGCTGAGCTCAGGTGCAGCTTCCCCTCCAGCTGGACGGAAGGAATAGAGCCAGTGTCTAGCTGGGCGCAATTTCAATATCGCCGCCCACTTGAGCTCCAGTCCTAAGGTGGCCGGTCCTAAGGTAGCCCACTGGCAGCTCGCTACTTGCTACCTGCTACTTGCTACTTGCTACTTGCAAGTTGCAGCCCGCAGCTCGTCTCCTTCTGGGCGCCCCTTCCGCCCACTTGGCGCCGTCCAGCCGCACTTCTGGCCGCCCAAGCAGAGCTCGAGTGGCGCCCAAGATTGCACTTAAAAAATGGGCTCACTTCCTGGCCGCATTTGGCCCACTTGCCGCATTTGCCGCCGCCGATCTGGCAAGCGATAACTGGCCGCGCTGGACGGCCTCTTGTTGCTGTCTGGCCGCCACTTTGCTGCTCCTTGCCGCTGGCTCGCTCGCCGCCGGAAATGGGCGCCCAGTGAGCTTGGCGTGTGTTACTCTTCGCGTGTGGCATTCCTCGAACGGACAGCAGAGGCCAGCAGCCACTGCTCGCCGGCCGCACGCGAACAAGTGTCGATTGGCTCACTCCGATTTGCCGCTGGTGTATCCTGGCACTTCCGGCGAGCGGCCAGTGATAGATTGGAGGCGGCCTGTGCGTGCCTGTGCATGGGGGCGACCCTTAGTGCAGGGGCGGCTGGCCGACTGCAGTTGCACGTGCACGTGAACAACTGCCAGCGGCCAGTCTCGCTCAATAGCGCGCACCCAATGCACTTTATGCAAATTACCCCAAGCCCATCAGTGCATGGGCCTGCAGAAAAAAGATCCACTCAACAAGCTTGCAGCATCCTCTTTCCGCTTTCCCCTTTCCGCTTTCCGCTTCCTGCCGAGCTGCCAAGCTAGCAAGCTGCTGAGCAATCCAGAGCTGCAGACTGTCTGCACGCTTTGCCCCGAACAGGCGGCCCAAACAGAGAGACTAATTGATTGATAAGAAGAAAAACGATTATCATTTGCCGCTCGCATCAAGCGCAGAATCCGCCACACACACTAGCTAGAGTGTCTAGCTCTGTTCTCTGCCCTTCCAAAGCTCGCCCAGTTCGATGTTCTCACTTCAGTTTATTTCCAGCGAAAAGTTCAGTTTATTTCCACCACCAAACGGAAGTGGGCGACCTCATTTCTTCTCCCACTTTTGCTCTCTGCTGGACACTGCAAGTTGAATACTGCAAGTTGAATACTGCAGACTGGCTGCAGACTAACTGCAGACTAGCTCACGGCAGCTTGTCTGTCCCCCCGAGAGACGAGCTCGAGTCTAGTACTGGCCAGCACTCCACTGGTGTTAAGTGGCGCTGAAAGTGAGCTGCCAGAGGTGCAAGAGAGCCCAAATTCTGGCCACGCTTCCGTCTGGCAGGTGAGAGTTTTCGCGAGCTCGCAGACAGCAAGCTCGCGAAGTCTGTCCATCCGTTTTGGCGCCACCTAATATGTGTCCTAAGCGCCAGAAAGCAGCAGAAAGAGAGACAATGATGCGGCCAAACAATGAGGAAATGGAGCCTTTCTCTTTGGGCTCCATTTCCAGAGAGTGTCTGTGGGAGGAAAGTGGGCGACTTTCTGCGCGTCGTCGATCTAATTTGCATGTTAATCTTTGTTCGCCTCTATTTGTCACAATGGGCCGCCCGCCGAGAGGTCACTCGTGGCCATTTCTGAGCCGCCGAGTTGGCTTTTCTCTCCTTCTTTCTTGCTCTTTGGCTCTTCTTCTTTCAACCTAGTCTTGCAAGCTAGTCTGCAAACAGATTCTCCAAACAAACAGAAACTTTCACCAGAAGCTCCCAAGAAGAAGAAGAAGGAGAAGAGGAAGGCCACACACTGAGATGCACACTGAGCCAAACACTAAGATGCACACTGAGCTGAGCTGTGAGCTTCTCACTGAGCCCAATGGTCACGCAACAATGTCCAGGCTAATGTCTTGCATCTTGGCGGATTTCTAGAGGCAAACTGCGAGAAGGAAAGAAGAGGAGAAGCAGAGGAGAGAAAAGACCAGTGGACAGGCCGACGAGATAACTCCCAAACGACTTTGGCACTCAAGCAGTGCGTGTCTGTCTGTTCGTGTGAGCAAACAGAGACAGTCTCTTGCACTCGCTCATTCTTTCACTTCCAACTTGCAGCTTGCAACTTGGAACTCGCAGCTTGCCAGCTTTCCAAGTTGCAGCTTGCCAGTTCCTAGTTGCAACTTTCAGCTTGATACTTTCAGCAAGCTCAGTCCCACACGCAGTCTCCATTTGGCCACTCTCGCAGGACTGTCTGCGCGCTGCAAGACTGCAAGACCGAAAGACAGACTTTTAGGCCCCCGGAAATTGGCCCCCAAAGGAGAACTGCCGCAGCTAAGGTGGCGCAAAATCGCCCACTTCCTGTCCGCCAACTTGGCCGCCCGGCGATCCACTTCCGGCCGGAACAGTGTTGAGAGTTTTCATTTTTGCTCGAAGCGCAGGAGTTCGAGCAAATTAGGAAAGTCGAGTCGAAGACAGTGGTCGACGAGCCAGACTGATGAAGACGCTCATTGGGCGCCTCTTTGGGCCTCTTCCGGTGCTTGAGAGCGGCGTTTTGGTGCAAGCGAGGGCGCCCAGCGAGAAGCTTGGCGTCTGAACTTGAGACTGTGTTGAGTGTGGCTTGAGTGTGGCCCACTGGAGGCCACTGGCTAGAAGCAGTGCTAGTCTGCGGCTCGTAATCAAGAGGCGCCCACAAGCAGCGAGCGAGAGGGACAAGTGAGCCGAGCTGAGCTCGTTGGGCCAAACATGCAGCAAGTTAAACAGATAACTTTTGTCGCTTTGGGCCGCCACTTAAGGCGAAGACTGGCCAAATTTGGCCAAATGGGCGCCCATTTGGCGCCAGTTTTGCTGCAACAACTGGCTACAAGAGAAAGACTCTTGGCAAGAGTTGTTGGAGGAAAAACAAGCAGCAAGCATGGAGAGCGCAAGCTAAGCAGTGGGCTCGACTGAAGCGGCTCGCTCGTGTGCATGTTTGGGTCTCGCCGCCTCTGTCTTGCTGGCTGGGCCTCGCCGCTTAGGTCTTGCTGGTTTGGAGCAAATGGCGCCCAAAGCAGCGAGCTCCAAGCAGCAAGCAGCGAGCAGCGAGCTCTCATGATGTGCAGGCGCCTTTTTCGCGCTCCACTGCGTCTGGAGATTGGGCGCCAGTGCAGTGAAGTTGCTCGCAACTCGGCCCAAGCAACACACTGGCCGGGCGACTGTATTGTGTGCTTGCATCTCACGCCGATCTGTCTCAGCGAGCTCGCCAAGTGTCTGATTGGCTCCTCCAGTGTCGCGGCGAGACACTGTTGCCGCCCCTGCTCAGCGGCCAGTTGTCCCAGTTGGCGAGCGACCCAACTTTTCACTCGCCACTTGGCCCACTGGTCGCTCGCCGGGCCGGAAGTTGGCCAGCCAGCTCGTTGGAGCTCGGCGCTTGGAGCTTGACGCTTGGAGCTTGGTGCTAGGAGCTTGGCGTGGGGCCAAGCCCCAAGCCTGCGCTAAGCTGCGGCGGTCAAGGAGCGGCCGCGAGGGGCTTTGTGTGGCGGCGATGAGCGAGCAGTGTGGGAACAAGACTCGGATTTGCTTTGCTCTGGGCGCCGACAACTGTGTTCGGGAGCCCCAAACACGGAACTGAATCTAAATGGCGAGCGGAAAATGGCGGAAAGTGGGCGGAAGTGGCGCAAGTGGCGCACTCTCGCCACTCGCCAAGGCCAAGAGTTGGGCATCGGAAATTGGGGGAAAATGGCGAGCTGTTTGGGCGAGCTGGAAAATGCGCAGAGACTTTGGGCACGCGATCGAGTCATTTGGAAAATTTTAATGAATTTTCCATCCCATTCATTTCGCTTAGACTGGGCGGCTAAATGTTGCCACAGACTGTCTACACTCCACACTCTACACTCTACACTCTACACTCTCTCTCTAGTCGTACTTGCTCTAAGCGCCGCCAGCAGGCCGATTCAATTTGGCGCCGCAGCAGAGCAATACTTCCGGCCGCCGCGCAGACTGTCTGGGATTGTTCAGGCAAGAGTGTGGCCTTAGCACACACAGTCTGCGCGTTAGGTTCGCGCAGACTGCCGGCGACGAGCGGCGCCGCTTCCGCTTCCGCTGAGGCAACGCCAGAGCAGCGAGCTTGGTGGGCTCGCCAACGAATCGGCCGGCCAGAGGCTGTCGTCAATAAAAAATTAATTTTTCCCCGCCCTTGTTTGTGCGGCTTCCTAGCTGCTTTCTAGCTGCTTCCTGGCGGCTTGTTGTCGGCGAGCTTGGGGCGAGCTTGGGGCCAGCTGAGGACGGCCACTCGGGGCGTGAAGAGCGTGCAAAGTGGTGCCCACTCGGCTCGGCGGCCGGCCCTTAGGGCTGGAGACTGGAAGCTGCGGGCGGAGATTTTTGTGGCCGGCGCATTGTTGCAACAACAACAACAACAATTTGTCCCTCCTTCTCGGGCCCATTTGGACGCCCAAATAGTGCAATAAAAAGAGATTCGGCCGGCATTCTTGCGGCCGAAACTTGGACCAATTTTGCCATCCAAAGGCCAGCCAAAAGAGGCCAAGCTAGGCCGGAAGAGAGCCACTGGCGCCGCTCTCCTGGCCCCTGGGGCGCTGCTCGTGGGCCGCCCGCAGACTGTAGTTCGCTGCTGGGGACTGTACAGTGTCTAGAGCAATGCTGGGCACTGTAGACTAGTGCAAAGAGCACTGCCAGAGACTGTTGTCGCGGCGGAAATGCGGCCAAATTGGAGCAAAGTGGCCAAGTGGGGCCACCCTTTTGGCAAGCCCAGGCCGACAGTGAACATCATTTGCGCGGCCCAAAAGGCGCCCTTGCAAATAATTAAATGATCTCGGCCAACTATTTATTCAAATCTTGCGCTCGCCAAGCTCAAAAAGAGCTCGCCAAGCCCAAGCTCGAGCAGCACTCAGCCTGATTGGCTGGCCGTCCACTCTTGCCACTTTCTGGCACTTGCTGGACCCTTAGGCTTGGCAGTGTTCACAGTGTTCAGAACTGGGAAGGCCCATTCATCAATCGGCCGAGCGAAGTTCAGCGGCAGACTGCCACTGGTCCTTCTTGCACTTCTGCCTCTTTCACTTGCTGCGCCCACCACTCTCGAGCTGCCCCCACTGCCAGCTCGTCCGTGTCGCCGGGCACGTCTCGGCGCCAGTCTTCACTGGCCGCTAGCTCGCCGCTCGCTTAGCTTGCCAGAGTCTCCAGAGCGGCCAGCCAAAGACGCACGACAAACAGGCAGCCAGCCGGGCGACCATTAGGCGAAAAGAGGGCGCCTCTTTTCAGCGCCAGCCCGAAACCGCAAAGCCACTCGTGTGGGCTAATGAAGATTGAACGAAGACTTGCGGCCCGGCACGTGTGCTTGTATTCTCGTGAGCTTGTATTCTGCTCTAGCTTCTGCATTCCAGCTTGTGTTCTCATAGCTTGTAGTGTCCAAGTGCTGTGCTAGTCTGTAGCTTCCGCAGCAGAATTTGCTTGGGCCAAATTGGCGTGGCTGAATTTGGCTCTTTTGGCGCTGCTCTTCTGCTGCTCTTCTGCTGGCTCTCAATGCGCCGCCACAACAACAACATCAACGCCAATTGTTCATCCGCCGCCACAGACAGTCTCTGGCGCCCCAAAACTCGTCCAGCGCCCCAATCGAACACGTGCGCTTCTCCCTCCAGATGACGACTCGCGATAGTGCGCCCACAAGCTCGCCGCCTATCCAGCGCTGCCTATCCAGCCCAGTCTATCCAGCGCGGCCTGTCCACAGTCGCCATGATTCCAGATAAAAAGAGCGCCCACTCGCGCAGGAAGTGGCCCCCCGCCCGCTCGATGCGCGTCCCCCCGGGCGCCCATTCATCATCGGCGGCGAGCGGCCGGCCGGACCTAAGCTGCGGGCGGCCCTAAGCGCCGGCCCACTCGCGAGCTCACTCAAAGGGCCCGCGCGCACAAATCGGCCGGCCAGCCATAATTTGCATTGTGCTCTTCCAGTTGCTCTCCCTCGCCCAGTCCCGAGCACTGGCCGCTTTCCGAGTGGGCGTGGCCGACGGTGGGCAACTGTCGCTGGGGGGCCGCCCGAGCTGAGGGTCGCTAGCTCTAGGGGCGCGCCAGTGCTCAGGGCTGCCAGTCCTAAGGGCCGCCCGCAGCTCAGGACCGCCCCCCGGCCGGCCGGCCAATCAATCTGGTTCCGAGTGGGCCAGATCGCTCGGCGACAGAGCAATGCGGCGCCTCTGCCTCCGCCTTGCCGCCTGGTCCGCCTGGTCCCAGCCAGCCAGACGCATTTAGACTGCATTCTAGGCGAGCTACACACTAGGGCCGCCCTAAGGTCGCACTAAGGCTCCGCATTGACGTTGCATCGGAGTCGCGTTGGGGCACGTTTCGCTTGGGCGCCCCACAAGAGCCCTTTTTGTTCGTCTAATAACCGGCGACTGCTTTATTATTCGGCCTTCTGGCGAGACTATTGCCAGCTAGTAAGCAAGCAAGCGGCCATGTGTGCCTCTGTCAGAGAGCGGCCACAGAAACGTTGTCGCCACTTTATGGCCGCCCAAAGAGCCCAACGAGGCTGGCCAATCGCGCTCGATTGTCTGCTGTGCGCCACTGGCCGCCCATCGGCAAACTTCCACCAACTCCAACCAACTCCAACCAACTTCAACCAACTTTCACCAACTTCAACCAATTCGAACGAACGCTCTCCGACCTCTCTGGCCGCCAATGAATAATGGCCAAATATTATTATTGACAGCGCCCAAAGTGGCCGCCGACTCGCTCGAACTGGGCTCAGCTGTGCGCCCCATCGGCCCCACAGACACTCCTCCGCCTCCTTCTCTGTCTCGCTGGTCGCTGGTCGCTGGTCGCTGGTCGCTCGTTGCTTTTCGCCCAAAGAGAAGGCCCTTCTCTTCCGCCGCCCAGATTGAGCCGGGCCAGCAAGACAGTCTCCTTCTAAGGACAGTCTTTGCTTCTTACTGTGCCCTCTTCTCAGCCTCGATCTGGGTCCATTCGTGCGCCTGAAAGGCCGGAAGTGGCCCCTGCTCCTCCCTTTGCGCCCGCTGCTCGTCCATCTCTAGCTCGAGTCTGAGCTCGAGCTTGGCGACAAAGCTCGGCAGCGAACTGTTGGGTCTCGAACAAGACGGCGAGCGACAATTTAACAGTGAAAAGTCGCCCTCGAGGCCTGCAAATTTTCGCCCACAAATCGCCGCCAGGCCGCAACAACAACAAGCCGTGCAAACCAAATGCTGGCCTTTTCCTTCTTGGCCAGCATTTGCGGGCCGCCCTAAGGGCCGCCCGCAAGCCATAGATTAATGATTTCGCTATGTAAATTAAACGCTCGCTAAGCTGCCGCTGCTTGAACTCGCTCTTCTTGAACCCGCTCGGCCTCCAAGCAAGGCCATTAAACGGCGATGGGGCGCCTCTGGCAAGCTTCTGGTGCCCCAAAGCGGGCCGGCGAGCGGCAGACAGTGAGCGGCAAACAGTGAGCGGCAAACAAATTGCACGCCGCCATCATCGTGCCAGCAGCTTGATTTGTCTGTCGGCGCGGACGAAAAGCACCAAAAGGGCCCCGAAAGTAAAGCTCTGCTCTGGACGTCTAGCCAACTCTTGCCTCTTGCCTCTTGCCTTCCTCGCCTTCCTTGCCTCGCGCGTCCCGCCAGAGATGATGATATGCTCCCAGTGACTGTCCGCCGGCTCGAACGCAAAGGCAAACACAAACACAAACTCGAGCCCAAACTCACGCCCACTCCAAGCCAATTCATCACTTCCTCTCGCGCACTTTGTCGCGCCAACAGGCACCATTGTGGCCACTCTTCGTAGCTCCATCTCAACGCACTTCCCCCCAGCTCATTGTGGCCCATTTGGCCAGTCTGTCTCGAGCCATTTCGCTCCAGCTCGCACCAAGATCGACGCTTAGCTCTCCCTCGGGCGGCGAGCCCCAGCGGGCCGGCGCGCCGTCCATTTGGCCAGCGAGCCAGATCCAATCGATGCCAAATGGACTCGCCTTCCTAAGCGTCCACCACACTCTCTCGCACACAATCCAAAGGCCCAATCAAGCGGCCACCCATCAGCAACGGTCATTAGGCCACCTGATGGGCCGCCAAATAACTCGCCACTGGCCACTAATCATAGTCTCTCCTCCTCCTCGTCTTCCAAACCTGCTTGGCCAAACCTGAACGGCCAAACGCAACTGCAACTTCAACTTCAACTGTCCAGAACTGCCCAAAGACCAGCTCTCGCGCTCAGCCTGCAAACTGCGCCCACTCGTCCACCAAGAGTCGAGCAAGGCTCACCTAAGGGCGCCCACTCGCCACTCTGCTCTGCCCGTCCTGGTCCTTTTCCATTCGGCCAACTCGCAAACGCAACTCCTGAGCTCCAGTGGGCCCACTTCCAATTCAAGCTCGGCCAACAAGCCAAACTCGCTCCAATTCGTCCGGCTGGCCCAACAAACTCGCTCAATTGTGATAACCTTCAACAGTCGAATCGGTCTCATGGGTAAGTGTCAAGATATTCTCCTTCTTTTCTTCTTTTTTTCCTCTCTTCTTCTCTCCTTCCGGCCGGCCTGCTCCAACTCCTCTTCCACTTGGACCGTTTCGAGCGGGCCCAAGCGACTTCCGGCCGCTCATACAGTCTCCAGCGCCTCTCGAGCTTCTAAGCTTCGGAGCTGCACCTTTGCCTTCGGGGCTCCAAGCGGCTTGGAGCCGCAAACAGCAGGTTGCCAAATTGCAATCGAGCCGCAAAGTGTGCGACCTGCAAACGAGCTCCCGCCAAGTGTCTCTAGTTCTCACTTTGCTCTTCCTCTCACTTCTGGCCAACTTGCCGCCAGAGTTCACTTCACGCAAATTAGAGCCTCCAAAAGCAGCCAGTCTCTCTTGTTGGCTCGCCAAAGTCCAAACAACAAAACGTCCAAACAAGAAAACTGCCACCCGCGAGATGACAAATTGTCTCCCGGCTTTCTCTTCGCACCTTTGCTCTCACTCTTTGCTCTCTGTCTCTCTTTGGCTTCCCTTTGGCTTCCTTTTGGCCCAGAGGACAGCTAGTAGAAAGGCCAGTGGACCTGAAAGAAGACAACTGGCAGTCGGAGCTTGTCTCTGGCCATGTTCTGGACGCACAGTGCTCCTCACACGCCAACTGCTGTCCAAGAAGGTGAAAAGCTGCTCGTTGGAGTTGGTTTGCTTGGCCGAGGGACAAGCTCTGGCAGAGACAAGCAGAGACAACCTTCCTGAAGTTTGGACCAATTTGGACTGGGCCCAAATCAATGGAGTGAAAATGACGACGAACAAAAGATATCATTTGCTCGCCCGCCACTTCATCTGCGCGCCTTATCGACCTTCTGGCTCTCTGGCGCCCACTTCACTCCCAATGGAGCAGCAAACTCGAGAGAAGTGCCCGGCCAGTCTCAAGGTGAGCGCGCCCACTCCATTTCGGCCTCTCTTTGCCCCCTTTGCCGCAGACTAGCACTCGCGACATCTCGTGGAATATCTGCTAGGATGCAGATATTCTAGCAGAGTGCTGCATTGTACCGAATGGGACTTTTGCTTGGACGAGCAGCCTTGCGAGCGGGCTCGTTTATTGGACGATATTGCATTTGCAAGAAGAGGAGCCTTTTAGAGTGCCCAACTTTGCGGCTAGAAGCCTCATGGTAGCATTCCATGAATTGCACATGACCCTCTGGTCTATATCGAATGCATCTTATCAAATGCATGTTGAACGTCTTGTTTTGAGGCTGGCTCAGAGAGTAGTGTCGTGTGAGAGGGAAAACTTTCTCAATTCGGACATTTATTTGGATGAAGAACGGGCGAGATTAAGCCAAAATAAAATAAATATGAATCACTTGAATATGAATTGACGAACTAACACTGATCCCAAACATTCTCATTGCTCTCAAATGGAAAATGAAAACAGGTTTCCTGCCATTTGTCGATTTGGACACTTTTGTGATGAACTCGCGGCCATCTTCTGGCGCGGAAGAGCAGGGCAGAGGTGGAGTGCAAGTGAGCAGACAGAACCACGCCATTTGGGACCAAATCGGCCTGTTGCACTGGCTCAAGCGGAACATTGCAGCTTTTGGGGGCGACCCGAACAACATAAGTCTCGTCTCGGCGGACAACCAAGCGGCCAGCCAACTGCAACTCTTGTCCACCAGTCCGCTGGCCAGAGGTCTGTTTGAGAACCTCATTTTGGTGCACGAGCAAGCAGTGTTTAGAGAAAGCTCAAGGCCGGTTGGAGGAGAAAAGGGACATGAGAAGAGAGAAGAGTTCTCTCTCCAAGAGTTGGACCAATTGGATAAGGGAATTAAGAGAATTAGTGAGAGAGAGAGTGTGTCTCTGGGCGAGTTGATAAAATTGGGCAGAAAATCAAGACAGTTGCAGCTGAAACTTCGGCAGGAGCTCAATCTGCTGGTGAGAAAACTGTTGCTGCTCGAGCGGAAGCAAGAGGCCAGCGAGTGGACAAATTCGACCGCCGGAAGACAAATTGTCGACTCGCTGTCGAATGGCGACGAGCGCAAGTTGTTCGAGTTCCTCCAATCGGCCAGCTTGCCCCAATTGGCCTGGATCGAGGCCGAGCTCTCAAACAGCGCAGACAGGCGGCTCTTCTCGCTGGCCACCTGGCCCAATCTCGACGACAAGCTTCTCTTTCCTCATTTTAGTCCAATTTTGCGCCCAAAGGAGACCACCAGCAACGCCTCGTCCAGCGCGCCAAGCTCGAGCAAAAGTCTAGCGGCCGAGGCGACGCACCTAAGCACCGGAAAGGCCTACTACTCAGATCCACTCTGGCTGGCCGAGCTGCTCTCCAACGGCACTCAGCAGACCGACTTGAGCTCGGCTCCAATCGGCTGGCCTGAGGTGAAATCGAGGGCCGAGTTGTGTCTGTATTTGGGCTCCCTAAGCTCAACGGTGGCCAGACTGAGGCCCAAGAAAGAGGCGCCCAACGAGGAGCAGCTGCGCGGCGAGCTGGAGCGCGTCGACCCGCTCGGTTTGTTGCCCAAATTGGCCCTCCGATTGCAGCAGAAATCTGCCCTAAGGAGTAGCTCCGAGGAGGAAAAGGGCGTCTTTTTCCATTCCAACAACAGCAGCCAATCGGAGACTGTGTCAGAGGGCCAAAATGGGGCCACACTAAGGCCCACTTGGCGCCCAGCGGTGAGCAGAGGCCGCCGGCTCGGCTGGGCGGCCGCCCAGTTTGGCCTCCTCAAGCAAGTGCAGCTCCTCGAGGGCCTGATCACCCAGACCAAGACAGGCCAGCGGGAGACAGTTGGCGGAAGTGGCGAGGACGAGGAGGAGGAAGAGGCGGCCACCAAGAGGCGGCAGCAACAAATGGGCTTGGTGGCGAGCGGCGGCGGCTCAGGTTCCGGCGGCGCTCGCAGAAGTAGACGCCAGCAGGAGGCCAGTTTGCTCGACTCTGAGTGGGCGGCTCGTGTGGCGGTGGGCGAGCTGCACGCCACGCTGAGCTCCTTCCACCTGTTTGTCGTCTTCGTGGGCGACCCACTCAGAGCCAGCGGAGGACAAGGGTGGGCCCCAGTTGGGGCGAATTTGGACGGAAGTGAGCTTAGCAATTTGGGCAAGTTGGCGACCATGTTGCGCGTGTTGCTGGGCGACAAGGAGCTGCAAGACGAGTTTGTGCAGTTGGTCCACTTTGCCGACTTGCACTACTATGCAAATCTGCTGCTTGAAATAGCTGAGGGTCGATTCTTCGAGGCTCACTGCTCTTTGGAAACAAATGCAGAAGACCGGCTGCACCTAAGGCCCCAGTCGACAAGGAGGACCAAGAGCGTGGTCAGTGTGTTGCCAAAACAGGTCCAAGAGCAGCCTGAAGATGCGGGAAACGAAACAGTGGCTGAAAGTGCAAGTGCAAGTGTTGATCTTGCCACTTTTTCCACCGTTTCCAAACCGGAAGAAGTGGCGCCCAACAACGAGGAGCCAAACAAGTGGTCAGCCAAATGGAACTTGTTGGAGAAAATGACCCATTTTATTGGCCAAAAAGCCAATGAAATGCCAGTCCAGTGGACCGACGAACAGTTCTACTCGCCCTTCAGACGAAACGTGCACCTGGACCTGAACCTGGAGGGTCAGCAAAAGGACCACTTGGTGCAGAAGCTGCTCCACTTCCGGCTCGACTTGGCGTCCATTTTGAGCAGTTTTGATGAGGGCTCTTTGGCGCCCAAGAGTGTCCCAAGTGATTGGGACACTCTAAGTAATTCTCCCGAATTGCAGCCGAAAATGAGCTCTCCGAGTTCTCAAAATCGCCAAAAAGTGCACGAGCCCCTCGAGACAGTTGGCCGCCATTTGAGGCTCTGTCTGGAGAGCTTGGAGGCGGCAAGCTCGCCACTTGAGCCGCCGGGAACTGCGGCCGGCGCCAAACTGTTGCACTCGCTGGCCGGCGTGCAACTGTTGGCCAAATTCCAGCAGGAAGCTCGCTGTCTTGGCGACTCGGCCGCCAAGCTTAGGGCTCGTCTGAGGGCCAATTTGCGGCCCGAAATCGAGCAAGTGATGCGCAGCTACTTGTTCTTGCTCGACAAATTGGAAAAATTAAACAAACTGAGCAAGTTGAACAAAACGGAAACGGCGAACAAGCTCGACAATGTGGAGCAAATTCTCGTCGAGTCGAGGCAGCAGAATTCAACCAAAGTCTCAACCATGAGCACCAGAAATCTGGTCAGCCACGCGGACGGTTCAAACCTCATGTTCGCCGACGACCACCAGCCGGCCCTAAGCTCAGTTGGCAGCACTAAGCTCACGGGCACACTGCCGGAAGCGGCGGCGGAAGTTGGCCGCGCTCAGCAGACGTTCGAGGCCGACCGGAAGGGGGGCGGCTCCTCGAACCAAACGAGCAGTCAGGGTGGCTCCATAAGGAGCCTCTTCGCCAAGACCTACAAGGACGCGGTGAGCCAGGCGCTGGCAGTGGTGGTGGGCACTGGGCTGCTGATTCTGCTGCTGAATCTGCTCATCGTGCTGGTGATCGCCCTCAGATCCAAGGGACGCCGCGCCCTCCAGACTGTGGCCGACGAGTCACAGTTGCCCCCAACTGAGGACAGTCCGCAGGCCGCCAAGCTGGCCCGGAAGTCCGAGGGCGACCTCACTGCAATCACCCTAAGCAGGAAGCCCACTCTCAGACGCCAGGCGAGCGCCTCAGCAGCCGCAGACCAGCCCCAGCGGAAGACAGACGCCCGCGCGGCCCCGCCCACCTGGACGGCGCCCCAAAAGTCGATCAAGTTCGACCTGAGCCCCGTCGAGCTGGGCCACAAGCGCCGCCAGTCGCCCTCTCCTTCCGCACAGACGCACACTGGCCAGCTGGCCTCGAGCGGCTGCCGAGCGAGTCTGGACGACTACCTGCAACTGTCGGCGGCTGGCCAGCTGTACGGGCAGCTCGGCGCGCAGATTACAGTTCATCCAGAGCTGTTTCCGGCCGACGAGAGTGGCTTTCTAGCCGCCAATTTTGACCACAGTGGCCCGGAAGTTCCACAATGCGGCTCCACAATGGACGCCGCGCTCACTGGCCGGACGACTGTGTGCGGAGTGCACCAGGCGCAGTGTGGGGCCACCCAGACGGCTGGTCAGCTGCCGGCCGGCGGCTCGCTCACCTCGCCCTTCGAGTCCACCACCACGACGAGCTCCAATGCGGGCGCCCACCCTCAGGGCCGATCTCAAGCCGGAAGGAGCTTGGCGCGCCAGCAAGTGGCCCACATGGACGCCAGTCACTTGCACGGCCACCTTTTTATCCACCAAAATGGCCACCACTTGGCCTCCAATCAACTCAACAGCTCGCCCAGCCCCTCGGCCAGTCTCTCGACCAATGCGACCCCAATTCAAGACCAACTGCACCCAGTTGCTGCAGGCTGCCAACTGGTGGCCAACTGCGCACTCCACCAGCACGGCGCCAGGCCGCAAGTGGAGGGGCCCCACGAGTCCTGGTACGAAGTGGGGCCCAGTTTGAGCTTGGCGTGCGAGCAGCAGCCGGCGCTAGACTTCCTTAGCTCGCCAACTGACGCAAACTCCCCAATGAATGCCCAAATGAACCAAGATGGAATGATGATTGGAACTCTCACCAAAGCTCTCCAGCAGCAAAGGAGACTCAAACAGCGCCAACAACAACAACAACAACAACAACAACATCAACAACAACAAATCATCCAGCTCGTCCCAGTGGACCACACGCAGGCCATTTACTATCTCCAAACTCCCGACCAAGAGCTGCACCACGAACTGTGCCCAATGGACGAGGAGTAGAATATTTTGTTGGATTATTATTAGGAGATTATTGTTCAACTATTGAGCATTTTAGCGACACAAAAGAGAGTTATCAGACGGGCGAAATATTGGAAAAATTGGAATTTTTGCAAAAAGTTTGCAAATAATTTGCAATGAATGCAAATTGAATGTTTGCCGCAAACTGTGTGCAAGATGATACAGTTTATTCTCGTCACAATTATCTCATTCAATTGAGCTCAGGTCGGCTCGCAATTGGTGAAAAATTGGTCAAAAATTAGCCGCAAACAGTTGCTAGTCCATTTGGAGCTGCAACTGGTAGTTGTCGCAAAAGTCGCTCAGCCTCCGCAAGTCTGACAAGTGTTGGGCCAACCTTTTGATCTTCGCTTTTTGCATGTGATACTCTTTCCGGTGCTCCACAAAGAGGCCAATAAATTCCTCGTAGCTTCCAAGTTTGTTCCCCTCAAGCAAGTTGCAATCTATTTCACTTTCGGCGCGCGAGTATTTGCTCATTAATTTCATCTGAGTCAATTGGTTGTCCAAAACGAGTTCTTGTTCCCTAATTTTCTCCCTAATTTGTCTCAACTTCCTTCCAATTCGGCGCCTCAATGTCAACGGTTCAATCATGCACTGGATCATGCTCTTGCGCAAACTCTGCATCTCCAAGTACGAGTTCAGGTTGTTCTGAGCCATGGCCAGCAAGTCGTTCACCAGCTGTCTTCTGAACATGCTCAGCTCATTGCAGACATTCTCCTCATCTGCAAGCTCACACCTTTTCCTGAAGGCTCGTTCCAGCCCACTTTCACGCAATTCCAAACGACAATCTTCGCCTTCGCCGCTTCCGGCCGGCTGCTCAACTTCCTGTTCGTTTGTGAATTCCATTCTTTGTTTCTTAACTTTAACTTTAACTTACCTGAACTTTACTGCTCGGCCGTTACTTGGCTCAAAACACGGCAAGACTCGATCATCGGCGATTTTGTGAAGTGCACTCTTCCTCTTTTTCTGTATTTAGAACTGTATTTAGAAATTGTCTTTTTCTGTTTCTCGCTGTTCTCTTCGAATCTCTTCGAAAAGTTGACCCAAAGAGTGCGGACGATACTCTCTAGAAGCAGGACTAAAATCGAGCTGCAAACTTAACCTTGAAGAACTAAGATGGCAGAATGGGTGCGTCACACCTTAGGGTCGCCGCAGAGTGTCTGCCGTGCAGAAAAGCGCGCCGGTAGCGCACCTTGCACGTGGCGCCAAGTGTTCTCGCGGGCAGCAAAGTGTCGAGCAGAGAGGCTGACTAATGGCCAGTCCATTGGGCTGGCCGTGCAGCTTATCTTCCGCTCATTTTCATCGATTTTGGCCATTCATTCGAGCTGAGGAATGGCACAAATTGGCAGCCAAATGCTGAAGCTGGAAGCTCAGCTGCGGCGGACAAACAAGACGCACGTTTTCTCCTGTTTGGTTGCACGTCTGACACGCTGCAAGCCGCATCAAATCCCAAATGCAAATCCAGCGCCAACAATGGACAGACATTTGTTTGCTTGTCCAATTTTGGCTAATTGCAATTGCGGCCAATGGAGAGCTCCATTGAGCCTAATTTGCGGCCGTTCGTTTCTCTCGCCGCTCGCCGTTCGAGCTAAGCAAAACGGCTGCCACAGACTGCGCGTCTCCTTAGGGCAGACTGTTGGAGAGTGTTGGGCGCTATCACTTGTTGTGCATCAGCCAACCACTAGCGCCACTTGGGATCTCCAGCCGAACACTAAGCGCGCGGATTTGTCGTGCTTATTGTTTCGAGATTGTGTTCTGACTCGAACACAGAAGCGACATGATGTTATATGATTTGCGCTAAAGCTCTGCCACTTGCCCGTTGCCACTGGCTGTCCTTAGGTTGGACAAAGTGGAGCCTAAGCTAAGGGCGACAGTCTGGCTGCCAGAAATTGAAGCTGGAGAGGCTGCGAAGTGAACGGCCCAAAGGGAGCTCCTAGGCAAAGCAAAGAGGCGTCACAAAATAAACAAACGAGCGCCCAAAAAGGCCGCACACAATCTGCAGCCCGATCGCAAGTTTCCAAGCGCACAACGCGCGTCAACTGCACGCAAATGTGCAGGCAAACGCGACCGCAAACGCGCCCAACGAAGATCCTCATCCATTTTGCTCTCCTGCGCCAATCGTCAGCCACCACTTGCGGCCTCCCCGCTCGAGCTTGGCGGCCTCCAGCAAGCTCGCTTGCCACTTGCTGAATGGAGCGCCGCAACAAGACAAACACAGAGCCGCCCACTCGCGCTCAGTTGTACGCCCAGTGATCCCCAGTGATGCTCGCCCTCAGTGCTCCTCTTCGGGCGCCTCCTGGACGGTTAGGCCGAGCTGGGCCTGGCCAAGAGTGTCTTGGCGGCGCATTCGAGAGAAGCGAGCTTGCCAGTGGCAGTCTGGCTTCGTGGAGGAGCAACAAGTGGCACTTGTTGCTCCTCGTCTGCGGGCCATTAACTGAGCTCCATTTGGTGCCAATCGGCGGCTGATTCGAATGGGCTCGCGCTTGGGAGAACCCTTAGGAGCAGAGAGTGTGGCCCGAAAACAATGAACCGCGACGAGCGTTTGAATGGCGGCCGCTCTCTAGCTGTGGAATCCAAGCGGCCAACTGAGCGACCAATATAAATTAAGACTCCAAATGGGAGTCTTAATTTGCTTTGCGCGAGCCACAAGGATCACTGGCGCTGAGGGAAAACCGCGTGCGTAAGTTGCGCTTGGGAGTGTCTCTGGCAATCTGGCTAGTGCGTCAATTGAGTTGCAGGCCGTTGAGTTGCCACGTCCAGAAGGGGCAGTAAAATGGGCAAAATGGATAAAATGGATAAAAAAATATTGGCAGAAGAGCAAAAACAACTGAGCAACAAGTGAGCAAAAATGGATTCCCCCTCGTTCGTCCACCTCGAGCTGGACTGCATCTAAGCAAAGAATGGGCGCCAAAAGGGCGAGCTTGTTGGTGTCCAAACACAGTTGCCCGTTGCTAGTGGCTGCTGTCTCGCTAAGTATTCAACTAGCCAGCTTGCCAGCTTGCCATCCAGCTCGCCGAGTGAGTGTGGCAGCGAGCAGGCGCGGTCTTGCCGCCCAATTGGAGCTCGCAATTGGGGGCGCCATTTTTGCAATTGGCGAGGAGGAGAAAGCTCATTGTGCGCGAGATGAGAATCATCCAGCTTGCCTCTTTCACTGTGTTTGGCCGGCGCAGAAACAAACAGCCCTAAGCTCGCAATGTTCGGCCCCCAAATTGAGCGCCACTCAAATTGGAAGCCGCTCGGCGAGCTTCGTCGAGCCAAAGGCGGCCAATGGAAGTAATAACAAGTGGCTCAAATGAACAACTCGCTGGAGGCAGAGCGGCGCCTCTCCAGAGGCTCGTCTCGACTGGCGCGCGCAACTTTTGCCCTCTTGGCTTGCCACTGGTTGCCACTAGAACTGCAAGTGCAGTCACTAGAATGCAGCCACACTCAGTCTGCGGCCAATTCTCGCGCCGAGATTGCACTCTATTGGCTGTCATAACTCTCCATTGGCTCTCATAACTCACCACTGCTAACCACTGCTAACAATTGCTCAGTAAAATCGCGCACAGTGAACGGGAAGAGAAGGCAAAAGAGGCAGCAAGAGCAGCATAACAGTCACAGAACGCGCCCAGTGAGCTTATTGAGCTAGTTAGTCACTGTTGTTGAGCTCATTTCTGAGCCACTTTCGGCCATTTCGCTGGCCTCTGAGTGCGATTTTGAGTGCGATTTTGAGCGTGTTCCAGTCCTAGTCCTAGTCTGTGCCTCAGTGTGCTTTTAGTCTAGTGTCTTTTCAGTCTAGTTTAGTCAGTGTGTGCTTTTATTTTAGCCTAGTATATCAGGCCCGAAATCTCGCCGATAGATCAAAAATCGGCCTTTATTGTGTTGCGTTTTCTGTGAGGCGTTGGCGTAATTATCCAAATTTCTTTATGCTTCGCGCACGTCGCCTGCTCGCCCGCCCACTTTGCCCACTTCTCCCACTTTTACCTCACTCTCTAGCTCCCTTTTTCCCCTCCATTTGAGCACGCCTTCTAGTGGGTTTTTTGGCCACTTTTTGGCTCATTTTTGCCACTTTTTGGCTAGTTTTGGCCACTCTTCCCAAATCAGACCCTCTCTGCCAGCCGTCAAAGCGGCACCTTGTCTCCCGGCCGAGCTCGTCCGCATCCCCAAGAAGCGGCCAAGCAGCACAGGCCGAGCTCAAAGGCCGCCCGACTGCTCATTGCGGCTGAAGCTGAATAAACACACAGACCTGAATACACACACACCTCAGTTGCCTGCAGTTTTGCCAGGCTAGCTCAACTTTCTCCAAGGCTTCTTGCCAAGCCCAATTTCTATTGCCAGTCCAGAGCAAGCTCACCTTGCACATGCTCCACAACAATGGCCCCTCAACAAAGCGGCGCCTCAATTATCCTGCCAAGACCGTTGGGAAGACACTCGTTCTCGAGGCGGAAATGTTTATTTATTGGGCAGAGGAATTTTTCATTGGAGAATTTAGATGAGCCGAAGAATTTGGAGAAGAAGAAATGCAATTTGGAGAATCCGAAGAGGCAAAAGTCGCATTGGATTAGCAGACAAGAAGCAGCATCATGTATTAGCTCAGAAGCCCAAAGTGGCCAAAAAGTGGCCTTTTTGGGCTCTCACCACTGTCAAAACTGTGAGAACTGTCACAACTCTAACCTGCCAATGGAGATAAACAGAGAGAAAACAAGGAAAACAGAAGAAAGTATAAGCAAAACACAAACGAAAACAACCAAAATACAAAGCAAAACAACGAAAAGATTATCAAGAAAAAGACAAAAAAGCAAAAGAGCGAAAACATTTTCAAGAAATATACAAACAACAAGCAGACTTGCCACCTTCTGGCTCGCTTCCTACACACTAGCTCCACTTGTATTCTTGCTCTTGATCTCTGGCGGATCTCAGAAGTGGGCCCCAAATGGAGTTTGGGGCCAATATTTGTCGGGCCAACAGCAGCAAGCACAGTTCCAGGCGCCTCTGTACGAGTCGAATTTGTCAGTGAGCCAGTTGGGCGGCTTCCGGTTGCCCGAGCAAGTTCGGCTGGACTATTATGGAAATCCGCGTTTGGATAGTGAGCGCCAGTCGCTGATGTATCCCTACGAGGCGGCCGACTTGACAGACATCTCGAGCGGCAAGCCCATCCACGACCAGCCCCTCCAGTTCCGGTTGCCCTTTTTCGGCTTCAGTTTCGAGTACATTTGGATCCAGCGCGACGGCTACCTGACCTTCAACAAGGGCATGCAAACGTACCGCTTTCCCCTGGTGCTGCCCATCCAGCCGGGCGACACTTTCGTCCAGGAAGATCCCGCCCTGCTGGCCCCCTTCTTCGCCATGCAGGACATTTCGCCCGAGACGCCGCACGCCGGCGTCTACTTCCGGCTGGTGAATCTGGCCGACCCCCTGGGCTACTATGACCCCTCGTACGGTTTGTTGCGCGATCGCATTCTGCTCGACTTCCGGCAGGGCATGATCGGGGCGAGTGACTTTGTGCCCAAGTGGGCGCTCATCGTCACCTGGCGCAACATGACCATTGCGAACAGGCGCTCCGAGCGCCCCCTCAAGACGAACACCTACCAGGCGGTGTTGGCGACGGACGAGATCCGAACCTATGCCATGTTCAACTACGAACAGATCGAGTGGATCACCCACCTGGACAACTACGACGGCCTGAAGGGGGCGGCCGCCTTCGTGGGCTTCAACGCGGGCAACACGACGCGCTCCTTCGAGTTCAAGCCCTACAGCCAGCACCAGCGCGTGAGCCTGCTGCCCTCTGGCGGCTTCGGCAACAACCTGCGCGGCCGCTACTTCTTCCAGGTGGACGAGGAGGTGTGGCCTGGGGCGTGCATCGACAAGAAGCTCGAGCCCAATTTGCGCGACCGTCTCCCGCTGACCTTCTTTCCGCGCTACGGCCACATGCTGGGCGGCACCCTGGTCGACGTCACGGGGCCCTGTCTCGAGCCCGGCAGCATCATCTTCTGCCGCTTCGACAACTTCAAGGCCGAGGCGGTGTGGCGCGACACCAACAGGGCCAGCTGCGTGTCGCCCCCCTTCATGTACCACGGCTACGTCGACCTCACCATCAGCGTGGACGAGCGCATCGAGTTCGTGGGCCGCTTCTACATCCAGCCGCCCGACATCGCGGACGAGGACGTGCTCGTGCTGGACAACCAAGACCGCCAGGAGGCGCCCCAAGAGCTCCAGCTCAAGTGGCGCCCCCAGAAACTCTCCTGGCGCAACGACACCCAAGTGAGCATCGCCCTGTGGGGCTACCGCGAAACCATGAACGTCTACCCCTCGCTCACCTACATTGGGCAGCTCGCCTCGGGCGTCCGCCTGGGCCAGGCGCACTTCCGGCTCGACGTGGGCGCCTTCAGGGAGCGCGAGCAGCCCGAGCTGCACGACCTGCTCTTCGGCTTCATCGCCATCAATCTGACGAATCCGAGCGCCGCGCTGGGCGGCCGCAACATGCGCCACTCGCCAGTCATCTGGTCCCGCCCAATGCCGCTCGCCTGGTACTTCAAGCCCCAGTGGGAGCGCTCCTTAGGCTGGGACTACAAGGAGCGCTTCTGCGAGGCGTGGCACGAGCGCGAGTCCATCGTCGATCGATTTGCGGCCACCGTTTGGCGCTGTCCGTGCACGTTGAAACAGGTCCAGGTGGACAAGGGCCGCTTCTCGCCCGACCTCCAGTGCAACATCATCGACCGCCGCTGCGACACCTTCCACCGCGACGCGCTCCACTGCGTCCAAACGGGAAGACCGTCCATAGGCGGAAGTGGCCAGACCTGCTGCTACGACGACCAGGGCGAGCTCATCCAGACGGCGGACACAATCTACGGCGGGCGGCCGGCGCGCGCCTTCCCCTTCGGCAAGCACCCCTTCAAGATCCGCATGATGATCCCCACCCTGTCCACTTGGGCCCACGACGTGGCCCCCTACTTCTACTGTTGCCTCTGGCAGCCCCAAAAGGACAACGCGCCCGCCTGCCAGAACTACAACGAGTACCGCACCTCCCAAGATTGCTCCCTCTACCAGCCGCCAGTCATTGGCTCGGTCTACGGCGACCCCCATCTGGTCACCTTCAACAAGAACAACTACACCTTCAATGGACGCGGCGAGTTCGTGCTCGTGCACACCGACGACCCCAAGGTCAAGTTCGACGTCCAGGCGCGCTTCGAACAGGTGCCCCGCCGCTACAGGACGCTGCCCAGTGTGGCGGCCACCCAGCTGAGCGCCGTCGCAGCCCGGGACAACTTCTCCTCCATCGTCGAGTTCCGCATCAGGCCCCTGGCGGCCCGCTGGCGCTACCACATCTACGTGCTCGTCGACAACGAGTACATCTTCTGGTGGGACAAGTCGATGCAGGTGCAGAACTTCCGGGGCGTTACTCTGTACCAGCCGGCGGGCATTCAGAACATGTCGCACATCATCGCCATGTTCGACTCGGGCGCCGGCGTCGAGGTGATGTCCATCGACGGCTACATGACGGCCCACGTCTACCTGCCGGCCGACTTCCAGGGCATCACGGGCGGCCTGCTGGGCAACTACTCGCGCCGAGGCGTCCAGCTGGACGACCTGGTCACCCCGCAGGGCTACCGCTTTGGCGCCAGGACCCCAGTGGACCGGCTGCACCGCGACTTCGGGCAACAGTGGCGTCTTACCGAAACCGATCGTACAGGCGTGGGTCGTACACTCTTCAGCCACAGCGCCGTACGATATGCGATGTACGACGACGCTAACTTCCAGCCAGCCTTCCAGATGCCGCCCATGCTTCCGCCCGAGCTGATGCATCTGCAACCCGAGCTGGACTCCATCTGCAGCGACTCCATCAGCTGCATCTACGACTATGTGGTCTCCTACGGCAACAAGGAGCTCGCCATTGCCACCAAGAAGTTCGAGGCCATTGCCTACGAGCTGGCCAGTGTCGCTGGGCAGCCGGTGGTCAGATGTCCGGCGCTGCCGAAGCCGGCCAACGGCATGAAGTCGGAGAACCGCTACTGGCCGGGCCAGGTGGTGCGCTTCAGCTGCGACGTTGGCTACCGCTTGGTGGGCTACGAGGCGCGCTACTGTCGCCAGGACGGCCTGTGGAGCTGGGGCGAGGAGGCCCAGTGCATCAGCGAGTGGCACTACTTCCTCACCATGTTCCTCTCGGTCATGGCCGCCTTCCTGCCCATGGCGGTGACCATTGCCGCCGGGGTGCTCTGCCTGGTGTTCATGGTGCGCCGCAGCCGCTCGCACTACACGGGCGAGCAGGGCGAGCCAGCCGGCCCCCAGCTGGCCGCCAAGCCCGAGCTGGCCAGACCGCTGGAGCGCGCTCGCCGAGACTCGGGCCGGCGGTCTGAGCGGCGTCCAACTG
>Ga0058701_10000443_pt1 | contig 28911 bp, 19 predicted proteins | sample AgamicOrMae_FD_97039 | JGI IMG/M metagenome (GOLD analysis project Ga0058701, IMG submission 97039) | Agave microbial communities from Guanajuato, Mexico - Or.Ma.e | ecosystem: Host-associated > Plants > Phyllosphere > Phylloplane/Leaf | place: Guanajuato, Mexico | collected 2012-06-04 | reverse complement strand
TTCGAATAATTGCTTGCTTTATTGATTATATTCTTCTTACAATTTGACATTATTTTCTTCTTGTAAAAAAAAAAGTCTGTCAGTGAAGTTCTGCAACTTTTACCATCATATTAATAACATGATACTATTGTTGAGAACTGCATCCTCGAAATCATATCACCCGTTGAATACATATAGCGTGCAGAATATATTGTGTGGGTGGGTATAGTTCGCACTTTCAAAAACAGGCTTTAAATCTGATTCCGAATTAGTGGATTCTATCATGAAGCTTCGCTCAGAACCGGACGTGCCAAAATCCATTTCTAAATATAAACAAGGCTCGGTTATCTATATTCAACCAGGTTGGAGTGAAATGGAGGCTCGGAAGCCATACGTGATTGGAATCAGTCCCTATAGCTTTTCAATTGATTGATTGCGCGTCATATACCTTCCCCCAACCCTCCCACCGTCTGAGAAATTGAAACGGTAGACCTCTAACTTAAAAACTTTTCGTAATTTTGCTTTGACTTATACCCCTCTTTTTGTAACGGTTCACTTTTGCGTCGACGTCAATTCTAGAATTTTTAAAACATATTTCATCATTCAGGCAGAGAGCATTAATGGGTTTATCGGGTACGAAAATTCTTCGTTTTTCTCTGAAATTTTCAGCTGATAGGGATTATTTTTTTAATACTTTTGATGTTGTTGTTGTATTTCTATTCTTCCAAAGAACAAGGCGCAAAGAAGAAAGGGCCGAAGCCCTCGCAAAAAATACTCGTTTTTTGTTGTTTTTTCCAAAGTCACCATGTTTCTCTGGATATTTTGATGTTAAATCGACTCTTGCTGGGGCCCTTTCCTTAGCCAGGCAAAATTAAATGTCTCCATAAGTCACGGAAGCCAGGTTCAATTTCAACATGCAACTTTCCATTCGTACCTTCATGAAAAAATTATCATTTTCAATCTAACACATTTTCCCGATAGACACACCTGTCGTTGAAAATAATCACTTCTTAGTCTATTGCTTTACCCGCCAACGTGGTATGCCCGAAGTTTTTCTAAGTCTAACCGTGGCAAAAGAATTACATTTCCGTTAAACCCATGATTTTTTTTTCTTTTTTGGCATTTTGACGTAATTCCTGTTCACACCTCCACATGAGGAGCTTCATTTCTTGTCTTTGACGTTTCCCTGTCCTACGGTTTCGGCTGTGATAGCTGTGGGCTAACGGACGTCATCCGCGTTGAGCGCTATACTCGTTCTTTCTACCTCTGAACGGAACGATAGGTGGGGAGATTCAAAGAGCGAGTGAAGAACGATCAAGTGTGAGGGCATGTTTTAAACGTCGATTGAGTAGAAGAGTGCGTTTTAAGAATTGATCAACTGAAAAGTGCAAGAATACCAGAGTATCGATTTTATTGAAAGGAACAAAGTCATTTGATCAATTTTTGAAAAGCGTATATTCATGCTCATTTACTTCATCGTTTTGTTGATTAGAGGGATCGCATTGTGCGAAATAACGAGTTTGAGAAACTATCAGATTTCCATGTTGAATCATTTGTAGGCAAGAAAAGTTTGACCAGCATCTTCCTGCTCGCATATTTCAACTTGCGATAATTTTAAAATTGTTTTGGCCTGTGAAGTCACGAGGAGATCCCTCGTCGAAGTGCTTACGGCTGTGTTCAGCTAAATGGTTTCCTCGTGTACAGTAACTAGTCGCCGAGAAGGCCCTCTATGGTGACCAATGAGAGAATATGAGTAGGCCTACTGGGATTAACGGTCATTCGCAGTCATGACTTCGGATTGTCTTCCTTAGTATTCACGCATGGTAGCTCGAATACGAGTAATATCTTTTAGCTAAAATAAATGCACGGGCCTCCTAGTAGGCCTACCCTATCTAAGGCAAAAACCAAAAATCTATGACGAAACTTCTTTTTTTTTTACCCCATAAAAAAGCTTACGGAATGGATCTTTTGCTAGGTTTATGGACGTTGCTCATACTTACAAGGACATAGTTAAATGGAATCTAGATGTCTTCGGAACGCTAGTGTGCATATCTCTTTTGTTATCAAGGAAACGTCGTTTGGTAGGTTTCATATTTGTTATTAGACCTTTTTAGGAATCTCACGTTCAATATCTCCGTATGATTGGATCATTTTCCGGGAAAAATAAGTAGTTTGTACTGCATGAACAATGTCTTTATTTAACGTACAATGTTTGAAGCTTGGATTGGATATTTAGTTCTTGGAATATCTCAGTACGCGTGCAGTTTCAAATGTCATTCCATCGCATGGTGAGTCATTATTTTCCAATGGTGTTTGTACATAAGGATGCACGTGCAAATTTCCGAGGAGCTTTTTCTCTTTTTTATTCTTCTAAAGGCAGAAAAATATATTGTGCATTTTCTTTCGGTCCTTAATAAGGAAGAAAGGATTTTTCCTCAAATAATATTATGTGCTAATAATATTATGTGCTAATGTGATAGTATTATGTGCTCGACTCTGATTAAGTAAACTTAGAACATCAAAGTGTGACGCTTGTAACACATAACACGAAAAATATGAAAAATAAAAATTATGACGGATCCATTCCACCGCGTTTAGCGTCTCCTCACCCCTTAACAGGCAGGCAACTAGTTTTACAATAATTGCATTTGGAAAGTTAGCTATATAATATTGTTTCTTCAACAGAGGATTTTCGAATAATTTCAAAAGTAGATTTTGGAAAATTTAAAAGGAAATTTATCATATTAATACGAAGGAATTTGGACTTTAAAAGAATAGCGTTTTATTTTATTTGTTCATAATAGTTGCATACGTTGCGGCACAAAATGTAGGTCAATTCGAAGACATGCATTATATGCACGAGGACGACTTTTCATTATTGGTTTTATATTTAAAAACTATTTGGCGTGTTATGTTTAAGGAAGGATGAATATCTGTCCAGAGACATGCTCGATATTCCGTTTTGTGAAAGTTACCGGCGAACGAACACTTTCGCAAAGTGGAATCAAGACAGTGTCCTTAAAGACGTCTGTGCAAAGAGCAGGGTTAAAGTTTGCGGAAGATCACAGGACAGGTAGCATACGATGGTGTCAAGATAGCGCAACTTTGCACGTGGAATAGCAAAGATCGCGAAGAGTAAACGGAACGAACCATACATACAGTACAACAAAGAGCCGAGCGTCTTCCTCAGCTTCTGCTCACCCCACTGCACTGTTTTCAATATCCCCTTTTCCTCTCAGCCCCGCTTCTCTCCACTTTCGAGGTGCCTTGATAAAGCGTTCCACTCTTTATTTGCGTACTCCAAAGGCTATCCCTGGCTGACACAACGTTAATAATTAGAGGCGTTACATTCTTATCTTAAGCGCCATTCTTGGCCATCTGTATCATTATGAACAGCCACCCACCGCTTGGACCAATGGTCCTTGCTCGGCCACCGGAAAATGTCCGAGGTTCCAGAGGGAAGCCTGTTTCTCATCTTTCACTCTGCTTTTTGTTTGGGGGATAGAAAAGGAAACCCAGTTGTCCCCACCACCGATCCCTCTTCCTCCACCGCCTCCCCCATACCCCTCGCTTGTGGGCAAACAAGCGGACTCCATAACCTGAGCTGGGTTGATTTTCTGTTTTGTGCACGCAAGGTTTTAGTATATGTTAGTGCTTTTTCATGTTTGTTTTGAAATATTGTTAAAATAGAATATGAGAGAATGTTTTGTGCGGGATAGCAATCATATCCCTACCCGTAGAGGTTACACATCGCACCGGTTCCCAAGTACGCCGCGAGGAGAGATACGATGGGTTCGGGCGTTAAGGTAAGCATCATAATACTTCTTACGAACGAAAACATTAAAAATGAAGGTCCCGGATGTTTCGTGTCTATTATCTTTCAGAAGAGGCGATCGGCTACTGAAGGCCTTTGATATAGTTTGTGGCTGCCCTTTTGTGCAAGGAGCAGGAACTCCCTCAGTTTTCCGTAGGGACCATTCAGATTTATTTTCACCGGCTAAGAAAACAAGGTAACTCAATCTTTAGATGAATTATAACTTCAGCAAACTTGGAACTTCTTTTTAGGATGATTTTGAGGTCCCGAAAGAAACTCTGCTGCCGGGTGAAGCAGACTTGATTCCACCAGCTCAGTATTCCTCCATAATGCCACAATTCCCTAACATCGGTGAGTGCTTCGAGCATTCCATTAGAAGTCTCATGACAAGTGATGTAATGTAGAGAAATTAATATCAGAATGATTTTTCAATTTTTAGCTGGAGCTCCTAGCATTCTTCATTAAGATGAGGTTTTGGCTGTATCCCTATGCTACCTGAGGGTAAAGCACAGGTACCATTTCAAGCTGAATGACAAACTGCACTTCATCCACCAACCTTGTCTGCTGCCAGATCAGCTTATCTCAAAGTACGGCCATTCCTGTACAGACTTTTGGTAAATTCTTCTGCTTTGCCATTGAAATGCATAACAGTAATTAGAAATCATGTACTTGATTTCACTGTATTTCTTGATTTCCAGATGCTGAAATGCATATGCTATATGCAAACAGAACATGGCCCAGTGTTGCCATCAATTTCTGTGACACGACTTTCCGCAAAGGTGGGGCCATTTTTATGGAAGCAGGCACACAGGATCATGAAAGAAACACGAAGCCGAATCTAATCTCGCCAGGACCATATCCACTGCGCACGGCTATTCTCAAGCCGCGCTTAAGAAGTTAATGCGGAATAGTCGAAAAATATGTAGAAAAAAGAGGCAATGACTTGAGCCCTCTGAGAAAGAAACGGTCAGTTTTTTTAAAATGAAAAACAAGCAGCTGTAATGTTAGCAGAGGACAAGCAAGAAGCAAGTGCGGTTCGAGAAAGTTGTTAGGGAGCGAAATTCAGCAAGTCAGGAGAATCTTGGACAAAAGAACTGCTCCCTTGAAAAGGAATACAGGAAGCTAAAAAGTTCAGTTGAAAATTGTGAAAATATGTTTGCTACACTGAAAGGTGAAAAAGATTTGTCGCATTGAAACTTAAATCGCTGGAATCAGATCTTAGAGAGGCAAATAGAAAGTTGGGAATAGCTAATGCAAAAATTGACTATGTCACTTTTGCTATTCAAAACTTAGAAGAATCTCTTTAGAATCGTGTGTCAGCAAAAGTTATTTCTAAGGATGACACCAAAGTTCACTTATTACACAGGCGTGCATAACAGTGAAACATTTTGCTGGCTGCTGTCGTTATTTGAAAACTACTCACTCAAATATTACACAGGAAAAAATATTCAGGTGTTAAGTATACAGGATCAACTCTTTATGAATACTGCGGCTGAAGAGAGGACTAGGCAGGCAAGAACTAGCATACTGGTTCAATGTTAGCAATCAAACTGTAACTAATATTGCACAAACCTGGATAGATGCATTGCACATTGTGTGAAAGGCTTTATGTCAAATGTTCCATCTTTATCTAAACACAAAGCTACCCATCCAAAGTGCTTCGAAGAGTTTTCTAACTGTCGCGTGATATTAGATTGCACTGAAGTAAGAATGGCTTTTCCGAGAACCATGAATCTCCATAATTTACTGTTCAGTAATTACAAGCATTATTACACTCTTCAGGGTTTAATCGGTGTTGCACCGAACGGGTCCCCTACATTCGCGAGCAAAACTGTATCACGGTTATACTTCTGCCAAGGCAGTTGTGAAAGATAGCGATGTAATGAGCGTATTTAATCCGGGTGAATGTGACATTACGGGCAAATGATTTTTAGCCAACGATTTGTTACTAGAGGGGGTTGAACTTGTCCGTCGACCGTTCCTTGACACTCCCCGTTTTACAGCTCAACAGGCCAAACATTGCGAAGAAATTTCCCAAGATGGAATTCATGTTGAGAGAGCTATCAGGCGTATGGAGGTCTATCAGATTCTAAACTTCATTCCATCAAGTATGGAGCCAATTGCATTAAAAAAATCATGTATGTGTCGCCTTTCATCGTTAATGAATCCGTTAATTAAAGAGATAAAAGAAGCTATGCAGGTGGGATGCGCTTCCACACATGATCCGATTGATTTAAGGTAGTTGGACCGCTTCTACGCTAGTTACGGTATTCGGTACTGTATCATAATTCTACCATACTGTCACTAAGATAAGAGGAGAGATCGACTAACGATCTTGTACGAAGATGTTCCCGCATTGGTCCACTTGTTTGACGTCAATTTTTTGACTAATAAGTTTTCGTCTTAACGTTGTACAGGTAACGACCGTAACTATTATGAATGCATGTGATATTGCTGTTAAATTTATCATAAGCAAAGCTTTTGTAAAAGTACAAAAAGCATGGATTGAAATGATAAATTTTGGCTCACAGTTCTGGCGTTTTATTTTCAGAGCAATTCCTTTTCTTACAACAGAAATTTCGCGTGAAGTTTCACCGCATGAGTCGGTGTTCTCAATGATTGAAACGGTGACAAGGATTATGCTTGTTTGCTTTTAGGCATAAATCACAAGGTAAATAAATATTCAGACAGATGTCTTTGTAAGTTGAGCCAAACAGTGCAGATGCACAGGAACTCCGAAAAAAAGGGGAAAATTTATAATAGAAATAAATGTCGATTTTCTTCGGGATCCGCCGTTCAAATGTTTTCAGGCAATTTCGTGTAATGAACGTCTGGCGGCAAAGAATCGAATGATGAAACGTGATTTCTGATTTTAAAAAATCTTGTTATTGCCAGATCAATCATTCTACGGAATAGCTTTGTATACCCTACCGTAAGTCCTTAATGAAAAGTCTAATAACAAACAAAAATCTTTCTTTAAAAAGTACAATAACAAAAGCACAACCAAACAAGTCAATAGTATACACGTTCCAAATAAATATACAGGCAAATCTTTACACATAGTGCCCGCAAAAATGCAAGAAGAACACAGTCGAGGAAAATGTCCTGTATACAGAGCGGCTGTCCCAAACAGGATGAAAGCTCCCATTAACACCAAAAAATGTTTCCGATCGCAATTTGCTTTTTTTCACCGATTGAAATTTTTAATAGCTGAAAATAAAGGCGGAACTTGGAGAAACAGTTTCTTATTTCTAAAATGCAAATCGGACCATAAATAATTTCAAAGGAATATTTCAGGAAAAAATATTTTTAAAAAAGCGAAATTGCCTACTTGCGGACAGCTAATCTTTAGCCAGGGATTTTCTTTCTTGTAGGGTCCACTAAGGATCGCAAATACGTTTTCATCGCAATCTCAACCCTGCTGATAAAACCGAAAGGTTTCACATCACTTCTAGTAATTACGTCACCAATAAAATCCGTGTCATACCAAACCAAAAAAAGAGGGGGGGGGAATTAAGTAAAGACTTTAATAAAGAATAACCGTAAATAAAGAACTTTTATAGGGCAAAAGCAGAGCTCTTGAAAAAAAAAAGATAAACCAAAGAGACACTTTCCTTTACCAGTAAGGTGTGTATCGTTCAAAGGATAGCGTACGTCAATGGTGCAGGTACCGGAGAGTCTCTTACAAACTCTCAAAATAATCGTTATATTTTATCGGTATCACAGGCAGATTTCTAAGAGCAAGGCCAAATGTTTTCTCCAAAGGACAATCTATTTCTAAAAGAATATATAGTTTATAACAGCACTATACGGTATGAATGTAACCAGTGTTATAAAGTTGAAAGCTAATCTGACGACCATTTGGTCCTTAAAAAATTTACAGAATACATTTTGTGTCATGAGGGCCTGACAAGAAGAGGGATCTCGTTATGACGAGGGGAGTGGTACGGACCTTGCTGTGATTCAAAAGTTGGAGCGAAGTGCAGCGTGCCTTTTCCCGCTGAGGTATGCAATTCAAATGAAACTGACTGTGTGGTCGGTTCGGCAGACAGGGTCGAGAAGGGCTGAGTGTGGAAAGGTAGAGTCGAAAATGATCTGGTCGGGGACTGCAGGGTTGGGTAAAATTGGTTCGGAAACGAAAGGTCGAGGGCCACCAGTACCGGGAACGATAAGGTCGGGAACGACAGATTTGAAAAGGACGTGACTCGATCATCTGTTGATGTTGTTAGTAGTGTACAGTACGTATTTGCACGATTCACCGTGCTGCAAAGTGTCATTTAAATCTATTCGTTCAAGGGACCCTCGAAATTTCAGCTTAATTCACAGCTACTTGTAGCTGAGTCATTATAAAAAAACAAACAGAAGACATTGTCGAATACAGACTTCTGTTGTTTTCCTGCAGTAAAAATATTCTTGTTTTATATTTTGGAAGTACGACAATACCAAGAAGATTACCTGAATTCTTTTCCCGTCGTAGAATTCTGTGAAATTCAATTCTGTTATAATATATACATATACGGTATAAGGATTTCAACGCAAAATAACGTGCTAATAACACCTAAATTCTGTGGAGAAGCATACCTATACATGTCGCATAGTAATGTTTATCTGCATTACGGATAAATGATTGTGCCTCAACAATAAAACCTTCAACGTTCATGCCACTAAAACTCAAGAAAAATTTAAGGTGGACTTAAAAAAAATATATTTTTTGTTGTAATGCGGCAGCACCTAAAAAAAGAAAAAAAACAGATCTTCTAGAAAGAAGAAATATTATTTCCCAGCTAGAGCAGACAATGATTTACGGTCTTCCAACGAACTAATGTAGACAAATTGGTATAAAATACATAAAATGTGAGTTTTGCATACGAGTTCCAAGCAGCGAAAATATTCGCGGAATGTCCTCGAAGTGGTGTCATTTGTTGCTGTCAAACTAGTATTCATAGTGACCTCGTCTAAGTTGATCATGATGAGGTTTATCGTTCAAAAGATTTGGGGAAAGCACAGCTCAGGAAAAGGCAGTGAGCGACCGGTGCACCGGCGCATTATACGACAAGTGTCGCATGAATAAAATATGCACAGGGCTGACGTCTGACGAATGTCGCTTGCAGTTTATAACGAAGCCACATAAATTTCCAGAAATTAGGGCCACCGCGCCGCGCGTTCCTCTTCTCCTGACGAACCGGCCGAACTAAATTTTGAAAGCGGGAATGCGTCAGCGGCACAACCACAGACAAAGACGGAAGCGTCTGATATTTTAAATAGTCTGTCTCACTGGTTCCGTTTGTTTACATTGTTGCTTTTCAGGGAGCGTAAATTCAACGTAGCGGCAATTACCTCTGATCATAAGATGGTAACGGAAGTTAGGGAACCTGTGCGTCGGATTGGGAACGAGGACTCGGAATCTGAATCCTCTACAGCAGTGAGCTCCCGTTAAAAGAAAAAAAAAGATTTTCCAAAATCGAGAACATGGCAACAATGAAAAGTGGTGAGCGAATTTATTCTCTTGCTATAAAAATATTTTCGTACGCAAAAAAAAATGTCAATTCAGAGAAGAATAAAAGTGCGGAGTCCTGGCTTAAAACGTTGATCAGAATCACGATAATTGATCATGTTCTGATCCTGCACTTTTTGGATTAAAAAAAAAATCTTTTTGAGTTTCTGGACAGGATATGTTAATTGGTGGTTTAAGCAGCAGGACACAAACCAAAACGTTCTATTTTTCAAGCTATGTTACATGGGCTTTTCTATTTAAGCTTGTGCAAAAAAATGAAAAAATCAAGGAGTATTGGAGACTATTGTTATCAGTGGCTCCATGCAGGATTGGCACTATCGAAAATCTAAAATTTCTAAGGTCGTTACCACCACCTTCGTAACGATAACGACTGCACACAGAGGTGCGGTTTCGCTTGTGCCAATCCAGCATGAAGCCATCGTATGGTTTATTATGCAAAATCTTCGGTTGGGTGTTTCGGGCTTGATTTTAGTTGACGTGTTGATATTGCCTTTTCACTTAGAATCAATTTTTTACAATGTTCACAACAAATAAAGAATCTGAATTTCTTGGTTTGTTCCTACCTCTACATCTAACTTGGATAACTTTGAGACTAAAGCAAAAGTTCTCGGTTCGGGGTCAGCTGAACATTTTTCTGCCGCGAGGTAAGAGACATCAATTTTTCCGAGACAGACTATTTTCGGACCATTCATTGAGGAACAATTTCCTCAATATAGTTGGTCGTTCCATAAGCTTTGAATGCAGCGATGGATCCTGTATGCGTTATTGATCCATAGGCGTTATGCTCACAGTCAGAAGCTAATAGTGTCCTTACTGCTAATGACTAGATCTTTCTCAACACATTACCTTAGAAGTTTTTAAAGGTCTCAAGACTATTTCTTCAAACTTTGAAGTAGAATTTTGTGATTGAAATTAGCTTTGAAGATTATAACGCCGAACTTGCCGTTTGACCGAAATATTTACGTTTACATTCTGTTCAAACTTGATTAAGGTACTGTACATCACCTGCTGCAGACTTCTGTCCTCTTCTATTACATTCTGTCATTTACTCTTGCATTGCCCACCAACTGTCTTGAAAATTTCAGCTGCACAAGTTTCTTTGAAAGACTCTCAAAGCAATCCAGTCTGTCAGCCAATATTTGCATGAAATACGTAGTAGGCCCAGTCCCATAAACAGATCAAAGATCTACTTTCTCGTGGTATTTGTACATAAATACATAGCTATCGGAATTGTGACAGTATGTAGCTTTTTCCGTGATAAAGCGGACGCAGAGTATAACTCTTACTGCAATTAGCTCTCCACGGAGCAACCTTTTTTTTTGGAGTTGACTCAACAATGCGCCGCGCCCCACCACTCTGTGCTCTACAAAAGGGGGCTCGTCTTATCAACACAAAAGGTGTTTCGCTGATTTTGGTCTGGACATAACAATCTACTTAACACTTTCGCTCCTCTGGTGGTATGCTGCAACATGTAGGAAGCGGGAAAAGAAACGAGTCCAAATCCTTTTACCAGCTAACATGCATTTATTTACAGGTTCTCCACCTTGGTCTTCGGTCTGTATATCGAAAAACTGCTCAGGATGATGGTGTCAGTGTCTTGCAAGCACGGGAACAACTAGCGTCTCACGCCTGTTGACTTTTACCCGCGTTTAGTGTTTTGATAGAACTGGCCTCGCCCCGATTACCCTGGGAGGAGATGCAACAAGTTCTGAGACAGTAAAACCCAACCTCAACTTTTTCTCCCCGAGGGGTCCTGTGGAAAGATTGAAGGAATTTCGCCGATAAAGAATCATAACTAAAATTAACCCAGCACTACGCACTTAACTTTCTCTTTAGACTCTAACAGATCTGCTCATTGATGACATTTATCTTTTCACTTATATATTCAAGAATTTTCCGAGGAAAATCGCGAAGCTGGGCGAACGATTTCAGTTGACATGACCCACGCTTTCATACGAGACACTGTAAATCCCACTGGCGTTCATATGAGGAATTGCCAAACGTGGGCAAAGGATGTCTTTTCATTTACCTGGTGCCTTTCTTAAACGGAAGGTCTTTCACAAAAAGCATAATGACTCGCCGAAAGCAAAGGATTTTTAAGTAAACATTCCATTATCAGACAAATTAGGCTGCTGGTGTTTTGGCTGTAGGAGTAAATATGTAGTTGACTGTGGCTATGGAGTAATTTTTTTATGAATCTCTAATTTTATAGTCATATAATGTACCGTGCATGAAGAAGGACTCGTCTTAAGAATATAGCATGGTGCAGTCCCTTCGCGTTATCGGAGAAAAGAAAGCACTGAACTGAGGTGGTACATGCAGTTGGTCTTCATAGATGGCATCTCTTTATTAAAAAGGATAAGCCTTCGTGTGATGTTCTTTGTGAAATCCGGAGATCCGTAGCTTCGCCGCGAACTAGATGGTGTTTTAAGTCACTTTTTTATGGTGCCTCGTGCGAATCTAGGGTATATTTAGTTCGATCTCTGACAGACTTTGCAACGTAAATGATGATCCCGTCCTGCGAAAACTTGAGGTAATTTATATTTTCGTCCTCATTCATATTTGTCTTACAGATCGTTTAGTGGAGTGGCTCTACGAATGAAGTGTTTTTTGTCCTGTTTGGTAAATATGTCCATTTGGGCACCTTGATACGACGCCACGTTTTCGTAAGACGGCTTCAGGCAGGGAGATGCTCTTTAAAAAGAAAGCGCTTTACTACCAAATTAAACATTTATTCAAACACGCCCTCTAAAACGTTTGGCTTATTTCAGGGATAAAAAGATAACCCACATCCAAATGTCTTGTTGAAGTCCAAAGAGTATTGTCCCTCGTTTGGAAAAAACACGAATGCGTACAGTCGGCCTTTCTGTTTTATTTTCAGCCTTCCAATTTTTTAACCTATTTTAAAAAAAATATTTCAAGGCAATCAATCAATAATTGAACAAATTAAAGGATGTTCATTTTTTTCGTTCGTTAATAAATGCTTTTCCCTCACTAAAAAAGGAAACATTCGATTGGTATCTTCTGAGCCTAGAATAGATTATGTTTTCTCAGTGAGGGGTGAGTTAACTGAACTCGCATCGAACTGGAGGCTGCTAAGCTTAACGGGAAACTTAGAGGGTGGCTATGAGTATTGCGTATTGACACATAATAACAAATAAAAAGTGCGAAAATTATTGATCGTCTGTTCCCCTCTTCTAGGCGGAATGAAGAGGATCCTCACCTCCATAATGAAGATAATTTTGCCGACGTTCCACGCAAGCGAGCAATTGTTCGTTCACTTCGAACCAGCGGTTGATTCATGCATAACAAATGTAAAATGCCTCCCTCACTATTTCTTTTCGACAGTGGCCGGCCCGTGCATAAGAGCCGGCTGACTATACCGGCCAGCGCGACACGGAGTTGTACGGCTTTGCGAGCGGTCAGCAGTCGCCGTTCTCGTGGCCGGCGTTTACGCGCAAACAGCATCGGCTCGGCGGCCAATCTACATCCGGGAGTTCACCGTCGGCCGCTCGTCTAATTGTGCCAATTACCAGGACCGCGATGCAACAATGCATTCGCATTTCGGCCTGTCATTATAGTCCGCGAGGCCGTTTTCGCGATGCGTGCAAGAATGCAATCGAAGCAAGCGTCGCGTCATCCCCTGCAGTCCTGACCAGCAGTGTCCAAACCATTTGTTTCCGGATATCACGTATTCCAGAGAGACGAATGTTGCGTCTCCATGAGACGACAGCAATCAAAGAAAAGGGCCACGAATATTTCGGCGAACCTCGGTAATGGGGCCAGAGGACTTCAGGAAACCGGAGATGGGTGACATCGTGCGTAATGAACATTCGCACACCTCGGAGGCATTTGCCTTAAACACAGAGTACCTCCTTGTGTTTAATTTGCTTCGGAGAGGACTCTCATGAGAACCAATCGCTTCCACGTGGGAGCGAACAACTCTTTGCTACGCTGCTTGATCCTCACGTAAAATTGCACCGCGTGCGCTTTGCCTTGCCAAATATGCTGGGTCTTGCTAATCAACATACACCCTTACAGAGGATGCACTTGTTTGTTTACGGAGTGTTTCCCACCAACACCTCACATGGCCTATCAAGAAAATTATACTGTCTTACGGCGAGCAGATATTCGTCCGGTCTTTCTGTTTTGTTTTAAGAGTCCGTAGAGCAAAAGATATGGTAATGCTGATAAACAGTCCTTCACTAGTTTGCTTTGAAGCTTTTGCCCACGTCCCTAAAGTACTTTATTAGATCTAACTGTGGATTCAAAAAGGAGAGAGGTACCTACTTTGTCAACAGTGCTAAAATTGAGCCACCGTGTTTCGGCGTCCTTACCACTCGTTGGCAGCCTCTATAAGTCAACACTTATGGGACCTTTTCATTTATAGCATCCCTAGATGGTCTAACCAATAGTTACAAGCGGTATGGAGGCATCGTTCCCCAGAGAGGCAAGCTCTATCCAAATTAAACTTATCTCGCCTAAATGTTTTAAAAATTTTCTCTTTGCCTTTCGAATCTCCATTAAGTTGCACACCTTGTTGAAAACAAATATGACAGAGTAGAGATGGTTGAGCGTATTGAGGGGTATTGTGATTATCACCCTTTTTTAACTTGGTATCCTTATTTTTCTCTGTCCGTCCTTGCACCCAGTGTTTCTTTTTGAATAAGTGTTTCGAAAATGACTGCTTCGGGAAAGACACTACGAGCAACGACAATTAGGCATGTAATACCCTTCCGGACAAAAGTGTCACGTAGCACTTGAGCTGCTTCCTAACGCGGAACTCGGAAGGTCATCACAGGAGGTCGTCGTAGCAATAACGTCTCCCAAGTGTCTCTGACTCCAGCTCCTAGTCGACACTCGGAGTGATAATTATTACAGGAATAATCATCGTGAAAACACTTAAAAGTGTTGATACTCAGCCTTACAGCAGATCCCTTCTTGATGTCTTCTTTCTGCTCTCAGGGTCTCGCCCCGCCCTCTGCGCGTTTCATTCAAAAACAACAATACTACAATTTTCTGCGTAATTCAAGATGCGAAGAAGGACTTGAGTTCAATGCTTCAAGAGATGGCGAAATTTGTTACACAAATAGGACACTTCATGTTACCCCAACAGAGTCCTTCCGAGAAAGACTATGTTATACCGTCACTGGGAACTCCCATTTGTTAAGACACTATTTTCTCCAACTTGAACCTTACTGCTACTTCAGGTGTTCTGCGGTTACGAGTAGGTAGAGGCCACTCTCATACCAATCTTCTAACGAAGCCTTAATTACGGTTAAATAATGGCGTATGCGACACAAGTCCTTTCCTGAAATAAATTAGTCCAAAGTTAATCATTGTCTTCGAAGCATACATGTTTACTTGGAGTTCCAATATTGCGGCTGCTGCTGCTCCGCCTTGGGAACAGTGGGTGACAAAGTCTTACTTTTATCTTGAAAGGCTTTCATATTCGTTTCATTTAAGTGATAAATCTGTACCTAATCACGTCGTATCACCGCCGTCGCACAGCTTGAACGAAGCTAAATGACATAGTGCAACGCCTTTACGATGCGTTCATCCCGGAAGTAATCATAGCCATTTTGTTCCCTGCATATTGTTTTTCATGAGTATGTAGGGCAATGCTACACCAGTTCGTTTTTTTTCTGTCTTGTTAGGTTCTTAAAATGGATTCAGTTACCTGACACAAGATCTGAAACACAGTCTGGTGTTTTCGAGGTTAATTGTGATGTTCCTTAAAGTATCCAAAGTCGTTCTTCAAACAGCACAGGAAAACTGGTATAAACACTGAGGAAGTATTTTTCGCCGTAATTCACTGAGTATTGGTGACGGTCGAGTGGAGGTGTGAGCTAATATTCTTGGACGCAAATGAAGTAGCCTTCCTTTTATTTTTAGAAATGAAATGTGGTTGATAGGCGAAACAGAAGTAGTTAAAACTTGAGCAATGCTCGGCACGCTGAGTTTCTAGAAATGGTATTCGGCAACACATTCGCAATTATGTGGCGCCAGTAATGCGGATACGCAGCGAAATGCAATGAACTTAATCGTCAAGATCAAAACGAAAATAAAATAAATGAAATGATATTCAGATACCAAAATCCTCATCTGAATCTATAGATGTCACTTTTTCTGCCAGGCCCACCGTAAGCACAGAATTATCAAAACGAAACTTCTCATCCAAAAGTTGGGACGCGCTTCCGGAGGTTGTTCTTTTTGCAGCAATGTGAGTGTTCTTGATTGCTTTGTAGTCTCAAAAATTGGTACATACACCGTCTTTGAGACTTACAGGACTCCTTTCGTGTTGCTGTGATCGAAAGAAGGCCAACATAATCGTTGATAAAGTTTTCATCGATGACCACAGAATTAGTCGAGCCTGAAGCGAAGATTTCCATGCTTCTGTGGGATGTAGATGCTGTAACATTCTTGCAGTGCCACCAACTAATGGCAGGCAGTGACACGTCGTGGCCGAGCCATGTTGCGGCTGTGGCCATTCCAAGAGAAACAGGGAGGGGGTAAACATGGCTTACTAATTAAATGGTAAATGTCTGGGACTCGTGGAAGTTCCACACACGATGCTTCCTTTTTTTTATCGATTCGACATTCCCGCTGTCGGAAGTGATTGGTTCCTGGAAGCTAGACGATATATAGTAGTCCGACTATTTATTTGAAAGTTATCGATGGTTATGCGTGTTGGTCTGCAGTTTTTTATTAAATATATTTTGTATTTGGGGATGATAACGATAACTCGAATCTTAATAATTTCAATAAAATAGTCAAACTATAAAGACAACAAATGATCTTGTTTGTATTTTATGTAACGTGGCAGTTCTCCTAAATGGTTTTGTCAAAAAAGGAGAGGTCTCCTAAAACCTGTAAACTGGTGGGACAAGGGATTTGGCAAACATCAGTGGACGAACGCTTCTACGTTTGGGATGCCGGTACCTTACCAATTCTTCATTTAAAGTACCTGTATTGAACGTTTTGTGTTGTAGAAGGTAAAGGATATAATTACACCCATGTTTTTTTTAATCGAAGTAGCTACTTCCCAGCACGCATTTTCAGAGACAAAATAATGCTGAATTCCGTGAAGATTAGATGATGATGTTTGCAATGTGCTTTTAAGACGTTCATAAACATTTCCGTTAGAATTGTAAAAAGGGGTATACCTCACACCTCAAAAAAAATTATGGTATTTAAAAACGTACTTAAAAATAAAAACAGAAACCTTGGAGACATAACACGCTTTTTTTTACTATTATTACCAGCAACAAAGCAATAATAGCCACTCTGGGGTACTTTCTCAACAGGCGCTTGTATGTTTTTACTAATCGGTTTTTTCCTGTGTTTGGAGAATTTTCAATCTCCTTTATTTTAATAGTCGTTGGTATTAGCTACGCAAACACTGGAAAATTGACTAAATTTCCACCTTTGATAAATTATGTAAGTGGCTTGAGTGAGCGCGCGGAGCTTTTAATAGAAATGGCGAAGTGCTTCAGTTAAATGCTGATAAGCAAACTTTCCTAGCTCAGAGTTGAAACTGCACTCAACACTTAAAAGGCCATAACACTGACCCCAGGCTCCAACACACGTTCTCAGATAACAGATGCACTTACATTTTAGCAGTGCAAACTGATTTTGCTCACCCCACCAAAATAACACCCGCAAAGTTTTCCTCAACTCGTCATACGCCTTTTTTTTTGCATTTAGGCACCTTGATATGAAACGAAATTCAGAGCTAGGTAGCTATTTTTTTGATAAGGCCTCTTTATCAATTTAGCAAATAACTCCTTGAAAATACTAGCCAAACTTACAGTTAGTCGTAAAAGTAATTACACTATATCAAAGAACAACTGGTAAAAAATTGTGCTCATACAGTTTTGTCAGAGTCGTTTTATCTCTTGAAGAATTTCACTCAAAAGTTTGGATATGTTTTAACGTATGTTTCTTTTAATATTTCAGCATTGTATTTTTTGCCTCTTGTTCTAGGTTTGTTTGGTAACCGTTTAAGGTGGTACATGTAAGGTTTACTCGTTTGGGTTTAAGGTGGGGGTGAATTATTGTCCGTCCGAGCGGGAAATGCTGGAAAAGCCATAGACAATGAGGCTGTCAAGGCAGGTGCTAGCTCGGCCGCTCGCCACCAGATGGCACCGCTAAGGTAAGGATGCAACATGGCGGCAATGTGGCCGTCATATTGCCGCCATGTTTTACGCTCATCTAAGCAGCGCCATCTGGTGGCAAGTGACCAATGTAGCCCGTGCTTTGACAACTTCATTACAGTCCATCTAGCGGCTTTCTGTAGGTATCAAAAAATGTTCCCTTGGCATTGTGAATTACTGTAAATAGTTCCCGATCACCATGGACTAAAATGAAAAGTTGATCCGTGGCGCAATGATAAATTAGTATTAGAACAATATTTTTTTTCTCAAAATTTGTGTTGACAATGTCTTTTCCAGTATTTAAAGTAAGTATTGCAATTTTCGTTTCAAAGTTGGACTCCCCTCTTTTGTGATTGAAACCAGCTTCAACTTTTCATTACATACATATGCAAGGATCAACGACATAAAACGAGGTCGGATTAACTAAATAGGTTAGGTGACGTGGGTCTCATTCCACTTGGCATAAATATAGTAACTAGTTGTGTAGTGGCAGCAGCCCCTTCTTACCGCCCCACTTGGGTATCGCCAAGCATGACACCCTTACTTCTCTATCCGCCGCTGTGAAGTCAGCATCATGTTCAGCGACCGAAGTCTAGCTTTACGTTAAGTAAGGATTAGCGTCTTGTCTTATATTTTTCGTTCCGTTTGCAGTTAGCTTAGCAACGCAGAGCTACAAAAGCCGGGGTCCCATGGCCTTTTACAGTTAAAATACCAAGGCAACAATAAGTTATGCAGGCAAATATGTTTTTGTAGTACAAAGGGTAACCGCAGTGGCAGCCGTTGATTATTTGGTCTTATATGTTGCTCATTATACGCAATCCTATCGAAGAGTAAAGAGAACCGTTTTTGCGATTTGAGGTGATTTTTTCCTCTAACTGTTGACCGGACGTGTACTGATTGCGGTACAAGGCTCCGAAATGGATCCAACACGAGCTTTTCACACTTTCGTGGCAAAGTAGCCCGTGAGGCGGCCTTATCAGTGAAGATGAATGGGAAGCGCTCTTGCACGGCCATTCAGATGATAGCGGTGACCTCGAAAACGATGCACTTATGATACAAGCTGCCAGATACTTTCCTAAATTACAAATACCCACCTCGAAAACCCAGACTCGTTTGTATTTCAATTTGAATGATTTGTAGAAAGAATCTGCTTAATACATTTTAGGTGCTGAAAATTGTAGACGAGGCTGGCGGCCGTGTTGAAAAGCTGTCTCTTTCTTTTCTATTACGTCTTTTTTCGAATAAATCTTATGCCACAAATATATTTAGAATGTAAAGTGAGCCGTCGCTTACGTCATTATTATTTCGTTAAATCAAAACCGTCATATAAGCGTCACTTTGGCGTTTTTAACCGGGGATGAAATCTTGGATGAAATCCGTTCAAAACATTTAGAGTTGAAAATTAGTTGCCCCTTTCTAATTGTCCTTCTCTTCTCAAAAACAAGATAAACAAATATAACCATTTCAAGATCCGTTTTAAAATTATGCTACGTTCCTTCAAGGTGTAATACTTTTGGTTTTTGACTTTTGCGCATTCTGTTTTTATCCATGTGATGTTGGCAGTTCCTGAGGTTCATGTAGTTTCTCTCCAACGGAGCTCCGTGAATCTAGATGAAGAGCTTCGCTCAGCAATTATTTGCGTCTTTCAATACAGTGATATGAAAGTAAAAACGGTCCGTTTTGTCGAGCTCTCCCCGACTTACCTACTTATGGATTGAGAGGAACCAAAAATGCTCGTTGTTCATACGAGTGTAATAAAAAATATTACGAAAATAGTATGAATATCTATGCACCGGAACAGGAGAAGTCAGTCGTACATCTCAATAATTATGGTTAGTAATGACACTCATTTGATTCCGACATAAAGTACTATTTTTTTCGTCAGTTCTTAAAAATAGCTGTATTTGCATAAAATGCGATGAGTTCATGAGAAAATAACTAGCGAAGAGCATTTTCCTTTTTTGCCCAAGTATAACGGGCAGCGTCTTTGATTTAAGGTGAGAACTTTTGGGAAGGAAAAAAAAAAATCTTTTTCTCTACCCCCGAGAACCGGCTTCGTAAAGACATCCGATCCATGAATGGAACCTGCTTACCATTGTTCATTGCGTGTTAAGTTGAATTGCGTGTAGAACATGAAAGAATTCGGGGAAGGTGTGAAGACAGAAGCATAAAGTTCCGCCTTGTTGGCTGGCGCTCTTTTCAATCACACCTTCTCCGAGTCCAACCGCTTCGCTGCAATACCGCACGCGCTGCACCCTTCGTGCACACTGCCTATTAAAATTAAGGAAAGCGAAGAAATATTTTGCGATGTAATGATACAGGATTTTTATTAAGTAGCGGGGGTCTTTCACTACCTATAATTCAATCATTCCGTCCCATCTGGTCTTGTTAATTGCGGCAAGGGGAACTTCTCAAGCTCCTTCTTTACTGTACATCACGACTCATTGGTTTTCAACACGTACCATCGGTCGAATTTCAGAGCATAATCGATAGCAATTGCGAGCAGAGATTTTGGAACTGGTGAAACGAATGAATGTTGTGACGATCAATCACGTAAACACGTTGATAAAAAGAAAATGAGCTGTTTTCTTTTTCCTGACTGGCTGGTTATCAAATTACTGATAAGCATGTACGGGTTTTGGTTTATTTCATCTGCGTTTACTGGAGTACTTCCTAGCTACGAAAGTGAAAAAGGTTGTGGTTGGATGGAATGGGAACTATCCACAGAAAGACGTAGCAGTATGCTTGACTAAGCTCTGGAGATCAGTCTGTCACAATCCTGCCACAGCAGCCAGTTTGTAATCGTTTTCCCTAGCTGAAGACCACAGCGGCTGCAATAAACCTTTTACACGCCATGTATCAGTGTTTTTCTCCTACTTACTAGATTTATAGGCAGAATAATTGAGAACCTCGTGATGGTCATATGATGGATTAAGTCGGAATCAGCTGGACCGGAATAAAACAAAAAAAAAGCTGTCACTTTGAAGTCGATTTAGGTATAAGAGGCTTGAATGAGGAGTCCCAGCAGGTCCGGAGCTAAAAGGTGTGGAGTTAATTTTTTTGCGAGAAAGTTTTAGCAGTCCAGTTTTTGTTGTCGTGGGTGATGACCGAGTCGAAATTTACCCTCGCGAATTTTCTGGAGGAACGACAGTTGATGTTAGGGTCGAGGTTGTGCGGGTCAGACCAGAGGACCGTGGGATCAGGGACTTATAATGTCGTTGAAAATACGAGAGCAAGAAGAAAGCCTGCATTGTTTTGGCGTGAACCGAGATGAGGAATGAAACAGTCATGGACTATCGTTGATGAATCCATATTTACTATATCTCCCAATATGGAAAGATCCGCTAGAGGGATCTGATAAAATAAAATGGTTTGTCGGGTATTTATTTTATGTAAGGACGAAAAAAATATCTTGCAGACGTGTGTATAGCGGAAGGGACGCTTTGTGACAGAGGGAGTGAGAGGAGGGCCAGAGTGAGGAAGAGAGAAAACAGCCCCGATGGGATGCTTATCGGTCCGTTGCTATAGCAACTTATCTCCAGCAGACCGAAAACACCGCGAGTCCACATTCCAGACCAAGGTATCGCCAGTGAGGTGTTCTTTCTCTTTCTATGTCCCCTCTCCTTTAAGTCTCGCCTTTCTTTTTTTTCTTTTCCTTACACCATCGTGACGGTCAAATCGCACTTCCTATATGAATTTATGCTCGCTAAATTGGCGTCAATGTACTGCACAGTGATGGTCATATGTGTAAGCAGCCAAACCGGAACTAGTTTTTTTTTACAGATATGTGTTGGCAGCAGCGCGTAGGGTGGGTTAGGACAGGTCGTGGAGAGCGGGTACAACATCCTCTTGGCTATAGACCCTCTCACCATCCCTTTTCGAACGTAAACTAGTAAACTGGAAAGTCACTAGATCTTAGTTTTGCTGCTCACTTATGGACAGTCGAGAGCATAAGTTGTTGACAGTAAATTTTCATCAAGTGCAATCATGTTAGTGAATCTGCTGGGCCTCTCAGGTGGGGGTTGAACAACACAACACTTTTTGTAATATGCCATCCTTTTTGACGCAATAAACAGTAGAGTCGAGCTTCATGATCATTTCCTGTATATTTTGATCGAGTGCACTTGCAGAATGTTTCTTCTTTCACCTCCACCACGGAAGCCCAAGTAAGGCTGCCATCACGGTTTTGCGCGGGACGACAATCCACTGTCAACGAAATATACTCTCGACTGGATCATCACTGTACTTCAATGTGGGTACTCCGCGGCCTCAAGAAACTTACTACTTTGTACGTAAATAACGTAATAATTCAAATGCTGAAATCTTATCGTAATACACGCAGACCTAATAGTAACTTTTCTCTCAGCTCTTTCAAAGGCTGCAGACACTTCATTTTGAAGTCTCACATGCACAAATATACATATATACCCCTTCTCTCTCTCTAACACACACACACACAACATGTAACCTTTAAACTAGCATTTTAAACATACGCAGCCATATTATTGAGTGTGTGTACATGCTAAAAAAATTCCGGCACTCGGGACCTTTTGGAAATTCTTCGTGTGGCTAATGATGATGTACCCTACTCAATGTACTCTAATTTTGTTGACCAAGGTTTGGTTACACTCCTGCCGAGTGAGGGATTCAACACAGAAAGTTATATCTGGTTTTTCGTTTGAACTTTAAAATTGGCAGACATGCATAAATCATAAAAGTAACGCCAGAGTTGTGTTACTAGCAGGAGAATGATGCAATTGAATCGACTAACACTGGAACTGGACAAGACGGCGATAACAATCTCAAGACAAAGGTAACGCAAATGTATAAGACAAAAGAAGTGGGTGTGAACGTTCTGATAACTTAATTGTAGGGCCTACAAGTGAACACATGGGCATGTTGAGGGTCACAGGTGCCTGTCGAACAGGGTGAAGATACAAAGACAAAAGGAAATCGGATTGAACCCGCTGAGTATGTCCTTTTTTTCCCTCGTCGTGTCCACAGTGATAAATTCGGCTGTTGGTTTTGCCCGATGTCATTCAACCTCAACGAAATTTCCCCATTACTTCCCACGGTAGACTGAGTTGGATTGATATGGCTTCCAAAATAACTAATTTGTTTGTCCGGAACACGAGCCGATTCAGAGATGCCCGTTTCAAGATTATAATTGTATCGTTGCTGGCGGTTGGTGATATTAAAGCTCATAATTATCAAGAAAGTCTGCAGGGTGATCCACAAGACGAACTCATTCCGGGTATGTATGGGAACAAAACTTACAGACGCTTTTTCGCCTGGACCTCAATAATTCATCTTATTAGTCCATAGGACTATTTCTCCCCCGTCGAACTAAACAAATCGATATTATATCCGAAAATAAGACTAGATGCGATATCATAACTATGTAGTTGCAGTTGATAACGCACTCAACAACAAAGCTGGTGTAAAAGTAAATAAATAATCAATCACACCAGTACTTTCTCGACGCTTAAAGTGATAGTTTCATGTACTTACAATAGCATTGAATATACAAAAGGAAGAATATATGTTAGTTGACAAGGTGTAGTTATTACGCAAAAGAAGTACCGAAGTCCAAAGTTTTTAGTATCTATGAAAGTATTCACGATGAATTGGGACAATGTTAGCACCTCACGAGAGAAAATTATCGTTAAACGATAAAGAAATCGGGAGCATCTGATCTCGCGGCCGATTCTCGCGAATTCGTGGAGGAGGGGTTGAGCCGTCTTATGCCATCGCACATCCTCTTTAGCAGAAATTGATTTATCGAAGCTCCGTGCCCTTTGCCCTCCTACGTTGTAATTATACTTGTGGCATCAGCTTTCTCAAAAAGTAACCCTGATTATTGCACTGACGAAAACGATTGCCTCAGATTGTGGGAAACACTCAAAACTGAGAGGGTTGCGTTTTCTATCTCTAGTACTTTATCTTCCTTTGCCATGACGAGCGGACTGATGGCGGAGCAAGGCACAAAGCTCCTCTAAACCTTTTCTCGTCAAGCACAAAGCCGCTTACCTCTCAGTAGTAAGTGCCTCCTAGAATTAAGTGCGGTATCAGGTTGGCGACAGTGGAGCAGAGCAGTAGCATAGCGAAGAACAAAACACTGTACCCTATACCCAAGATACCCACTTGTTAGCCAATTATCGCCATAGTAATGGTACAATAGGGTGAATTGGGGTATAACACAACCGCAAGGTAGCGAATGCAACCAATAGTTCTTACAATGCCAGTCTCTTATTCCTTCCCGGAGGCCTATGTAAATACAAAACTTTTTTTTTCACGGATGCGATTCTTCCCTCTTTCCTCTTTCAAGTTGACAACCCAAGTTTTGCCCTATTGCCTATGGTGACAAGGATTCGTGGTTCGAAGGCGGCTGATAACGTGCGGTACCTGGTTTCGTCTAATGACTTAGTGACAGCGAGACTTAATGGTGTTGTAATTAGGGGCAACATCGTACGGATTCAGTGAGTCAGAAGCACTTCTGAAGGTGCTTTTTTTTGGATTGGAGGTGATTTACGTTCACGAGGGAGGAATTTTGTCTCTATTGCACTTCCAACACCGTATAACGTCAACAATCGTGTTTGTAAACTTAGCAGAAATCTTTTTCCCGTCGCAAGATGCTTGGGTGTTTGTTACCTTTGAATCTCAGAAAACTAAGCATTCGTACTTTTCCCTACTCTCCTAATGAGCAGTGCCTCTTCGAGTCCTCTTTCATGGAAACATGGAGACCATTGATTTCCCAGCTGTAGGGTCTCTGTGAAACCAACTAGTATGCCGATTTGTGACTATCCATACTGTCGGTGCTAGTTGGTGATGTTTTGATAGGCTCTCTGAAACTGACACTAAGTTTGGGAACATACACGGGTCAAATCGATACCTCCATGCAAGAAGGTATCATAACTGAAAAACCCAGTGCTGTGAGGTCATGACTGTAAAACCCAAGGTAAGAAGCTCATAACTTTCTGCATGAAAATTTTAGTGCTTATAGAATTCTAATTTCTACGCTTACGGATAAATCGATCCCTCCAAAGAAAAACCGATCTATTGAAAGGGCGTGTTTAAAAAATCAATCAAATTAAAGAGGTCGTTTCAAAAACCGATCAACTGGAATGTACAAGAATAACAGTTGATCATTTTTTTCAAATGAACGCGTTCATTTGATCGATTTTTAAACACGCCTTTGTTCCTGATCCATTTTTCGGAGGGATCGAAATTTTCCAGCATTTGTTTTACAAAGTACAAGCTTTACAAATTAAAGTAGGCGTCTAACATGAAATACACACCGAAACTAGCTCTTCGGCGTGAAATTCAAATTCGAAAAGCTCTGAACTTTTTGGCCGAAAAGTTATTACCATACAGCTGTGGGTTTCGCAGTTATGACCATACTGCACTGGGTTTTTCAGTTATGACCTTTCTGCATGGAGGTATCAAAATGTGTCTTAAAATCAGGCTCAAGCGAAGTTTTTGCTTGATCTTCAGGGATAAGAGCAAGTATAAAGAAGTCACAGCTGCGGTAGGTTTGCAAACTTTTAGATAAAAATAAATACTCATATTTGGGTGAGATCACCAAACGTGAAAATAATTTCATGGTTACTATTTATTGGCTCAGGGGTAAAAGCGTCAGTGCTATATGTGTATTGACCTATAATCATGTTTAGTTTTGGCAGTTTATTAGGAAAACAGGCCATCATTAGTTCCCCTATCCTTTGATCTACAAACATGAGGGTGCAGATATTCAGAGGATCGCTGGATAGGAGATGGTGCAACGAGTATGGAAAATCTTGAGACAGCTATTAAGACCCAAATATGTCACAAATGCAGCAAACGTGTTATTGATCCTGTACCTTTTGTCAGAAGCATAAGGAACAATGTATCGGAGGATTTATTACCGATGGTAAAAAAAAGTGCCAAGAGAGAAAAGGGAAAAGGAGAGTTGTCAGTCGTGACAAGGCCGAACCAGATGATCTGAAAGAGTACACGACGGTAGAATGGAGAAGCAGGGATAGGGGTGAAGGCATGGACAGAGAACTTACAATGGAAAGTGGAAGCTTTGCGGCATGAATATTCATCCATAACAGGGGGTGCGACTACTCACCTGCTGTAATGCAACTGCACTTCGTCTTAAGCATTCAAAGAGACAGTATTTAGTTTTTAGAAGACTTTCATACTTCCAGAGATGCAAACTCTGCTCTTTTGTCTTGTTGAAATGAGAAATCGACGCGCCCAGTGTACCTCATTTTGATACTTTAGGAAAGGACTGAAACTGCAACTCTGATCCGAAAATGCATCATATTATGACTTTTGGAAAGAGAGATATTAGTTTTGCTCTGCATATTTCCTTTACATACAACTGATGAGATCTCTTGGTGGTTCTAAAGAGGATTACGGTTTGATCCTGTCCCCCACAAAAGAAACAACAATGCCCATTTTAGAATAACAGGTATTTTTGTACCGATTTATTGGTACTGTTGCGTGCCAAAGGAGCGGAATCTTTTTTTTGTCTTTCTTAAACGGTTTTCGGAGAATAGGATTTAGTAGGTAGATCTGAATGTTTTTGTGAAGAAGAGACCGCTCTGCGGTTTCCTATGGTGTAAGGTGTCCGATCTCGGCTTTCCAGTCTCCTTTCCCTAGGAAACAAATGCAGAGCTATGCCAACCGAAATTCTGCTTTGTTAAAACGCAACTGCCGATTCGTTTGCACGCGATAGTACCTGAATCAATTCACTACGTACTTTTTAGCCAAAAGAAAGCTTAACCCATTCTTTGTTTCATAAGCTGTCTAGCCTACCTCCTTCTAATCTTTTCTGTGTGCGGGATGGTGTAGAAATATGCCATGATAGATTCAAAAATGAATGAGCCATTAGGTAGTGACGCCTTTTGTGATAACGTTACATAAATTACCGCGCATCTTTATCACTTATTTTAGTACCTTTCGCCCAGCTACTTTTGTAGCATCTATGTTTCCTTTTAAAATCAGAACCCGCAGACCATTGCTGTTCGATATATTTTCGTTGACATGCAAGAAGAGCGCGCTATATTGCAACAGTGAAGGTGTCACAAGCGAAGAAATTAACCTTGTAAATTGTTGTGTGTTTCAGGTGAGTGGCTGTAAACATCGCGCGAAAAATGCCTCCTCGGTCATGCACCATGACAGACGAGAAACTTTAATATGAGCATAAATGTTGATGGACGCAAACGAACCGCGTCTGCAACTATAAAGCCTCGAAGCGACCTACTCACAGGCTTGTAGGACCGCTCTCCGAAATGGTATCGTTACTTGGTAAACTTAGCACGCTTATACAGCAGATATCTATAAATTTGGAAGCTCCCACTCCACGGATGTCTAACCTAGAATCTATCACTCACCGTCTGGTTCCTCTTGCAGCCAATTTTGTCTACGCCATAGCGCAGTCTGAGAAGACAGGTTTGCATTTGTATAATAGCGGTTAAAATTTTTTGGTTTGAACTTGCATTACGGTACGTTATGAAGATTACCGACAAACTACCCCATAGATTATTAGTGTTCCCCTGCACTATCTCTCCGGTCGGCAGTCGCAAAGCCTAGTGTCGCTAACAACTTCTGGGTGGCAGCAGTGATTTCTGCTAGGAAGAGAGAGACCAGCATTTGCGACGTTACAGATTAAGAAAGTTTAAGTGCATTGTTCTCCGTTTAGCTTAGCGACGGAAGTTGGCACACAAGACACGAAAAATGAAACCTTTAAAAACCTATGATATAGTGAAAATTGTGAATGGTAAATGAATGAAAAACCTGTCAACTTGACGCGCGATTCTTCGCAAGTAATACTCCACATAATATTGATTGTTACTTGAATTCCAATCCATACTCACACATTATTATTATTGTTATAATCATTATTATAAATTTACCCTGAAAAAAGTTCTTACGGTTATTGGAATGCTCTTATGTGAGGTAGTATAACTGTGCCTATCCCACGTCAAACTATTTTTTTTCCTTTCCTCTACCGGATCGTCTTATAATATAGGTATGACCAAGTTTCCCTTGTCGCCTTCGTGTCCAGCGAACCGCAGTTCAGCACCAGTGAGAGGTCTTGTCACTATCATATTTACTGTGCACTTAAGAATTTTTATCAATCCTACGAATTAACGGCGGATAAGTCTTCACCCCCCTGAGATATGGTTAACCTTTTGATATCAATAACTGAGCCACTGGGTCCTTTCTCCGGGATGGAATTAAGAGCTAAAACTATTCGATTGATTCGGGATAAGTTGTGGTAAGCAGGTTCCGTTTACGTTTAAATTACTTTGTGAATGATTGCTACACTCCTTACGTTGCCGGGATAGTATTCCTTGTTTATTAATAAAGCCAAAGTGAACCGGTACCGCCATCTTTGCCTCGTCAACTCGTTCGGAGTTAGCGAGGGTCTGCTGACTTATACTTTAGGCCAAGGTTATGGCATAAGTGGAGCAACCAGACAAGCCAAAAAAAAAACTGCCTAAGTATCATCAATAATGTATAGAGGCATCTTTTGGGAACTTGGAGTCCTTTTGACTATTACCTATCGATACTCCCATCGGGTAACCGCTCCGCTCAACGTCTCTAATGTAGACCATTGGACGGGAACGCCTCGAAAAATATTCAGCGCTCATCGCGACACTGCGGCGGCATATTCGCATAGCACAGGTCGCACCCTGTCTTGGGCGAGCTACGCGGGTTGTTTCTTGAGGTTCGCTGCTGAGCGTTTTAACGTAGCGCGCGAGCTGATGGATGCGGCTAACGTAAGTGCGGGGCATCGAGCTGAGCGGTTATCCAATGGGAGCAGTGTGGCTATATCTTGGCCTAAAAAAACGGTATTGAGATTTAAGAAAATTAGAAGATTGCAGCGTAGTTTTAAGTGCTCTGCCCTGGTGTTCCTTGTAGAGACGTTTTACGACATTATCATATATAGATGAGGATTTAATTATATTCCGCCGCGTGGGCTAGGTAAAGAAAGGGTAGTCTACGTGGCGAGCCATGTGTATCTAGTCGCTATCGCACTGTTCGGCTATCGCTAACACGCCTTATGCTGCTCTTTTGTCGATGATCTTTAGTGACCGAAAATGTTTTGGCATCACACTAGACAATCATGAGCTAGCTTGCTCTACGCCCCGCTCCGCTATCGCCACGTGCGGCTTTTCGACAAAGGATTGCGCATAAGGGGTCGACGATGAAGCATCAATAAGTAATAGCTAGATATATTTTTTGTTATATATATTTTTTTTTCGGAAAAGTTTGAGCTTTGAGCATTAATTATATATGAAATGGTGCGATTGGAGTGATACGATTTAATAGGGTAAACCATGCTGATGAATTACCTCCTATAATATCTCTGATAATTTGCAGAGATTTGCATACTCCGAAACGTATTAGCGGGTTGGAATGTTGTTATTATAAGGGTAAGACACCTGGTTTAT
>Ga0058701_10000442_pt1 | contig 28912 bp, 29 predicted proteins | sample AgamicOrMae_FD_97039 | JGI IMG/M metagenome (GOLD analysis project Ga0058701, IMG submission 97039) | Agave microbial communities from Guanajuato, Mexico - Or.Ma.e | ecosystem: Host-associated > Plants > Phyllosphere > Phylloplane/Leaf | place: Guanajuato, Mexico | collected 2012-06-04 | reverse complement strand
ATTTCTTGTCTGCGAAATGTATTTTTCTGCAGATGTGTCTTCTGTTGTCTTATTTTTCTGCGGGGTGTAGGAAAACTGGAAATTTTCCCCCAATTGTCTGTTTCTGAAAATACACCAGCACTAGCATGGCCAAATGGTGGGCAAAAGATTTGGACCAATTTTGTGGCGCGCAAAGTGTTTGTTGTGTTTGTTGTGTTTGTGCTAGGCCGTTGCGTGTCGTGCTCGCGCCACAGCCACTGCGCTTGAGTCTGGCCGCAGCTCAGGCAAAACAAACTGGAAACAAATCCGTATCGTCTTCTCCATCCACTCATCAAACGGCTTCTCCCTTTCCGCTTCCGCCTCTGGTTCCGGTTGTGGCGCCCCTCCGAAGCTCGAGCGAGCTCGCCAGCAGGGAGCTAGCTTGGGGCTGGAAGGGGCGAGAGAGCAAGGCGGGGCAGGGGTGAGCTTGGGCGAGCGGGGGGCTGAGGTGCGGTCGGTGTTTGGGCGCGAGCTTGGGCGCCTCATCAGCGGCGGGCCGACTGGGACGAGGAGGAGCCGCCGGCCGAGCTGGCCGAGCTTGACTGGCCCGAGCTGGACGACTCGAGGGCGCCGGCCACCGAGCTCGAGGCGGACACCTTCTGGCCCATCGAGGAGGAAGAGGAGGAGGAGGAGTGGTGGTGGTGGGCGTTGTGGTGGCGCTTGCTGCTGTTGTAGAGCGAACGGCGGCGCATCTGTTTGAGCATCTTCCTCACCCAAGTGGGAAAGGTTTTCGACCAGAAGGAGACGTACGACTGGGCGGTGAGCGGGCCAGTCTGTTTGGTTGGCGCGCCCGCAGCACTGGCGGCAGCACCACTTGCGGCGGCCGTCGCTGCAGACGAGGAGGCGCCGCTCGCAACGCTTGGCGACGCCTGCGAGGCTGCCTGCGACAACATGGCCGCACTGTTGACCATTTGCGAGGCGGCGGAAAGGGCGCTGGCCAAGTTGGGCCGCGAACCGGAACTTATTGGGCCCATGATGGCGGCCAGCGGCGAGGAGGCGGCCGCCGAGACGACGCTCGAGGCTAGTCCCGCCGGCTGGGCGCCCACCGGCCTTGTCTGCACGTAGACGTCGCGGAACTTTTTCAGAAAATCGATCACGCCGTCCTGCATGATGCTCGGCGGTCCGCTCGAGCCTGAGCCTAATTGGTTGTTGTTGGGCGAAATGGTTGGGCTTAGAGTTAGTGGTTTGTTGGTTGGTTTTCTCTATTGCAAAGGAAAATATTCAACAGCAACAGCTCGGCCAGAGCTTAGGGATGGCCGCGAGCTGCGGACTAGCTGCGGCCGAGCGCAGACTGAGAAGACTGGCAAGACTGGGCGAAAGTGGCGCCGCAGCGAGCCAGTGGCCCCAACTTGGCAAGGTAATAATTTTGTTAGCATAAGCGGTTGCGTGATGTTGCAATTGTTGCATCGGTGCGGCACTGGCGGTCTGTGTGGGTGGGTAAAGAGCTAAGGGCTGAGAGCTGAGAAAGCTAAGGGCTGAGATCTGCGAGCTGAGAGTGCAGGCAAGAGAGCAAGGGGCAAAGAGCAGAGGGCAGAGAGTTGAGGGAAGAGAGCGGAAAGCAGAGAGAGTGAGAGGGAATTGCAAATTGAGGATTGAGGAAGATGGAGTTGAGGAGATTAGGGCGACTTGTTCCTCTGGCGCTGACTTTCAGCTCGCGGCTGAACTTTGTGCCGAGCAATTGGCCGCCGAGAGGCAGACAGAGACTAGGACTAGAGATGTGGATGGAGAGCCGCCGAGTTGGTCTTGGTTTTGCTTGTTTCTTTCGGCTCTGGCGACCGATCGGCGCTCTTTGGCCGCTCTCTAGAGGCTGGAGAGAGCTCGGCCACTGGCAGCTGGCCGCCCGTCCACACCGGCGAGCTCGGGCGGCCATTTTATTTTATTTCATTTTATTTTTTATTCCTCATTCCATCCGAGGAGGCAGACAATCGGATATGTGGAATGGGGCGGCCAAATCTCCGCCCATCAGCGGCGGCCACTAATTCCATACGGCGCCAAGAGCGCGCCAGTGGAAGTTACATGGGCCAGAGGATGCACGGCGCAACAGGTGCCCGATTCTGAGAGGCTTCTGAGAGGACGGGCCGCAGAGGAGCACAGGCAGATCTGCAGAGCGACACACAGTCTCTGGGGGAGGCGCAGGCATTTTTTAGTCTGCAGCAGACTCGCACACTGAAAACAACAACAACAACAACAACAACACTCCAAAAGGCCACAATAGATCCCAATCTGGTCGTCTTGCGGCGCTGCCCATTGCGGCTTGTTTGCCCCTCGAGTCGAGCTGGACAACAACACTTGGCGGAGAAATGAAATAAAAATGACCAGTGTTTGCGCCGCTCCACAGCCGCCGCACTGCCCTCCCGCCCGTTACCAGTTTTCAGGCCAGACTTGGCCAGTGATGTCGCTGTTGTTGTTGTTGCTGTTGTTGTTGTTCTCGCTGTTGTTTTGCTCAGATGTTGGACAAACTGAGAGATAAGAGGACGACAATGAGAGGCTCGCACGGAGGGCCCTCAACTGGCTGGCCTTTTGGGGTTTTGTTTTATCTCGCGCGCTCGATAACGAACATAATCGGACAGACGGCGGCCATGTTTTATTATGTCCACCGGCGGCACACAACTGCTATCCGACAGAGACAGGCAGACAGGCAGACAGGCAGACAGACAGAGACAGACCGCAAATGACCTCATCTTCTTCTTCCTCCCTCTTGCCACTTCAATCCTTTGCCTCGAGAGCTCGGCCGTGTTGGCGAAGTTGGTGGAATTCGTATGGGAAAGTTTGCATTTGAGAGCCGCTTTTGTGCTGCGTCGACTCTTGCAGCTTGCGAGCAAAAACTGCACTGCAAACACGGCGCTGTCTCGAGCGGCTTGCACTGTGCACTGTGCACTGTGCACTCTAAACTGTAGACTGTGTGCAGTGCCGCCCAATTGGCCAGCAAAGACTGGCCACAGCTCAGCACGAGGCCGCGCAAACAAGCATGATAAATATCCCTTTTGGATAAATATGGAACACACGCATGGCAAAGGCCGCCAGACAGTCTCTGCCACCGATTCGCATCTCAGCAGAGTCTGTCTCTCTTTCCCGTCTAGCCTAAATGGCCACTCGCTCAACTCTCTCGTTTTGCACTCGTTTGGCTCCCTTTTGCCTAGCTCTTTGGCAAGCTCTTTCTCGAGCAACTTTCTCGAGCAACTCTCTCGAGCCACTTTCTCAAGAGCGAGAAACGAATTGAATGCGAGCGAATTGAATGCGAGCAAATTAAATGGCCGGCCGCAAACTGGCTCCACTGAACTACACTTGTCGCCGGCAACTGTGTGACGTGATATGGGAGAGTTTCTGCGGCTTATCAATTGGCCGCACAGGAGAGAGTGTGTGATTGTGTTCGGGCGCAAAGGAGAGACGTGGGCGAGCAGACATTTGGTCGCTCTCATCGCCATTTCTTGCGGCAAGAATCTCGCTCTGTGGCAATTTCGGCTCCAGTTTGGCTGCTCTCCACTTGGCAGAACAAGCGCGAAAAGATGATGAGCACTCTCCTCTCGAAGAAGAGAAGAGTTGGACAAACAGAGACCAATTTGCACACAAATGCACTCAAAAGCACTGCAAGCCAATACGAATGTCACGCAACTTGGCTCGCCGGCCAAAAAGCGGCCCACTCGCGACGGACTGCAACTGGGAGCTTGTGTGTGCAGTGCGCGTCAAAAATACGGTTACATTTCTACGCAGCGTTGCACAGAAATCTATCGCTTTATTTTTGGCACATGGTGTGCGAGCGCCCGAACAGTGCACACAGTCCAACGCTTAGGACCGGCGCCCAATCCACGCAGCTCGCCGCCGACCACACACGCCGGGCAGCTCGCCCGGCCGGCGCTGATGATCGTCCGCCGATTACCGCCAACAAATGCAGTGTGCGCGCTCACGTTGCCACTCGGGCGCCCAAGGAAGCCCGCGAGGAAGCGCTCCTTCCGCCGCCCAGCCGGCAGGCAACTGGCCGGAAACTGGCCAGCTAAGAACGCTGGCAAGCTCGCGCCAGTGGCAAGCTCGGGCGGCTTTGGAGTGGAAACTGGACTCGCGGGGCGATCCGAAATCGAACAATGAGCCGCCGGCGCTCGTTTGGAGGCGGCCATTTGTTGAGTGTGAGCGGCGAGAGTGCGCGAACAGGCGGCCCAGCTTACAGTTAGCCGCGGCAAAGAGTGCGCGCGAGACTGCCTAGCTGTCTTGCTGCCTTGCTGAGCTCTGGCCAAAGAAGAGAGAGAATCTGGCCAGGGAAGACGCGCCAACAAGACTGGCCAACATCCTAATCACCCGGCTCATGCTGCTCGCCGGAATCTCGGCCACTTGGCGCGCGCTTCCAGCAGGCAAAGTAACGCCCGCAAGCTGCAAGCTGCGAGCTCGCCCACTTCCGGATTCGGCGGGCATTCATTAGCATGGGCGCAAATGTTGTTTCCCACTCGGCCAGCTCGCCATCAGCCAGCGACTATCTGCGGAGATGGTCTCTCATGGAAAGAGAGAGAGAGAGTCTCTACTCGCTCAGTCAAGCTCAGTCTCCTTCAGTCTAGCTCACTGGCTCTGCCCACTGGCTCGCTCGCCTAATATAATAATAATGATAATAATAACAGTAATAGGAGGAGATTGCGGCGGTGGCAACACAACAACGGGAGCGTGCCCGATCGTTGGCGGCGGCGGCGCTAATCTAAATAAAATGAGATAACTTTTGTTTTCCCAACTGGAGGGAGTTAATCTCTGGCCGTTGCCAGTGTGTCGGCCTGATTGCGAGCCGGCCAGATCGGAAGAGATAATGGAGAGTGAGAGTGGCACGAGCAGGCCAAAGGTGAGCCAGTGGGCTAAGGTGAAAGCAATGCGAGAAGACGCATTGCATTGCATTGCAGTGCAGTGCATTGCATTGGGAATGCATTGCACAGAGCAGAGCGCGCAGAGCAGAACCCAAACAAAACAGAGCAGAAGGCAGAAAGCAGAAAGCAGAAAGCAGAAAGCAGAAGGCCGCAGCTTAGGGCGAGCGTTGCACAGACGCGCACAATTGTCCAATTGGTTTGCGCGCACTCGGCAACAAAGTGCCGCTCTCATTGGCTTGCGGCGCTTCTCTTTCAGTTTGTTTAGCTCGCGAGTCATCCGGCGAGCTCACTGGCGCGCCTCCACGCAACTCGAGCCGCTCTTCTTCGGCTCCACTCGAAGACTGCATCTGGCTGCTGGCTGCTGGCTGCTGGCTGCTGGCTGCTGGCGATTGCCGATTGGCCATTGGCGGGCGCTATTTGGAGACTCGCCGCTCGGCCAGAGGGCGAGAGGCGCGCACTTGTTGATATCAAGTAGCTTGTTAGCGGCCCAATTGGAGCCGCACGCCCCAAGCGAGTCTGATGAGCGGCAGCCAGTTGTCGGCGAGCTGAAACTTGGGCGAGCTAGCTGGAAAGCGAGCGAGCTGGAAAGCGAGTCGGAAAGCTGGAAAGCGAGGAAGCCGGATTAGCAGAGCACACTTGGGCTAGCTTGAAGCTTGAGGCGGCGGCAAGCTGAATGGCTTCTGGCTGGACGCCAGAGGAAAGGCTCAGAGGAAGAAGAAGGCGCGAAAGGGCAGAGGCAATCATCTGACGGAAGCGTTTTTGGTAGCCATTTCCGGCGATTTGAGCGCCGACGACAATGATCGGCGGGCGTGAGTGCAGTCGTTTGGCCGTTTGGGCGCCCAACTGCAGCGTGCGTGTTGTTGTTATTGCACTTTGCCTGCACTTAGGGTGGCCAGAGAGCAGAGAGCAGAGAGAGCGAGCTCGCCGGCCAGCTCGCCATCGCCCCGAGCCAAAGGCCGAGGGGAAGTGCGAGCGGCGGCCGAATTAGCGCGCCACAAGGAAGCGCCGAAAGGGGAGCTCAGCTGGCGAGCTGGCCGGCGAGCTAGCTGGCCAGCTAGCTTTCCAGTCGGCTGGGAAATAATCGATTTCAAGGCGACGCGAGAGCGCCAGAGTGGAGGAGAGCGCCGCGATTCGTGCGCGCGCTAACCAGCCGCCTTGGAGCCGCTCATTAATCTTGCCAGAAACTGCGCGCTCGCCGCCGGCTGGCAAGCTCGCGCCCGAGCCAGCCAGACGAAGCCTCAGGTTATCGGCGAGGCTCATGCATAGGCATCAGGCGGCGGACGAGGAGCCGCCCGTTGGAGGCGGACCAGTTAGGCTGCTAATAGGCAATCTGGCTGGAGGAAATTTGGCGCCGGATTGCAGAGACTGGGGCTCGAGTGTCGACTGTCGAGCGTCGGGCGGGCGACTGGGACTGGCGGCGGGGGAGGCGAAAGTTGGAGAAAGAGTTTGGCGAAATTCGGCAAAGTTGGAGAAAGAGTTTGGCAAAGTTTTTCCAAGTTTTACCAAGTTTGCAGCAAAGACTGCCCACGAGGCGCGCACTGTTTGCTGCGCGCGAGAGACACTCTCTGCCGCTGAGCAAACAGAAAGCGGCTGGCGCGCTGCGAGCACACACGAGTCTCTCTGTATGAGAGCTGGATCGCCTATGGACAAATGCACTTACCTCTGCTTGAGCGGCGCTGAACTGGCGAGTTGAACGCCTTCACCAGCGACTTCTTCTCCGCCTGCTCGGCCGCCTGGCCACTGGCTTGCTGCGAGCCACCACCAGTCGAGTGGAATGCGCCGTCGACGAGCTTCTTCTCGGACCTGAAGTAAACCTTCTTGTACTTGGACGGTGTGGCTGTTTGGGCGCCAGTTGCAAGTGTGCACACAGTTGTTGTTGTTGTTGTTGCCCATTTTCGTCATGTTTTTTTCCCGTTAGATTTTGTTGGAATATTTTTTTTTTTCGTTAGATTTTGTTGTTTTCGTTTAGTCGCAGTCCATTTGCAGCGCAGAGTTGCCAGTTGCAGTGGTTCGCCAGGAGGATGCATTCAGGTTCAGGCAACGGCGGGCCAGTTGCGAGATGCAGTTGCAGTGTTTGTTGGTTTGTCGAAGAGACGAGCACCGTTGGAAAGACGAGCACCGTTGAATAGACGAGCACAGCCGAGGCGAGCCGGCAGAGCAGTGCAAACGAGCCACGGGGAGAAATGTTTTAATTTTTCAACTCGTTAATTAATTATGGTTCAACAAACTCGAACATGAGCCGGGTTAAATATAGCCAAACTGGTTGATATGGCCAAACCGGCGGGCTGGCTCTAGTCAGAGTGGCAGACTGGCAAGCTTGCAGACTGGCAAGCTTGCAGACTGGCGAGCTTGCACTCTGGCGCACTGGCCGCACCTAAGGACTGGGGGCGTCTGTGCGAGAGAACAGGCACGGGCCTTGGTGAGGGCCCACCTCGGGGCAAAGGATGCGCCGATTCGGGGGGAAAGCGGGAAAAACGGGGGAAAGGGGGGCGAAAGGGGGTAAAAGGAGGGAAAAATGGGGCAAAACAAATGAAAAACAGGGATAACACTCACCCATCGAGGAAATCTTCAGCACCGGAATGGTCTCCTTCGGGTTGTACCACTGCACCGGCTGCTTGAGGTCCGCCTTTGAGGGGGCGCTGCTTGCGTGGCTGCCTGAGGCGCCGGAAGCAGACGGCGAGGTGTCCAGCTCCATGATTTGGGGCCGCCCGTTGGACTGGGAGTCGCTTGAGTCTGTGGAGTCGCCGTTTGCAGCAGCCTGGGCCGCCTGGGCCACGTTCATCAACATGCTGGCCACCGACGAGGACAGTGACTGGGCCCCGTTTGTTGCCGCATCTCCGCCAGCCGCCTGTTCCTGCTGGTCGCGCTGCAACAGTTCGGCCATCTCCTGGCTCAGCTGGCCGGCCTGTTCGTCCTGGTTATTAGAATTGCTGTTGTCATTCTGCTGCTCTTGTCCATTCGAGACACTAGCTGCCTGCTGGTTGTTCAGCATGCGGGCGTACCTCAGCCTGGCCAGACTGTCGCCGATGATGCCCACAATGTCTCGGTCGGCGCTCTGCTCGCCGCCGCCCTGCTGGTCCTGCTGGAAGGGCGACAAGGAGCCCGCCTGGTCCACTTGGGGGCCCAGCAAGCCAGAGTCGTCGAGCATGTAGTTGAGCGGCTGCACGAGCACCGCCTGGCTTGTGCCGAGCGCCAGCCAGCCGGCCAGCGTGGCTGAGGCGAGCCAGGCCAGCAAGTGTGTGCGGCAGACTGTCCTGCTTGGCCCACTGGATTTGCCTGTGCGCAACTGGCCCACTTTCTCCATTCTTCTCTCTTCTCTTTGGGGGCTCATTTTCCTGCTTTTATTTTCTATATTTTCTATTTTATATCTTATATTTCGCCCGATTTCTCTTCCTCCGCTGCCCAGCCTTCTCTCTCGGCGGCCAAACAGTTCCAAATCACTGCACTGGGGCTGGCCAATTGGCGCACAACTGGGGCTCCTTCTTGCTCCTTTGCTCGCCACAAACCACTGTCTCTAGAGCCAGAGGGACGGTCTAAATGGAACGATCTAAGTGGACGTTTGGGCTGCTTTTGGGCGCGAATGGAGAGCTCTTTCTTGGCGATTTCTTGCTGCTTGTGGGCCTCTTTGGCGGCCAAAATCAATGCTTTCTGAATGGCTCTAAATGGACTGCTTGAAATGGAACTCAAATTTGAATTTAATTCCAAAATGGTGCTGCTTAGCTGGGGCCTTGTTGAATGCCTTGTTGTAATAAGCTTTTAAGAGTTTTGCTTGCCTAAGTTGAGCCGAGTTTCAATTGCGTTTAGATGATGGGCTAATTACTGATTGTTGTTCTGTGCTTCTTCTTCTTCTCCTTCTTCTTCCTCACTGTCCGTTTGATCTTGATGCCACGCGAGTGCCCAGCGAGAGACGAGGCCACTTTTGCTCACACCGCCACGCCGACGAGCATCACGGCGAGCAGCCCGGCGAGCAGCTGGCCGGCCTGGCGAGACAATCAAGCGCGCTTGGCAAGCCCAGAGAGCTAAGGGCTGGCCAGTGATGCTGAGCCTGAGGAGAGCTGGCGGCTTGAGGGGGCAGTGCGGCGAGTCGGGCGGAGCGGCGGCGAAAGTGGCGCGCGAGCGAAAGTGCGCGCGGCCAACTGCGCGCCCGACGCACAGCCCAAAGGGCGCAAGGAGGCAAAGAGCCAGAGAGGCAAAGGATAAAAAGGGAGAAGACTCACTCGGCGCTCACTTGCAGCTCGCAAGCTGCGCACTGGCCCGCAGACTGTCCGTGCGCGCGCCAGCCTCGCCCCACTCTCCAGGTGCCAGAGTGCGCCGGTGTCTGTCTGTCTGTCTGTCTGTCTGTCTGTCTGTCTGTCTGTCTGTCTGTCTGTCTGTCTGTCTGTCTGTCTGTCTGTCTGTCTGGCGCAACAAGTGTCCGCACGTCGCCCGAGCGGCCGCCGCAGAGCAGTAGCCGCTCACTGCTCACTGCTCACTGCTCACTGGCCGCTCACTGGCCGTCCACTGGCCGCCGGTCAGTGAATGGCCGGCGAGCAGTCGCCGCGTCCACTGACCACTGACCCTGTGCAGTGGCCGCGCTGTCGACGGGCGACGCGTCCACTGAAGGCCCAGCGCCCACTCGGCCTGTCCCGCTGGGTGGCTGTCGGCGTTGGGCGAGCCTTTTTCCCCTCTGAAAGCTCCACTCTTCCACTCTGCTTTCCCGCTCGCCGCCGAGCTGCTCTTTGCACCTTTGCACCTCACTCGCCAAGCTCGCCAAGCTCACCAAGCTCGCCAAGCTCGGCGAGCTCGGCGCCAAAGGTTGGCGCAAGAGCCGCACTGCTCGGGAGGCGCCCAAGCGGCGCAGGAGGAGTGCTGGAGGCGCGCGACCAGAGCGGCCGAGCGCCACTTCTTGCCCAGAGATGCAGCCTAAGATGCAGCCAAAGATGCAGCAAAGATGCCAGCTTTGCATCTTCATCCCGCGCGGCCGCAGCTTAGGACTGGCCCAGCTCGCACGGCTGCTCCCAATTGGCCGTACCGCAAACGGCAGCCCAAACTCACACGCGCACTGCAGGCCCTCACTTGCTCGCTGCATCTCGCCACTCGCCGCCAGCCGCAGACTGTCTGTCCAGCGCCCACCACTGAACACACAAGGCCCACTTCCTGCCGCCGAAAGCTCCCATTTGCGCGTCCAGCTTGCTCGGCTGGGAGCTCATTTGCGTGCTCGCCGTGCCAATTGAGCCGCCAGACAGTCTTCTGTTGAAGTGAATACGTCTCACAGTTTGGATGCAATTTTAGTGCACGGAAATTCAATGAAAGTGTTCCGCCGCCCACTAGTAAGCCTCGGACAGTGCTGCTCCATGTCCACGGCGGTTTCTGCCCGCCCTCAAATGCTCTCGCTGACTGTCTGCGCGCGGGCCAATTTTAGTGTCAACTCGCACGTATGGAACGTACGATTCTTGCAAGTTCTAGCAATGGATCCAATTTTCATTTTGACGATTTTTGCCCACTCCTTTCGATCCATCAGAGGCAGTTCTTCGCTTCTCTCGTTAGTCTAGCTCAGGAAGCATGTCGCTATGAACCGCCACATTGGCCACCTTAAGCCAGTTATCCTTGTGGTAAGTTTTCTGACACCTCTAGCTTGAAAACTAACAACACAACTCAATTATGCGTTCTTGCCGTCGATTTGCTCCTACTCTTATCCATGAATAACCAACAACCTAATTAGAACTCCGGGAATCCGACTGTCTAATTGAAACAAAGTAAGCTGATGGCCATAACTGGTGTTGACAGCTTGTGATCTCTGCTCAGTAGCCTCGCCAGCTATTTCCCAGATTATAACTGGGAAATTATTTCCCTATTCCGCTTATCGACGACAGAGCACTACTGTGGTGTGAGTTAGATGAGTACAATCGGATTCAGTGATAACTAGATGGAAAAAATCCCGTGGGACTAGCTCTGTTCAGTCAGTCATTTAGTCACCATCATCGGGTGCTAGCTTGATAAGCAAGAGAAGAATATCGGAGTTGCAAAATGTCAAAGAGCTCCAAAAAGTCGATCAAACTTCTTTACGCTATCACTCAATCATCTTATGATGCGCAATCAACAATGATCTCCTTGTGCAATGACTGTGTGCAAAGTTGATTGAGCCAAACTTGATAATTGAGCCGATTTGAGAGGGCGCGGCAAGACTGATTCGGCCTTGCAGAGAGCACAAATCATGAAAGCTAAATGTCCGTATCGGTTAAGAGCCTGACACAATGATGCGAGGGCCCAAGCGAGACCCGCAATCCAATCCGTGTTGTCTCTGCCAAAGCTCACAAGTGAACGTCGCCGTTCACTTCCGTTAAAACTTCCGTTACATTTTGTCAAAACAAAAACACCAAGCGTATTCAGGTTGAAACTCTCCGTAGAATGAAGGTGCAGATTTGCATGCGGGCCAGCAAAACTGGCGCACCGTAAAGAATCTACGGACTGTGGTTGATGCTTTGCGGGGCTAGTATGCCAGCTTGTTTGTCTAATCGGCTCGTCCGACTGCACGACCTGACAGAGTGGGCCGAACTGATTCTCCTTCTCAGTGTGAATTTGGCAGGTCGCATTTTGTAATTTCTGCTCGACTAGCCAGTCGAGCAGAAGATTGGCCGAAATTTGGCGCTCCCTTCCGGCAAATTTGCTCCAAATTTTCTCCAAACCCTCCAAACTGGCGCCAGAAAGTCTAGATTCAATTGGCCTGAGCGAAGACTTGGCGCTCGAGTGGCCAAATTTCTGCAAATAGTCCCACAAATTTCTGCAAGATTCTCAAGACTACCCTCGATTGACTCGCCGATCTCTCACTCATACCAATCTCTCTCTCTCTCGCTTTTCGCTCCAACTTGCGGCCACTGAACTGGTTCGCATCGAACGGAGGACTTCAATTAATTAGCAGCGAAGTGGGCAAACTTGCAGCCAAAGTCAACTGTCAACTATTGACCCTTTTCGTGCCAAGAACACTCTATTTGGGACCATTTTGCGCTCCCTCGTGGGCCATAATTAGGCCGCAAACTGCAGAGTGTTTCTGCTTGATGGGGCTTTGTTCCAAGCAGAGTCAGCCAGTGACAAAAGGCGAGTGGCTCGCACTCGTGAGAGCCGAGCAGAAAGCCGTCGAAGGGCTCACACAAGCCGGCCAGAAAGCCTCCAGGCGCACCACAGTCTTCCGCCCTGCTCGGCCCTCGGCCCTCTCATTTTTTCACTTGTCGCCTGTAGCCTGTGGATCTGTTTGCCACTATCATGATCATCTTTACTGCCTCTTGTAACGCGAATTGAAACTCGCCCAATGAACAGGCGGAACTTCGAGCTAGTTTCACAACTGCGGCTCGGAGCTAGATGCGAGCAGCGCCCTCTGGAGCGGAAGCTCGAGAAATGAGCATGTCAGCGTGAGGAGAGTTAGCTGCTTAGGTGGCTTATTATTATTATTCGGAGGCTCAAGGTTTTTATTCTCTTCTTCGAAGAAGAAGGGGTGCCAGCTTGTATTAGTACGTTGCAGCGTGTGCGATGCAAGTTGTATGGCTGGTGCCCCAGCGGCACGGCACAAGCTGTGGTGTGGGAGGATTCTTACAAGGAAAGTAATATACATACGACTAGTGATATGACAGAATATTTATTTATCTTCTTGAAAGTTGATTGATTACATTCATCTAACAATGTTTACACTAAGACTGTTCGATTGCAAATGCTCAGAGGAGCTCCATATCGGGCTCCTTTATACAGTCGGTCTTCGTAGCTCCCACAGTAAGACCCTAGATTATGAACAATTAGGAGCGTCTGGGATATTCCCTGCGGTCTAGGGTTTCCATAACTAAATGTCTAGACACGGCAGGAGAGTCGCTCGTACCCGCTCTGCCCCCACACGCCAGCGGTGGCCCGGGTTGCTCATGTTGATGTCCGAGTGGCGGTAGTGCCGTAGACGGGGAGGATAGCGAAGACTCTTCGGACGATGATGAAAGGGGTATGCCCACTCCTATCACCGACTCCCTGAGTTTCTCGTCGATCTCTTGAAGCTTCGTGGAGAGGGGCACATTTTGGTTCGCTAACCTGAGCATTCTGCTGACAGTCTCGAGTTCTTGGAGAGGATATATCATCACAGAAAATCTGGTAGCAGAGGGTGGTTTCTACTCCACTCCTGTAAATTTCGACCTGTATGCCCGTCTTGAAGTAAGAACAAATGGATCATGAGAACGCCGACAAAAGCGACCACAGCTTGCTGACCCAGCAAATGAAAGAGATGCTCTAGAGAACCTCGGTTAGCGCTATCACTTCCGTTCCCCTACCCGAGTTTAGTGCCACGCCGAGGGAGGACATTTATGACTTTCTCCACCGTTTTGAGGTGGCTACCCCCCTTTTCACCAACGAAATGAGGTGCCTAGCGCTCCACAAGGCCCTGTATGGACCGTCCTACACTTGGGCACAAAATACTATTGCTGACAAGATGAAGGCTGGCAACTTGCCAGAGGTCAAAAAAGGAATCTTGAACCGATTTGCCCCGTCGGACAAAGAGCTTAAGCTGTGTGAGACTCTGGCCAAGATGAAGTTCGATCCTAACCTTCCGGTCAACATCATCGTCGACACTGGAGCTTCTGCCTCATTTCTGCTCGCTGCGGGGAAGGTCCTGAGGCATAGGCGGCTTCCGACACACGCTGCGAACGTCAAGATCGACAGTAGTCATCGAGGCGACTACCCGAAAGAAAGTTACAACAAATAAAATCCTAGTACGTCCGAAATTCAGATTAAAACGATCTCTCTCTCTCTCTCTCTCTTACAACCCCTGATTACACTCTACACAACTTCACCACAAAAGGCCCGTCTGGGGCGCCATCCAGTGGGCGGGATAGGAAGCAGAATTGGTGCATCATCGACTGCTCGCAGTGGGCGTAAGTGGCGCTACCTGTTATCTGGAAATGGTGCGGAAACAACATTTTGGTGGCTTTCGGAGCTTGTGAGTTGAGTGATAACTTTGTTTAGATGCGAATGTTGATTTGAGCTTGCGAATGTTAATTTGAGCTTGCCAATGTTCGCTCTAGATGGCTGGAACAAGAGTCGCTGAGCAGCAAGCTTGGCGGCGAGCTAGCAGCTGCCTGAAGCTTTTGAGGCGAAACTTTTTGTGTCGCCAGCAGAACGAGCAAGAGTGGCGTCAACAGGGAGGAACCGCAGTCTCTAGAGGAGGTCTCTCCTGATTAGCCCATTTGCTTGCAAAGCGGGAGCTTGCGGCCCACTTGTTTGGCTCAGCTTGATCGATTGGCGACTGTTAGGTAAACGCGAAAATAGATGAGAGAGAAGGGCCGCTGGAGGCCTCTTGAAGCCGCAGTTTGCATCTGCTGCCCAGTGCAAAGCTGCACGCTGGCTGCAAACAACTGTCCGCATGTTTGCATGACTCGCGGCCAGTGAAAAGGGCACAAACCGTCGCTCTTGGGCCAGCAAAGTGGACCGGAACTCGCTCCAGAAGCTCGCCCGAAAGCTCGTCCAAAGCTTGTCCAAAAGCTCGCTCCGGAAGAGGCGGCGGGTGGCAAGCTCGAGTTGGCGAGCGAGAGAATGAAGGAAGGAAGGAATGAAGGAGCCAGTGAGAGTCCAACGGAGAGAGTCTGCAATCAATCTTGTTTGCGCTCCAAGAGATTCGTTTGCAGTCTTGCATCGATTAGAGACCAGGGGCGGCAGAGGGAAGCCGCCTGGATGCAAAGAGCGACTCGCCTGCCAAATGGCCACTGAGCAGCTGCCCTCGAGGACCAATGACAGACGAGCACCGTTTGTGCATATTATTATCATTATCATTATTATTATTATTATCGTGATCATTATCCACCGTTTGGAGTGTGTGGCCCTTTGGACTGTTGCCGGCACTTGGCAAGTGTTCATTGGGCAGCTCTGCTCAATGACGAGCTGTGGGGGAGAAAGCGCTCGATTGGAGCTGTCGAGGTGGAAATAAAAGTGCGCATGCTAATCATTGGCCAACGGGGGCAGTTTGTTGGCTGCGAAATGGACTTGGCAAAGCGCGCCGCTTTCTCCACTTCACTAGAGCTCTTTGCGCCCCCCAGAGACTGTCGCCGGCGCTGCACTCCGTTCAATGGCCGACAGGTGTCAGTGTGGCGGTCTTTGCGCCCAGTTGGAAGGAATGAGGCAGCTGCGAGTTCGTCCTCTTGACTTGGATTCAGTTGAGGTTAAGGATGAATTCGAAATGGGAAAGAGTCAGCTGTTCTTGGTCATCTTCTGGCCCTTCTTCTTGCACTCGCCCACTGTCTCAGAGCTTAGGTGCGCTGGTTTGCTGGTGGCCGAGCATCAAACTGGCGGCCAATGCGCCACGAAATGTCGTAATTCATATTTCCAACTAAAGCAAAACGCGTCATCTTCTTCTCTTGGGGCAATTTCCCTCCATCTTCGCGCTCGTCCAAATGGCCATTTGGCCGTCTGACCAAATGGAGAGCAAATGAAGCGCAGACCTAATGGAGTCATTAATTGTGGCCGCCAATTGGAGACAAGTTGTTGAACTGTTGCCGCCTCTTCAGTCAGGCCTAAGAGTGAGCAGCTTCAGGAGTTCACCAATGCGGCTGATTAGCAGCAGATCTGCTGTGGCATATTTGTGGCAGCTTTTTTTATTTGTTGCTCCAAAAAGCAGCAGCAGCGCGCGTGCCACTCGACATCCCTTGACATCAGTCTCGCGCCACTCGGCCCACAGACTGTCTGCCCAGCGCCAACTGACAACTGACAACTGACAACTCCACCAAAGGAGTGTGACCACAAAAAGGGGCGTGGCCGAGAGGAGCGAGAAGCTGCGGCAAGAGTTGCGCTCGCTTGGCAGGATTGCCGTTCGTGAAGCCAAGCTTGGGAGGAGAGACAGTCACAAGCGAGCGGCGACAGTGAGCGGCAGCTGATCTATTGGACGGCCCAAATGGACGCTTGGGAAGTCCAACAGGGCGGAAGTGGCGCCAATCTGAGAGAATCTGATGGCGATGTGACGACTGAGCCTGATGGAGCAGGAGGGCGCGAGGTGGCGCAAGATGGGCCGTCATCAGAGATTGGAGGGGGAAACGTGTGGCGCTGGCGAGGCGGCTTGGCGGCGGAGTTGCTCGTCGGCGGCCAGAGACTAGCTCGAGTCTGGTTGCCGCGGCAGAGCAGCTGGAGTCTGAGCCGCACTGGACTGGCCAGAAGAGTGCAAAGTGTCGCTCACGGTGACTGCTGGACGGAGCTCGCCGGCGCCCAGACGGCCGGCGATATTAATTACCGCCGCCAGAGAGTTGCCTCAGAGATAGAGAGAGAAAAGTTCTCTCTAGTTGGAGCACTCTCGGAGCTAAGCTCCGCTGACCAGAGCGTCTTGGCAAGAGTCTGGCGGGCAATTGAATGATTTCTCGGCCAGCGGCAAGGCAGGAGTGCACTCTGTGGCGCTCTTTTGGAGAGAAGAGCTGGCTCTCGGGAGCTTGTGGCTGGCCTGCGCGGCAGACTAGGGCCGGCGCTGAGCTCTGTGTGGAGCTCCACATTGAAGCAAGCTCCAAATTGAAGCGCGTCTAATCGGGCACTAAATCAGTGCCAGTTAATCTAGTTTCGGCCGCCAAACACTGGCCAGAGCTGCTCGCTGGTTGCCAGACGACCAAGTGGAAGGCCGCCAGAGGTCGTCTGTATGCAAAGCACGGCCTACAACAGGAGCTTCTGGCCCAGTTGGGGCGCCCGGCGCTCGAGCGGCCACTCGAGGCGCAGATTCAAGCGCCGCCAAGAGACAGACTCGCGGCCCACAGGAGCTCCTTTGCACCCCTCAGGCTGGCCGCTGCTAGCTTGGCGCTGGGAGCGAGTGGGCGCAACTTGGCCGCACTAAGACCGCCTCGAGTGCGGCTTGTGTGCCGGCGAGACGAACGCCAGAGAGCAAGTTGAAATGCGATGAGATGAGATGAATTGGATCTTGATGCCGCCGGTTAGCTTTGCTTTGGTAACCGCTGGCCGCCTGTTGCCGTCTCTCGCGGCCGCCACTTCGGTGGCTCCAATCGTCGAAATTAGATTCCCCTCAACGGCCAGTCGAGCCGAGAAGCACAGGTGGCGGGCGCCGCTCGGTGTCAATTGGCAAGCTAGGAGGCAGCGCAATAAAAAGGCTGCAGGCCAAATTGGCCCTTAGCTGCAGTCGAGGCCAGAGCTAAGGGCGCGCAGAAGCGGCTCGAGCAAAGCGGAGCGCAGGGAATCGGTCTGTCTGCAGACGGGCGGTGTTTGCGCACGCAGAGCTGCAGTGCTGAGCTGCGGGCGACTGTTGTCCTGCAGACGGGCGGCATTTGTGTGGCGCTCGGGCGGGCGATGCAGTTTGCCTCCTCGGTGATTTTGGGGCCAAAGATCGCAGAACAGGTGGCCAGAGTGTCGTCCCCATGCAGAAGCTTTCCAAGGAAGCCAGAAGTTGGAAAGTCAGAAGATGGAAAGCCAGAAGTTGGAGGGGAGAGAAGGGCGGAAAAGGACCGATTTGATGCATGCGGCCGTCTCGGAGGTGTCATGTTGCCCATGTTCTGGTGGGGGCTCGAGACAGCAACACCTAAGCGGCCGGAGAGGAAGTCTTCGTCGCGGGGTGAGAATGGGGCGCAATTGGAGCCTTGAAAGAGCTCTGGGCAAGCATTTGAGTGGAGAATATTTGCAATTTCACACACACAACAATCGCTTATCAATTTCCATTCCGGCGATCGTCTGAGCAGCGCTCTGTAGCACAGGCTCAGTCCCGAGCCAGAGAGACTGCCTCTGACTGGGAAGCAAGAGGCCAAGAGTTCGAGGTGGCCGATCGAGCGCCAACTTCACAGGCGGCCAGCTGGAGAGCGGCCGCAAAGTGAGGCGTGCTTCAGCCTGTCTGTTGGGCGTCCAAAATGGACACAAGCTGCCAGAGGAACTGGCGTCTGGGCGAACTGTCTTCTGCCAGCGGAGCTTGTTTCAGTTGCTGTTTCAGTTGCTGTTGCTGTTGTTGTTGTTGTTGTTGTTGTCGCGCGCGCATCAGACACAAGCTCGGCGGCGTGAGAGCAGGGCCGCCGGCTGCGAGCTTGCCCTCTGCTCCTGCGCCGCACGACGAGGGACAGCAGGAGGCTGTGAGGCTTGTCGGGCGGAGGCAACAGGTCGGCCGGCGGTCTCGGCGAGTTGTCGGCCAGCTGGGAGGAGGAGGCAGAGGAGGCGGGAGGGGAGGGGACGAGCGGAATGGCAAGAGGCGGGTGGCTCGTCTCTGTGCCGTTTCCTCGGCCTCGCTTGCGGGCCGCGACCCAAAGGGCGCTGAGGGCCGTCTCGAGAAGTTGGCTGGTGGCGAGCGGCGAGCGACTCGGCCGGCGAGTTCATTTGTAGCTTTTAATCGATGGCGCCGAGTCTTGGCGGTGCGCGCGCACTGAGCCGCCACAGCAAAGCCAAAGGGCTCGCCCCGCACACAGTCTGCGGCCAGTTCGCCTCTGCTTCTTCTTCGTGTGCTTCTTCGTGTGCTTCTGCGGCAGCTCTGGCCGCGCAAGCTGGCAAACCTTAGGCCAACTGGCAGGCCCGCTCGCCACAGGCAACCGGTTCTCGCGCTCCAGCAGCAGCAGCAGCAGCAGGCCGCCAAGACGGCAAGACAAACTGGAGGCCGCCGCTTACTCGCTAGCCAGAGTGAGCGCTCTCTCGGTGCGTGTGTTCTGTGTCAGTTTTATCGAGCTGGAAACAATAGAGAGAGGCAGGAAAGAGAGGAAGAAAAGAGCCAAACGGGAAAGAAGCCACAATTTGACTGCCACAAATCAATATTGTCTCTATTTTTTCTTCTCCGTCTCCCTCACTTTGTCCAACCTACTATTGCCAACTGTCTGTGGGCCATAATTGCAGTTTGTTATTTTGCCTCTCTGCCAAGCTCTTGGCAAAGCACTTTTCGCACACTTTTGCCGCCTTTGCGCAAACTCGCGCTAAATGAGCCAACAATTAACGTGAAGCTAGTGGCGAAAGAAGAGGGAGAAAAAGACGAGCTTAGAGAGAGAGAGAGAGAGAGAGAGCCAAATTGAGTGAGTTGAACCAGGGGCGCGCGTGTCCGTTTTTCGGCCAAATTCATATTGTTATTATTATTATTATTATTGCCGTTATTATTATTATTATTATTATTGTTATCACTACTATTCCCTGTTGTCGGCAAGTGAGTGAGCTGACTCGGAATAGTGGCGAGCGGTCCTTTGTCTTGGTGCTGGCCGCTTTCTCTCGGCGGTATTTTTAAATTGGACAGAAATAACAAACTCGCGCACGAAATTGGGATCAAGATCGGCAAGATCAAGAGAAGAGAACAGAAGAAGGCCCAAGAGGAAGAACAAGCAGAAAGAAGAGAGTTGCCCAAACAGCAAGCACAAAAAGAGCCCAATTGAAACTTTCTAATTGAACTTTGAGCTTGGTTGCAACAAGCAAATATTATTATTGCAGAAAACAAAAGAGGAGCAGAACGGTGTTGTTTTTGCGATCATTATTGTTGCTCGCCGCTGGTTAGCCAGTTAAGTTGGGGCAGCAGTGGGCCAACGTTCGCGAATTGCAATCTCCGCCGCCCAAAAGCGACCACGAACCATCGAGAACAAAGAAAGAGAGGGCAATATAAGGAGGGGAGAAAAAGAGGCAATAATATATTGTGAAAAAGAAAAGTTAGCAAGAGAAGAAACGGCGGCTCCATTTGCGGCTCTAACTGTTGGTTGCGGCCCACAAGTAATTGGAAGCAAGCGAACGACTCTACGAAAACAAGAGAGACACACAGGCTAAGGGAAACCAGCCAACAGGACGAGTGAGTGAAAGTTTGCTCTTTGATAGATAAGAATGGACATTTTAACCATGATTGCCTCTTCGTCGTGTCCTCCTGTTTGCTCGAGCAAACTGGCCGCCTAAGCACACACATACACACACACACAGTTGAGGGGGCAGACCAGCCAGAGACAAGGGCGTCGTCGGATGCTCTTAAACAGCGGCAGAAAAAGACAAACACGAACACCAACTACAAGTACAACTCGCCGGGCGGCACCGAAAAGCCGCCACCAAGAAGGTTAGTTGACGGTAAATATTGCCGATTATTGAGAGGAGTGCAAATATCTGCGGCTAGTGGCGCTACGTCTCTGTCCGTTACCTTTCGTTTCATTTTCTTTCCCTTTTACTTCCTTTCCCTTTCCCACCTTCTAGCATTTCTGGTTTCACAGTGTGAGCAGGTTTCCTCTAGGGTGGAGTGTATCCGATAGAAGAAGTCCACAGTGGTGATTGTTGTTAATATTGGTGAGGATTACTATCAAAGTTGATAGTTGAGTGGTTGGAGCTTTTTGATCTGAACTTGGAGATATATTTGCCAGCTTAGGCCAACTGGGATGAACTGCTTGCTTGCTTTGTTAAACTGTTGGTGCGTCTTGGTCAGGAGAGGGGCAGCCACCAGCACGAGCTAGGCGGCCAATAATCGCGCCGATATCTGGCAAATTATCATCATATATAGAGTCTAGGGAACGGGGGGCGGATATATTGGATTGGAGATTGCCAGAGGATAGTGTGGGTGTCGGATTGGCGTGGATAAGTTTCCAGCGAATTTGGAAGTAAAACAAACAGACTGAAAGGCGCCGCCGAAAGCGAGAGGAACAAGTTGTTGATTCGGCGAATGGCGGCTTGTTCTCGCGTGTTGACTTGCGCGCGGACAAAGACGACGCACGTCCAGCGGCAGTTCCAGTCCACATAAGTTCTGCCTTGTCTTCAAGCTGTTTGCAAGCCTGGCCCACCAGTAGAGCTGAGCCGAGCTGAGCTGAGCTGAGGTCGAGTGAGGGCAGTCCACAGGCGACAAAATCTTTCCAACCTACAGCATAACTAAGCACAGAGACACCAACCAGCCGGCCAGCCTCGAAAGCGGAGCTGGCAAACGAAACGGAACGAAACAGGCCAGCTACAAGTTCGCCAGAAGGCAGCCAAGAAGGGAGCACACACAAACACACACACACACACTGCTCCCACATCTCTCTCTCTCTCTATCCTTAGCTGTCCTCCCAGTTTCCATTGGTCCAGCCCGACTCTCTGTGCTGTCTGTCTGCACCACCACAGCCAGCAGCACCACCACCGCACAACAACACAGTGCATCCTCAGTCTTTGTGGGGGATTTCACCTTTTAAAACAATCCCCTCCAACCGTCCTTCCTCGTCCTCATCCTCAAACAGCTCCCTCAACACCATCATCATCGTCACTTTAATCTCCATCACATTCACATACACACACACATATACACTCCGCCATTGTTCCGCCTCATTTCTCTCCAATCGCCAATTCAATAAGACCTCAACAACATTTACATTTCCAACTAGTGAACTCTACTCAACAAGCAACAGGTGTCCACACTCGTTTGTGCACCAATCACACTAATTAACAGCTCATGTTGTATATTCCCGAAAATAATCACTAAACTTTCAGTAATCGTCACTTTTCCATTAAATCGAAGTGTGGATATTAATTCGAAGCGATTGAATATTGCAACATAAAATCAGGCAAAAGAGACCTCCAAAGTCAAATCACTTGTTACAAAACAGACATCACTAATAGATCTGATAGAATTGATCAGAAACTTTATCGATAGAACCACAAAACGAGCACATTCGCTTATTATAACTATATCTGAAACCTTTTCCCATTCCGTCCAGAAGTTAATCAAACAAGATGGCGTGTTCAGCCGTAACATTGTCCATCGCCACCATCATGTCCATCATGGCAATTGCTTGTTTAGTTGTTTCATTCACAACTGATGATTGGTACGAGTATAGATTAGATAGAAATAAGACACGCAATCAAACTATTGGACCAGATGGACTAGTGAAACCTGAATTTGATACAGATTTAAGATATTTCAGCAGAGATGAGGGCCTATTCAGACTTTGCTTTGTTGATAAGAAGCCGAAGAATTTGAAAACCTATTTATCGCCAACACAATCAGAATGTATCAATATCAATTATCACATACCCGAAGATGAGGAAACCGATCAGTTCGATAATCTCAGGTGGCACCGGTTACATATGGCACGCTCAGTTGTTGCATTATACATTGTTGGCTTTTTCTTCTTGTTCCTTTCATTCTTCACCGGCCTCGCTGGATGCTGGAAACGGTCCCATGCCAACCTAGTTACCACTGGAATACTCCAACTACTAGCCGCTTCGTTTGACGCTGGGTCTATGGCACTATTTCATGCCTGCTTGTATTACGATCATGTGATCCTAAAGGACAAAGATTCCTATGCCAATTGGCCTGAAGAGCTCAAGTATGCAACAGAAGCCAATTACGGTTGGTCCTATTACATTGGGTGGGTGGGAATCTCTGGTTGCCTGTTTGCTGCCATAATGTTTATCTCAGCAGCTCGTTGCATCAGGAGCGAAAAGAGAAACGAGCAGGCTAAGAATCTCCAGTACTTGATGCCAGTTTATCCAGATAAAAGAACACCCTACGCCTACAATTATGCCTACCCGGGAACCATATACAATTACCCTCACCAACAGTTGAGTAATCCATACAATGGTATGCCCTCGCCCTACTCAGCCGCCTACTAAGTCATGGTCCCGACCCATCATGTGGGAAGGAATCTACCCATATAAATAACCCGAAGTTCTATCAGGTGACTTTTAACCTCTTTTAGAAGATTCTTAGAGTTTGGTGCTTAAACACCTAGTGATTAACCTGGAACATGACACTGATCTCGATAAATATCTGTAGCATACTAATTGACAAGTCCATTGGAAATCTAACATTAGACTTGAATGTAGCATTAATGCATTATATCATCAATTTCAATTTAGACTATCCACTACTCATCCATCCATGAATAGAAAATGGTTTGCATTTCTCAAAAAGGAATGCATATATCAACCAACAGAAATCTTAGAATACCAACTGCAGCCCATCTGTCAATGAAGTCAAAGTCCGAATTTTAATCGGCAACTTGTTCATTTGTCCCTGGGTTCGGGGTTCTAATCAGAATGGATCGACTCAGACACTGAATGGTCCCATGGATCATCCTCTGGAATGTTGCGCTAGAACAAAATCACTTGTTGACGTCACTCATCCATTGAATTGGGGATGAAAATTGCTCAAATCAGGAGAAATTAAACCATTCGTTAAATGACAACTTTCGTAACTGACTGGCATTCTCGTTTGATTCATGATTTAATTCCTGTTCTCCAATTCGATGATTCTTCTGGAAGGTCACAAAATCTTTCGGTCTCGATTTCGGCCAAAAGAGTTATGGTTTTCACCTCCGTTTGGTCCGAGCCAGATGAGCGCAATTGGATTGAATGGTGATTCAATGGACAAGTTTGCGAGAGTTTTATTTTATCGCTCGCAAACTCCCTTCAATCGGTCATTCAGTCAACGTGATCGACTAGCTCAGAGTGCCAGAGAAGGATATCAATATGTCAAGCAGCTCCGGAGAGTAAATGAAACTTCTTTTCGCATCTACCTGATCTGCGGGCAGATTGTTTCGCTGGAAACCATTGAGACTTGTGCATCGATGATAGCGACAGCGAAGCTTATAGAAGCGGGTCCGCAATAAACAATGTCCTCGCGTGAGGAATGAGTGTGTAAGGTTCATTAAGCCGACCTAGGTGATTGAGCCGATTTGAAATAAGGCGGCTAGACCGATTTCGGCCCTAGAGAGAGAGCACAAATCATGAGGGATATGGGTGCGCACGATTTTCCATGTTTCGGAGAAACATTGAAAATCCAGAGCCGGTGGAGGAGTAGCAGATGTGATGAATCATGTGTTGGTTCCTCTTCCATTTGGAGCGGAGGCAAACTGAAACGCTCCATGCATTTCGGATATTAACTTTAATTAACCTAATTCAAATCAACAACTGTTGGCATAGGCTTGCTTACTGAACCTGTTGTGGGATATGAACTCCGCATCTCCATCCAGCTCGAATTCGAGACTGTTGAACAGAAATTGGGCAGCTAATACACTCCTATCGTCAGAGAGAAAACAGGGGATTGCTCGCCATTTCAAGCAGGAATATCTCATCTCTAATGGCCAACTCATTCCAAAGTCTGCTTTACAGCTTAGTATCTTATCGTTGAACCTTAAGATCCAATTGAACGATGAATAAGCATTCGCCTTCTCGCCGACATAATAGATCTGCATTGCCAGGTCGGCACATCCTCTATGGTACATCGTCATTCTTCGATTCTTGCCGGTTATGTCTATTCTATCTAGTTCCAAATCCAAATATCCGCCCGGAATATCAAGTTTTTTGTTGGGAAATATTTGCACATAGAGCGCTGAACTAACAAGGCTTGTAGAGTTCCAGTTGTGACCTTTGAACGATTTCAGGCTCACGGGTGCGCTTTCGACCAATGGACAGTTTGTAGAGCCACCATGATGAGCCCATTTCAAAGATATGATTACTACCACAAGTATCACAAGTATCGCAACCAAAATAGCTAAAAGTATGAGCAAATTCTTGTGACGCCTCAAGAATAGCCATCTCTCTTCCTCTGTTGTTAGACCGGATGAATTCTGATTGCTTAGATCATTGTAGCTCATTGCTTTTTGTATTGAAATGAGCGCTATCTTCTCAAAAGAGTAGATGAAGTCGGCAGCTAAAGCTTCATTCAAAGACCAGCAACGCAAATGGGTTTGAAGAATGGTACAAAGAAACTGCTAACTAGACCCATGTTGCCCTTGACTTCAATCATTCGAAAAAAGTACCCGTCTTTCTCAGCATTGGTCCTGATGGAAAATCAGAGCTTGGGACTCGCATCAGCAAAAACAAACGAGCTCGATTAGATCATCGAACGATTCCAACTTTGAACTATTCATGTTCACATGATAGCATACTCGAGCAATGAGTATCCCATCATAACAAGGGGGTGGGGGGAGTTCCACCGGATAATTTTTCGTGCTACGAAAACTTCAATCGGTTATGCTCGCCACTTGCTCTGATTACGCTCCAATTTTTGACACGATCGTCAATTCCATCTGACACTGTTATTGACGTAGCGGCGCTGTTTTAACGTGGATACAATTGAGATTTCGATTTTGTCATTTTTTCACGGAAGTTGTAACGGAAGTAAACGTAACCGCCCACTTGTGAGCTTCGGGAGAGGCAGCACTAATTCCATGGCGGGTCTCGCCAGGCCTTCGTGTCTTTTTGTCTGGCTGAATGTCTGTGGGCAGCGTAAATCTCTTACCCGATTGGTTTGTTAGCCTTTATGATTCGTGCTCTCTGGGGCTGAAATCGGTCTTGCCGCGCACTTTCACAGCGGGATCATTGTTGATTGCGCTTTCACCTCTTGGGTTCACAGTCGCTACTATATATTTATATATTCCCCCGTCCTAATATTCAGCTGCTCTACCGACTTTGCTGACCAAAACCGCCTTGTTGTGTTATGCAGAAGGATGGGAGGATAGCGTAAAGAACTTTGATGTACTTGGAGCTCTTTGATATACTGCCGCGATATCCTCCTCTCACAGTTTCAGCTAGCCGATCATGTTCACCAAATGAGTGATTGAATGGAGCTCGCGAGACGGCATCTTCCCAATCGAATCACAACTGAATCCGAATGCGAATCAACTGGCTCTGACCACGTCAATCCTCTGCTGTCGCGTAGTGTCAAACACCAGGAGTTTATCCTGGAGAGCATTGAAATTTGGACCAGCAGTTTACGGACTTAGGCGCCAAACAAGTCCCTCCCACATTCCATGAGAGTTCCGATCATACGCTGGGGGAAAATCACATCAGAAGAGAGCGGCTATCTCGAACTGCTATGACAATCATTGGTAGATATCGATAACTCGTTCTCATTTTCGAGTCGGGCAGCTCAGATTGGGGTCTGAGTTGAGCGCTCACAAGTCTCAACTAGAGTAGGTGACAGTATATGAACCGTGCTTATATTCCTTGTTGCTGGCTACACCAGAACTGGTCAAAGCTATCATCTGATAGTTGTGCCCGTCGGCTCGGCGCGTCACATCCGTCGCACTTATCTCCGCTACCCTTGACGCAGAAACGTCTCCATAAAACGTTTGCACATAGGAGACTAGACGGGCCAAGATGTATTCCTCTTTGAATTGAGTTCATTATGCCTGTCGCTAAGGGAGGTTACACAGAAATCGATCGAAAGCATACTCGCGGGTGCGGCAAACCTCGTCGATCGAACGACCGCCACCCCCTCCGAGTTCAGTTGTTTGCATCCATCTTTTTACCTCAATGCCATTGCAGCGCAATCATCCGCTGCAATGGCACACAAACGCTCACAATGAACCCATGCGCCACCTTATACATCACTCCACTCTCATTATAGCCTGAGATTCCATACCATGCAGGTGCTGCAGCCTACTAGCTAGGCATCATGCATACTAATGATCGTTCAAGTGCTCACAGAGCAGTGATATTGCTCTCAGACTTGCGCTAGTACACAAACCGGCCACCGCGCTGGTGAACACTGGTCTGAGAAGCAAAGTGGCCCCTCCTATGACCACTGGACATGAAGAGTCTGAGGGCAATTGTGGCTGTGTTAAGCGATTTTCTGTCTATTTGGCACGCTGCGAGTCAGCTCACTCGGCCGCGGGTGTGAAAAAAGTGCACCTCGTGTGGCGGAGCAAGCTTTTGTCTTTGAGATATGCAACTTTGGCCACGCACGTACCTATAGCAAGACAAATCGATACCAGTATTAGTTGAATCTCTGGCTAATCTGGAGAGTGCACCAGATTGGCTGGAGTGAAAACAAAGGAGCCTACTTGAGGGCCAAGCGAGTGTAATGAGAACATTTGTCACAATGCACACAGTATACATACACTGTTGTGCATCATTGGCCAAAAGTTGCTGCCTCTCGCATCACTGGTTCATCATTCAGGGGCCACTTTAGCTAATTATGTGTATGAGTTTTGAAAGTGTGCTTCTAGTTGCGCGAGGTAAAAATGTTTGCGCACACTAGTTGTCTAACTGGTAGTCCATGGCGTGATGATTGTATTTTTTTCCATTCATCTCGCATTCGCGCACCACGGGCCCCAAAGCGTTCAAACATTTTGCTCTCTTGTGGATGCATTATTGATTCAAGAGGCACAAATAGGCCAACAATCAGTAGTGTCACTATATTTTTATAAGTGTGCAAAGTTTCATTGAGCTCACATGACTGGTTAGCTCGCATTGCGAGCGGGCGATGTTTGACTGAATTGTCAACAAGGGTCCCAGAATCGAAATAGCAAATATCAATTTTGGATACAAATACTCATGCTAGGCCACTCAATTTTCTCTACAAGTTACAACAATGCATCCAGAGGCTCTCAATAGTACATACAGCCTGATTATGGCTCTGCTTGCTCCACCACAGGCTCCACTAGCTATTGAGGCCCCGCACTCTGGGGACCACAAGGGTCAAGATTGCAGCTTTTTCAAGACGGCACTCTTTAGCTAGCATATTGGTGGCTTAGTTGTCAAAGTTTGCATTCTCTACCACATGTCAATTGTCTATTCTGGTGCAATTTACAAAGATGACAAATATCTCTCCAGTTTCGCAATGGAACATGTTAGCAGGCTCATCTTTTGCGTGCAACAATCTAAACGTCTACAAAGTGCACAACAAATCGCAAAAGCACAATACAACCTCTACTTTCTCCATAATGGAGCTCAAGTTTCAAACTTTGAGTCTCACTAGGGGCTGCGCGAAACGCGCTATGGTCGAGCAGACTGCATACTCGTATAGTGTATGTATTTTGCAACATGTTGATATGATTTTTTTTGTCTAGCTCATTGGTTGCGAAGATATTGATGCTCCAATATTAAGGTGTCAAAATCGTCTCAGAATTTGAAACGGAGAAGCTCTGGGGATCCAATGGCAAAATAGCGCACGAAATAGCAACAGTGCGCTAGTGCTGGAGAGCGGGCCCGTGCATGATATCTAGATTTCAATTTGTGTCTATTCTGAGGTTTCTAGCCCCATAACAAGCTTTGCAGCCTGCTCCTGGCCTGCATTTGACACGGACTACAGGCTCATCTGGTCACAACAACTTGCCTGCTTGTCGCAAGAAGGGGCACTGTAAGAGGCTCCGATTGGTGCAACAAACGTCCAATACACGACCCCGCTTGCTAGCCTACTGGTCTAGTCAATGATGCCACACATCAGAGTAGCCCTCAGGACTGCTTCAGGCTGGCATCTGATACGGACTCCATGATTATCTGGCCTCAACACCGGCCACCTAGCCTGAAACACGAGGGGCAGTAGATGCGTTGCAGCCGAGAGCTCGCATTTTGTGACCACACAAGCAACCGGTTGAGCACTCAGCGTGCAGTATTGTGTGTCTCGAATAGCAAGATCATTGCACAGCTCAACGCATCGGCTCAGCTGCTTGATTGTTGCTGCTTGAAGGAGGCATTTGAATGGGTGGATGAGCAGCACTGTGACCCATCTGCCACGAGGATCAGGTGCCTAATCGCTATCCCTGAGTCGGCCTCACCTCCCTCCAATGACGTTCCGAAGGTAAAACTCTCTATCAGACGCAAGCTTGGAGCACCTCTGGGGGCTACTATGGAGTGTTGCATCTTTGTTCGGCCCAGTAGGCTAGCAAGCGGGTTCTTGTCATGCTCTTGCCTGCGGTGCACCACCTACCATCTTTGGTGTCTCAGAATTTCTCGCCTACATTCTGGCTTAGATTTTCACCTGCTCTCTACCCTAGCCTTGCTCATGCATAGAAACGAGTGCCAACAAGTGCTCGGAGCTTGTTTGAGGAAGATGGGGCTCATTTTGTCCCACCGATAGTGCATCGGGTCCCCGTAGCAAAATACGCCAGTGCTGGCGATCGTCATGTTTAAATGCCGTTTGCAAGCCGTCATTGTCAAGCAATTGAGCAGACGCGTCGAACAAGGCAATGATCATGCCATTCGAACGACACAATACTGCACCCTGAGTGCTCAACCGATTGCTTGTGTGGTCACAGAATGCTCGCAGCTCATACTTCCATCGATTCGAGTCCTGCACGTTCGATGAGGTTCTCGCAACGAGATCTAGAGGCAGAAGAGCCAATGGTCGGCACTCTGAGGCCGTCAGTGCAGATCCTCCAAGCAATCCATTTAGCCTTGAGAGTGGAAATTCCTGTTGCATGAGTGCATAACGATTGCACAGCTCTGCGCAT
>Ga0058701_10000440_pt1 | contig 28938 bp, 21 predicted proteins | sample AgamicOrMae_FD_97039 | JGI IMG/M metagenome (GOLD analysis project Ga0058701, IMG submission 97039) | Agave microbial communities from Guanajuato, Mexico - Or.Ma.e | ecosystem: Host-associated > Plants > Phyllosphere > Phylloplane/Leaf | place: Guanajuato, Mexico | collected 2012-06-04 | reverse complement strand
GGATGCACTAGTCAAAATGGGAAGCTCAGTATTGTCTGGCATAACGATCACCAAGATAGCCGGAATAAGTATTTTGGCACTGGCCAAATCGCGAATATTTAAAGTTTATTATTTCAGGATGTATATGGGCATTGTTTTAGTTGGAGCCCTACATGGTATAATATTTTTGCCAATTATATTAAGTTTAACCGCGAGGGACAGAAAGTCTTCCGCCACCTCTTCCTCCTCCTCGTCGATGCCCGAACATCACAGCTGAGCAGCTTCGGGGGCTTCTGGCTCGATAATGGAGGATAACAACAATAATCCAGTTTAACAGGAGCAAGCTCGACTGCTTTTTGTGTCAGCTAAAATGATGAATGAAACTCGATGAATCTCTTATTGTCTCTTAGTTGTTTTAGATGCAGCTAACTGTCTCACACTTTTCTCCTCTTGGATAACAATGATCTAGAATTATCTAGATGGTCTAGAATTGATTTCGCTCTTCTAACGGAAAGAGTTGTTCATGTTCTTAAATGAACTCGACAAAATTGCCTGGAAAGGTGCCCATCTGTCTGGTGCCATACGACGAGCCGATGAGCCAGCCGTCGTCGCATTCGTGCACCACCACGAGAATGTCGCCCACCACAAGCTCGAGCTCGTCCTTCTGTCTGGGCTTGTAGGCGAACCGAGCTCGGCACATTCGAGGCAGCCGGCGGGTGAGAGCACCGTCGAGTTGCTCGTGCTGGTGCTCTTGGTGGCCCGCAACTTGTTTGCCCGTTTCCCGCTCTCTGCCCATGGTGGCCGACCTCTGTCCCTCGTCCAAATGCTGGCACCCAAACTCCAGCTGGTCCCTCGGGACGCCGATCATCGGCGAGGAGGACGAGCGTCTGGGTGCCGAGCTGGAGTTTTGCTGGAAGTGGTGTGTCTGCTGGAATTGGTCAGGCGGCTCAGGACAGACGGAGCAGTGGTGCATAGTGTTCGTGTGCTCCGGATGACTGTCTGGCGGGCGGGTGAGATTGTTTTCATAATGGTGTCCAAGCGATGTTGGTGGCCCATTATGCGGCCCACCAGGCGAGCCGAACTGGCGAACTCTATGCTCACTCTGGCCTGAATGCGGGTGGCCAGCTCGCCTGCTCGCCGGGGCTCTTCCGCCGAAGAAGTCGGGCGCCCACCTGGAGGAGTGGTGCTGGCGGTGTTGCTGCTGCTGGTCGGCCTGGGTGAACTGGTCCAGTGGGCGCCACTTCGGCTGGTCCTGCTCGTTGGGTGGGCGCCCAATGGTGCAGCTCTCGTAGTGTCTGTCTGGGGCGGCGGTGCTTTGCCTCTGGGGCTGCCTGATGATCTCCACGTCGTTGGACCAGACGAGGCCCAGTTTCTGGCGCGTGTTGCTAGCCTCGTACAGCTGACCGCTCAGTCGGCGCAGCAGCACGATGGGCTCGCCCTTGCTCATGGGCAACAGGGGCAAGTGCTCCACCTGGTGCTGCTCGTGGTGCCCCTGCCCCTGCTGCTGCTGCTGCTGGTCGGAGGCCCGCGAGCTAGTCCGCGAGGCCGGCGGGGTGGCCCTGAAGCCGGGCGGCCCGCCGAGGCAGCACTGCACGTCGCGCTTGGCCACCGCGCAGCCCACACTGTGGTCCAGGTGGCTTAGTGGCACCAAGCCCTGCAGGCCCGACTGGCAGTCCTCGACATTGGCCCAGCGAGCGCCCGTTGCCGAGGGGCAGCCGCCCACTTCCGCCGCCTGCGCCTCCAGCAGGCCCAACACCTCGACCAGGTCGCCCCTCCTCAGCGAGATTTGGGCCCCACTTCTGGCCTGGAAGTCGTGCAGCACCCGCGCGAAGGTGCCACCGGCGCCCGACTGCGCCCCCGCGGCCCACCAGCGCCCTGGGGGGCCGCCCGCCGCCTGCGACCCGCCGCGCGCCTGCTTGGAGGCGAGCGCGTGCTGGTACCGCTTCAGGTCCACCGCCGGCTGGTGGCTGGCATCTTGGAAGTGGTACTCGTCCGGCGAGACGGGCGAGCGGAAGCTGCGCAGCATGGGCGCAAGCGGCTCCACCGGCTGGCCACAGGGCGAGCTTGTGTTTGAGCCGCCGGAACTGGAGCAGCGGCGGCCAGAGACTAGGTGGTGGTGGCCCCGAGCCGCCTGGTCTCTGTCGGACACCTTGGAGGAGGAGCGGGTGCGTTGGAGGCGCTGGGCCAGCTCCTCAGCGTAGAACTTCTTCAGCCGGTTCAGCTCGAACTCGTTGAGGGTGTTCATCTTGAGCAGACGGCTGGCCGGCGTCTTGTAGTGGATGTTGATCGTTTTGTCGCTGAACAGCTGGTCTGTTGGAAGCAAGTTATCAGTTCGAATTGGCGAGACATTTTCGATTCGGCAAGACGTTTTTGTCCACATTTCAGCCCAAAAGGCGGCAAGTCCACCAGGCCAAAAGCCAAGAAAGCGGCACCAGCAACAGTGTTTGGTGTGTGGGTGAGGGAGGCAGTTTGTGTGGGTTTCTCTTGGTTAGCTGTTTGCTCAAAACGAGGCGCTGAGGGTTCACTCTCAAAGGCGTTCAGTTGCGGCGCGTTTGGCGAGACGCTTGGAAACCGAAAAGCGAGCAGGAGGAGGAAGAGACAAGGGGCGGTGAGAGATGAGAAAAGTGAGTGACACACTTGTCCAACTCCACAAACCAGTGGAGCGGCCTGCGAGTGGAAAGACTTCCGACTAGAGCTAGTTTCATTTGCAATTTTCTTCTCTTCACTTTGCAGCCGATCTTTGTGTTGGAAAAGCGCCCTGAAAAGTAGCACCCCGAGGCAGCGTCCAACTCGAGCATTGCTCAGTTGCAAGAGCCGCTCTTTTGCGCTGGCAAATTGCAATGCACCGAGGCCAACAGGTGCGCCGGAAGTGGTTCCCGCGACCTGCGGCCCAGCGCCAGCCGCTGGAGTTGCTCTGAGGAGGGGCTGCCGAGGAGGGCGCGCTGGTGTTGTTGGCGGGCGAACCTACGCTGGCGTTGGTCGTCCTTGGCGGCCATCAAACTGGAGCAGATCTCTTCCTCCAGGTCGCTCAGGGTCATCTCCTCGACGAGCGCCGGCCCTTGGCCAGTGGTGGCCACCGACGACTGTGTGTTAGTGTCGCGACTGTGCGCCCTCGTGGACTGTTCCGAGTCCGTCTGCTGCCAGCTGTCGAGCTCGGCCGCGGGCGACTCCTGCACACTGGCCGCCCTCTTCAGCGCCTGGTCCACGCGCGCCATCGACTCGGCCAGCGCCTCGCTGGCACTGGCCGCCTCGCTCGACCACTGGCAAGACTGCGGCCCACCAGCGCCACTCGGCCAGAGAGCTGGTCTGCCGCCGCCGCCGCCGCTGGGCCTCCGCTCGCTTAGCGCCCGGTAAGTGGCCTCAAAGTCGCTGTAGATGTCGTCCAATTGCAGCTGCACTCCCTCGGGCCGCTCGTGGCCACTTCTGGTCTGGGAGCTCGAACGGAACAAGTGGCGGCCGCTTCCGGGGGCTGCAAGTGGCCACTGGTTGGCCCCTTCCTGCTCGTTTGGGTGTTGCTCGATTGGGCCGTCGGTTTGCTCGTTGGCGGCCGGCTCGAAGCGGCTGCGGTGGTTGCGGCCCAGCGAGCGGGCCAGACGCAGATTGTGCTCCCTGAACTGTTGCTGGATGGATGCTGGCGCCCGCTGGTCCGGCTCGAAGGGCGGCGGCTCGGGGCCAACTGAGAGGGCGAGTGGCGGCGGCGGTGGCGGCGGCGGCAGCGGATGGAGAGGTGTGGGTGTGGAGGAAGTTGGGTGTTTGTGTGTACAATTGGAAGAGGTCGGAGAGTTTTCGGGAGTTGTCGTTTAGTTTGGGTGGGAACTAACAAAGGCGCTTGGAGGTGGAGGCGACGATTGGGGCGAAACTAGAGTGGGGCTGATTTACAGTAAATCGTAAATAGAGGTGGGCGAGAGTTGTTCTGAAGTTTTTGGAGTTTTCTCCGAGCGGAAATAGAGCGAAGGAGTTTCGGGAAAATTTTGGAAAAGTTTTTTTGGAATAATTTGGAAATATTTGGAAATATTTTGCCTGGAAATAATGCGCAATAATGTAAACAGGAATAAAAACAACAATGTAAACAAACTCACCCTTGTACACGCTGGGCTGGGGCGCAGGTCGCCTAAGGCCCTGCAGTGGAATATCGCGGCCCTGCTGGATGGCCACGTACTGCTTGTGCGGGTCGTCGCACTGCTCGGCCCAGTGGCGCGCCTGCTTAGGCTCGCCGCCCGCCGTCTCTCCAGGCAAAGTTGGGGGCGACGACACACTGTCCTCCATGAGGAGCCGCCTGAACACGCAGCGCCGCTCGTGCTCCTCGTCTCGGCTGTCCGCCGCCTCGTGGCACTGCATCTGGTGCGGACACTGCGGACTGGGCGGCCCGGCGCTGCGGCTGTGAGTCTGGTGGGGGCGGAAGGGTGACACTTGTCGTTAGGATTTGTTAGGGTCGACTTGCTTCCGCCGGAAGGAATTCCGGCCCAATGGCGGCAGTTAGAGTCTAGCTGAAAGGGGCCGCTTGGCAGAGTGAGAGTGAGAGAGAGAGAGAGAGAGTACCTTGTGGCGGCCGGGCGTGCTTGGCTGGTCGGCGAAGTTGGCCGACTGGTGGCGGCGGGCGAGCTTGTGGGCGCGGCCGAGGGTGAGCGGCCGTCTGAGCGAGGCCGAGCGACTTCTCGAGCGCCGCCTGCTGGCCGACGAGTGCCGACAACGAGCTCTGGCCGAGTGGCGGCCCGCCAGTCTCGAGCGCTGTCTGCTGCTGCTGGCCCCCCCAGTCTGCTGCCAGTCCAGCGTGCTGGTCGAGCGCCAGGTGGGCGCCTCGCGGCCGCCAGCCAGCAGGACCGAGCTGAACACGCGGTCGATGTGCGCGATCAGCTTGTGGTAGAGGAGCTGCAAGCGAGTTAGAGTGGAGAGAGTTGCCAGTGGCGCAAGTGGCGAGTTTGGGCGAGCGAGAGACAGTTGTTAGCACAAGCAGAGAGTTGGACAATTATTTGGGGGGCGTGGCACTTGTTGGGGCGCCGTTGGGGCGCGAAAAGAGTGGCGAAAGATGTTGCGAGTCTTGGCAGCTTGGGAGGTGCTTAGGAGATGTTTAGGTGACCTAAGGTGAGCTGAGAAGACTTGAGATAGTTTCATGAAGTGACACTTACCAGGTTCTGCTCGTGCTGGCCCAGACTCGACTCGGCCGGCAGGTAGTCGCTGATGGGCCCCGGCAGTCTAGCGCCGGCGGGCAGCGACCTGGAGGCGCCTCCAGGGCGGCCGAACGAGAGGCCCTGCTCGTGCTGCTTGTGCTTGGCCAGCTCGGCCGACTTGAGCTTGATCTTGATGGTCTGGCCGGCTGGCTGGGCGTCGCGCAGACGAGCACTGCGCTCGTTCACGGCACTGAGCACTGCCCGTTCGGCCGTGAGTCTGGGCGGCCCACTGGCCTGCATCTGGGCGTACATCTGTCTGGCGAAGGCCGACGACTGGTCTCTGGCCGTCTTGGGGCTGCCCGGCGGCTGCTTGTCGAGCGCGTGGCTGGCCCTCAGACTGGCCGGCCGCCCGGCGAGTTCCTCTTGCTGCTTCCGATCGGGGCCCGAGAGGGGCCTTCTGGGGGCGTTGGGGCGCGCCTCTTGCGGCTGGGCGGGCGGAGGGGCGACTGTGGGAGCTTTTGGAGGAGTGGGCTCCGTGTGAGTTGAGTTGGTCTCTTGGTGGGCCTTGCTGCTGTCTGGCTGCGAGTCGCTCTCGCTGGGCTCACCTGTTTGGCGCGGCCGCGAGTGCGACTGCTGCAACTGCGTCGGCCGGCCGCCCTCGAGGGGGACGAGCGGCGCCGAGTGGCAGGCGAGCAGCATGGGCAGAGTCTGGCGCAGGTCGGCCGCTAAGCTCTCGTCGTGGTTGGGCTCGAGCTTGCGCGCGGCCTCGAGCAATGCAACGGGCGGCGACGCGTCCTCCCAACTGGGCGGCGGCGCACAGTCCTCCGCATGCTCTGGGCCACAACTCGCGCCCGCAGACAGTCTGCGGCGCTGCTCACTAGCGCACTGCCGGCGCTCAGCAGCAGCGCACTGTTGCTGCACACTTGCGGCCGACGCAGCCGCGCTCGCCAGCGCGTCCCACTGCGGCGCGCCCAAAGCGAGCGAGCGACTGCGCGCCGAGTGCGCCCCCGAGCCTGTGGCGCCGCCTTCTGCCCTCGGCATAGTGCCCGTTGTTTGCTGTGCTGCCAGCTCGCCGGCCTCGCCCGTGCGCGCCCCGGCCAGCGAGACGGAAAACGAGCGCCAAGTGTGCGCGCCCGCCCGCCCAGGCCGCGCGCTGGGCGTCGGCTCAGGTGACTGGGCGCCGCTCGATCGCGGCGGCCGCCCCTCCCCGCTGGCTGACGGCGGCCCCTCCTGCGGCTCGCTCCCTTCCGGCCGCTCGACCTTGTGCGCCCTGTTCACCACAGTTGTCTCCGAGCTCGGCGTGCTCGTGGTCGTGGTCGTGGCGCCGGTCGTCGTCTGCTCCAAACTTGCGCCCCTCCACCCGGCCAAATTGGACCTGAGCTCGCGCTCCAGCTCGGCCGGGCCGGCGGCCACTTGCTCGCCCGTCGTCTCGCCAGTCTGGCCAGACTCCTGCTGCTGCTGCTGCTCTTGTGGCACACACAGAGTGCCGCCCGGCTCGCTGCAGTCGGCGAGCTCGCTCTCCAGCAGCTGTTGCTCCACGCTCGAGCTCAGCGGCGAGCTGGCGCTCCTCGGCGAGACGGGCGACTCGAGGGCGCGCAACAGCCGCTCGTCGCTCGCCGAGCTCGAGCCCAGCCCATCGGCTTGAGTGCGTCGCCTTCCCGCCGGCTCCTCCTCGCAGCTCGACGAGACCAGCGACGAGCTCGAGGGCGACCACACGTTGCGCGGGCCGCACTGGTGGGCGCGCGGGGGCGGCGGCGGCGCCCTTAGGTGCCGCTCGCGGGCCGCCGACCAGCTCGGCGGGGGGGCGGGGCCGCCCGCACTCGCCTGTGTGTGCGCGCGGCCACTGCTCAGGTGGGCCGGAAGTGCGGGCACGGGCGGGGCGGCGCGCGGGTGCTGCACGGCCAAGCCGAGCGGCTGGCTGCCCCGGGTGGCCAGCCGCCGTTGGCGCAGCGAGGAGCTGTCGGAGGGCTGGGCGCGCGCGGGGGCGTGTCGCTCCTGCGGGTCGAGTGCGAGTCCGCGCGACGAGCGCCGCACGGGCACCTGCGGGGGCAGTTCGGCCGCGCGCTGCTGCTCGCAGACCGATTCCCTGTGTTGAATTTGCCTCTGTTGCTTCTGTTGTTGTTGTTGTTGTTGTTGTTTTTCTTGCTCGGCCAGACGCTCCCTCTGTCGCTGCTGGTTTTCCGCCTGCAGCCGGGCAATCAGGCGCCGCTCCTCCTCCTCGTCGGCCTCGGCGCCGCTGGCTGCTCGCGGTGCGCGGTCGGGGGCCACATCCGATTGGCGTTTCCGTTGCCGGTTTGTTTGCGGGACAGAAGGGGTTAGTTTGTGTTGCTGTTTGCGGCGGCGGCTTGCCAAGTCCACTGGCGCAAAATGGCCTCTCAATTACACTCAGACTCTGCTGGAACTGCTGCTAGCTCGCCACACACTCAATCGACATTAACCTTCGCCGCTCGAGTAGCTCAAATCGTCCAGCGAGGTCTCCACATAGGCAGCTTTCCGTTGCACCTGGTCTCCAGTCGTCTGGCTTGGGCAGACCAGTAAAGGAGCCTCAAGCTCGCCCAACTCTTGGCCTTCACTTTGGGCCTTGGAGAGCTGGGCATTGTGGGTGATTTGAGGCTGTTGTTGTTGCTCTTGGACGATTCGTTGGTCTTGGCGCTTGTGTTTGTTGTTCTTCGATTCGTCGCTCATCAAACTGACGCTCTGCTGTTCCTCGTCCTCGTCCTCGTCCTGGACACTGGAGCCTATTGCGTCGTCGGGCAACACCAACTCAAGCTGCTGCTCTCTCAGGCCCTTCGACTGTTTCGGCTCCTCCAGGTAGGCCGGAAAGTGACTGGCCGCCACAATTGGGAAAACTTCCTCCTGGTTGTTGCCGAAGACTGTTGCCGCCATTGAAATATTCAAAATTATCTCCAAAGCATCCAATTAAACGCGGCACAACAGACAAACTACAACAACAACAACAACAACGGCAGGAGTGATATATTTTTTACCTAAACAATCATGGTTCTGCAAGCGACTCTCAAGACGCGGTTCCTCTGCTGCAACTCTGTGCAACTGGAAACTCGCGCGCTTGAGTTTCCCTTCTCGCCGCCAGTCTGTGGTGGCCAGCTCAGCGGCGGGCCCTTGTCTGTGGGCGGGCGCAAATGGGCGCCCATTGGGGCTCAATTTGAGGCGGCGACCGATCCTTAGGAGAGGAGGCAGGACTTGCGTCAAGAGGAGCTGCCAAAGGGAAAGCGGCAGGCCAGAAGCACGCGCCTGCTCTCCTTTCTTCTCTCTCTCTGTCTCCGTTGCGTCTTGCCAAATTGTTCGCAATCGAGCATATGTGTGTCTGTGTCTGTGTGTGTCACTTTTTTCAGCAACTCGCAACTGCAGATGGAACACATTGTTCACTCGGAAACATTGGCACCAAGCTCTGTCTGCACACATGCGGCCGCAATCCACACACACACACACACACACGAAGCACAGTGCCCCAGTGTACGGGTCTGGCGGCCGTAATGATGCTAATCTCGGCTGGGCCAGGCGGCAAGCAACGAGCAACGAGCAACGAGCAACGAGGAGCAGCCGGCGGGCGGCCAGCAGAAAGCAGCAAGGAGCAAGCAGCAAGCAGCATGGAGCAAGCTTCGAGCAAGCAAGGCAAACGGCGAGGAAGTGCAACTGTGCTCCGTGAAGGCGCTCCATGTCCGTCTGTGAGTGCATGTGACCGAGTGGCTGGCATTCTCGTCAACTTGGGCCAGAGTTTAGCCGCCCGAGTTCATCGGCCAGCCCAGAGGGAAAGTCGTAATCTGGCTGGCGGCCCATGCGGAATGCAAATAGCTCGCCGGCTGGAAAAACATGCGCCTTAATGGGCCACTGGAAAAGAAGGACAATCTTATGCAATCCAATGCTTGTCTATCCTACACACTCCACTCTACTCCACTTCACTTCACTTCGCTCCACTGCTGCCTCTCTCTCTCTCTCTCTCGCTAGCCCGATTTAAATGGCCCGAAGTGGAGGATATTTTCTGATATTGTCTTCTTATTATTAACTTTCACACCGGCTTTTCCAACTCGCCCATTTTCTGCCTCTCTCTGTGTCGCTGTGTCTCGCTGTCTCTTGCTCTCGCCGGCTGCCCATCAAGATTTGGGCTCGCACTTTCGGACTGCAGTCTGCAGAGGCGAGCAAATACAAAACAGCCGGCCAACAAACGAGCCAAGCCGGCACTCGAATTAACGACTCGCGGCCGAGCAAATTCGCCCCTCTTCTGATAAGTGACATGTGCTGCTGGCTAGCTTGGCTAGCTTGGCGAGCTAGCCAATCTCTCCAAGCTCACAGTTCACTTTTCTTTGGGCACAATCAAACGGGCCCTCACTAGGTCAGTTGTTTGTTGACTTAGAGGCCCCAAGTTGGCACTCACTGCTGCAAGTTGGAGCGCACTGTGCCTCAAAGTGTAGCTTGGCCCACGCTTAGCTTTAGTTAAATTTGCAGATTTTTCACAAAATTCCAACGAAATCTCGAGCAAAGCAAAATGGGCAGCGAGTGAATGATGATCCACTAGTTATTGGCGATGGCTAATGATCAACAAGGCACAAATCGATCGTCGTTTTGGGGCCTCGATGGTCAACTTGAGCGCTCGATTTGGAAAATCAATCGGCGCGCTTCGAAGCTAATCTCTGCCAATTGAAGAGTAAATCTTTTGGAAAATCACTTTCGGCCTCCATTTGTGACACTCGTGTGTGGCCTGATGGAAGTTTTTGCTTGAAAAACTCGCACCAGAAACAGACAAGCGTCAGCCAGATTTTTGCTTGGGTTTTGCGAAGCGCAAGATTTGCAACGCAAGATCTAAGCCGGCCGAACGTTTGAGGCAAAAGTGACCCCATTTACACGGCTCATTTGCAGTGTGATTTCCAGTTTGGTGTGATTTATTTGCATACAGTCTCTATTGTGGCCGAGCGTCTGCTTGGCAACCTTGAAAAATGAGCACTAAATCACGGCGGCAAACTTTTTTCCTCGCCGCAAAGTCAACACACAAGCGAAGGCAATACGACGACGAGGGAGAAATTGCGCGCCGCCACAATGAACAAGCTTGTCATGCGGCAACAAGTGGAGCTTGTTGTCTCCGGCGGCCAATCATTGGCCACACTTTTGAACCATTTTGGCGTCAGCCTAACGAGTCTTTTGGCCGCCATTGTGTGTTTGTGTGTGACATTGAAAATGTTTGCCCTTCCCTTTTGGGCCTCCATTTGGCGCCACACTTTGCTCGCCTGTTTGCTGCAAAGGCAAAAGTTGGGCGCCTAATGAGACGCATAGACATGCACAGATGGACAGCTGGACAGGCTTGTGTGTCGTTTGCTTTGCCGCTCGATCGCCCATTTCGGCTGCACGCCGGCGAGCGAGCCGCAAAAAAGAGCCCTCACAGCTTTCTCGCCGCCTCAAATGCTCTCGCCCAACCACTGAGGCTTGCCACTGCCTCAGTGGCAACCTGTTGCATGTAGTCTGCGGCTCAGACGACGGCCCATGCAGAGGAGACAGTCCTCCTCACTATTAGTGCACACCTGCGGCCGCCGCCGATCGGCAGTCGCGCACACAGACAGACAACGGCGCGCTGTCTTGGCGCTGGACAGACAGACACGCACAATGGCAAGCCCAAGCGGTGCTCGCTCGGCACACTTCATGGAACATTGGTAACGAAAGTTTGCTACACCTAAGGAGTAACGGTTTCCTCTGGCGGCGTCTTGGCGGCGCGCAACCTCATCTTTCGCGCCGCCGAGACGCCGCCTCTCACTTGCACTGTCAGTCAAATGAAAGCTCGCCTAAAACAAACTCCACCACTTGAAGAACTGTCTGGCCGCCTTAGCTTAGCCCAAGTCGAGCGAAATTGCGGCGATGCTCCGGCGAGCTGACCAAGACAGAGAGGCGCATGCGTGGCCCAAGTGCTCTCGGGTTAAGTGGACAACAACAACCTGTAGTTGAGCTGCACAACTCCTTCTCCTTTTCTTCCTTACCAAAGCCCGAACCTCCAAGACTCCAGAGCTTTGTTTTCGAAACTCTTCAAGTCAAGCAGCTGGTCTCATTCAGGGACAGCTCAGTTTCTCGCCGACTCGTCCGAAACAGAATCCATTCCTCCGAGTTGAGCGCCAAAACTTTCGAAACTGATACTTTCGAGGGCCAAGCACAAGCGGAACAACATCAACCACAACACCCAAAGTGCCTCAAGATGAAAGCCGACCAACGCAAATGAAGCCAACCTGAAGACTGATGAAGAACTTGGGGCTCATTTTACATCAGATGGTAAGTAGACCAACGGAGAGAGATTGGAATCGAGATTATAATTTAAATCAAAAAGAAATCGCAGGGAAAATCTGTGAGACTTTCAATGAGAATTTCAATCAGAAATCGAGAGAGGAAGCACATCTTTCAGGCGAAGAAGTGAAAGTTTGCATCAGATAGTTTGGGAAATAACTGAGCTCATTCAGAGTTTGCATACAACTCTCCTAGTTTAGATTTAGAGCAAAAATTGAGCACAATTTGTGCAAAATACACCAAAAACGAGCCATTTTCGGCCTCCTGTTGGCCACTTTTGTCCACGTCTGCGTCTCGTCGGCCATCTGTCATCTGCAAGAAGATGAAGTCCGCGACCTTTGCCTTGAAAAATCCAAACTTTTGAGGCCGCACCACAACTGTCTGAACAATAGACCAAAGTGTTCCTAAACAAAATTGCGTGCCTCCTTTTCGTCTAGCCCGTTTTGTTTCCTTTGCACTTTGAGTGCCCCTTTTATTGCCCTCGCCTGAGCATTGGTCTCGCTCCTTTTTCCGCCTATTTTCGAGCTTTGTCTCTAGTTCGCCTCACTCACTGGGTATGCAGATTGCCCATCGGACAGCTCGAGCGAGTGTCTGGGCCGGCCTTAAACGAGTGGTCTTTGTGAATTGGTTTGGTCTTGTTTTCATCGGCGAGCAAACACAGACAAAGAGATTGATATTAAATTTACACTCTTTTAACCCAATTTGAGCATTCTCTTGAGCGCAAAGAAGGCCGGGCAAATAAAATGCAAAATAGAAACACTTGTAGATCTCTCGGGCTGGCCAACGCACAGCCTGGCACACAATGTGGGCGCCTTTGTCCAATTTACAATCGGTCGCAGTGAGGAGTGTGTGCCGGAGATTGTTGCCACACGAGAACAGAGGAAGCTCGTCTGTTTGTCGAGGAACTGGCGGCGGAAATGGCGCAGAGAGACATGAGTGACTGTTTTCGCTGTTGGATTCCTTTTTGAATGGAGGGCCGAGTTGGGCGAAGCTAATTGCAACCTTCGGGCCGGCAGGCAAGCGTCTTGTTGCCTCCTTGGCGCCGACGAGCTGGCCAGAAGAGAGGGCGGCTCGAGTTGCAATTAGCCGGCCGGCGAGCTGGCGAGCGAGCGAGCAAGAGGCAGACGAGGTGGAAAGAAGGCCGACTCCTTTCGTGCCAGTTTTTGGCCAGCACCTGCGGCTTTGGAAGGAAAGTTTGAGCACACTTTTCGAGGTCTGGCTCTTGTGCTTGCAGATCTTGTGCTCGTCGTGGACGAAGGGAAAGCAGTGGAGAAGAAGAAGCAACAACAACAACAACAACAAATAACACGCGCAACACTGACAATGTTTTCCCAACAATTTGGAGCAATTTTGAGGTGAATCAAGGCGCTTCTTAAAAAGTTGACTGAAAGACACGCACGATCAGGCCAAGTTACAAAGAGACAGCTGCCACTTGTTTCCGTTGGCCCGGCGAGCAGTGAGTGCAGATCAATGGTTGGCTCCTAAGATGAGCCAAAGCAAAAGATGAAGCACTTTCTGGCATGTGGGTCTGCCAATCGAGATCGTGAAATCGATACTTGTGTGCCAATGACGAGCATCAGGCTGTGATGCATCTCGAGGAGAGGGAGAAAATCTCTCATAGGAGGCAATTTGTTCCAACACTCGAACACTGCGAACACTTCGAGCACTCTTCTTCGTCTTCTTCTACCCTTCACATAAGCCCAGACGAGAAACTAACTGACCAACGACACCGATTTGAATTAGGCTGAGGTATTTTCGTCTCAATTATGTTGTAAGCGAGCCCATGTGATGCGGTTGCTGTTGTTGTTGTTGTTGTTGTTTCTATCATTTCATCATCATCATCATCTTCATCACTTGATTTGGGTGAATCCGTTACGTCTGGTGTGTAACATTAGCCTTGAAGAAGAAGAAGAAGAGCAAAGGTTGGAACAATTTCTCTTTGTCCGTGAAATTTTCTCCAACCTCCGTGATGCAAAATTCGTGAATGACGAGGTGAACCGGCAATTTTCGTGTCCGTCAGCTGCGCCAAGCAAGAGAGCAAGAGAGAGGCAGCAAGAAACTAAGAGACAGAGACTGGCAGGCTAGCAAGCAGCCAGCTGGCCAGGCAAATGGAGAAATGGGGATTGTTTTGTGCGCCCAATTTCACTTCGGGCCGCTTCTCTTTGTGGCGCTCAATCCTCACTCACTCCAATTGAGGAGTCAAAAATGGATACTTTCTGATTGGAGCCAAAGGTCTCAAGGTTGCAGTTTCGGAGGCTCGTTTTCCAGACTGCTGGCCAACAGAAGAGAGGAAGAGTTATTTTGGAGGAAAAAGTTGTGTGCAAATGTTACACAAGCTCACATGTCCAAGTGGGAGAGCTTCTACTACTCAAGTGAGTAGAACAGACAGACAGCCAGAGTCTATTGTGTAAAAGGGGGAAGGAAATATCAGGCTCAAGTTTCTTATTCTCTACTACTTCTTCTCCTTTTGACTTTCTAACCCAGAGCATTGCAAACAATCAAAATGGAATCAAACATATAAACAAACAACGATAGATTGACGAGCGAGCCGCCAGCTCACAAGCAGGCACACCAATCGGATCTTCTGTGTAGCCCAGTGGCTTGCCAGCCGGCCGGAAAGAGGAGAGCAGAAAGGAGGACAAAATATTTATCTGGTCAGTCTCGACCAAGCGAGCCCTAAGGAGGGCCAGCGATCTCTCGTTGGTGGACGAGCACTTTTGGCTGCAGCGGGAAATCTTGCAGAAGTAGTGGCAGCCGATTTGTGTCCAGCGAGAAGCGAGGGAACAAGATTCACTGCCAGGAGAAGGCTCGCCAGATTGTGCCAAGAGGATTGTGCAAAGAGAGAAAAGTGCCAGACGCAATCAAAATCAAATTTTCTCTTCTAGTCAAAGAGCACACGAGAGAGAGAGAGAGAGAGAAAGAGAAAGGTGTTCCCAATCGGCTTGCTCCAATTGGTGTCCCGCAACAATTGATCCCAAGCACAGAGGAGGCCAAAGAAGAAGGACACCCTTAGGCTGAACACTTTCTCGCCGGCCGCCACTTGCCACTTGCCACTTGGCTGCAGCTCCTCTGCCACAGGCACTCTCTTTTGGGCGGCGGAATCTGTTTCCATCTATTTATTGAACTATTTATTGAAATATTTATAGTTTATATCCAAGTTATTTCATTCCAAGTTTATTAGTCGCCATCTGTTGATTTATTGTAGACGAAATTAGAGAAAGAAAATAGAACCCTTGCAACTGAAGTCAAGCCAAGAAAATGCACCTGCGGGCCAGCACAATGTCACAAATGGCACAAAGACCCGCACACAGTCTGTCGTGCCTCCGACTGGCGAGATCCAATGGAAAGAAAGCGCCGCAGATTAGGACCATCACTTTGTATTTAGCTTTAACTCTGGTGTTCAATCTGACCACTTCGGCCGCCACATCGCAGGCAGAGCTGCAGAATTCGACCGGCCTCGATTGGAGAGGCTCGGCCAGAGAGAGACAGTTGCTGGCTGGCAGAGAGCGCCAAGTGTTGCCGGCCCAAGAGGACGAGCAGATAATCCAGGTGATCAACTCGAAACACTCGAGCAGCAGCCCACTGGCGCGGGTGAACCATCAACAGAGACGCCCTCCAGTTGGGCCCAAGCCGAGCGCACTCGTCCAGCCGTCTCTGCTCGCCCTTCAGCCCTCTCAAGAGTTCGAGTCGGCGGCCAATCAGGCGCCCTCGTGGCCAGTCTCAGGCGGCCAGCAGCAGAAGTCGGCCCTCCAGCAGGCCCAAGTGGACACTCTGCAGCCCAAACAACGAGTGACTCCAAACGCGCCTCAACAGCAACAGCAACAACAGCAACCAGAGCACAAGTTTCCGGCCCCAAGCGAGACTCAGGCCGCCAGAGAGCAGCAGCTGCCGAGCGCGCCCTACACTCTGGGCGCTGGTGCTCTAAGTCGCCAGTCGGAGCCGCCAAACACAGTGGACAGTGCGAGGCAGCAGGCGAGTGCAGCGGCGGCCGCAAATGCAAACTACAGCTCCATGATCAGAGACACCAGCCTGCTGGACGCGCAGAGCCACTCGACTCTGCAGCAGCACCAAGCGCAGCAGCAGAAACAACACTTGCAGGAGCACAATCTGCAACAACAACAACAACAACAGAAGCAACAGCAGCAGAAACAACAACAAACTATGCAGCAACACCTCCTGCAACAAGCCCGCGAGGAGCAGGCCGAGGCCAAGGCTGCAGTGGCGAGCCAGCAGCAGCAACAGTCCATCATCAGAGACAACCACTCGGGAACGCTTAGGTCGCGCTTCGAGCTGCTGACCAGTCTGACCAAGTGGGCCAGCTCCAATCTGAAGCCGGCGGCCGTCCTTTCGCAGCTGGTCAACGACGGCCAGATGAGCGGCCTGTTCGGCAAGAAGGCGGCGGCCAGTCTGTTGGCGGACGAACTTCCGGCGGCCGATCCAGCCGGCTGGCAGCAGAAGGCGGCGCGCAACAGCACCGGAAGCACCTCCGTCGAGTCAGGCGGCTCGCCGAACGCGCTCGACGAGCTCGAGCCGCCGAGCCAGCGGGACGAGACTGAGACTGAGGCCAGAGACAAGGGTGGGCCCGAGGAGAAGGAGAAGACTGGCCAGCCTTTGAGCTCGGCCGAGGACCAGCTGGAGGCCTTCTCGTTGCGCAGGAACTCCAAGTTCACGCGCAGATCCGAAGCTTCCACGTCCACACTTTCAGTCTCTTCAACAGCGCCAAGCTCAAGCTCAACAACTACATCAACCACGACAGCCAAGAGCTCACCACCTGCAACGACAATTGCGCCCAGCCAGACTACTAAGCCGTCTCGGGCCACCCAGAGCGACGGCAATAGGGAGGCCGAAAAGGGCGCCGGAAGTGGGCAAGTGTTGCCGGTGAACGAGAGCGAGTTGGCGCAACTGTTGCTGGAGCAGAGGTTCGAGTTGGACTCGAGCCAGCAGCGGAACAGACTGGAGTCGGAGCAGCAGAAAGTGGCGGCCAGCAGCGAACAGGCCGACCTGAAGCCCATCGTGGTGAGCAACAACCACTCCGTTTGGGGCAAGTCCAGACACTTCCGGGGCCCTTCCGATGGGCGCCAAGGTGGCTCTGCGTGGAGGCGTGGGCGCAGCTCTGCGGGCGAGGCGGCCCAGTGGAGAGAGGAGGCGGCGGAGGGGCGTGTCTGGCGAGCGAGTGGGCGTGCCGGCGAGCAGGGCCGCGTGTCAAGCAGCGCCCGCAGCTCGTGGATTGGAGCTCTGCCCGCGCTCATGCAGAGGACGCTGGCCGGCCTGGTGCGCAAGGTGATCTCGAGCGCGGGCGGCCAGCAGTCGCAGTCTCATGCTCAGACACAGCAGCAGCAGCAAGTGGCTAGTGCAGCGAGCGTGCAGACGGCGCCCATGCTGGTGGGTGGCCAGACGGAGCAGCAGCACCAGCTGGGCCACCAGCTGCAGGAGGCGGGCGAGCACAGTCTGAACTCGTTTCTCGCCTCTGCCTTCGCGGGACTGTCGGCCGGCCCAGCTCCAGTTTCGGGCCCGCTGAGCTCGGCGGCCACTGGTTTGCAGCCGGCGAGGCCGCACAAGCAGCAGCAGTACCCCCAGTTGCAGGCGGCGGGCCACAAGCAGGCGCTGGCGCTCGCCCAGGGAATGCTGCTGGGCCCCTTAGGGCTGGCGGCCAGCGCGGCCCACAACGAGCACGAGGCGACCAGGCTGGTGGCGGCGAGCTCGACGGGAGGCCAGTCGCACGAGACTGGCTCGAGGGGCACGCCGAAGCAGCACGCCAACAAGAAGATCATCGACTCGCTCGTCGACCTGCCGGCCAGCGAGCGCCGCAGCTCGCCAGAGACCGTCTTCCGGCCGGCCGGCGGCCACAGACTGGCGCTCGGCGGCCAGCGCCGAGGCAGGGCCATGGCCAAGGAGCGGCGGAAGAAGAAGGCCAGCGGATCAGTGGGCGAGCTTGGGGCTGGCGAGCGGCAGTTTGCTCGGCTTGCCAAGCGCACGCTCAGCCTCGACGACCGTCGGCCGCGGCAAGCGGATGGCGAAGACGAGGAGTCTTCCGCGGCCTCGCCAGTGCAGCCGGAAGAGGAGCCGGAGGAGGAGAAAAAGACGGACTCTGAGGGGGAAGAGGTGGCGATGCGGAGCGCCGAGCTGTCCGACCTGGTGGACGGCGAGGAGGCGGCCTCGAGTGGGGCCGAAAGGGAGCCGGACGAGGAGGAAGGCGGCTCAGAGCTGAGCGGCGGCGAGCTGCAGTCTGGCGGCGGGCCGCAGCTCACCAAGCGCATGCTGCCCCTCCGCGCGCACCACTCGGCGCACACAGACCACGGACGCGAGTCTTCGGATGAAGAGGAGCCGCCCAGAGAGTCGGAAGAGGAGCCGGAAGCGGAGTTGGGCGACGAGAGGAGGACTGTCTCTGATGGGGAGGAGCCCACGATGCGCAGTGCCCAGGCGCTGGACTCGGCGGAGGGCGAGGAGCCGGCTTCGAGTCAAGAGCGACCGGAAGCGCAACAGGAGAGGGCGGAGGAGGCGGGCGACTTGGCGGCCGATGCCACAGGCTCGGGCGAGCAGACGGCGCCCCAGCTGGCCCATTACGCGGCCCAGTCTGAGCTGCAGCCGCCGGAAGTGGCGGCCGGCGAGGACGAGGCCGAGCAGGAGTGGCCGGCGGGGCGTCGGTGGCAGCAGGAGGCGGCCAGGCGGCCGGCCCTAAGGGTGGGCGGCGGCCAGAGGCGAGCGACCTTCAGAAGGCCCGCCGTGGTGCCCATCGAGCCGCTGGCCTACCGCGCCAACTCTGCGCCGGAACCTGAGGTCTACGAGCCGGGCGAGCCGAGCGAGTCGAGGGAGGAGACTGAGCGGCCGACAAGGCGAAGAGTGGCCAGCCAGTCAAGTGGCAGACGGCGCACGCAGACCGCCCACGTGGAGGCGCCGCCCGCGCTCGCCCCCCAAGAGCTGAGAAGGCCCTTGGCCAGAGACAAGCCCAAAAGGACCTCAGTGACTAGGCCCATCAGCGTGTTCGTGCCCAGCGTGCCAGCGGCCGTTTCCGGCCAGCTGGGCGGCCGTTTGGGCGACGAGGCGCAGCATAGGGTGGCCCCCATTTCGTCGTCCATCAACGTGCTCGACCTGAGCCCATCGATGACCCGGCTGGCCCACAACAAGCTCATCGTGGCCAAACACAAGCGGCGCCCCATCCAGCCCAGTCCGCCCGCCAGACGGCCCAACCTGCGCCCCAAGTCGAGCCAGTCCTTCCAGGCCGCCGGCTCGGCCTCCACCCGCAAGGCCGACGTCCAGTGGTCGAGCGCGCGGCCCCCCAGCAGCACGACGCCCCTTCCGGCGGCTCCCGCGTCCAGCCATGCAGTGGGCGGGGCCGTGGGAGACAGTCTGTCGCTGGGCCAAGGCGGCGGAGGCAGCAGAGTGGCCACCACGGCCAAACCGACGCGACTCGCAACCACAGACAGTGTGCGGCCCAGAGACAGTTCCCTGCTGGCCGGCTCGCTGGCTGCGGCAGTGCTCAACTCGCGGGGCCCCATTTCCAACAAGCAGATCAGCGAAATCATCAGCCGCTGGACCAGGCCGTTCGCTGCTGTCACTTCCGCCCCCTCGAGCTCCACCACGAGCACCACTGTGTCGCCGAGCGCGCCACTGCCTCAACTGCTTGCCACGACCACAACAGTCTCCACAACTAGCACCAGCGAGCGCCAACAGACGCCGAGTGCGGCCCAAGACAGTCGGCCACTAGCCGACCCTCAGGACTGGCTGGGCGGCCGCTCGTCGCCCACAGGCCAGCCGCCAGTTCAGCCGCCGGCCAGACCGGCGCTTCCGGCGGGAAACCTGGCCACCCGCTTCGACAAGTTCAACTTCTCGCTCGTCCAGATGAACAACAGAGAGCGCGTCAACCCGCTTTTGTTCCCCATGGAGCAGAGCTGGCCGCGAACTGGCCCCGGCGGAAGTGGCGCCGGAAGTCAGGCGGGCGGCGCCGCTGGAGCGCGGCTCAAGATCTCGCAGACTGGGGTGCGCAACAAGCTGGCCTCCAGCTTGGCGGCCTCGAGCACAAGCAAACCTCTACCGCTAAGCTCGAGTACAAGCTCGACAACAAGCACCACTCCCTCGAGCTCGAGTTCGGGCGCGCGAGAACCACAGGCCAACTCCGCCGCCCAGAGACACAGGCCAACGCCCGCGAGCTCGACGCGGCCGACGCCAAGCTCGAGCGGCGTCCCGCCCGCGTCTAGACAACCGGCGGGCGCCGGAAGTAGGCCGAGTGGCGCGCAGCAGCAGTGGAGTGCGAGTGGGGGCAGACCCAACAAGGAGGAGCCAACGGAGGGCGACGAGGGCCACCCGTTCGGGCAGATCGTGCGCAGCCAGCACAAGCAGCAGGCCAAGCTGACGGAGCAGCAACAGGCAGCTCTCCGGCTGAGAAACCAGTACTTGGCGCTGGTGGGCGGCCGCTCGAACGCCACGAGCGCCCAGTCGATGCTTGCAGCGCCACAGAACACGCGCCAAGAGCAGCCGCAGACAGTCTCTGGCGCGTCCACCAGCGAGCCCATTGAGGAGCCCCTGCAGGCGACGCTGGGCAACAGCGAGGCCAACCGCTACTTCGTGGCGCCCGCCCAGACCTTAACTGCGGCCAACCTGTCGAGCTTGGCGGAGGAGCAGGCGGGCGAGCACGCGATCGTCATCTTCAGCGACAACCACCACAAACAGGCCACCCGCAGACGCCGCCCTCCCTCCATAAGTCCGCCGCAACTAACGCGCAGAGGCGAGCCCGCCCGCCCACTCAGAGGCCCCCTCGTGGCCGCCTCCATGCACTACGCCACCAGCCAGACCACCGTGTCGCTGAACCCGCTTCCGGCCGCCCCAGTGACTGAGGCGCCCAACTTGCAGGCATCTGTGCAAGCGCCCAACTTGCAGGCAGCCGTGCAGGCGCCCAACTTGGCCAGCAAGCTGCTGGTGGACGAGCTAGTGAATGGGTCGCGCATCAGACCCTCGTCGCTGATGAGAAATCCGGCCGCCCGTTTGGGCGCCCCAGACACGCCCACCACCACCCAGGCCAGCCCCACGGAGGTGCCCACGAGGGTGGCTATTGACAACGAGGAACAGTCGCTGGGCGAGCCGCTGGTCTTGATAGCGAACCACGCAAGGCCGGCCGGAAAGCCGGCCAGCTCATCGCCCAGCGGCACCCAAAATGGGCAAGGCAACAGCAGCAACAGCAGTCTAGCGCCAGACTTCATGGGCAGACTCGATGACAGGGCCCACGAGCTGCTGCTCGACCTCTTCGACAGGGACCCTCTGTACGCGCCGGCCAGTCTCGCCAACCGGCAGGACTCGGCCGCCCCGGAAGCGGGCGAGCAGAAGCGCAGCAAACTGGACCAAATCTACGCCCAGCTGATGCAGTACCGCAAGTCATCCTCCAACGGCCAAAGCGGCGGAAGTGGCGGCGGAAGCCCGTCCTCCGCCACCACCACGGCCGAGCCCACGCGGCCCGCAGAACAGTCCACCACGCCCACACAAAGCCCGCCAGTCACGCCCACCCCAAGTCCGCCCACAACTGTCTCGCCGGAGCCGGCGAGGCAGGTGGGCGCTGGCGAGACTGCGGCGAGCGGCGCGAGTAGTGCCGGCGAGAGCAGCGTGGGTGCTCACAGTGAGGGTGCGGAGCGGCCGGAAGTGCGGCCGGCGACAACAGGCTCGTCGCAGGGCCCGCAGAGTGGAGGGGGCGTGGCGGCGGACAGTGAGAGCCCGCAGAGCACGCGCACCTCAATGCGCAACAGTCAGGCTAAGATCCAGGCGCTACTGCTGAGCCTGAAGAACCGTCTGAATGGGACCACAACAAGCACGACGAGCGGGCCGCCCGCGGGCGACTCGGACGCGGCCGAGCTGCTGGCGCCAACGGCGGCGCCCAAACTCGACCCCCTGGACACGATGACCACCCGCATGAGAGGCCCCTCGCCGGACGAGCTGGCGGCCGAGTTGCCGGTGACCGAGGCGCCCGAGAGCCAGATGGGAGGCGGCGGCGGCGGCGAGCTGGAGAGTAGCCGGCCCAACGCCGAGGACAGTCTGCAGTCCGAGCCTGGCCTGGCCCACACCACGCGCTTCTACTCCACGCCGCTGACCGCAGCCACCGTGGCCGCCTTCCACAGCTACCAGCAGCAGCAGCGAGAGAGCTCGCGCTACCCAGTGGTGGACACGGTGAGCGGCGGCCGCCAGAAGATCAACCGGCCGCTCATGGACCCGGCGGGCTACCTGCAGCTGCAGCCCAGCACCACGCCCATGCCGCACGAGACCAGCCTCGACGAGTCGGCCGCCAACGACGAGCTGCCGCCCAACCGCCGCCACTCGGACGCCTCCTCCACCACAGTGGCCCGCCCAGACCAGCGCCTCGGCCAGGCGCAGTCCTCCGGAAGGAAGCCCGCCCTACCTAGTCCCCCGCGGCGCCACCAGTCGAGCTTCCTGGAGACCGGCGCCCAGACCGCCGGCGAGCCCGAGCAGCCAGACAGCAGCTCTACTTCCGGCGGCGACTCCAACAGCCTGGCGGCCGAGCACTCGAACGAGCCAGGAGACTCGTACGCCGGCGACCAGCAAGCGGGGGGCCCCTTCAAGCGGGTGACTGTCTCCCAAGGGGCGCCCACTTCACTTCCGCAGACCACCAGCGCCGCCCCGAGCACGAGCACCGCGGCCAACTCGCCGCCGGAAGAACTGATGGCCAATTTGTCGCCCGCCCACCAGCCAGCCTACCAGTTGGAGGACTCGCTGCAGGGCCACCGCGACCCTGCCGAGCCGCCACGAAGGCCCGTCATCATCAGACGCCGGCCCCAAAAGCCGGCCGCTGGTTCCACTGTGGGACGCAAACCGGGCCAGCCGCTGGTGTCCGTGAGCTCGGCCGGCGGACAGCGCGCCAAGCCCATCCGGGTGAACATCAACAACGAGCCGGTGAGCCAAAAGAGGCGCCGCAAGCCCAGCACGAGCACCAGAAGGCCCGCAGTCTTCCCCCCGGACGAGGAGAACTCCGACGAGCAAACCGACTCGGCCAACTACAACGAGACGCCCAAGTTGCCCTCGCTCGTCTTCAGGCCCCACAAGCCGCAGACTGTCAGCCTGATCCGCAAGCGGCCCTCTGGCTCCAGCCACATCCGGCTGCCCCCAAACAGCATCCAGATCCACTCGAGCAACACCAACAAGACTCGCCAACCGCCCGCCCCCATTTCCATCATCCTGCCCCCCTCGCACTCGGACGACAGTCTCCAGCAGCAGCACCCGAACCCGAACCAGAAGCCCCCCAAACGCACAAACCAGGACACCATCCGAACGAGGCCGCTGACCATCATTGGCGGCGAGCCCAACGGACTGGGCCCCCTCGACTCGGCTGGCGAGCCGACCACCATTTTGCACGAGAACATGGTGGTCACCTATCGGCCTGGACGGCCACTGCCTAGCTCGCCGCTGTCTTCGAGTTTCCTGTTGCGGCCACACGCAACTAGTGGCCAACAGTCGTCCCCCTCGGCGCCCAGCTCCATCCACATCCACACAGAGCCCCCCAACGAGGAGGGCCACCGGAACTCGAGCATGAGGGACCGCTTCGACAACGACTACATGCTGCCCTCGCGAGTCCAGCTGGGCTCAGGAAATGGGGGCGACACTTTGCTGGTGTCCATCGAGCAGCAGCAGGCGCAACAGTCCACCAGCAGGCCCTCATTTCCGCCCTTTGAGGCGGCCACCAGCACGCCCACTATGGCGGTCACATCTAGTCTCATGCATGAGGATTATTCCACCTCTTCGTCCATCACGCTCGCCTCTCAGGCCACAACAACCGCGAGCAGCAGTTCCTCCACCAGCATCACCACCACCACAACCACTCCACCGCCGCCAACCACCAGCTCAACGGGTTCGACATTTTCCACCAGCATGCAACAACAACAGTTCAATCCTCACCGACCAATCATAGTGATAAACGGGCTCACCTTCGAGCAGAGCGTCCAGCAGCCAGTGCACAACAACGGCTCCTCGCGCCACAACCAACAGCAGAAGGGCAACAAGCCGAGTGGAAACAATCTGCTCGAGTCCAACTCCATGTCGGTTGTTGCCTCTGCCTCGCATGGTTCAAGCACAAATTCAACCTCCACCAACGAGCACAACAAGTCGCCGAACAACCATCACACGAGCTCCTCCTCCTGGTCGTCGACACGCTACAACAACACGGCCAACTCGAACGGCAACTCGGCCGGCGGATCTGGCGGAAATTGGACGACTGATAGTTCGGATCTGTCCTCGAGCAGCAGCCAGACAGCAGACTCGGTAGTTGGGCCGGACATGCCCAACTTTGGCCTCTCTTCGTCGTCCTCTTCTTCCTCCTCCTCGTCTTCGTCGTCCTCAAACAACATCGGAATGCCCCATTTCGGCTCACTGCCGCCCGGATCTCGGCCCTCCAACTTGGGCTCAGGCCAGTCCCAGAAACCTGGCTACAGTTGGAGGGTTCGTAAGCGGCCCAATGGCAACGGAGACAACAAGAACCCCTATTACAGACCGTCTGGAGCCAGTCACTCGCCACACGACCACCATTCGGCCTCAAGCAGCTCCAGTCTCATCTATAGACCGTTGCAATCGCAAAATCTGGCTCAACTCTTCTCCTGGAACACGATCAGCACCGGTTTCGATAATTTGCAAATATTTCTCGCACGCTTTAGGACATTCATCATCTCCATCATGGTCATGTTTCTGCCCCCATTGGCTCTGACATTGTCCATAGTGAACGCCATGTCTTCATGAGACCATTTTCAAGATGAGATTGCATTGATGAACAGTGAAATTGGAGGCAAAACTGCATCGGCTCTAATCTCTTTCCAATCCCTTTTGTATGTAGAGACTCCCAATTGGTAAAAGTATCGCATTGTAACGCTTGTTTTCTCTCCATCGATGGTTCAAGTTTGATAAAAATTCTAAAGATAATTCATATTTTGTTGAAGAAAAAAAGGGCACTCACCTTCTTGGTTGCAGTAACAGTCGCAACATTTGTAAACAGATCCAGCTGTTTGTGGCCGTCTCATGCTGAGCGTGTCGCTTTGAGCCTGATTTCTGCCACTCGATGAGCCTGTGTTTTCGTACCCTTTCGGAAGCAACTCTTTCGGCTGTCCACTCGATCCGAACTCGTTCTCCTTGTTCCCCTGAGCCAATGGTCCCAAACCAATGGACCAATCGAAATAGGACCTCTGTCTCTTTTCGGTTCGTGAATCCTTCGGGCTCGGCAGCCAAGGGGAGCCGCTTGCGGCCAAGGCGGACGCTCTTGCATAGGAAAAGGATAGAAATCTCCTCACTGTTAGCATCAGTTTGTTGTTCGTCCCACTGGAATGCTTGATCAGCTGATAGGCGAAATCCAACTTGGACAACTCCACTCTCATTGGAGTCGTTTGTTGTTGCTGTTGCTGCTGCTGCTGCTGTTCCTTCTGCTTCTTGCTCACTGTCGCCGGCCCAGGAGTGTAGGGGGCCCCCAAAAGAGGTGCCCTGTCGGTCTCGGTGACAGTGGCCCGCTGGTAGTGCTCCTCCAAGAGAAGAGAACAGGGCGAGTTGACCAGGTGCACATTGTTTACGCTCAATATCTCATCGTAAACTCTGAGGCCGCACTTTTCCGCTGGACCCTTGTCGACTCGCGAGATTATAACACGCTTGTCTTGCAATTGTTTGATCCTGAAGCCCCATTTTGGCCCGCCAGTCAAAACAAAGCTCAGTATTTCACTGGAGTCTTCGGTGAGAAAACTTTTAAACTTTGTTGTTGTCTGTTCTTCGGAAGAGTAAATTTCACCTCCTCGTTGTTGTTTCTTTTGTTCTTGCGGCTGCTTCTCAATGTAAGGCACCTCCTGGTTTGTGACGCCACTTCGGCCACCCAAATGGCTCACTCTTTCGGCGCTGTTGTAATAGAAAAATCTCCGCTCGCCCACCACGCCCACATTGTTGCTAGATCCAATAATTAACGGCTGAGACATGATACATTCATGAGAGACTACTGGAACCAGTTTTTGAGCTAGACACAAGTGGGCGCATTGAGGGCAGCACCCTTGTGTTGTTGTGTCGAAATTGGTTTATTTATTTCCTCTACTAGTTTGGTCATGGTTACTTATTTAATAATTTGGCCCTAGTGTTGTCCACGAATGGAAAAAGGTGGTTCGACAAGAAATGTCGTGCTAAATCTAATAGACTATCTGGCACCTATGTCAGCCTATGTGTGGGCCGTAGATGTTTCGGTGGCAAAAGTTGGTGTGACTCGAGGTGAAATGGAGAAGAAATGGGCGCGTGCCTGCCTGTGTGGCTGTGTTTTTCTCCTTCGTTCCGGTTTAATGGTTCGGATAGCTTAGCGAAGCGGCGGACTAGGAGAAATCTCTAACGGCCACCCACTGGTGTGAGATGGGACAAGGCTGGGGCCAACCGGGGCGCGTCTAGCAGCTGGACGGCCTTCACGCAGGCCTTTTGTTGATATTTAGGGCGATGAAGATGTGAAGTGGCCGTTGCGGCTGCTGTGTGGGCGGAAAGAGCGCGCCAAATGGTCTGCAGAGGCCGCGAGCTTGCCAAGACGGCCGCATTTGGGCGCCCGCACGACGCCAAGGGAGATTGTGTGCGAGCAGACAGGGGTGTGCGTTGTGTGCGCGAAGGATTGCCAGCCACTAGCGACGCGCCATTGTCTTCCCTGCAGAGCACACAATAGGACAGAGCTTGCGCCCGCCGGGGACACATACATCTATTAATAGGCGCCTCACTGGGCGAGCACTAGTCTCTGGGAGGAAGCAATTTTCTCTCACCATTTAATCTAATTTTGTCCCTCCTCTTTCCTTTCACCCTACTCACCCTCAACCTCGGCCAGGACAAAAAATCTCGCCTCACTCTTGTTCTTCAGAGTGTCCACAAATCACGAGAATCGCCCCACTCACGGCGGCAGATCTCAGTCTGACGGTTTCAGGCCACTCTTTTGAGTACCTCAACAACGAGATAGGCATTCATTGAGGCAACTCTCATTGATTATATCGCTTCTCGATAGACATGAGAGTTCCCGAATGAACGCCCCTACTTCATACAGACACTCTCCGGTGAAACACTATCCGTATGTGGTACTACAGTCTCGAGATGATGATGGAAAACTGTGCAATTGGAGTCGCCGAGCCAGATGATTGGGGGACAGATGTTGTGTTCATTCTATGTGCCTTCTTTCAAGTTTTTCTCCAACCTTTGTTGACAATTGAAAAGGCGAACAGATCCCTTGTCAATCTGTTGAATGGCTCTCATCAGCGTTCAATTGGGATTGCATATCAAAATTATTGGGAATCCCATATAGTCTTTATTAGGCAAGTCGTCTGAGTGTGCATTGTGCGGGTGAGAGTGGAGAAAGTGGCCAATATGGGCGGAGAGCCGCTCGCTTTTGGTGCAGTATCTCTGCTCCTTTCTGTCTCCATTGAGTTCCTGACTGCTCAGAGGGCAGGACCTTCTAATGGTCCAAGGTGCAGGGATAGTCCTGTTTCGCTATCTAAAACGATTGTCATGTGCTCTCGGCCGAACAATGATCGGCACAGATAAGACGAAGATATAAGACGGAGACTTGTGTGGCCATTGGCTCGCTCGTTGCGCCCACAGCTCTATGCGCCGCGGCGTCTTGCAAGAATGCGACTGAGAAGCCCGGCCCACAGTGAGCCAGCCTATCTTGTTGCTAGTGCAACCAGAGGAGAGCCATCGTTGCGGCGCGTGGACATGGCCAGTTTTGATGGTGCGCCTGCGCCTAGGGAAAGGCAGGGGGAGAAAAATCCTTTTCGTAAACAATTTGGCCACAAGAACAGATATTGTGAAGAGTATGAAACTGAGATACTCATCTTTAGCCCACAATCGCTATCTATTCCCTCTCCTAAGCCAATTGTTGTAACACTCCTAGAATCAACTTCAGTATCGGGCCTAATATCGAACCAAGTGGAGAAAGGAAAATTCCACCAGTCCCAAAGAGCCCCTATAAATAGTGTCCTCATCAACTCTTGGACCCAAACAATTGATAATTTGTTTGAAACGTAAACGCGGTCCTCATTTGGTAGTGACAAATCATACTCCTTATTAGTCTCGACACTCGGACATAATCAGCAAACACGTAGTCCTTAATCGAGAGAAAGGTGAGCTCTTCCAAAGCTACGACTTCAACAGTGATTGAATCGTTAAATTTGGGCTCTCCCATAAGAGAATAATTTCTTGCTAGATCATCATATCGGTCAGTTGTCGGCGCGTTGAAGACGAAAAAGAAAAGTCTCATCAAGATAAAGAAACAGAGAATCTAGTGGAGGCGCTGTCAAATTCATCCTTGATCACTCCGCTGATATTAATTGAAACTTATCTGTTCGGTCTATTGAGTAGCTAAACTGGAGACTAACTTGGATTCATTGAGTAATTCTTCTTCGTGTTCTTTGTCAGTCAACACAAGCAAGATGTCATTGATCAGGCAAAATTTTCACGAGGAGAATGAAGCGGCCATCAATCGTCAGATCAACATGGAGCTCAGGGCTAGCTACGTGTACTTGGGCATTGCCTACCATTTTGATCGCCATGATGTGGCCCTGAAGGGATTTTTCAATTTTTTCCTTAAGAATTCGGACGAAGAACGCGAGCACGCCCAAAAGTTCATGAAATATCTGAATCAACGTGGCGGAACAATCAGATTGGATGCCATTCAGCCACCATCGAAGTATGATTACGCCACTGGCTTGGAGGCCATGAAGGCGGCTCTTCATCTGGAACGCGAGGTCAATGAGAGCCTATTGAAGCTGCACGCTCTCGCCTCGAGCCACAACGATCCACATTTGACTGATTTCCTCGAGGAAGAGTTCTTGAACGAACAGGTCGAGTCAATCAACAAGATTGGTGCCCACATCACTAATCTGATACGCGTCGGTTCGGGTCTCGGAGAGTTCCAATTCGACAAGCTCACTCTCAGTGATGATGATGATTAAGTAGTATCACTGATCAATTAAGCTTCAAACAGGTCTCCAAACTGGGCCGCCCCTCAAATCAGAGCTATTCAGGTGGTCAGGTGTCAGGAAGCGACTTGATCCGATTCTGCAACCGGTCGAATAACTCAAAAATCAATTCATAATTCGATAATCATGATAAATAAACTCTCAAGTGAAGTGTCTCCTCCACCGGCGTGAAGGTTCTCTTCCGAAACTAAAACAAATTTCACATAATCTGACTTTTGTCCGAGGGTCGAAACGCTTTTGTTGGTGCTTTTTTTTTCTGAAATGCAACTCAGCTCATCCCTCGGTCCAAGTTTCTAGCTCGGCTAAAGTATCGAAAAGATGTGATTAGATGATCCTGCGTGATGACAGAGTCAACAGTATTTATTGTATCACAGTGTGGTTTTCGAATATGTCTCTGTGAGACATCTATATTGACTGATAAGTAGATTGCTGGTTTGGTCCCGGTTGGTCTGTCCGATCGTCATCGTCATCATCAGGTACGGCTGATTGCAGAGGCGGGTCAGTCTCCTCAGGCTCGGTGTGTCTGGCAGATTTGGCTTTCATGCAAATGACAGCTATTGCTGCAACTATCGCAAATATGAATATTATGGCTCCTCCGAGTACCATTGTCACTAGCCACGAGT
>Ga0058701_10000439_pt1 | contig 28974 bp, 21 predicted proteins | sample AgamicOrMae_FD_97039 | JGI IMG/M metagenome (GOLD analysis project Ga0058701, IMG submission 97039) | Agave microbial communities from Guanajuato, Mexico - Or.Ma.e | ecosystem: Host-associated > Plants > Phyllosphere > Phylloplane/Leaf | place: Guanajuato, Mexico | collected 2012-06-04 | reverse complement strand
TGGGATGGTTTACCGGAAGTGGCGCTCGCTCGAGTCGGTTTGCCTGGCGAGGCTGAGGTGCTGGCGCCACTCGGCTTGCTGGGCGAGGCTGAGGTGCTCGCGTGAGATGGTTTACCGGAAGAGGCAGAGGCGCTCGATCGAGTTGGCTTGTTGGGCGATGCTGAGGTGCCGGCATGAGTTGGTTTGCTGGAAGAGACCGAGGCGCTGGCGCGAGTTGGTTTGCTCGGCGAGGCTGAGGTGCTGACACCGCTCGGTTTGCTAGTGCTGGCGCCACTCGGCTTGCTGGGCGAGGCTGAGGCGCCTCCGCTTAGCTTGCCGGGGGCGACGGAGGTGGTCGGGCCGCCCGGCTTGCTGGTGGGCCTTGTACTGGTGGACGCGTGGGGGGCGCCGGAAGGACGCGTGGTGCTCGAGCTCAGCTGCTTTTCGGCTGCGTCCAGTTTTGGCGCCCAAGTGGAACTCGAGCTGGACGGCTTGGCGCTCGAGCCGGCGCTTCCGCCGCCGCTGGCGCGGCTCGGGCCCGGGCTAGTCTTCGAGGCGCTGGGCGTGGTTTTCGCTCCTGGCCCGGCGGATGTCTGAGAACTGGCGCTGCTCTTTGACGGGGCGGCGCTGGTTCGACTGGGGCCGCCGGTGGTCTTGCCGCCGGGCGAATGGGACGGTCCGGCAGTGGCGCTGCTCTTCGACGGACTAGGGCTTGTACGAGTCGAGCCGGGGGTCGTCTTTGCGCCGGGGGTTGTCTTTCCGCCGGGGGTTGTCTTTCCGCCCGGGGCGCCTGAGGTCTGAGTGCTGGCCTTCGAAGGAGAAGGACTAGTTGCCGGGCCTGATGGTGGTTTTGTTGTGGAGACTATGTGGTGCACTAGGTCGACAAGCTCGGCGTCTGCCTTGGTGGGGGCGCCCTCCAAGGTGCTCTCCTCGCTCTCGCTCTCCATGGACGCGGAGCTCTTGGTCAGGTTGCTGCTCTGGCTCTTGTTGTGGGTCTTGACCTTTTTTCTCACAATCCTCGCGGGCTCCTTGCGGTCCACAGGGATGGGAATCTCGATTTGTTTCTGCGTTTTCGTCGCTTCCGGCGCCGCTGCCGCCTCTGCCTCCTCTGGGGCTTCCTGTGGCGCGGGCGTCATAATTTTATCAATCAGTCGTTTCATCGTCTGGCTGGGCCCACCCTTTGAGGTTCCGTTCTTCTTATTCTTATCATGGACGGTTAGCTCGAGCTTTTCATCGCCGTGCGACTTCTCCTGATGGTGTTTGATATCCACCGAGCTGTTCTCCTTCGAGCTCGACTTCACCGGATCCTTCCTCTCAGATTGACTCTTGGCCTTCTCTCCTCCCTTGGAAGCATCCTCGGCTTCTTCTAGACCAGCTGAGCGTGATGATGATTCCGAAGTATCAGCTGAACTGTCGCCCGAATCGGCGCTCACGCTAACGCTCGCCTTTGGACTGTGTGTGGTGCTTGCGGGTGTGCTTGTGGTTGAGCTTGTGCTCCCTGTGGATGCCTCTGCAACTGCTTCCGCCCTCGAGCTTGACTCTTCTTCTCCATCTTGTGCCTCTGATGGTCTTGCATCAACTATTGGCGAGTCGCATAGGAAGCTGACGATGAGAAGCGTAATTATAGTGGCACACAGGAGCCACCTTGTTGTAAATTTCATTTGGCTGAATCTCTCTAAACCAGCACCTGATTTAGTGGAACAGTCATCAATCCATCTGCCACCTTCTTTGCAAAATTGTCTCCTTTCAGGGCTTAAAAATCTGATCTTTGTCGATCGCAGATATTCCGTCACAGCGCTCAGATCTAGCGAGTCTACTGATCAACAAATCCAGTTGATGTTATCATTCAAGCTCCCCTTTGGAAAGTGAGAACCGAGCTAAGATTATCTGCACGTAAGTCTTGTAGCTTTGGGCATAATTCCCTCTCAGCAGGTATCAAATAACAGCATTCGCCAGACCCACAATGACGACTGTGCCTCGGGAACGTTTTGGGAAGATCGCAAGAAGCGCTTGAAGTCTGCCTCAAGTGGAGGCTTAGTAAGAAGTTCAATCGTAATGAAGGTTGAATGATATTCCACTGAACGAGATGAGTTCAGTTTGGGATAGGGCTACGGAGAAAAATGGAAAAGACGATCTCTCATGAGCACAAAACAATTACCCAAGCTCAAAAGTGAATCAGCACCGCAGAATGTGACCAATCAGCCTGGCCATCATGGTCACTAATGAATCCAATCGGTGATCACAACCTTTCGGCGATCGGTGTGGCAACAAACAAACAATCATCAGGAACTTTCGGGTATAACTAGGATAATGAAAGAGGACATGTTCTACCGTTGATTCGACAACAAAGAGGATGTTCATTGGATGAGGGAAATCCGCTCTTGGAGGATGGGATATCGGAAGAGGGAGAGTTATCAGTTTCTCAGGCTAGCCTCTAGGCTATAGACTCGAAATGGGTGAGAAATATGTTCGGTTGAATGTTGTTCGACTGTATCGAGATTTATTATTATCTACTTCGCTGATCTTACATGAACTATAACCTCTCTAAATTTTTGCCTCCAATCCATTGGGATTCCTGGTAGCCTAGATGAGATTGAACCAAATTATCTACATGATTTCCGAGTGTGCATGTCAATGGTGGTTGATTGGATTGATTTCAGCAAATCAATGATGCTTTTGCGGCGCTCACCAGACTTTGCACTTCTGGCTTGGATTCATTTGTGAATTCGGAGGGCATTTGAAAGCTGTGGAGAACTCATTCAAATTGGAGAGAGTTCCGATGACCCTGTGAGTGAAAGAAGGTGATATGGCGTTGGAGTTAGATGAGGGCAACAATATTGTTATCGAGAGGAAAGACGAAGAGTAAATCTGTGCAAAATATCGTGCTCAATCATGACAACTAGGATTGAAATGATTGCACGAGAAAGAGCACGAGAAGGTGGTCACTAGTGGCTGGCCTGTTGTTTGGAAACTTACCTGAATTTACCCAATGGATGACGCCAAGTTTTCAGGGCATTCATCATCGATTGAGGGGTCATGTTTTGGCACCAATTTTGGGCAAATTTGATGAAGAACATCTGATGGTGGGTCAGATTCACATTAGGAAACAAATCCTCGGGGCCATTTTCCTGCTCGTACTTCCTATAGGCCATGAAAGCCTCCTTGAGGCCCCCATTGTCGGCAATGTTCTCGCCCAGAGTTCTAATGCCGCTAACTGATATGTTCTCGCCACGAATCTCCACCGAGTAATCATCATACTGGCGAACCATGCACTGTGATCTAATGATGAATCGATCCACCGTGTTTGGATGCCACCAGAGCCGTTGGTTGCCCTGGTAATCGTGGTGTCTGCCATCATTGTCAAATCCATGGGTGATTTCGTGGCCAATAATTGATCCTATTCCTCCATAATTCAGCGACTTTGGATATCTAGTGTGATATATTGGTGGCTGCAGGATGCCAGCCGGAAAGCTCATGAGATTTTTCGTCCGCAAGTAATGGGCATTTATGATGCTCGGCGCCACAGTCCATTTGTCGCGCTCGCTTGGGTGGCGGAGTTTCTCTCTGCTCTCTTTGGCAAACGATTGGATCAATTGGATAACGTTCTCAAAGTAACTGTTGGCAGTGAAATTCAGATGCATGTACTCTTGATCGAGTGTTGCCGGTTCGATAATCCATGTGGGAAAGCCAATATGTTGGAGCATTGATTTGGCCTTAACAATGGCCTCCTGTCTTGTCTCCGAGTCCATCCAATCGACCTCGTGGAGAATATCCAGAAATGCCTGTCTGATGTTTGCTATCATGATCTCCGCCTGCTGTTTGCTGCCCGAGTCGAAATGTTTCTTAACATAAAGCGAACTCACTGCCATTCCCATATTGCCATTGACATAATCAACACAAACCTTGGCTCTGGGAGCTTGATTTTTGGCCCCAGAAATTTCGGCCGCATACTCGTGCTGCTTGTCAGCAAACTCTTTGCCCAAATTGTTCACCCTGTTCATCACAAAACGCCACAATAAATAATTGATCACAGTTTTCTTGTTAGGCGTACTATTGATTAATTGCGCTATGTCCATGAAGAAGTCCAGGCCATAGAGGCCAACTTGTTCCGTTGAATTGATTGCAACATCAGGAAAGGAGTAACGAAAATAGGTGTCCCAATCGATCGCCGGTGTATACTTTTGCAACTTAGCTATGGTCATGCGATGATAGGTTGCTCCACCTTGTCGCTCGAATGGTTTCGAGATGTTCGCGAGTCCAGTCTCAAAATCGAGCAAATCTGCAACATCCTGCACAAGATTGGTATTGTTTGCGCCCAGCAAGCGAGCCACATTGAGCAGATACTTTTCGTATGCCTTGAATTGCCGACTGCTCGAGTTGTAATAATCGGCCGAGGGCAAACCCAGACCAGCGGGATAGAGACGAATGGCGTGCAGCGTCGAGTTTTGCTCGTGGCTGCCCACAGTTTGGCCGATGATGATTTCGTTGTTGTAGGTCCTCAAGATTGCCATCAATTTCACCCAATCGCTCGGCGAGATTTCGTTCACATTCGTCTGCGCCTCCTGGTTGGCAAGCTCGCCAGAAAGCGAGCTTGACGAGTTGGAAGAGCTGCGCGGCCCCAGCAGAGGCCAGCCGCCAAACTTGCTCTCGAGCAGCGCCAGCAAAGGCTCCGGGCCTCGCTTATCGATGGTGGTCTCGTCCACGCAGCTCTTGTACAGAGTCTTGGCCTTGATGGTGGCCTCGCTGTCCGAACTGTTGATTTCCTCCTCGAGCAAGTCCTTCAACTTGTTGCCAAGATCGGTGCGCATCACGCTGAAGGTGTCGATGCGCGACTCGTCGCCGGGAATCGAGTGGCTCCTCGTCCAGGCGCCACAAGCATAGTTGTCTGTGCGATTATTTGGTGTGATATTGTCGATTGAGCGACAATCATTGTCACCCAGGTTAGCCACAAATCAAACTGAATATATTGATCACACTGTCGCTCAGTGTGATCGGTTATCGTGTCTGTGATAAGCTCTACTTACAGAAGTCGGAGCACGGATCCACCGTCATATCCATGGACTGTAGCATCTCCGTTATCCCAATATAGAACTCGGGAGCGTTTTTCGTATTGAACCGGTCCACCTGTTTGCTGGCGGCATTGCTTCCGGAAAAGCTGCCTGAGAGTTTCGAGAGTTGGAGGGAGGAATCACAGTTGGGTTTCTGGTGTGTCAGTTGTGATACCTAAGCGTTCGTTTGTCTTGTATGTAAAGTGGATCTCCAGCCACTGAATGGTGGGCAAGAGTATCGCTTTTCTTGGTCTATGCTGAGCGAGCTCCTTAGAGTCGAGCTCACCTCTCGTTTGGGCTCTCATGACAACAACTGGCTGATGGAACAATGGGCAAGACGGGGAGAAAAATGAAATTCTGCCAAAATACAGTTTGAGGCGCACACAGTTCGAGGAGTGGGAACATGGCGGTTTGTATCATCGAAAAGTCCATGAGGCAGTCCATATGAGCCAACCGGCAATTCATCGGCATTGATCCGCCTCCAAAGATCGAAACTGAGAGCTCATCTCTTGAGTTGCCATTTCACTTGAGACTTCATCGAGTCGGCCTGCCAGTTGGACAGGAATTCATCCCATTCAATGGTAATCCTGTCGATCTGATACAACGAGCAAGCGGCTGTCTTGATGCGAGCAGTTGCACCAAGACAGCTCGGCCTACGATAAAGGTGGACAGGCTAAATACACAGACAGGCAGACACAAGACGCTTTGTGTGGCGGCTAAAACAATGGAAAAAAGGATCCCGAGGACGAACGGGCCGTCTGAGACTGGCTGAGAAGAACCACAGCCAACTGATTGGTGTGACCGGTGCGTCGAGAGCACCAATTGGCAGACGAGCATTAGAGTGAGTGAGTCGGCAAGACTGGGCCATGAGTGGGCAGATTTGAGAGGCCGATTTCCAGATAGAGGGTCGCACATGGAAATGGCCAATAATTGCCACTTATGATGTTGCGTGATGCCTTGCCATTTTTAGCTCTCCTGTCTAACTGTGTGTATCTCTGTCCCAAGGGAAGGTTGGTACTCTCGAGAAGGAGAGAGTGCCAGTTCCAGTGGGTCTCCAGAAGAGTTGAACAACTGGAGACGCGTTCGAAGAAAGTGAATTGATTTTGTTTTGAATAAATTTTCCGATGGAAAAAGAGGGGGCGAGTGAGGCGTTCAACTCCGCTTTCTCTTGATAATCTCTCTCTCTCTTTTTGCCGATATTTTTAGGTCAAAGATCGGCCACTTGACTCCAACATTCTCGGCTCTTTTATTATCTTAAGCGCGAAATGCGCCAATCTCAATCGCTACATCGGAACAAGTGTCCGAATTGTTCGGAACTGAGCTAAGAATGCAGTGAAAAATGCAACTGGACGAGGAGTGAAAAGTAAAAAGTAAAAATTTCGAACTCTCGTTGGAGCTCAGGAGCAGCAGTGGCTCTCAGAAGACAATTGGTCCTGTTGGGCAAGCTGTCTAAACGTGTCTTGCTCCCCTCGAGGAGCAGGCAATCGTGTGTCTTCATTCTGCATTCGGCCAGAAGATTGTCGGAAAATCTGCAACGGTCCAAGTCAAGTGGCTCCAATTCTCAAATGGCCACCCTGCTCGAGTGTCCAGCCCTGTCCAGTGTAGAGGCGCGCCGGGAATGACCCAGACAAGGTCAGGAGAACGTCCGCCGTCCAGTTGGAATGGACTGCATTTCAATGCGGCTCGCCAAATGCAACTTGCGACACTGCACTCAATTGCTCTCAGATTGTCCGCCGCCAATCAGTCACTAGATGTGGAGTGATGATAAGACGAAGTGTCAGAGGATGGCGCCGTCCGACGACAACGGCTGGACGAGGCGAAAGCCCCCGAGACTGTTCAATTGTCGACTTGGTGGCGCCTCTACTGTCGACTCGCCGTCCGAATGGATGCGAGCGGAAGCATTGGATTTCGATTAAAATTCACTCGCGCCCATCTTAGTCTGGCCTTTGCTTGATAAGCATGGCAAACTGGAAGCACCAAGCGGCGAGCGAGCGATGACAAGGGAGTCATAACTCAATGGAGTTATGATACAAGCTGCCTGCACGCTGTTAACACTTTCGCTTTGGGTGGAAAAAATAACTAAAAGTAATTTTTCACTCACATGCGGCAATAATAATGATCATGGTCATGTTTATGTGCAGAGTGTTAATGAGACAGCTGGCAGCCAGTTGGGCCAGACTGAGCTTGGTGGAAGCCCGATGAGCAAAGGTCAGAGCGGAAGTGAAAATGATAAGCAGAGAGTGTTTGTGTGTGTGTGAAAGTGTGTGTGTGTGTGTGATGAGATTTTTCTACTCACATGAAAATATGGAAAATCCAAAGGGTTTGAAATAGGAAATGAGCAGCAGACTGGCCGTAAGGAAAAGCAACCACAACAATAGGCCCAAAGGTGATAATGAAGTCACTCTTGCGCGTTCCTCTCCATTAGATCGGCCACTCTTGTTTCCGTTAAGCTGCTCTCCGTTACTGTTTGTTGTGGCCAGACCACTTCCGCTTGAGGAGAATCCTCCGCAACAGCAGCAGGCGAGAAGTTGCTGCCATTTGGTGCCCGATCTTGTTGTTTGTTGTTCATTGTTTCCACGTGTGGGATGATGTTGTTTTTATTATTATGGTTGGTCGGTTGGTTAGGGGTGATTGTAGTTGTTGTTGTTGTTGTTGTTGTTGTTGTTGTCGGTGTAGTTTGGTGGCAAAATGTGATGGTTAGGTTAGCTTAGGTTGGGGCTGGATTGGATTCGAGAGAGCGCCAGAGGAGGAGGAGGAAGTCTGGCTTCGTCGCCGGTCCAGCGGCGGAGGCGGCCGACAGTGGTCGTCTTAGGAGGCGAGTGGATGTTGTTGCAAAAGTTTCAAGGGATCATCTGTGTGGGCTTTATACTGTGTAGCGGGTGCTTTACACAAACACACAGACACAAAGTGTTCAGCCAGCGTGCGTCTGGCGGCCCTTTCCAGCGGCGCTCATTCAATTGATCTCTGATGAATGGGCAATAATAAACCAACCATCTCCCACACTATCGGGCAAACTTCAGGCCCGCCAGAACTCCTTCCACATGCAACCAGGCAGCCAAGCAGCTAGCCAGCTAGCCAAACAGTCGGCCAGTGGCAAGCTACACACAGTTGCCGGCCACCCGATTGGCCAATGTTCTCTTGCGGGACAACTGCACTGTCTCTGAGTGAGACGTCTGTCTCTTCACTCTTTTTGTCAGTCTCAACAAGAGTCTCTGTCTCTGTCTCTGGGGGAATATTTATCAGCAACACTTTATCGTGCATTGCAGTGGGGTTATAAACATCGAGCATGGGGACGAGCGGCGTCCAAGTGTGTCTGGCCGGCCGGCCGGCTTAGCTTAGCTGGGCGCCGTCGGATCGCCCACGCAAACAATTCTGCCCCCCGTGTCTGGCCTTCGAATTTCTCAGTCTCGGCTCGGCTTAAAACCAAAGCGAACACCAATTGGAGAATCGTCCAATATGAGAGTGGATTGTAAAATTTATTTCAATCTCTTCTTCTCCCCCTCGCTCTCTTCTCCACTTCTCACTCCCAGTCTCCAAGTCTAACTGCCGCTCTCAAACTTAAACTCGAACTCGAGCCCGCCGAGACGGCCAAATTGAGCCGACAAATAGCCTCTAGCCCGCCAAGGTAGCTGCACAAAGCCATGTGGCACCAGACTGTCAAGTGGGCTGCCCATTGGCCGCCGTTGCCCACGGGCTTGCCGAGAGCTTTGGGCTTCCCAGTCAATTAATGAACCGCAGCCAGACGACAACGGGCGGCAGTCCATTTGGCACTTGTTGCATCTTGTTTACGTTTGTTGCTCCTAGTCTGCATTTCTCTCTCTCTAACTCTCTTCCCTCTCTCGCCTGAGCTTGAGCTTAGCTGAACTCCGTCTCGGCCCTTGTCAACTGGCCACAGAGAAGAGGCTCGTGTTTCACCTTGGCGCCGTGTTTAGGGAAAAAGTGTGAAACAAGATGAGTGAGCACTCCGACGAGTGCTTGTGGTGGTCAAGTTCATGGCTGAGATGGTCCAAGTCGGCTGGACAGACTCCTACCAAGCACCTGCAACTGGCCCATTGTTTGCTTTGTGCCGTTTCTCTCACTCTTTGGCGACGGCTAAGCTCTCCGCCAAGTGGTGCTCCTGTGCGGCTCGCTTGCCAATTCAATCTCGCCAAACAGGCGCCCAAGTGAAGAGCGAAAAGTGGCGGAAAGAGCCACACAGAGGAAACCAATTCAACTGCCAACTGCCACAATCATAACTGCCAAACAACAGTGGGCCGCAAATTATTATTTCTCCCTATTGGCCTTCAAATTTTCGCTCTTGAAACAAAAGAGCCCACTCATCACCAGGCTGACAAATGGCTGGCCTGCATGAGAGCCAATTGGGATTAGCACTCGAGCTCAGACCCAAGCAAAGGCGGTGGCCGAAAGAGGCGAAAGCCGAAGGAGCTAAGACACTTTGTTCGGGGTTCTTTCTGGCAAGACCGGCGGCAAGCTCGCGACAGACTAGCTCGCTAGTTTTAGATGCCGCAAACTTGTCGCTCCATGTCTCTGCTGCATCACACAAATGGCCCATTTGAGTGGTAGAGAGGGCGAACTTTGGCCAAGCTGGCTGCCAGAAGTGGACGAGAGACTCTCGAAGCTCGTTGATGATTCCATTTCGCGCCCGAAAATGGGCGACCCATTAGCTTGTGTATATTTATACGCCTTGGGGCGAGCATCAATTGCGACCTTGTTGCACTTTTGGTCCCTTTTGACGAGATGATGATACAAATCGCAAAAGGTGATACTCTTCGGCCCTGCTGAAAGCCCGTTGGATCGAGCGAGGTGGACTGGCGGCTGGAGGCAGGTCGCTGTCGCTGGGCGATTGTGGTCGCCATGGTGCAGTATTGGACCAGTTTAGGGGATGAGAAATTGTTGGCTCGCTTTGGTGGGCGCGCCAAACGTGCTGGAAAGCAAGCGAGCGAAAGTCTTGCCTTTCCAGTCTGGCTCTCTCGAACACACAGGCCAGCCAGAGGGTGTCTTAACAAGATCAGATCACTTTCTTGCAGCCCATGTTGGCGCTCTTTGATGCGGCATTTGGGCAGCGAGCTTTGGTGCAGCAGTGAGCAGGTTGCTGCTTTCGGCCAAACTTGACCGCAACTCGTCCCTCTCGCCGGCCGGCTGCTCACCGGCCGGCCAGCGACTTTGCTCTGGCAAGCTTGCCAGCTGGCCGGCCGGCTGGCTAGCTTGCTAAGGTCTGCTCGAGACGGTCTCGGATTGCATGTCGTCTTTCACTCAGCTCCTCTCCTTTTGGTCTAACCTCATAGTGTGAGTAAGCAGCGCCATTCAGAGCAAAGAGCCAGACACACTAGAGATCGAGAAGAGGGGGCAATAATTCACCTCGATTCCGCCACTAACCACTGGTGATTTTACCCTCCCGCTTCTGCTGCTGAAGATGATGATACTCGAAATGATGATGATGATGATCATCATCATCGTCTTCTTCTTCTTCAGCAGCGCCGTCATAATGGTTCGACGGCTTGTCTCAAATGAGTTACGAGCCCATAAGCCTCTTGGGCCGGCCGAAGAGCAGCGGCAAGTCTCGAGCCTGCTTTCAGTTGGTGATTTTGCGACTGTTTGTCAGAGCGCGGCCACCACTGAGTTGGCTCGCATGCAGCTATTTGGGAAAGTTGGCTAAATTTGATTTGTTGTTTTTTATGTTCCCTCAAATGGGCCAAATTTGAGCTCGTTGCGTGCCCAACCAGAGCTCAAATGGGCTACAATGTTTCACTAGTGTCCAATAATGTGCCGTTAAATAATTTGCCAAAGGCCAACAATGCGGCGCGCCTCCTCAGCTGTCACGCAACAGGCCGGCGTCACTTTCACTTCTGCCAGATATTATTGTCTTTGCTCCCCTCTGGCCGCTCTTCTTTCGCACAAAGCCCCTCAAGACTATCACTTCTTAGCCGATTATGACCTCTTATGAAAATTCACTCACTCGGTGAATAGCTCCACTAAAACGAGCCTAATCTTCGTCGTGTCTTGGCGCCGCCACCAAGCTCGTCTCGACACCCCAGCAGTGCACTTGCAACTCTGCTGCACTCGGCAGCTTGGTAGTGGCCAGCCAGCCCCACTCAGAACGCCGCCGCTGAGCTGCACCTCGAGAGGTGCGCCGCCAAAGCCGTCTGTTCGCTGGCAAGCTCGCTTCGCGTTCGAGTGTCTACGAAAATGTCCAATTCCTAGAGGCTGTTGGAACTAGACAACTGCCGCTTATCTGCAAATCATCGTCGACATGCAGCACGCCTGCTCGGCACGCAACATGACTGAGGTGCAACAAGTGGCCCAAGCAGATGGCCCAAAGCGAGTGGAACAATGGCCTTCGGTTGCACTCCTGCTCGGCCCAATCGGCCATAAGGGCGCGCTCGAAGAGGCCGATCTTTATGGAGCATCTCGGGGCGTGAACTTTGGCCACGAAGGGGCAGCCCACCGACTGGGCTAGCTTTCGAGAGGAGCCTTTTCCAAGTGTTCCAATTAGCGTGCCTGGTCTCATTTACGCCTCGGCTCCCACTTCTTATCCTTATCAAGTGGCTCCGATCGAGGCCTAACGGGAGTCTGCCGGCGAAGACTCTTATCGGCGTGCCAGATTGAGGCTGAAATTATGTGCCAATTGGATAGTAGTAGACGAAACTGAGAGGCGGCCGGCCGGCGAGACTGCAACAAGGTCGCCGAGCTCATTTGTTTGTTGTTTGTTGTTCGCGCGGCGGCCCACTGGGCGCCGCACACAGTCTGCGGCGCACTGTGCTCTACACACAGTCTGTAACGGTAACTCTGCGGCCGCTTCGTGCTGCAGCGCGCAACAACAATGCGCCCATGCAGCCTCGGCCGCCTCGATCAAGATTAAGATTAAGAAAGTCGCCGAGAAGCCGCCGAGAAGCCGCCAAGAAGGCGCCGAGAAGGCGCATGAACAATTGGGTTCAGGAGAAGATTAGTTGGCCAGCTTCCTCCGTTATGTTTTCCTCTTGTTTCGCATGTTTTTCTCCCGCCTCGCCAAGCCCCAGAGGAAGGCTTGCGGAGGAACCAGTTAAACGGACGGCTGTTTCTGCTGCTGCTCTTTGCCAGCTCGCCTCCTCGCCTGTCGACAGTTTGCCGCCAACGAAGCGCCGGGCGCCAAATTGAAGTGTGAGTCCAGTGTGGACGTGCAATGGGCCAGCTGAATGGCGGCGGCCACAGAGAACGGCCGCAAGAGGTTGCAAATCGTTCCCCGTCGTCTTGGTGCTCTTGTTTGCTTAGGCCGGCAAGCTAGCAAACGAGAGCCACACTGACCACTGGCCACGGAGAGCAACCAGGCGAGAGGGCAAATCTAGCCAGACGAGAAGGCAGAGGATGAAATTTGCGCCGGCCGAATGGGGGAAACTAGGAAGTGGAATGGAGCTAATTTGCGATTCAGATTCCAGCCCAAAGCTGGCCGGCCGGTGAGCTGCGTGCGGCGAGTCGTGAAGTTGGTCTTGGTGGCCGCAATTGTGCGCGAAAGACAATGCATGGAGCGAGAGGAGAGCGTGTGATCGTCTGGCGTTTCTCGTTTCTCGTGCTTTCAAGAGCAACGGCCCACCGTTGCCGAGGCGCCAAGCCATTGCAGCGTCGGGTTCATTTGGGCGGCCAGTTCGGAGCGGAGATTTGTTCCAAAAAGATACAATCGCCGCTGGAGAGGTTGCGCCATTATTGCAGCACTGAATGCAGCACTGAATGCTGCACTGCAAGTATTCAGCTGCAATGAAAATAAAGAACCAGAGATAAGGCCCAATTGAATTTGCGAGCTCCAGCTCGTCGCAGTTGCAGTGCACTCCATTGGGACACGCTCGCTGACACTAAGGCACGCACCAAGGCAGTGGTCAGGTAAACCAAGAGAGGAAAGCAAGCGAGGGTCATAAGAAGAAGGCTATCCGAAGAATCCCTTCTCGAGTAGAACAACAATCGCCCATAGCTAAGGTGCATTTTCTGCACTCCTTCTTCATTGATCAATTGGCGCTTGGAACTGCCAATTGGAGCGCCGCAGACTGTTGTTGCCCGAAACAAGGTCACCTGCGAGCCAGATTATGCAACAAATGGTCGCCCGAGCGACAGGTGGTCGTCCCAGTTGCTCGGTGGCGCACCATCGAGCGTGTTTGATCTCCCGCGCGATTGATTGGCGGCCGGCGGTTTGCTTTGCGGCCAGACAGAACAAAAATGGCCAGCCAGCGGAGGGCGCCGTGTTGTCGTGATGGAGCTCCCTTGGGTCTAGCTTTGCAAGTCAGACGGGCCGAAGTCTGAGCTCAACACTCACTGCAAGACTGGCCATTCTTCGGCTTTCATCGCCCGCCGCTGTTGTTGCCGCTTGGGCCGCCCCTTAGCCTCGGCTTTGGGCCGGCGTTAAACTGGCATAATTGCAACAATAAATCCTCAATGAAACACATCCCGGAGCGAAATGGACGCCAAGTGCAGCGCCTCAGCAATATTCAGCGCTCCTAAGCTGGCGCCAAATGGCAGGTTAGGCGCCGGCTTTGGCGCGCGCCCAAGCTGCTCGCTCGCACGCCGGGAGCAAAGGTTTGAGGCGGCTGTAGAGGAATAGTTGAATGGGCGAGAGATGGAGAATAATGGAACGGAATGGAGGAGAGAATAAAGTGGAAAAATAAAATGGAAGAAATAAAATAAAACGAAATAAAAGTGACCGAAACGAATGATCATCAGCATCGGAGGCGAGAAGTGGCGTCAGTGGCACAATGAAATGAGCAGTTTCTCACAAGAGTTGGACTGGCCACAGTGCGAGCGGCGCTCCGATGGACCGTCCGTGGCCCTAACCTAAGGGCTCCCTCGAGCTGCAGAAGATGGGCGAGAAAGGCCGAGGACAGACCGTTGAGGAGCACTTGTTGGACTTTCCGAGCTCCGTCCGCTTGGTTGTTCTAAATTTAGCCTAAAATCAGCTGCCTCTTCGGCTCGTCAACAACAAACATTCTCACTTTCTTTATCTCTCTTTCTTCCAAGAAGCGCCGCCGCCGCCGCCGCCGCCTCGCGAATCGGCTCCAATCGGCGACGGAGGCCCGTCCACCGTTGGCGAGCTCGAAGCGAGACTTGTGGGCAGTTTTGAGCGCGAGTGGCAAGCTTCCTCCGCCGCTTAGAGGAAGCCGCGAAGGCGCTTCGGATGCGGCCGGCCAGGCGGGGAAAACAAGTGGCCATTTGCGGCGGTGTCCGTTTTCTCGGCCGGCCGGCAATTAGTTGAAGTGTCGATTGTGTTCGCCGTTGCTCGAGACTGCCCTCCGAAGGCTGTCACTGCCCCCGAGTGACCGGTCGCCGATTGATTCATGAGCAGCGGCGAGCAAGTTGCCCGTCGAGCCGAGTCGAGTTGACTCTCCTAAGGAGAGTCTCCTAAAGAGAGTCTCCTTGCAAGAAGAGGCGGCCCAGTGGCCCAGTGTGTGTGTGCAGCGGCGCGAGTGCAGCTCGCAGGCGTGCGGCGCCGATTGGAGCGCGTCCACCGGCGCTGCACCAGATCCAATCGGAGGCAACGAGCGCCGGCTCATTTGAATACAATGAGTGGCGCCACTTTGGAAAACTGCCCACAGAATGCTCACTGGATAACGAGAGATCTTGCTTTGATGAGGAGGCGGAAAAATAAAGGATAAATTCTCCTTTTAAACTCCCTTTTTAAACTCTCTTTCTCAACTTCTACTTACCCCAGCCGCTTGGTCCGCTTGAACATGGAGTCGCTGGTGGAGGCGGACGAGTCGCCCGAGCTCGGCAGCGAGGCCGAGTCGCTGCGGTCGAGGGCAGCCTCTCGCCGCCGGCCGGCCCCGTGGATGGCCCCGATGGGCGCCACCATGAGACTGGTGGACTGTTTCTGTTGCTGCAGCTTGCTGGCGGCGGCCAGCTGGGCGTTGGCGCTCATCACGCCCGCGCGCGCCCCCTCAGCCTGCGACTGGCTGGAGCTTAGCTGCTGGTGCGAGGCGAAGTGGCGCCTCCCCTCCTGGTGGTAGAGGTTGGCCGCGGACAGTTGCTGCTGCTGCTGCTGATGGTGCTGCTGGTGGTGGTGGTGCTGGTGTTGGGGAGCTTGCGAAAGCTGGTTGCCGCTCGGCGAGAGCTTGTTCTGCGTGGAGCCGCCGCCCAGACTTTCGGCAAGCGGAAGAGCGCCCACAGCGCCACTTCCGGCCAAGGCCCCGCTGGCGCCCAACTGCTGGTGGCTCAGGTGCAGACTCCGCTTGGCCTGGGTGCTGGGGGGCGCCGTTGAGGCGCTCTTGCTCGCCTGGTGCATCTGTTGGCTGCTGCTGTTCAGCTGGCTGGCCGCCCGTTTCGCCGCCAAGATCAGGTCTTGCTCGCTTGCATTATTATTATTATTATTGTTATTGTTATTGTTTGTGTTCAGGGTGGCGCTTGAGGCCGCGTGTAGCTCGCTCATTGTCGCCGGAGACAAGTGGCCGCTCGTTCGTCTGGATGGACCTGAGCTCTGAGCTTGCTGCTTGAGGCTTGAGCTCGCCTCTGCTGAGATCTGGTCGCTTGCCGTAGACTGTCTCTAGTTTGCCTCAGACTGTCGCTAGTTTTCCGCAGACTGTCCCAAAGATGGTTGCCTCTATCACAGAGATTCTGCCCCCACTTTTCGGCCGCTTCCTGCGGGCGAGCTCAACTCTGGCGCGAAAAGAAAAGTCTAAAATGAAATGGCCGCAATTCACCCTCAGGACGACCCAATGGCACACTCATACACACGCTTCTGAGCCACACAAACTGCTCACGAAATGCAACACTGACTGGCAAGGCTAATTAGCGGGCTGGCTCGCGAGGCGACTTTGCTGCAAGTGGGCGACTTGGGCAATTGGCAGCATGCGGCCCAAATTGGCCACTTTTGCGCTGATTATTCCAATTCTTCTCCCGCCAAACTAATCAGATTTCCCTCTCCTGCTTCTTGCTTGCACTGAACTGCAAATTCTGCCCTAAGCTCGGCGACACTTGTTGCTTGTGTGCGATCTTCGTGTGTGTGACTTTGTCTTGTTTGTGAGCTGGCCGCTCAGAGTGGGTGCCTTCAGGTCGTCAAATGTTTGGTCTTTGGTGTCAATCTCGCGCCAACTTGCAGCCCAAAGAGACACGCAATCAAATGTTCAACGAAACAATTCCTCTGAACTCTTCTTCTTTCCAACTCGCTTCCGTCGACGCTCTCTGACTGCTCGCCGAAGAGTGTCTTCTATTTATCGTTGGCGACGACTGGCGCTAGCAACTGGCTTGCTTGCCACACTGGAACACTGTTCGCTGTTGGCTCAAAAAAGGGCCAATCTCTGGTGGCCAATTATTGCAATTGAGTGTGTCTGCGCGGCCACCTGATGCCGGCGATGATCCGATTCTGAATGAAACTTTCAGACAACTCCTCGAACCACCTTGCAGACCTTTCCTCTGGCGCCGCACTGGAAACACATAGCGCTCTCTCTCTCTCTCTGAGAGTGTCTACCGTGCACGGAAACCGACGACAAGCATCGAGTTTCCTCCCATGTTCTCTCACAGCACTCTGCACTCTGTACTATGTACTCTGCACTCTGCACTCTGCAGGCCGCCGCCGCTGCTTAGCTCAGTGGGCGCATAGGTAACCGTCGGGCTGGCGAGGAGAGCGGTCTCGAGCGAGGCAGAGAGGCGGCACTTTCTGGCCGGCCCGCACGAAGAGCCGAAGCCAAGCCGGAGCAGAGTTTTGTGTGCGCGCTCAGCGGCCAGCCAGCGGACAACAACTGATCGCAAGCTAAACAACAAAAGTAAAATAATCATAATAATCATAATAATTCTCTGGCAAGCTAGTGAGTGAGACACAGAGAGAGAGCGCGCGTTCTCGACACTGAGAGCGCATGCGCGCTGGCTCGGCGCTTGTCTTGGCGTTTGGCTTGGCGCGTGTCTTATGGCGCAAGTGTGCCTTTGCGCGGCTCTTTTTGTTGTTTCCCTGCCGAGCGAGCTTGCCAGCCGGCTTGCCAGACGCCAGAGACCGCCGAGGGCGGCGAGCAGGCCCAGCAGCAGGTGGTGCTTGTTGTGCCGGCTAACTGTCTGTGGCGGCCGGGCTGCAGAGAGGCTGAGATGCCGCAAGGAGGAGCAGTGGTCTCGGCGAGGCGCTGCAGGAGAGTTGTGCTCTTTGTTTGCTCGCCGCCGCCGCCGCCCAGCTCAAGTCCAAGTGTCCTCGCGGGCTGCCCTTTGGCGCGCTCTCTCTCTCTCTCTGTGTTCGAGGGGCAGACTGTGGCGACTGGGCGGCCCGAGTGAAACAACGAACCAATGGGGAAAACTAATAAAGTTCAACTCGGTCAACTGGGCCGAAGTTGGGCAAACATTTTGCATCCATTCTGGCTGGAAAACGCTGCGAGACAAGCTAAGAAAGAGATTGAGACGACTACAGACAGCAGGCAATCATCGGGCGCAGAAGAAGGCAAGTGAACGCTGGCCTGCAGCGTGATGCTCCCTCTTGGTGGCATCGCGTCGGCCGCACCAACGCCGTTTCGCCCATTCGTGCCCGTCAGCCGCGCTTATTATCTGCCTGCCCACTTGGCCGATTTGCTTCAATTTTTTTTATTATTCCACTTGTTGCTCCTCGTCTCTGGCCAAAAATCGGCTCGCATTTGGCCAACGGTCTTGACGTCCATCGCTAACCGTTGGCCCTAAGGACTGCCGACCCTTAGCACTGGTGGCCCTTGGCACTGGTGGCCCAATGCACCTGTTGCTCGGCGCGCTAACGAGCCGCTCACACGGCGCCCGTGAACGCCCAATGGGAGCTCCTCTTTTGCCCCTCTCTCCTCATTTGTTTTCCCGTCTCCGTGGCGCCCAATCGACCGAGAGCTCGCCAGGGCAACAGAGACTAGGATGAGGACCGATCATCAGGCGATTTGGCCGCCCGTTCCGCGCCCACTGGGCCGCCGAGCGCCCTTTGCTCGGCCGGAACCTTTGCTCTGGCCGGTGATGATTTCGCCCTGATCGGCGCACCAAATCCCAAGGCGAGAACAATCTCGGCGAGCCAGCGCTGATCCTTTGGCCGTCCATTGGGCCCGTTCGGCAACTATAATCAAATCGGATGAGCCTCCGAAGGGCGGCCGGCGGACTGGCATTGATGGGCCGCCGACGCAAAGCACGGCAGAGGCGCGCTCGCAGTGGAAATATCCACCCATTGGCCTGCACTGCGCTGCGCTCGCCTGCTCCAGTGACTGGGTCTCGGTGGCGAGCTGCAACAGGTGCCCGTGTTTATCTATTGTGTGCAGTTGTGCATCACGCCGCAAGTGGGCCGATTGGGCCGAGGGGAAGACAGCAGAGAGGAAGAGGAGACAACGATGAAATGGATGCTCCGTTTTGTACTGTTTATCTTTCGGCACAGGTTCCGAAATCAGTGGTCCAGGCAGACGAGCCGACAGATGAATGCAGCGGGGCAAAAATTGGGCCTTGTTAGTGTGCACCGTCTCGGCCGTGAAGTCAGAATGTAGCTCTCTATCTCTTTCTGTTTGAGGGCAACAAAAACAACACACCAAAGAGAGCCGCTCCAGTGCCAATCTAACCACACGATTGGAGACTCGAATCAGACGATGAGCTTGGGAAGTGTGAGCGCAGGCTGGACGCAAATACCTTTCGATGGATCCGAAACAATTTTGGCCGCAACTCTTTTGCGTTGGAGCTTTGTTTTTGTTTTGATTGTTTCGGTGAGTCAAAATCAACAGAACAACAAGCTCGGAGGACAAGCGAGACCGAGTGAAAAAGGGATAAGGAGAGCGCAATGGTGCAAGCTATAGAAGGAGGAGAAGAGGCAAAAAGTAACGAGTGGAGAGAATGGCAAAGTGCTCGCTTGTCAGTGCCAATGTTATGCAAGTCGCTCAGTTTGATTTAGCACAACGGCCGGTCTGACAGAGAGTCTATGAGAAGGAGAACAAGAACAAGAGAGAGAGAGAGAGATAAAAAATCTCTGCAAGTTCTTGTTCTTTTGGCCAACAATTTACAGCAAACCAGTAGCGTCATTTTCAATGCCAATCATCGACATTTCCATTCGGCCCAAAAAGACAGAGACAAAATGGTCCAATTCAGTCCTCTAATAAGCTCGCCGAATTGGCGCACCAAATCGCGCGCCTCAAATTTCGGATTCGAAAGCGAGAATCGCAATTGGAAAGCATTGTTGAACTAGCTAAAAGGCCGCCAAAGGAGAGTCAGAGACTGATACACACTCTTAGGAACTCGAACGAACGCTGTTCTGCCGCATTTCTGTCTAATTATGGTCGCCAAATGGTCGCCTTGCCATTTCGTTCAATAGGAACCAAACTGGCATATAGAAAAACTAGAAGGTGATCGGCTTTTAGTGCAGTGCCTTATGCTTTTCAATGGGCGCTCCCTAGCGAGTTCCTTGGTTTCCTTTGGCTTGATCGGCAAAAACACTTTTCGTAACACAAAGAGAACTCGCGTTAAATGCTCGAGCTAAGGACTACTCCAACGTAACAATGCGGCACTTTTTGTTTCCTAACTTCCACCCATAATGGACACTCGTCGGCTCACCTTCGCCTTCAAGATCCCACAGGATGTTTAGTGCGGAATCGAGTCGGCATATTGTCGCAATTTATCTCGATAACTTTGTCTCAGCCTTCGAGCGAAAGTTGCGGGCCGCACCGACTGAAAGAGTGCTGGCCTCTAATTCGTAATAATCGTAATAATGGCGACAATCTGTATCAGTATCTGGCAATGGGAGGCTTTTTGTGTGCCAGCAAATTGGTGAAACCAACTTGCCAATCAGTGACATTGGATGAGAGTTTTTGCTTTCCCTCTTTCGTTCGCCCCTCAGAGCTCCTCTGGAGGCAAAACAAAACGCTGGGTTATTTCGGTCCAAGCTTATCGAGTCGAGCCGACTTATAGAAAGTGTCTCGATAAGGTGCCATATTCCTCGTGTGTGGCCGCCAAGACAGGAAAAAAAGCTGAGTGTGCAACACAGTGGCCCAGCGACAACAACAACAACATAACTCAAGCTCGCCTTTGTTGTCAGCCTCGCCGAAGTCGGACGAGTGTCCAGTTTCCATATGGCAGTGGCCATTATTTTTGGCCATTACCTTAGCTCTTTTTTTTCATTTTGCACCAACTCAGGCGAAGTTGATCTCTCACTCGAGTGGCCAGTCACAAGAGTGTGGCACTGAAACTGGTGCACTTTGCAAAAGAGCTGTCCTAAGCTCTGCAAAGGGCAGCAGACTAGTGCTAATGAAACACTGATTCAGCATGGGACAGCGTAACAATGATCGAATGCGTCAAGAAAGGACTAAGAATAGCGGCACAGCAATAAGGAAACGAGAGCTGATTCTGGAGGAGTTCTTGTTGACATTGGCAAATTTCTGGCCCTTCGTGAACAACTTGATTTGGCCATTGGGCCAAGCGCGTTGGGGGTCGAGTGGAGGAAAGCTCAAGGTGTTTGGAGGACGCGTGCCACTCGGAACGGGAAGTGCGCCCTTTGCCGGTCCTTTTCTCTCTAAAACTTCTCTCTGGCAATTCCAAGAGACAAGTCGTGTTTGACAGTTCAAAGAAAATGGCCCACTTCGCTAGAGAAATAGAAATGCCAACAGAGAGAGCTTGGAATTAAAGACGAAAGTGGAAGAGAAGGAGAAAGAAATGAAGCCGCTCTGGTGCAACAGGCTGCAGCTGCAATCTGGCAGAGTTATTTCCCTATGGTCTCGTCTGAAGGCCCAAAAGCAAGCTAGACCCACTCTTGCGGTCGGCTGCCAGTCTGTTGTGTGCGTGCACTAGATCCATCTTGTGGCGGCACGAGAGGAGGAGAGAGGAACCGCGGAGAGAGTAGCTCGGCAGGAGAAGGTGGAGGAGAAGGAGGAGGCTCGTTTGGTTAGCTAGTTGCTTTCTGGCTCTGTGTATCTCGTGTTGTGGCCACTTGCTGATTCCTCCAATTTTCGCTAAATGCTTCTCCTTAACCAACTTAACGACAGGCGACCCACAACTAACGCTCTCTCCAACATAGACAAGGGCTTAAAATAACAGCGAAAAACCAACTTGAATGGCAGAGCACAAAGAGACAACCATTTTAGAACCAGAAATCGGGCATACCACTACCTATCGGATATTTCCCCCGCGCAATGTTATGGCAACAGGGCTCAACAATAAGGGAAGTGTTATTGTTATGTTCCCTTGATGTCTGTCTCTGTATCTCTATCTCTACACGAGAGAGTGTCTCGCTTTGACGCTGTTCCAACCGGTGTTTGTGTTGTATAAAATTGAGCTGTCATACTCTCGGCCATTCAATCGTCCATGATCATCGTTGGCATCCAGTTTACTCGCTTGCTGTCTCTCTCTCTTGCTGAACAGTTGTGCAAAAGATTGCCTCCCTTGCAATGTGCTGTGCCATTGTACCTTATTGGTATTGGTATTGAGACTGAGTCAAATGTTGATCAACTTGGCCCACCGGCAATGGTGAGACAATTCGTAGTGGTGGATAGTTTTAATTGACACGCTCAGTGTTCTGGTCTCCTAAGGATAGTCGCAACTCTTGCACTCTTGCACTCTTGCAGACCCGCGAGATCAAGTCTCGAGTTGGCGGCCAACCAGAAGAGAGACAGTATCAAGTGAAATTTTGCTTGTAATACCTGGCGCCGTCTGGCGGGCCAAGAAGTGACCATCACTTTTAAGATGGCAATGAAATGGCGTCAAAAATCAACAGAGCTCAGTCATCTCGACCGCCTGAGAGCTTGTGGTCGGCCTGTTTCATAATTCAATCAGGCTAATTGGACGGCAATCTGCCTGGGGAGTCAGCGAGGGATCATAAGCGGCTCAATGGCCACTGAATGGTCCAGAGGTGGAGATTCTAGGCCAAGCCAGCAAGCGGTTGCAAGTCTGCAAATAGAGCTCAGGAAGGGCTAAGGTTTGGAAGCTCTGACGAGCCGAGAGAATCGTTTTAGGGCTTTTCCCTAGTGCCTAATTGTGCCGCAAAGTGAGGTGTAATTATCACACTTGTTCCCCGCCGATCGGCTGCATTGAGGTGGTCTGCTTTCAATTTGTTGCCCAGCCAACTCGAGCATCACAGTCGGACAGATTAGGAGAGAAGAGCCTCGCTTGCTTTTCCTCAGTTGCTTGGTGGTTTCTCTGCTTTATTCGGCAAGAATGAAGAATTCAGCGCCAGTATCAAGCATGAGGGATGCTTCTTTTATGGTGGCACCAGATGAGAAAATTGCCCCATTTGTTTGCTTGTTTCCTCTCTGACAGAGAAAAGTTTGAGTGGGCACATCTGATTGATGGCGCGCCAAGTACGTGGCCACAAGTCTTGTGGCCACATCAAACTGCAAGAGTATCTTGTCCATGAGTTGCCATTGGAACCCGCAGACGCTCAGGTCTGGGCGGTCGATCCATCATTGGTCGAGCGCGAGATGGCGCGCTCGGCAAGACGAGATCTACGTCGAGCTGGCCGAGCAATCCAGATTGCACACAGTCTAGTCTAATCCGTGGCTTCCTCGGCCTTTTCGCCCCCAGAAATATTCTCACTAATGCAACATGAGCTCCAACTCGATGGCAAGCTCCCCACCGAACTCGCTGAGAGTTATAGTCTTTGGCTTGGAACAAACTCGCTGGCCAAGTGGAATTTGTGGACGTCTAATGTTGGCGCTCCAAACGAGCTTCGTCGGAGTCCCAAAGGAAGCGTTCGACACGCACGAGCCCTTGAAACAAGAGTTTGTTGCCTTCCGCCGGCCCGAATTAGTCAAGGTCTTGCTGGTCGCAAGAAGGCGCCACTTTGAGAGGCGGTGAGTATGTGGCACCTTTTGGCTGGGGCGAAACCAACTGAGAGCGGCGGCGGCGGAAAGTTCTCCCCACTAGCAAGCCAGATCGGCGGGCCAGGTCGCCTTGCCGAAAGTGGCTCAACAAGTGCCGTCTGGCTCGAGCTCCAACCTGTCCGCTTGCGACGAGACGCTTCCAGGCCAAAGGACCACTCGAGTTGGCTCTTCTTCTGGCCAAAATCAATCAGAGGCTTTGCCACGTGCAGAGCAAGGCGACTGGCTGACAACACAAAGGCTCGAGTGTTGCAACTTTCTTTGTTTTCACTGCCGCAGTCTGTGTGTTGTTATTGTTGCTCGTCAAGTTTCGAGCGAGAATTTTCCAATTTCCATCCTGAGGTGCATAATAATTGCCACTTTCCGACTGTTGTTGCACCTTCGGGGACCTCGTTCGAAGAGTTGTGGCTCGAGATTGTCTGTGGTTGCGAGTGCTCGTTGGAGGTAAACAAGAAAGTGGCTTTTTGACGAGCAATTGGACGCGCCAGAAGGGGGCTACCAAAACTCCGTCGGCTTCTCTTTCCAGCTTGCCGCTTGACGATTTTTTGTTGCTACGTAACAGGCACCGAAGCCGCCCAGATGGAGGCTCTGCTATCGCTCTGATGGTGTTGAAGCTGGGCTAAAGACAGACTTTAAGCCAGTCGAGCTCGATCGAAGTGGAATCGGATGTCGTCGAGTTTGCGCAGTGCGCCCGCTTGGCTCGCTGGTGGCGCTTCTTCTTCTTCATCTTCTCTTGCCCGCACTTCGTTCTGGCTTTTAACAACTTTTTCTGCCCCTGGTTGGCGCTCCGGAAAAAAACTCTCCTAGAGCTCAGCAGTGGCGCTTCGTGAGGATGAACATCAACAAGCTTGTCTGGAAGCTCGCCCGATAAGAATCTCTCGCCAATGGTCAGACCTTGTTTGCTGCAATCCTTTCGGCTCGCAGCACGGCCGACAGCCACTTAGCGAGAGAGATCCCAACGGAAGGGCAGTTCTCACAAACAGACAAATTTTGGCTCCTTTTGCGCTTCTTATTCTCCACTCAGTTTGGAGAAAAGTTTTATTTAACCGCGGCCACTCGGAGCTCGACAGGGAGCGAGATAATAGATGACCATCTTCGGTCGAAGAGTGGATCTGGCTAGTGGGAAGACACCGGTAAAGCATTGCACATTTGGAGGCGAGCCGATCGTGAGGCTGGCTTTTGGTTCAGGTTTTTCGAGTGCGTCGTTATTTGCTGTTTGCGTGTGTCTGTCTGTGTGTGTGCTGGTTAGACAGCGTCGCTTGGTGCACTCCACCGGTGAGAGAAAGAGGTAGAGAGTGGCAAGGAAAGAGAACAACAGGTGGACTGCAAGGTAAAGAGGGAGTTGCGTCTGGCATCGAGACAAAAGTTTTCCAGTTTGAGAGTGCGTTTTTCAGTTTCTAGGAGCTGGAATGTGTGTGTGAGAGGCTGGCAAGAGTGAGTGGCAAGAACGAGAACCACAGAGGCGAAGTAACTGTTATTATTGTTGTTGTTGTTGTTGGTTCGAAGCTCGAAGCTCGAATAGGAACAAGTGCGACAACAAGTCTGGTTGCGCGCACTCCAAGCGGCAGCGGAACAGAAATTAGGCCACTGAAAAGTGAAAGCAAAACAGACAGCGTCTCTCTCGCCTTTGGTCTCGAGCCAGAAGACGCCAGGAAACATTAGCCTGAATTGGGTTGAATTTTTAACTAACAAACTTGGGCTCCTGAGATTTGCTTCAAGATCGGCTGGCTAATGTTAAGATGGTAGTTCGCTGAGGCAAATCTTTGCCTGATATCTTTTATCACAACCTTTTAACTCGGAACGATTGCGAGATTTTTAACTTTTAGAACCTAAACAGAGCGGGAAAACCCTCAAGAAAGCTCATCGCCTCCATACAAACATATTGAAACAGAACAACAAGTTATTCAAGTTTTTTTTAACAATGCAACAATCAGAATCAAGCACAGATTCACCACCATTTCCCCAAGCCAATCGGGTCAATATCAACCAACTGCATGATGATCTGTTGATGAGAATCTTCGAGCACCTGCACTTCGATGATAAGCTCAGACTCAGAAGGACCTGTGTGAAATGGAAGAACCTCCTCGAGAGACAATTGTCATCCATCAGGGCTCTCAGACTGGGACAATTCATCAGAGGTGGCTACTCTCTAACTTCGGGCCTAGAGGCTCACTGTTACCACGAGAGACACATGGGCACTGGCCAGCAGCAGCAGCAAATTTCTTCCCAGAAAAGAGACTTATCATTATCTAGTGAAAGAAAGAATCTCATTTTAGACCATTATTATCATCAATTAAGACAACAAACGGGAACTCTATTCAACGAGACACTACTTGAAATGCCCGCTGATCTGGAGACACAATGCTATACAATCAAACGCTTTGATTATCTACATCGCGCGCTAAAACAGTCATATAACAACATCACAATGCTCTCAATTGGTCGCATTCAAATCACTCAGCGACTGCTCATTGTCTTGACACACAATTTGCCCTCATTAGAACATCTCGAACTCATCAATTGTGCCAGTTCACTGGCTAGCTTGACGGAGGAGAAACAACGCCGCCATTCAGGAAACGGCCAAAGACATCAACAATCTAATCTAGGCTCGTGCACTACTGTTGACAGAAGTAATCTTACCACTACGACGGACACCATTCCATCATTGGGATCATTCAACGAAAGCGAACTGGAGGCAAGAGATACGGCCGGCCAATTCGACAGGGTCCTTTATCAGCATTCGGATGAACAATTGAATGTTAGAGATCGATTGATCAGATCTAATTTGATACAAAGTTGTGAGCTCATTCGTGAAGTCAAACAACAACGTCTGTGGCCCAAAATGAAACACTTGCTAGTTAAGGAGTGCAATCAATTGAGCGAATTCATGCTCTGTCTGCTCTTGTCATTGACCAATCAAACATTGACCCATCTTGAATTGGAGCGCAACTATCACTTAGTTGGTGAGCTTCTCAATTATTGCGGCCCATATTTGAGTGTGCTCAAGTTGAGACATTGTCCATTGATTAGGCCAAAGTTTGTTGAGGACCTCGTTAAAATTCGCCAATTATTAGGATCCACTATTCAAATTGCACAATGTGACCAAAATTCCAACAATCCTCAGTCCTCGTCCTCGCTCAAATTAACTGGCTCGTCGGTGGCGGCCGGCGGTGCTGCCACCTTGACATCACGGGCAGTTCTCTTTGCAATCTTATTCAACGCCTGATTCACACGCTTCGAACGGAATAGCTCGGGATTTCTATTGGCTTGTGTCTTGAAGAAGAATGTATCTATTGTACGCTGAAGCTTCTTTTCATTCAACTTTTTCATCACTGGAACCAATTTCTCATCAATCTTCTTCTGATCCCAGGCGAAGTTTCTCTGGGCATACTCGCGCAACTGATCCAAATCAGGCGTACCCCATGTGAACTCCTCTCTGGATGAGTCGGCGACTGGCTTCAAATAACCGTCATAAACAGCACGTGATGGAAACTCATCAGGCAATATGAACTTCAAGAAACCCTTCTTCTTCTTCGTACCAACCAGAGTCTTATCAGCCTGGGTCGTCTGATGCCAATCCTTAAACTTGCACAGTGGATCCAGTCCCTCCCCTTCGAACTCGCTCAAAATCTCCATGGCGGTAACAGGACCCACATTCATTATACCATCCGTATAATCACTGCCTACCAACATTGCAAAACACACAAGGTACTCTCTAGTCATACCTAGTTGATATACAATATCGGCCATCTTATATTGCATCACATACTTGTCATCACTAAAGAAATGTCTATAAACACACTGAGAACCAAAGAGCCATATATCACTATCATCAGTTATGGTGCCTTCAGTTAGCTTCAGCTCCTCCAACAATGCGCATTGGGCCTCAGCCTCACCAGCTGCGTCGATGTAAGGTATACCGAAAATGCGTAATAACTCTTTGGCGTCTTCTATAATCTTGGAAGTTACTTTGTTTGACGCCCTTTGGACATCGGCCACTAGATTTGCTGAACTCTTTTGAGCTGCCAGAAGATCTGAAATCTTGCTTGCGTTGTCGGGTTTCGTGCTTGCAGCTGTGTGAGTAGATGTGCTAACAACGGGTTGAGATGATGATGTATTAGCGTCAGCCTTTGGCTGTGCTGCTGGAGATACTTTGGCAGGTGATCCTACAACTTCGACTGGTTGACTCTTAGAGCTGGTTTCATCTGTCGGTAGTCTTGGTTCCTTATCACTTTTCGATGACTCTACTAGAGTCGATTGAGCTATTGGTGGTTTAGTCGTCGCTTGAGTAGGTTTGTTACTGGTTGCGTTAGTTGAGATATTAACAGGCTCCTCATCGTCACTTATTTCAATGGTTAGATTCGCTTTCTTCGTTGGTGGGGATTTAGACCTGTTGCATGGACTTTCCTCGACGTCACTATCCTCTGCCAATGACTCCGTTAAGTCTACAACACTGTCTCTTCGGACTGATTTCCTCTGATCTGGAAATTCATTATCGGAATCGAGCTCTATAGTTGTGTTTGTCTTTGGTGGCAATGGCGCTTTATCATTGTGGACAGACGAATTTTCTAACTCGGATGAGCATGCATTCAGATCGTCTTCATTATCCTCGATTACCTCTAAATCGTCAGAACTTTCACTGCTGCTGCTGCTAGTTGATGAGAGCTCTTTAGATTTCTCCTTTTCGATAATTGTTGAACACTCACTTTCTGAATCTGTCTGCTTGGCTTCAGATTGGGTGGACGGGTTAGATGACTCATCTGTTTCACGCACTGGACTAAGAGAGGGTCCCTCATCGGTTGAAACTTTTCTCTTCTTAGACGACGTACTGATCGAGCCAGGCAGCCGAATGAAGTTAGCATCAGGCTTCTTCTCCTCAAATAATAATTTGAGACTCGGGCGAAAAACTCTTATGCCACTCTGAGATTCATCATTCGTTGAAGCACTCTTATCATCTGAAGTGTCAACTTTAGGTGTTGCCTTGTGGGTTTCATAATTGTCGAAGGGATTCTGTCTACTTGTTTCAGGTTGGTTCTTTCTGTATAGAAGTGTTGAGGTTGCATCAGATTGCATCCGGAATGCACTTATTGTATGACCGTCAGCGAGGCCACCCGCAAAATTTGCACAAATATCTTTCTGGCATTCCTCGATCTTTTCCTGGACTAGTCTACGGGCCTTCAATCGTTGGACTTGAAAACTCGAGAAAGACCCTGCATCCTCGGGTAATGATTCGTTTCTTTTCAGTCTTTTGGTGGATTCCTGAATATCATGCAATATTTCATACCGTACTTCAGCGGGCAGCTGCTTGAAATCCTCTGAATGAATGTCAATTTTATGTTTGCCTTGAGCTTCTCCGAGATACTGAACGAATTTTTCGTCCTCACCCTCACTTGAACTGATATCTTCGCCCTCAGAATCAGACCCCTTCAGAGGGTCCTCATTCCTGACGTGCGGTGGGAGATAGAAAAGATCATCATCCTCCTCAGTCATCTTTTCAGCCGCAACAAGATAGTTCGACTTGAGTTCTGGGAGATGAATCTTGAGATCATCGATATTTGCATTAGGGTACTGAGATTTGAGTTGTAATGCCAGAGCCTTCATGGCGGCATCTTGAACTTTCGACAAGTTTTTGTTCCTGAAATTCTGACGCCTTTCGAGAGTGCGCCTCTTAAGAACTGGCGCTGGACCATCGAATACGAATACTGGCTTAATTCTGTAAAATAGTAACTTGCATATCCGATTGTAGAGACCCAGTTTGTGACTCTCAATATTATAAGTTGCGTTGTCCTTCTCTCTGAAACCACGAATGAACTTGTAAAGCCATATATTAGCATCCACTCCGAGCACTTTCCCCTCGAGTCCTTCAAGCTTGATGGGATGTCCAATTGAGTTCAACAACTCCCATAAGCCGAGGACTCCCATGACGGCTTAACCCTGTGACTAAATTAATAAATAAATGAGTATATTGGTTATTGATGAAGCAAATAAGAATTGCTTCATATGACGTCCCGGTGGATATTTTGACACGCGTTTGTGTCTGCAAGCGGATCGCCCGCGGTCAGATGTGCGCTGTGGCGGCACGCATCATGGTCAAGGATCAGTTTGGTCAGGCGAGCAAAGCTACATCTCACCACCTAAACGACAGGTGTTCAACAGTGGGGATGCTCATTCTATGTATAGACAAAAACATGAGTCTGATGCGATATACAAACCTAATGTACTGCTAG
>Ga0058701_10000438_pt1 | contig 29003 bp, 21 predicted proteins | sample AgamicOrMae_FD_97039 | JGI IMG/M metagenome (GOLD analysis project Ga0058701, IMG submission 97039) | Agave microbial communities from Guanajuato, Mexico - Or.Ma.e | ecosystem: Host-associated > Plants > Phyllosphere > Phylloplane/Leaf | place: Guanajuato, Mexico | collected 2012-06-04 | reverse complement strand
TATTCCTTTTCATTCGCGAGCATTAACACTAAAATTACCTCACTGATCGTTTTCATCGTTCAGAGAACATAATGATTCGTCAGATATTTTATTAACGGGACACTACCTTCTTTTTCGTAGCACTTTTTCTGCAGATATACTGTCTTTTTCTCGAAGCAGCATAGGGACGTAAGTGAAACCAGTTTTGGTTGAACTGGGGTAGAACACAAGAACAAGGAAATGCAACCTTGAAAACTCAGTGTACAGCAAACTTTTCTCGTTCGACGGACTTTGGACACATCTGTCTACCTCATGTCTGTTCAGTAGGATACACAAAAGGGGGTCTCAGCTGCAAGTTCCGGACTGGGACTCAGAGATGTGGACTTTCTTTTGGGAGGGATTTACAAATAAGAATGATCACCTCAATATATAATCCCATATACAGTGGCCAGACAAAGTCAAACTTTTCGACTTGTAACTGAGAGAGTTACACAACCAAGAGACTTACAATTGAGACTCCTCTGTGCGGTACGAGTTAATCGGAGAATCTCTTTTGGCCGTGGGGATTCAGCGCACGTATCATTTGCCGTGTGGACGATTTTCTCTCCTCTGAAACTCGCAGCGCCCATCAAGATACTTTCATCCCGCCCAAACTCGATTCAACTCATTCGCGACCTATCGTCCCGCGCTGCGTGGCGTTTGATTATTTCAGCGTAGGAGAGGCGAAAACTCCACTTGATATGAACCTGATTGGCTGCGCCAAGTTAGTTTTCCTTTCTGTCCGTTGTGATACCCACACAATTTTCTGGACAATTTCGGAAAAGCGTTTGGCTTGTTAGCAGATTCATAAGTGGCTTAGGCGCCTTCTGCGTCCATTTTTGACAGACTTATGCACACCACGGAAACGAGTTCGGAGAATTATTTCGAACCTCTCGCACTGTTTGTGTTTTCTACCTCGTGTTTTCTGAACCTTTCGTCGCAAGCTGCCCTGGAACGAATATCCATTGCAAGTCCATGCAAGGATAACCATAGAAATCCATGGATATCCATAAAAGCGTGGGTATTCAAATAGATATCCATAAAAGCATGTATATCAATTTGGATATCCATAAAAGCATGGATAATTGAAGACTGATATCCATAAAAACATGGATATCTATCCATTTATATTTATGTTCCTCGGATGTTAATTGTAGAATGTCCTTGCATGGTTATCCCTACGTGTACATCAATGTGGATATCCACTCTTGTATGGAGAATCGAAGACTAGCATCCAAAAAACATGGATATCCATATGGATAACCGCGGATTTTTGGAAATCCTTGCATGGGTTTGTTATGGATTCTCGGACCAGAGTGAGAGCGGGGCAGTTCGTATCTCACTTATCAGAAGAGTAAGCGACTTCAAGCTTACTGTTAGTGATTGTAGGTCAGGTTTTTAGGTTAGGTTTGGTTAGGTTTGACGGTCTGTAACTCGCTCCGTGCGGCTTGACAACGGGAGCTTGAATACAAGAGGCACGAGTAGAATTTAAAATTGAGAGTCACGAACGAGTTGGGAGGAAGTTTATCGAAGTTTTCGTGCAGGACTTGCGCGTCCTTGCCCACAATTTCGACTTGGGATTTATCGTTTCTTTTCGTCTATGTTTCAGGCTTCACAGGCGCGCCAAAGCAGCAGCTGATGTGGACTACCCTGCGTATGGAGTGACTGGGCCGAGCAGGGATCTCAGCCCGTCTGGGGATCGCCGTCTAGCGCAGTCGGCACAAATTTACCATTACCAACATCAAAAACAACAGATTCTTTCTATGGAAGGGTAATCACATCGCTACTTCTTAAATTTTTTTCACTTTGTTAGAAGACTTTTAGAACTTCTCATTAGAGCTTCAAAGTCGCGCGATGGGTCTTTGCTTATATTTTTTTTTTAGTAAAAGTGTGTTGGTAACAATTCATTAGTATTGCCAACATAAACTAACAATCTATATAATGTATAAATAAATGTATAAAACTCGATCGTATATTCTGTTCATTACTTAATTCGAATGGAAAAGTATAGTTGAAGATAAAATCCTTTATATGAGGGAAGGTGGTCTCTTCGGGCCAATACGACGATCCGTTAACATGTTATTTGTAACGGTTGTTTTGTAGCGGCCATCAACCGCCGTCTAGAGGCTCGATGTCGGAAGCGGAGAGCGAAGATGATAACGAGGAAGGAGATTACACGGTTTACGAATGCCCAGGACTAGCGCCGGTGAGTACTTCTCGGACGTGGAAAAAGTAGAAAGCAGCGACTCAGAGTTCATAGATTCTCAGACACTTCAACAAAAAAACATTGTTAACGTTGTTGCAGCCCGGCGAAATGGAGGTGAAGAACCCAATGTTTGACGACGACCCAACCACGGCGACTCCCGCTACGCCCGCCACGCCCGGCTCCACGGTGCTCCACCACGAAGGCCAAATCAAGAGCAGCTCGACCAGCAATCGAAGCCCTTCTTCCAAGTAAAGCGGCGAGGTTCTCGCGTCGAGCGAAGCAACGCATCGTCCTGGCGGAGCGGGCGCCCGTGGCCGGAAGGACCAAGGACCTTCCCCGACAATGTTCCGTCTCGCGCTCCCCACGAATCCTTGGCTTTCCTCTCGAGACGGAAGCATTCTTTATCTTGGCTGAAGATTCTTAGGTTCGGGCCTAACAAGAAGAGTGAGTTTGAGCGACTGATTTTTCGTACGTTTGTGATGTGAGCTGGCGCTGGTGTGCTTTCACGCCTGCGTTTCTTGGACTAAGAAGGACGAGTTCAGATATTTTAGGAGCAAATGCTCCGACGAAATGGCCATCTTTAAAAAGTTTATCGAGTGGCACTAATTCCATATTTCTTCTTTCTAGCGTATTTATGAAAAAAATGAGCGAGAATGTTGACGGGCCGGAGCGGTCGTGGGCTGTTTTTACTTTCAGTGTTGCGAGATTTCGTGACACCGTCGAATTTAAACGCGATTAAATTTTTAACGTGTAAAGATAATTTATTCATAGATCCCGAATTATTGCTGCTCTGCTCGAGAGCAATGAAGAACTTACGACCTACATGAAGTTACTTCTAGTGGTTCTCGAGTTCCTTTCGGCTGAAATTTACAAAAATCGCGAAATCAGGCAAGAGTATTTTTTTGTTTTTGTTTTTGTTTCATTAGAGGAAGGAGACCCGAGAACAATGATATTTTGAAACAGGGATTTTATTTTCTCCCAAAATAAGGTCGAGTATCAGCCGTTAAAATTGGAATTAATGGCTTTATCCTATATAAGGTCAGTATTCTTGAGTGTTCAGAGTTTAATTGGGGTATAGTGTTAAGCGTTCGACTCAGTCGTTTGCGGCTCCAAGTGTTTTGATTTCCGAGAGAAAGTAAATTTCAGTCTTTACAACATCAAGCGGTCGCTTTAGTGATTTACGAAACGCATTGATTTAAACTCTGATAGGAACGAGAACTTTTTGCTTTTCTTTTACGCAGATTGAGTTTTTTTGGCAACATTTGTTGAAATTGAGGTTGAGGCACTTAAGTGACGTGGCTTAATGTATTGCCGATGACCACGATTTCAAACAGAGTAAAAACTACCCACGACTTCTGCTTTCAATTCACACGGGTATATGATTTTATTTTTTTCTTCTTCAGCATCTGGGAGATAACTTTGCGCTTGTAAATGTTGTGCAAATTATTTTACGAGAACCACGGACACATCTAGAAATGAAAAAAAGTTATTTTCGTAACTAAAAGTTCTGCCATTTTCTGGTCGAAAATTAGGAATGATTGCTTTTCTATGAATTGTGAAGAATCTAAAACATGATATGAGGGTTGTGATGTTATAACCCTAACGATAAAAGGGCAAATATTTTTACGGAAATCCAGTATTTTTAGTGGGCGATTCCTGGTGACATCTTATCAGTTTGCTGTGATGAAATGCTACGACGATTCACATGATCAGACTGCAATGTCGCTTTCAATCGAAATTCTTCTATCAATCATTCAAACTGCTTTCGTTTGGAGTCCTTATAGACATCGGATCTTCCCGCCATCTTGTGATTACGTCTCTGGTCCGCCAATCAGAAGTCGCGGGAGGATCGTTGCGAGGCCCCGTTGGATGAAGGCTGGACCATCGGTTGCCCATCTCCCCGAATGAAAGCATTTTCTCTTTCTGCAGCTACGTCGGAATGTTTAAATCCTTGGAAACCAAGCGAGCGCAACAGTCTAATTTTTATAAGTCCGTGTTGCAAGTAGCCAATCACGAACTACGCTAAGCCTTTAGCCTACGTATATCCTCGTTCGGGAAAGTCCCAAAACGACGCTATCCAGTTCATTCTCCATTCAAACGAGGGCTAAGACCTTCCGCAAAGAATAATTTCGTATGGGGAAAATATCTTCTGTCCCCTTATAATGGCCATAGTATGCCACATGTAAGCGCCCTATATTTGCTCACAGACGTCCAGGAAAAATGTCCCGTCTTGTGAGAGAGATTTGTGGCACTCCTAGAATGCTCTATTTTGGCGAAACATTCAAGCCAACTTTTTGTAGCATATATAAGACGCTTGTATGTGGTGCTATTTTATGGAATGAGCTGTCCCTTGAAAGAGGTTAACGCGATCTCCCTTATTTCGGAAAGAATAAACAATGAGCGGTTTTGTATTGTCAGCAAAAAGTTGGTATATTTCGTGTGTCATGTCGCTGTACCTTTTAAACGATAAGCATTGCGGTAGTTTATTTAGCAATATGTAACAGAGTCTAAGTTTGTTTCAGTGGAAGGAGACAGTTGCTTTGGATGGCCTTTCACGAAATGTCAATATTCTAGCTTAACGGGGAGCCTCTTTGTTTCGTTGGATGGCTTCTTAGCGACGGCCATTTCTTTTCCCGGAAACATGATAAAATGGTCCAAACGATCCTATTTAAAAAAACATATCGTCTGCGTTAGAGGCTGCCATGTCAGCTTACAAGTTAGCTTAGCTACAAAGCTGCTTTGTGGATTTGCATGTTTACCCGCCCCTTTTCATTTCCCGGAAATTCCACGTGTACGACTACCTCATTATGTTTAATCTTTCTTTGGAACTCAGGAGCCTGCGCTCCTGATAAGATTTTATTCCGTCATAACCGTTTTGAAAAACTTTTGTTTTTGAGTGTCTTGACCAATGCATCGTACTAAGTTGGCCTACGAGCCCCGGAAACCCCTCTAGGTTACTTTTGATGTGTTTTTGTGTAAAAAGCGCCTCTCTTGTAGACCGTGTTGAAGCAAACTCCGCTTCACGGTTTGAATCAGTTCCGTAATCTCTCCTAATTTATCGGCAGCCTAATCATGTCTTAAAATTGACTGTTCATTTCTGATTGGTTGGCACGATTGACGACATGTTTGATTAGTGATTCTGGTCTCGGTAATAAATTTCATGACTCGTAGAGATCAAAATCAAAATAGAGCCTACAAGTGTTGTAGGCAATGTGCGGGACTTGGATGTATTGATGTTGCCTATCCAACTGCATGCAGGGGTTGAGCCCGATGCTTCAACTTTGAACGCTTAATTTTCCATATCCCAAATGGCGTTAAAAAAAGTAAGTGAATTGTGTGTTAATCTGACCAATCAGGAATCAAATTATAGGCCTCTGGTGTTTCAATGAATACATCGCCAACTGAACCGTAGAATAGTGGTTGTTTGTAAACGTTAAATGCACTTTATCTACAAATAGAAATTTAACATGATGTAGAGTGAAAACTCCGCCCCAATGATGTTCCGAAGGGAACTAAAAACCTACGGAGGAGAAGGAGGAGTTGATTACAATTTCGTTCAGCCTGCTTTATTGAACTTCTTAAAAAAAATAAACAGAGGAGCATCGATATAATGGGTGTACAACATAAATGACTTATTTTTTTGATCTGCGACGAAACGTTTCAGTGGAAAAAATCTTAGTTTTTGATAAACTTGGCCATCTCTAAGAAAGGACTTTACTTCCACGTAGCGGTGCGCCTATCCCTCTTAATCTTAATCTAATCTTAAATCGTACAAATAGGTCACTTTATTAATTCATACCCTTACGCCTTTTATGGATGCTCCGATGTTGGCCTACAACGTCAAGTTGATTTATTTCAAGCTTTATAAAAGGCCTATGAACTTCCATGATCAGGTTTCTTGTCGTGAAATTGCATGAGTTGTCTTAACCCTATAGGCTAAGTCTTATGTGATTTCTTTTAAAAAAAAATAGAGTTGAATCCTCTCCCCCAAATGACTTGAGTGTTAAAAGTATGTTTGAGACAGCTGGTCTGCGCTTATAGATTTGAAATCTGTGACTCGTTGATTATAAGTTTAGTAGCTTTTCTTCCTTGTCGAATCGATTTTTTTTGTGGTCCAAGAATAACGCTGTAGAAATCTGTTCTAGAAAATGGCGGGTCAGGTCATGAGTTTGTACAGTCCGCCGCAAAAGTCATGACCCGTGCTTCCATGTATTTCTTATGGAAGCGAGGGTCACGACTTTTGTGGCTCACTGTACACTTCGAGAGTTTTATAAGGTATATAAAAGCTACAGACTATTCGTATTCAGCAACCGTATACACCTTTACGGAGCCGTTATTCTTTGCTTCGGAATGAGAGAGCAAAACTTTGATTTTAGCGTGAAATTAACCCATGATGGCAACAAACTGGATATCAGGGCCTTTCGTGTTGTATACTTTGAATCGATGCGTAACTTTTTCATTTTCAACAATTTTTGTCAATTAAATCAAAATTGTTTGTTTGGGGAGTTGTTTAGGTGAAGTTACCTAATGCGATTCGCTTGATTCCAGTACTTTTTACGTAATTGATTATCACTTCTATCAAACTCTTATGTCAAGAAAATATTTTTAGCTAGGAAGTATATCATTTACGGAATCAGGCTGTTCGCTGTAGGTTTGTCACTTTGTAAGATAAGGAAATTAGAGTGATTGAGATGTCTGTTTTGATACAAGGTATGTAATTCGAGTTTCTTTATCGTTTGTTTACGGTACTGACTTTCTTCATAATTGAAACCAAAAAATATTTGAGGTCTTTAGGTGTTGCGTTGAAAACTTTGAAGTAGCCATCATTTTTATACTTTATTTATTCCTTGTATATATGAGCATTTGATTTTACAGTCAATCGATTAGTCTCCTTCTAGAGTAAATCGTTGTCTTAAGTCTTCTCTGAAGTTGCTCTTTACGTTTTAAAGCCGTGATTTTGTCATCCTGTTTGGCTGATCGGAATGACGTCGAAGTTTAGATGAATCGGGGAAAAAATTGCTGTTTTTAAGTGGACTTTCGGTTCAATTCGTGCCACGAATTTCTCATTGTAACTGTAACTTCCATACTCTCGCGAACAAATGCGTCTCACGGTACTTGACCGCCAAAAACGGCGTCTATCTAACCAATCAGCCAATCAGGCTTTTGCGGACCGATTTCAGATCACGTGCTACAAGCGCCGGACTCGCGCCTTACGGTATCATTTTGGAGCCGCTATCGATCGGCTGGAATTAATTACTGATTTCATTGATGAAGCTGCGCGGCGAGCCGGGGCCGGTTTTATTCTGATCCGTTCATGAACTACGATCCTCCGATCCGTCATATGGAACTTTAGGTTAAGGTTATAAATGTGATAAAGATTTAAGTCGGTAGATTCGAACGACCGATTCTACCCATGTGTGTAAGCTAGTCTTTACATTCCACCGCGATTTCAAACGAATCATTTTTTTCGTTATCAGTCTTCACTTACTTCTGAATCGAAAAAAAAACTTCATTTCATCGATTTAACTTCAGAACACCAAATGCAATAGCTGCTGAACATTGAGCAGTTATGTCGTATCTTTCGTTCGCGTATTCTTAACGATTATATTTTTATACGTAAGTCCCTAGTCTTCGTAAATATCCTATTTTCATAGTTTTCTTTACCTTAAAATTGATTAGCTGCCTGTAGGGAAACAAAATATATTCTTCCAAAACTTTTTTTTCGGTTCAATCTTTTTTTGAGTAAAAATCCTGATTTTTTTGAGATGAGTAAAACGAACGTCGCGATATGAACACACATACTGACATCAAATTCGGCACACAGCCCTTTCAGGTGCTATAAAAGAAATTGATTGAGCATGTTGATGAGCTTGATGAGTTGATGGTCTTCGCAGAAGACTGAGGAACATTTGAGGTGAGAGCAGTTACACAAATCGTCTGAAGACTCGAATCTGCGTCAAATTTTGGTGATGGGTCAGATTATACTTCAAGCTTTAGTAAATCATACCTGATAAACAGAAGCGAAAATATATCAGCTACCTTATAGTGAAGTATATATTGACCTATTTTGATAATTTATAAATTGAATATATTTATATAGTATGTGTCATGGAGGCATATCCCCTCTGGTCTGATGGACCCCGATCTACGCTATAGAACTGCTGTACACTTGATGTCAATAAATGACTAAGTTCTGATAGGTGGCTTATTAGTACCTTTGATCGACCATTATCTCTCCCTCACTTTACTGTGATCCCATGGAGTTAATTTTCATTCAGTAGAATTTTTGCGTCTCCATGGCTTTTTTCTGTATTTGCACTTCTTTAAACAGACTAGACAGAGCAGCTGCGAGCTGCAGAGCTACCGGTGCCGCTACACGATATCCACAACGGCTGTGGCTCTCAAGGGGCCGCACACAAATAACTTAACGCTCAACGAGACACTTCTGAACCCCTTCTCCTCCCCCCACTCCTAACGCTTATTCCTTTATCTTATGTGGGGCGTAACGCAAACGTAATTCCCCCTCCCCCCTTGAGAGCGTTACCGGTACGTATTATGTGCAATCCCCAATAGATGCGGATCAGCTGCGAACCTTGGGCTGTTTATACTTGAACCGCCGGTAATTTTATTTTTGACTTTCCCGTCAGGGAAAGTATTGTCATCGTGAAGAAAAAAAAACGAAAAAAAAAACGATGTTGAGATTTTGATGAATCTTCACGTTTTGAGGTCCTAGGAGTCCAAAAAAGTTTTTTATTATTTTATTTTTTTAATTTTTTAACTAGGAGAGGAGGGAGAATCTACGAGGGGTCACAACAAGAGGGATGCATAATAAAGGAAAGTGCCGAAGATATCAGACGATAAGGGGTCGTCCATTAATCACGTGAAACAAAAAAGGCCACTTTCTGACCCCCCTCCTCCTCATGTGAACTTAACGTGAACGGAGCCTTGACCCCCCTCCCTCCGCGTGTTCACGTGTACCTTTGCTTTTTTTAAATGCAAAAATAGCCAATAGCGTTAAAACCGTTCTTATAACAATAAAAGGCTGGATATTACATTTTTAAAGAATCATCAAGTTAAATCTAATCAGACCGGTAACAATCAGATTTAAATCAAAGAACAAACAATAGCCCGGAAGTTATATCTAATCAGTCTTGCGGCTGTTATATGAAAAAAGGAAAAAAATATTTTCGAAAGAAAACTGCAATTTTAGAAGTTAAGCTGAACTTACCGGTGATCCCCCTCAAGTGGTAGCAAAGTAACTTTTTGAGAACTCTCTTTCCCCCCATAACTGTTCACGTGATTAACGGACGACCCCTAATCTGAGCAGCAAGTGGGTACCGGTACTTAGGTACCGTATGAAGACACGCGAACGGAGGTGTTTTTGTGTAGAAATAACAGCCACTGCGAGTATATGTACCGGTAGTTAAATATCTAACGAGACTTTAAAATGATACGCCTTTTCACCAGTCTGTAGCGGTTTTTTTTAAATTATTTTATTTTTTAAGTGGAAGTTTTCTCGGGACTAGCCTCTAGAGCCAGTCGCTTGTATGAGCGCTACTAGCATGAAATCGGAAACTCATGGTTGAAGGCCAATTCCTTTAAGATTGAACTGATATTCTAGATTATTGAGGTCCATTTCGGCGTAAATGTTAATTGATGGTTGTAAATGCTCGATCATAAACGTAATGTAACGAAAAGTATTTTGTGCATTCCGTTGTGAAAGGAGCGGTGAGCAGCAGTTACCGGTACCGTTATGGTTATTTTATATGATTATAGCGCCGTAAGTAAGCGACAAACTACTTCACTCACCTGTCGGAGATCTCAATCCAACCAACCATAACTGTGTACCTTTAATCTCTCTAGCCTTCAATGCTTTTATTTCCTTCTGCGTGGGTATTTATATAATAACCCATCTCTTACTCGACGACCAGTTCCGCGTATTATTTGAATGATGCGCCTTGTCTTTGGACCTGCTTTGGACTAAGAATTTTTAGGTACACAATTCCGGCGGGAATCGGTGGTAGCAGAAGGAAAAGAGCAGAAGCCTCGGCAGATGTCATTTTACATGTCAGTTTAATCTTTGTTGCAATGGCATATCCGGGACTGAGGGTAGCTTCAGCGGTTTCACTTTTTGTCGTGCTGTGTAGTATTTATTTTCGACCCACAGATCGAAGTTTAAACAGATTATCCGATGTTCTCGCCGGCCTCCAAAAGGCTGAGGAGCAGCCTCAAGAAATTAGCGACTTTAAGCGCATAGTTATAGGTTATGGTGCGTGTAAAGATGTGTTCTCGTCAGCTGCAGATCTGTTTGATTTTGCCGAAAGTTCAAAGGAACCCGGCGAACTTCACACTCTGGAAGATCTCCAAAAGTCATTTACTTATTTTTTCAAACATGGAGCGGCCGCTGAGTGAGTAGTCACATATGAGGTTATAATTGACGCATCTCTTGCCACTTAGATCTCCCTCTTTGCTTTTCTTTCAAAACATAGAATGCGCCGCGACGCAGTTATGATCTCCCATAATGTGCTTAATGAACTATTCAAAATTTTCAGGCGGTACTTGTCGAACAGCACGGTATTCAACGAGCTAGTTGACACCGCGCTCTCCAAAAATGCACGGTATGCCATCGGAGGTAATGCACCAATCATGGCCATGCGTTTTGCAGAGGCTGGATTTTCTGTGCTGCTTGCAGCAAAAATAACTCCGTTGTTAGAAAAAGATCTTCCCAATAATATATCTGGTAAGTTCCATGTGTTACTGCTCGAAGGTGCACAAGCTCACTGTGTGCTGCTTTAGTGATTTTATCAAACTCAGCACATTCTTCTTAACAGGATTGTTGTTGCTTTTATGAGTTAACTCTCTCGTGTTTTTTTATCTCCTCCCTTCAGTTATACCTGTGTAATCATTGTTTACTTACTCAGAGTGGTTTGTTTTAAAGTAACATTACCTCTTAGTTTTCCTCCACTAACATGTGTAAATGGATTGGTTTGCCTGTAGTGATAGGAGAGTCTATTGACAAGGATGAAGTTCATCTCATTTTGGAGTACAAAACTGGTGACAAGTGGGGACCATATACTGCTCCAAGAGCAAACAGGTAAAATATCAGTCATATCTATCTAAGATGAATTTGACTATATTTTTTAATTTCCACAGCTGATCTCTGACCCATTCTCAATGCATGACTGCTGATATGTTAATTAAGAACCAAAAAATTATTGGTTGGACAGCTTTGGTGACTGAGTAGGCCTACTCTAAAAGTTTCCACAAGTTATCATTGGCCAAAATTTATTGTGTTGGTGTATATTCAGATAAAAGACTTAAACTGAAGTCAAATCATATGGTATTTCCATTGTGAATCCTGTTCCAGTCTTTTAGCCTGCCACGATCGTAGATCGGCAATTAGCTCATCAGATAACTCAAGTTAATTTTATTTTTGTATCAGGTTTATTGTTCATAATGATGACAACAATCCTACCATATCGTCGGCCGAGAAAGCTCTGGAACAATTTAGGAAGTACAAGCCAAACCTCCTTGTTGTTGGAGGATTACAAATGATGGACAATTTCAATTTTGCACCAGGTAACTTGAACTTCATGTCTTTTTTTCTTTTTATTTTCACTAAGTGCCAAAATTGGGAAGGTGTTGTTATCTGGCTGTTTGACAAGCATAGAATCTTGTAACTTATCCCACTTCATCACCACGGTCGTTTCTCTTATGTATTTTAAGTAAAATGTGATTTGATTTTGCTTTGATCGAGAGTATTTCCAAAAAAAAAATATTTCCAACTCCTTGAAATTAAAATTACTTTCGTAAACACTTAAAAAAAAAGTGTTTACGTGAGAAGTGAAACGTTTGTTTTGCGGCGGTTATGACCTAGCATGTTTCGGATCGGTCGCGGGTTGAGCAATGCAAGGATGCTATCAATGACTACATAATATTAACGAGTTAAAATTTTAACCGCGTTGGGATGGGGTACATGACCAATTTTTATCGAGATAGCCATCAGAAAGAGCTCAAAAAATGACGGAGAAAAGTCAAAAGCCGCAGCTGGATACAGTCAGCCGATCGCCCGAAAATCGATTTCAAAGTTGCGTTTGAGGTTATAGAATTCGTGGAATCCGGCAAAATTTACGGATTCTGTTATTTCAAAAGCAACTTCGAGCTCGATTCCCGGACGATCGACTGATCGCATGAAGTTGCGGCTTTTGACCCTTCCTCGTCATTTTTTTTTAGCTCTTTCGGATGGGTATCTCCATAAAAATTGGTCTAGTACCCCATTCGGTGGCATTGCGCGATCTGGTAACAAAGGGTTGTCAAATGAGCCTACCCTCGTGAAGATTATTTCAGTGCTATTTCTGTGTTGAAGGGGTCAGAAAAAGTCGGCTTGCAGTCATTCAAAAACAAATGCGTGATGTGGAGGACCACGTTCATATCCATTTCGAAATGGCCTCCTTCTCGCAGTCCAGTTTAATCCAAGATTTAATCGATGATGTCATTCCTTACGCAGACTCTTTGGGGATGAACGAACAGGTACGAAACTTCAATTACCCCCTACAAATGTATTGCATCGGAATATTCTATTTTCCAACTCAATGTAGAGCTTACAAGGGGATCACCTTAACTTGCCGCCTCCGATTTTCTGGAAACCTAAGATAGTTGTATGAAAAGATACCCAAGCCCAAATTTTGCTGCCAGAATGCATTTTTCCTGTTTTAAAAACAGCGTTGAAAATTGAACAAACAATGCAAAAACACGAAAAATTGCCAATCTCTTGGAAACTGCTAGAAATATTGAAAAACCCACAAAATTTCAGCCTAAGGCGCTACTTATGAGTGTTCTTCAAAGAATAAGTATTGGTTTTAAATTATAACGAAAAACCGAAATGTTCAAAATTGAACGCTATCTTTAAGGTTGTAAAATAAATATCGAAAGAAAGTTTGGGGCTTAGGTATCTCTTTATACCGTTATCTTGCAGTCCTGAAAATTTCACGAAAATCTGGGGCGGATAGTTGTAGTACTCCCCTTGTTAGTTGACCTCGTACTCCTTTTGACAAGGTTCATTCTAAACGAAAGATTAAGCCATGCAATGACGTAGAATTATCTTCGTATTTTTTTATAGGAACTGGCAAACCTATTAAGTATGCTGAAGTACGGGAACGTCACAACCGTCACAGATTCCAATCCAAGAGTAGCAAAAGTACTTGACGATATGCGTCAAGTGTTTGCGTAAGTGTTCACCCTTATCGCGAGCTTGCTCATGAGGTCATGTTTACGAGAATTAATTATTATTTTACTAATTATTTCCTTAAGCAAGAAGGTTAATTAAACGTATCGGCGTAATTAAAGTTTTCCTTGTATTTTTTTGTTTTTGTAGCGAGATCAGCGAAAGGAGCTCAAAAATTCCGCACCATCGTCAGTTGACTAGGATACATGTTCACACGTTAGCTTACCAGACCATAATGACCGTCCAAGGATCTTCGTGGCCTGCGACCGCCCAGGCGGCAGCTAAAGCTTCTTTGACGGCCAACCGCCACGTTTGCAATTCTCACGAGGTAGGCACACACATTGCACTGAATATTACCACGTTGAGCGCTGAACCCTAAAGATTTGCGGTCTAAATATCCCCATATGGGGTCCCTCAGCACTCAACGTGTTAAAAATGTGAAACCTCTTGCATTGCACCTCTTGTCGCCAAGACGAGCGGAGAAACAGCATAGCAAGGCACAATACACGTAATCGTACTGAGGTTAACCTTTCGGTCGCCTAGCCTGATGCCGTGGCAGTTATTGCTGCAGAGAAGGGCCCTTGGCGAAAGCTGAGTTGGGAGTGGTTGCGAAGTGAGGAATCATGCTCTTGCATTGATTGAAGCAACCCTAATCGAGGTCAATTTAACCTAACCTACTCGGGTTATGTTCTACAATTAACAGAAAGATTTAAAAAAGGCACTTCTTCGGCGTATTCGATTCCCACCCCGGAGCAGGTTTTGGGTTCGACTCCCGCCTCCGGTGCGCGGATTTCACAAATGTCCACCCGATGTCTGTTAGCTGGAATAGCCGCATCGTGTAAAAAATTGATTGTTTCTCGTGAAAGCACCCGCATATGAGCCCTGAAAAGAGGCGCAAATGAAATCCTTGACCGTCATGTTGAACCCCATTTTCCCGTATGAGGAATTGGGCCTCCCATGGCGGCTCCCAAGGCAAGGTCACCATTCGCGCCTCTCTGCTTTTTAGGGCTCTACTCAAGCCCTTGATTTTGTTTACTTTTTTCAGGTTGATATCGAGAAAGCTCGTTTGATAATGGACAGCAGTTTTGCTGCATCCCGGGCGAACGGAAGCCGTCGGATAGAAGTTGATGACACGCAGCCAGTCTCGTGTTGGGAGGAGCCGAGTCCTGCAGGATTAGTGCAAATATGCGTGGCGCCCAACCTGGTCTGTACCCACGCGACCCAAACATGTGGCGGCGGTGACAATATTTCAGCCTCTGCGCTGGCTGTTCAAATCTAGGTAATGAAACATAACTGATGCTCAATATCCTCTGAGACGTGTGTTCATGCTCATTCGGAACCGATGAAGTGGAAACCTGGCTCATTAAGTACACCGTTTTAAAGACGATTTTACACGTACTTAACGGAGATTTTTGAGTCAATCTCTGTTGCTGCTAGTCTCTTGCTCTGTCGTATGATTAATACACTGTAAATTTGAAAGGTGCAATTTTCTACCTCTCGTCAAGAATCCGAGCAGGAGAACAGTGAACTTAACCTAGGTTAGTTTACGCTAACAGTCGCCAAAGCTTGAAAAGTAAGCAGCGTAAGGCTTGGCAACAGCCTTGTAGAGCTGTAGCGAGGTGATGTCGATAATGCTCGGTAAGTTATGAAAGAATAAACCAGGGTGGAACACATGAGGTAAAAAATTACACTTATCGAATTTACAACGTATTTAAAGAAGAACGTTGAACGGGCTCTACCCGTTGATGTTATGTAATTTTTTATATTTTGAAAAGACAACAAATAATTGTATTTCGGCGACGCTATGGCATGCTGTGATTTTTCTCCTTCTATTTTCTTTGCTCTCAAACACGGAGGAGACCTCACCGTTTGCTAAAGGTCATTACACTCAGATTACATCCTAAGTCAATTTTTACAAGCCCTTTGAATCGGATCTATTTTGAAAATGTAGAGGGCTGTTATCCGTTCCTGTTAAAAAATTGGGTTTTGTTAAGAAAGGAGTATGAAGCGGTGAAAGTCTGCTGTACTTCAATGGCTGTATCCTTTCTCTCAGGTCAAATATTTTGCCCTTGACTTTACGGATGTGTTCTGTCGGTCCGTTATCATGCGTAAACTTAAAATCGCAATTCTGCGTATTTGAACTGTATCGTTTTTCATTCCAATGGAGTTTCTCCTTTTTTACGATTTTACACCGATTTGAAGTCTTAGCATTGTATATTTCTATAGAAACGATTTTAATGCATTACATTCCTGAAAACATTCCAGAACTTCGTATTCTGGAAAACAGCGTTCGAACTTACGGGTCAACGTTGCGTGACGAGTATATTAGACAATTGGGACCCGCGTCCGAATATGGTTGAGGGAATCACATTTGAAAGGGTGTGTTCGACTATGGTGGTGGATTTTAACCGTCTTAATTCAACTTTATGGGTCAACAGTGTTTGAACAAATCCAACACCTGCTTGGAATAACTTGTAACTATTCATGAAAGGGACATTTGATCAGCGTTGTCTAAGCGCCTAACCACGGGTCTTAACATTGAATCGGGCTAAAATTCCTTAATAATTCTGCATGCGTACAAAACTGATCATTCCTTCCAAGCTCACTGATCATTCCTTCATACTTTGTTTTCTGAACCTCAAAAAAATGTCGCATTTTCTTGAGGAGAAATCTTAAAGTTAATGCGGAGATAACGGTGCATTCAGAGTACAGTATCTCCTGTTTTTTTTACGTAATATGTTTGCGAAAGTGCAGTCTGGTGAGTGTGCACCGATTTGCGATTGCACCGAAAAAAATGTTCTTTGAAAAGACTAGCTTGTTCTCTGTTTAAGTTTGTTTGTTGTCATTGTTGTTATTGCTGTGTTCAGTCACTGAGGACAATTGTTGTGCCTAACTGCCGAGGCGGATTATTTTTAACGTATTTCGAACTCATCGTGGGTTTTTGAACTCTGCATAAACGCATCTACACGTTACCATGACATCCCGTGTGTGTTTTGTGTAAGTTAATGGCTGTGGGAAAGGGGGGGTTGTGTACGTTTTACTATTAAATGTGTTGATGCTTGAATTAATCAGAGTTTTATTTTTTACGTGAGGAGCATGTCCATGCTTGAATTCTGATCGATCTTTACGCGAAACATTTTACCACGAATAATTTACTCAAATACCCATTTCAGTGCGGTACCGCTCGGTAATAACTAGTCCCCCGAAGAATAAATTATTTTAATTTCAACAACGCCGGCAGGCGTATCTCTCTGTTCAGTGAAAAGTTGACAAAGGGAAAATGAGAGAATCATAGACATGATTTAGTGATTTTAATCTCGCACTTCGAAATTCCAGCTTTTGGAACGAAAAGAAAAACAATCAAAATGAGCTGCTCACAGGACTCGATCCTTCTGTGGTACAAATGCCTCGAGGACGGTTCGGTGTCATCACAAAATAAACTAAGAAACAATTTTATGAGCGGGGAATACATGCAAGTCTTTTTTGAACTCTTGGATATTCTTTATGAAGAAGTCGGACTTTTCGACATCTTTCGGCAACAACTGGAAAGCAAGATTTCCGACAGTCTCATCCGTCTCATGAGCTCCATCAGGCTCCGTGTCTTTTTCTTTCTTATTCTCTGCTACCACCTGAACGGACAACTTCCTAACGTTTGCCTTATTTCCACACAGGTTGTTAAGCCACTTAATAACAGTCGAAGGTTTTAAATCTTTCAGGTACTCTATCGCTCTTTTTCTACGATCAAAAACGTAATGTTGACTAATAATTTCAATCCAGTTTTTATCTACTTCCTCTTGCAGCTGAACGTCTGTACAGTTCTTCAACTTGATAAGAGATTCTAGTACGTGATTAAAGTCCTCTTGCTTCATCTGCTTCAAATCCTTGGTGAACGTCTTGAGAAACTCTTCAATCCTGTTGTCGACGTGCTCATTAGTGTGCTTCCCGGATTGGGACACGACCGTGATCAGGAACCCAATAACACCTACAACAATCGAAAAAGTCCTTAACTCTCGATCAGAAATAAGTTCTAATGATTTTTTTCTCGGAAAGCAAAATTTTAAGTCATTTACAACCGATCAAAGATGGGCCACGAATTGAATCAGAGGGTGGGGACGTTAAGCGTCCGCAGTTTAAAGTATTTCTCGCAGAAAACGGCAATGAATCTGCCCAAAAGTTGTCTATGCCTCAACTATAACCTTCACTATGGTAACAAGGTTCCAGCTTGAATTTTCAACCTTCGAGACTTAGATACTGGGTCAATATATCGGCGTGGTAACTTTTACTCTAAAACCTCTTAGCTAATCAGCCTTCAGGTATATATATATAAAAAAAGTAAATTTAATTTAAACAATCTCCAGACAGCCGATTTTTTTTTTTGTTAAAAATAGTATAAGCTTACCGTAGGTATCGGTTGACAGGCAGTAAACACTGTAGCCAAGCTGCTCCTGGGTGCGGAGGATGTTGAACAGTGGCTCCTCCATCAGCATGATGATCATCTCGATGGTGCTGTAGTCCTTGATGCAACCCAGCCCTGACTGGTAATAGTTAGTGGTGACGCAGTTGGTGTCGTCTTTGTTAAAGGATTCCACCCTACAAACTCTTTCTCCGATTGGCACCTGAACGACTCGCTTGTGCGGGATGTCAGCCAATGGCAGCGGTTTGCTACCGATAATTTCCACCACTTTGTGACTGATTCTCATCGCTTCTTCTTTGGATATATTGCCCTGCGCCAGGAACTGCACGTACAGGCGCTCGAAGTACCGAGTAACAAATGCTCGCAGCATTTCCGGGGTCACTTGTTTGATTGCTTCGTATTTTTCAACGGTAGTCCAGTACCTTTGCTGAATGATCGACGCCCGAACGTCTGAGGAGACGTTCTCCGGTTTAAGGAGGAAGTTGAAATAATATTTCTGCAATTTGTCTTTGACTGCTGCGAACATTTGCTCGTCCAACTTGTCGTTGAAAGATCTGATTCCTCTAATAAGGGTTTCCATAAGCATAGGCACTTTTTGGTTGAATCCCCAGCAGCGAACGGTTAAACCCCGCTGTTTCGATGATAGCTCGTACTCCAAACCCGCCATCCTCGCTGGGTACAAGTCTTCCATTGTTTGATGGTTCAGATACTCTATGAATATGTCCATCATAGAACACGTTTGTGGCGACTCTGGCAGGACGGGGGAGATGAAGAAGGCGTAGAGGAAAGAGTTCGGGACGAGGAATTTGTAGTCGCGTCGATACCATAACTCCAGGCTATCGGATTCGACTAATTTAACCGGATACGGTTGGTCACGCGTGTCTGGTTCTTCGGGCAAGATGGAGAAGTCTGTGGTGATGAAAGGATTCTTCTCGGGGAGAGCGAAGTCCGGGTAGGGCTCCACTTTGGACCACTTATCGATCCAGTCCTTCGGAATAGGTTCCACGTGGTACTGTGTCCCAAACCACGGCTCTGTCTGGTCGAATGTCACGCCCTCCCTGGGCGTTTTGGTGGATACCATGAGGTTCACGTTGTCCAGCCGGAATTCCTTGAGACAGTTCCTAATCTCGTCGGGGTCGTACTCGAAGTAGAGCTCGTCACCGCAGATGTAATCTTCGGGCGGGTACTTGTGCATGTTTTCCGACAGATTCTCCACGTATTCCGAAGCTGCTATCTCCTCCACGAACCGGAAATTCGCTTCTTCGATTGACTGTATCTCCTTGAAGAGAGCTTCTTGGGGGCCCTTGCACTGAAGGAGTTTGACGTAGGCGAAGACGGCTTCGATTACTTCTGGCAGGTGATTGATCCCCTCTTTGGTAAGGACGATACACAGGGAGTACAGGCGGTACAGGGAATTGTTCTCGAAATCGTATCCTCGATCCGAGATGATTTCAAGAGCCCACACCTTTTTGCGCAGATGGGACAGCAGGCTTCCGTGTCCTTCATGGCCGAGACACCACGAGATGTATTCCAGAGGCTTTTTTCGATACAAATGCATGAGGGGCGGCAAGAACCACGTGATGTCGATATGACACATGTCTCGGACAGGATTCACCATATAAAATTTGCAGAATTTGTCCGGATCGAAAGCTGGCCCTCTGAACGGCGAAAAGTCCTCTGGGGGGAGTTTATTGTTTGGAATGGCACTGAAACATTCGACGACCCATTTCTCAAGCAAGTCTAGCGGCAAACGGGCCTGAACAGCTAACGTCATACGATGCGCAGAGTAGTGGCGGTTGCGGAAGTCGTGAACGGCCTTGTACAGCTGGTCATCCGTCACGTTGTCGCGCAGCGTTTTCAGATTGCCCCACGTGAACTTGGTTGCAGGATGTTTTTCCACTGCCATACTACTGAACAGCTGAGATTTCCTATCGTCGTCCGATGTAACAGACATCTGGAATTCCGACTCGATAGCTTCTCTTTCCCGAGTCATGGCTTCTCTCTTCATGAGCGGCGAGATGAAAAATTGAGCAAATCGGTCGATTGTCCTCAGCAGCCCTTTCTCATGGCATTCAAAATAGAACGACGTCGTCTCGCAGTAAGTGCAGGCGTTGTCAAAACCTCCTTCCTTCTTGACATACTCATCAAAATCATTTTCTTGGGGAAATTTCTCACTTCCCATGAAAACCATGTGTTCTAAAAAGTGGGCCAGACCAGGAATATCATCTGGGTCGCTGAAACTTCCAACACCAACAGTCAATGCAACAGCTGCTAATTTTTCTTCTGTCATTGGAGGTTTTTTTACAGTCCCATCTTCCATTTCATCTCCACTGCCGCATGATTCAGCGCTATCAATGTCAGACTCCTCTTCTTCAGATTCATGGCCTAGAGATGGCTCAGCCTCTGCTTCTTCCATTTTCTCTTCAGTTTCCAGGGTACAATCTTTTGGATCAAGCTCTACAATGTTCCTTACATCAGAAATTAAAAGAGCTGTAAGGCCATTTGGAAGCTTAATGACTTTATATTCCTTCTTGTCATTTTCTGACTTCACCGGGGAAGGGAGCTGTAAAATGTTTTGGTGCTGTTTACCTGGTTCAACTTGGTTTATGACATGACTTGAGGTCTCAACAGCATACTTCAAATCTGATAGCAAATTTTTAGCAGTGGATGAGTTCACAGACTCCTTGCACTGCTTCATGGAGATGTCCATGGAGTTCAACCCATCTTTCATTAGGTCCCTCTCAGACTGTTGATCTAAGTTCGGCTGATCACTTGAATTAGCTTTAGCCCTATCTGAAGTAGGGTGTTCCTGAAAATCAATAGTGTTCCCACTGACAACATCTTCTTTCCCAACCTTGATAGCACTGCAGGATCCATCTCCTTCCAGCTTGCCCGTAGAATCTCCTGACAGTCGTTTGGCCATTTTCTTGGCAGGTGGAATGACTCCTCGAATTATGCGTTTCATTTACACCTCATTTGATCTTCTAGATGAAGGTTGAAGAAAAGTGGCCACCTGCTTGTCCCTCACCCATCTGAAACAGCAAAATATCATCATGGAACAAACAGCTTCAACAAAAAGTTTGTCTCGGCGGGGCATTACACCGAATCGTATGGTCCAACGTCTGGAGCACAGTGGAAAGTCAGGATAATAGTACCATCAACGTTGATATAAAAGAAAATACACGAGAGGGCGTCTACAATCCATTTCAAGGGTATTAATCGTACGAGGGGCACGAAAGAAACTATGTAACTAAAGATAACCTCAAAGGCGCATGCATGCCTCCAGATTGAGCGTTACTCTGACCCATAATAGTATTTAAAGGAAAGGGCCGACTTAAATAAAAATACCTTGCCAGGTAAAAACCTCGACGTACCGTTGTATGCACAGTGTTTTGACAGAGTTGACGTGAACAAGCAGACCAGATGCAGACGAAACTATTCAGCGGCTCTTGCTTGCTTCGTTTTTATTGTATTGTTATTTTAGCAGAAAAGATAACTCGAATGCAGTACCTTTTAATACTTAGTCTGCTAAATACGCGCACGCCGCGGATTCGGAAAATATTTAGTCTAAGGCAGTTTTGACAGTTGAGTGTGGTTTGTTGACTGTTTCTGTTTGGTCTTGTTGAGTATTGCGGTGATTCATCTTTCTCTCGGTGTTTATTAGCAAATCTAGTCTTTAGATTGTTTGAGGAAAGTGATTTTTCTTTTCTTCAAAAATTCAAAGCAAAATGGATGACGTAGGAGAAGAGGTAAGTCTCGACCTAAGTAGCTGCCTTTGTCGCGGCAACAATGAGTATTGTTTCTCGTTCCAATTGATTTTAAGTTTTGATTCCGACAGTTTTAAATTTTGACTATTCCTTTAAATTCGGTAAGAGTTAGCTTTGAACTCACCCAGATCTGTAAAATGTCTGTGACTACCGCATGTTAGTTACCTTCCTAGTGCGGCCCTTAACCTCAATATGTCACGGAAGTGCAGTGTTTTAACGTGTTAATATTTTGTTGCAGAGCCAGTTTGTTGTTGACGAGGTTAGCACTATCATTAAAGAGGCTGTCGAAAAAACTATCGGTGGTAACGCCTACCAGCACAATAAAGTCAGCCAGTGGACATCATCTGTTGTTGAAACCCTATTAGGTACCTTAACAAAACTCCAGAAACCTTTTAAATACATTGGTAAGTTCAGGAAGGAATGAAAAGTGCTTCTGTATGTAGTGGCAGGACTTGGAGTATACATAACTAGAAAAATCTTTTGTGACAGTGCTTTTTGAATATTACCAGAAATAAGGTTTTGGATGAGGTCCAGCTATTTTGGTATTCCATCTCTCTGTTTGAAAGTATTGACAGAAGGAATGTTTGTTTCAGTAACCTGTACCATTATGCAAAAGAATGGTGCAGGTTTGCATACGGCATCATCATGCTTCTGGGATAACACAACTGATGGCAGCTGCACAGTACGTTGGGAAAATAAGAGCATGTATTGCATTGTATCTGTATTTGGGCTAGCCATCTAGACCAACCCAAAATTCTCAACACTTGATTGAAGTCACCTACACCTCCTGTTGTAATGGACCGTAATTATGAAACTGTTGATTTGTGTCACAGAGCATTTTGCTTGTATCACAGTTGATTAGTGATCATTGACTGAGATAGGAATGTTACTGTGCCATTACAACATACTCACAGCACTGTATTTATAAACAAATATGTTATATGTTATTCCATATTTTGATAATGTTTTGTTGGAGTGAACATAATAATAAATTAATATTGATTAAGAATTGAAGTCCCTTTTTTGTCACATGTTCTTTCCCCATCAACAGATTCTTTATGCATTTTCTTTGTCTTATAATATTTTGTTACTAATATTTCAACTCAAATCTCATTGTGACTCAAATTTTAGCCATGCCGCTTCTGTTTAAAACTAAGAAGAAAGTGTGGTTGGCTTGATTAATGCCCTTTTAATTATAAAACAGCACAGTAGTAAGAGGTCAAGATATTGGGGAGAAACAGGGAAACAAAAAGAACTATGCAGAAAGTAATTTTTATTGTACTCTCAATTCTTATGACTAATCTTTACAAATATTTACAAATGATGTTTCATGGAGGCAGCAATTATTTAGCAACAAACAAGCACTTTTGGCCAGTAGCATGCACAGAAAATACACCAGCTGTAAGTCACTGACAATACACCTGTTTACCACTTCCATTCAGTCATGTAACATATATTAAGTACAAGGTAAAAGACTCGCAAAACCGCAATCATCGTTAAACGCCAACCTAAGATATCCTCACAGTTGGCTAATGTATCGTACCTATATGTACATTAAATATACAGTCGCGTTTAGGTAATTTATACAAGATTCAAGCGTTGAAAGTTGATTTTTCAAGGGTTTTATAAAGGTGATACAAACTCCTTCGTCTTGCCGCTCTTCATGTGAGTTAAGCCGTAAGCAGGCGTTTAGATTCTTAACATTTCGATTTCCGGTTCTGATCTCGGCTGACATTTTTATGCGCACGCAGGAATACCTAAGAACTCTTATCACCTTGAAAAAGTATAACTTTGTGCTAAGAGGTTAAAGTTGATTACAGGTCCAAATCTATCCCATCTACAAAATTCTTTAGGACAATCAAGAGATGCGATAGAATATGAAATGGTGACTAATCAAAAGTGACAATTTATTACACAAGTTGCTTGTGTATACATCTTGAGTTATATGCACACATGCATAAAATAAAAAGACTGCTTAATCTAATTACCTTGCACATTTCTAAACTCATGTAACAAATTTACAACAGTGTTTACCAGGTAAAGCAAGCAGCTATACAACATTACTTAAATTAATAAATAAGAAAATAACAAACATAATAAACCTTAACACCTTTGGGGGATGCTCTTCAGCCTCTAAAAAAAATTCATAAGCATATTCATAAGGCCTCAGAAATCTATGCCCAATTCTCATCTTATAACTTTGAGTGGCATTTAATACAAGTTCAGCAATCAGCTTCTTGTCGGCAGAGAAATCAGTTGAAACACTTATTCCTTTCAGTCATTAACAGTTTTTCTCTGCAAACATCTTACACTTAAGATAGGCAGCTTACCCAAACACTGCAAAGACTGACAAATCCAGTTATTTGCTGTCTTCATGTCACCCTTCCTTCCTTCTTAGTCTTTAATAATTCCAACCTTGTTGCAAATTTAACTCTACATCACTTTAGCTGTTTAAAACCATAACCCTAGAGAATGTGTTACTGTATCAAAAACTATCCAGACAGTTTGCCTCAAGACACAGTAACTGAATGAGAGAGACAAAGTGGAAATATGGTCATTTGAAGGTTTTTCATTAGTGCAGAAAAAATCTGCCTGCTATTTGAGGACAGACTTTCAATGTTTGACTGTAAATAAAAACAAGAGAGAAGGGGACAAATAAAACTGGACACCCTGCTCTAACGCAAACATTACTAGGAATACAATTCTTCTGAAAATAATCACAGATGATTACTAATGTAATGGTTGATGGCCCACTTTCAAACATCTAATTCTTTCATGTACAGTTTTCAAGTACTCTCTCATGAAAGTTGCCTAGCACAAGAAAGACAACTGAACAATCACTTTAGGCCATATCACATTCCCCAAACAGTCTTCAGTATTTTCAGTAACAAACAACACTTGAGTATATTGCAAACTGGCAAATGGAGACGTGATGAGCCACTACCATTGGGTTTAGTGGTGTAAGCTGTGTTGTGTTAGTGGGATGTGAGGATGCAAACACTCTTGTAATCCACAAAAATTGACTGAGTGGTCAGCTGACACTAGTCTGGTTTATAAATTGGAATTTTGGGTATAAACTCAACTTGAAGAACCTGTAAAATAATAGATAAAAGATAAATAAAAAACAAAACCTCAATGTATAGGATCTGAAGCAAATACTTTGTCATTCAGTTTGTTAACTTACATATTCCATCATTGATGATGAATCACAGCGCTGTTTGGTGAGCCTCCAGTGCAAGCCCAATTTATGGTACAACCTGCTGTTTTCCCATTCCAATAATTTATCTATGGCATGTTGGGTCTATAAAAAATATTGAAGATGCAACAAATCAACATCCACAAAGACCAAAACTCTTCAGCAGTCTAAATTCAAGAAAACTGTAGCTTACTCTTTTACTGAGGCAAATGACAGGCCAAAGTGAGCAGCCTAAGGTACAACAACAGCATACGCAGCCACAAAAGAGCCATTTCACATTTACTGGAAGTGTTTTCTTGAGCACACTATTCACCCTCATTACAGTTGCTTTATATTCTTCAGGTGCTACTCGAGAGACCAAGCCACTGGGAAATTCAGTCTCAAAACGATTACTAAGACCAAACCTGAAATTTAAGAAATAAAGAGCTATAAGTACATGGAAATTTACTGAGCAAGTTATGAAATCATGAAAGGGTTAAGGTCAATAAAATTAAGAAAAAGGATAGAATTACGCAAAAATGCACGTTCACAGTGGCCCTTTGAGTGAACAGGGCAAATGATCCCCCCCCGAAAAAAAACAACAAAAAAACTGCTTTACTGCCTTTGTTTATGTGAAGGTTTTTGTCAAACGCCTAAAAACCCACACCATCCAAACGAACGACGAAAAACAGCTTAAACTAGGGCGTATCAATTCGTGTTACAGGGCTAGGAGAAAGACGATGAGTTGCGGATAGTCCATGCAACGTGAATCAATCATAATGGAAAAACAGCAGACGATGCAATGCATATGTCTAATTGCTTATGTGGCACAGAAATATGCACTGCTTTAAGTAAGAATCAAAATTGCGACAGCTGCGTATTACATCAAATCGGTATCGTAGCCAGAGGGGGTTGTCACAAAAAATAAACAAAACCATGAGGAAAAATAGTGAGTTGAAAAGGCATTGTCTTCGAGAACCCCAAACAACGGGTGGCGCTTTGGACCGATCCAACCATTACAGCGAGATGGAAAATATATCTAATTACACTGTCATGTTTCCGGCTCCTCTCACGACAATCGGATCTGGGACCAACGAAACAAATGTCTCTGGAAGTGGTTCGTCATTTTCCTCTCCTTCTTCGTAAATTGCATCGAAGTCAGCCATGTTGACATATGTGTCTTGTCTTCCACAAAGAACCCGCAAGGACTGAAAGGGGCAGAGAAGGAGAACGAGGGTAAGAGACCGGTCACTTTGTAGATGCAGGTTAGAGCAGCTACTTTGACAGTAATAAATCTGCAAATTAAAAGGCCTAGATCTTCAAAATCTAAATATTTAATATTAAGACCTGAAAAAGCCATGGGTCAAGTGATATCAATTATGATCTGCGACCCTCCTGATGCTCCTGATCCAGCAGCTAAAACCAAAATTCCAGGTCACGAAAGAGGGAATGCACCCGGCACAGCTGCACAGCAATCGCAGAACTGTGCTGCTGGACACGATTATTTTTTCCGATTTTCATGTTGTTTGCAGGATATTTTCGCTAGTATCTTCGTTTTGTATTTTTTTTTTATTTACGTGCGGATTAATTGTGCTTCGTGCTATGAAGCTTGCGGCGCGCGTTGATGAGGTGTGTGCCGTATGTCAAACCGTCTCGGGAACAGTTCCGTAAAAATGTCAATATTTACCCTTTCGAACACCTCTGACCTGCCTCTGCCCAGCCGCTGGCCTATTGAGCTCAGGAACGATTGCTGTCACCTACCTATCATGTGAATTTCTCATGAAGTGAATCAGAAACTTCGTTTATTTAAGATCGAAGTGGTAACATCGTCGAAAACAAAGTTTCATTGTGCACTCTGCGTTTTCCGCCGACCAACCCTACCAAGGGGATCTGTCAAATATATCTTTCTTCAAATATCTGAATTCACGGTTCGTATCGTCGCCGTTAAAGATAAAATTTTGAAGACATTATTGATTCCTGTCCAATTTCATTCGGACCTGCTTTTCCCAAGTATCCATAATTCACCTCTGAAACCGTGAAGACAGTCCGGCGTTGATATCAGCATAATTTCCGGACTAATCAACCTTTTTGAGTAGTTCTTTGGTTACTTCCCCCTGTTATCTGATAAAGCTTAATCAGGAATAAATTTCCCCTTCCTTCACTTCCCAAGACTCACTCATTTGGTTGACCACGTATGTTGATGTCTCATTTTTTAAATATTTTCAGTAACTGAATGTCAGGATGGAGTTGAGTCACAGTCTCACACTGAACGAAGATGCTCTCCATCAGCTCCCTGAAGCAAAGAGGCCTGTGTTTATCTTTGAATGGCTACGCTTTCTGGACAAAGTTTTGGTGGCAGCTCAGAAGGTAATGATCATTGCATGCCAAACAGTATAATAATACTTTCTGGCTTTTTCTTGCATGTAGGAGTGTTCTTACCTCTGCAAGAAGTTAATTTCAGAAATCTTGACTGACAGTTTCCACAGAGTGATATAGTTGCCTAGTCAGCAAAGGTATCAAAATCAGTTCTTTGGTTTGGTGTGGCATCAGTGCTGCTGCATTCAAGATTATTGACTGTGGATTTGCAATGACTATATTATTAGGAATGCAGGCAGTGAAGGTCAAATAAAATAAAACCTTAAAGAAATTAACTAAGTTTGGTTGATTTTTTTTTCCCAGTTAAATTTAAAGCTGCTAACCCATTTTTAATATTAGAAATGAAGGTAGTGTGGTGAAATATAATTGAACACCAAAGGAATAAACTAATAAGTTTGGTTGATTTAAAAAAAAAAATCAATTTTTTTAAATTTAAAGCTGTTAACCTATTTTATCTTAGTGGGCTGTTTCTGACCCAATAGTGATGTTTACTCAACAATAAAAATATTTTAATAATTCATGTATTTCTGGTAAATATGTAACCCCAACTTACATTTGACTTTATAAGGAATTCCATCTGGTGCAAACCCTGAATTGAAAAATTGGATTCAAATTTGTTTGCAGATTATATTAAGTTGAAATTTCTGAAACCTTCTCGGGACCCTTATCGGTTTCTAAGAAGGAATTTGTATTTTTTTAAAAAATGAATCTTTTAATTTTTTCATGGTAAAGACTGTTAAGTTTGATTGAAACTTTGTTTCTAGTCGGATATCAAAGGATGTCAGAAGAAGCTCGTCGAGCAACTGACCCAGCTGATCCATGAGTCACCAGGCCCACCCACACGCCGCTTGCTCGGTCGATGCCTGGCTACTCTCTTTAGTGTGGGAGATACGTTCCTTCTCTTCGACACCGTGAACAAGTGCAATGACATTCTTCGTAACAAAGATGACTCACCGAGCTTCCTCCCTACGCGCCTGTAAGTCACCGCCTTCTCAAAAGCCCGGGACCGCATGGTTTAGAGGGAATCCTGAAACTCCAAGATAGTTTCTGTCTTTTTTTTTATTTTTTTGCATCGGATTAGCTTTAAGGATGATTCCTGTGCTACGTTATATCGTATAACCTTGATTTGTGGAAACGCATTAAGAAGTTCCTCGTTCAGAATTCTTCGACATTGTCGATTAAAGTTCAGGAATGTGCCCAAGTATACATTTAAGCACCTTTCTGATGAAATCGTTAGAGAAGCTCCCAAAAATACGAATGGCGAAAAAGTGTGCCAAGCGGAAATTCCACTCCTCAAATATGAAGTACAGGGTGGTCCAGATACCCCTATCGATTTTGTTTTAGGCAACCCGGGCTAGGGGAGCCCTGTGGGTTGCCTACCTTCGCTCCGCTCGAGCTGTTCGCTCGTTCACAAGTCCGAAAGTTCTGAAACTCGCTCCAAGGCCTTACAAGCTGTCCATCATTCATAGTTACATTGCCCATACAAATGAATCGAACCCGTATATCACATACTTTCTGTTGTAATGTCTCCTGGTAACAATAAAACGCCAATTTAAAAGAGAGAAAAAGAAAAAAATCGCGTTTTTTAGGCGCGAGCATCGCGAAGCTGCCTATTTATCTTTCGGCTTGGCAGATGTTTTTCGGCTTTTATCTTCTCCTTGTCATCAAGTGGTTGGTCAAATCTATTTCTAAGCTTTGACACACTTCATAGCTATGCTTCGTTACTTGACACGGGCAGAAAACCGGAAGACTGCCCACGCTGTCGTGGTTATAATGCGCACTGTTATCAGAGCTTTCCCGTTTCAAGAACCCAGTTGCGCATT